>OGCI01002346.1_pt1 | contig 12877 bp, 21 predicted proteins | sample 1570021 | NCBI WGS metagenome assembly OGCI01 (sample SAMN06264664, study PRJEB24512) | hot springs metagenome | isolation source: Hot spring water | place: South Africa: Tshipise | collected 2015-06-21
GGCTTATTTAACGCGGCTTTAAATAGTCCTTAACTGTCTCTTTAATCTCTTCCAAATCACTGTCTGTAAGTTTTAGAAACGGCCTTGCAGGGATATTGACCTTTCTTCCCCTACCTGCTAGTCCGCCGAATTGATGTATTGCAGCATATTTTTTATTAGTACCTACCTGCGCCGAATCATTATCGTATTCTTCCGATACGGATGCGGCCATCTGCCCGGTATCCTGCAATGTCTTACCTTTTTGCTTCAACACCCTTTTTGAAGGCTTCCACTTTGGCCGTCCTTCTTGTTCAAAATTTTCTTCAACGGCATCATGCATTATGCCCGAAATCTTCCGCATTAGGGGCTTTCTGTTTTGAATGCGACCTGCAAGACTGGTCAGTTCTTTTTTTACTTCCCTGTCGTCAATGTCTATTTTAATCATCGCGGTTATACAGCTTTGCTATGTCTTTGTCGTAGCTTTTTAAATCAGGCTTCCACGCCGTCTTGCCCGGATTATAGTTAAATCCGACATCCGGCGCTATTTTCTTGCCGGTGATCGGATCGCGATAGACTGTTACGGGTCTTAGTTCGCCGGTCTTTTTAGAAACTAAGACCTCTTGTTCCGTAAGCCTGCCTTTTGAGGACTCTACTGTCAGCCCTCTGTCTTTGAGGTTCTTATCCGAGAGCGCCCTTACACGGCAGCGGCAGCGGAAACCCAGAGGCGGATAGTGGGTGTCCCAGAACGGATCGTCGTATTTGAAGACCTTGTTGTGCAATATCCTGTGCTGAGGCCTTGTGCGAGAATCCATTACAGCCACATACTGCCAGTATGGGCGATTATCAACATTTTCCATCTGCTCTTTCCATCGGCCTGCATTATATGCAGTCTGCATATTCGTCTGGTAGATGATCTTTAGTCTGTGCGGAGAGCCGAGCTGCACAACCTTTGCTCCGGTCTCATCTCCTATAATCTTTTTACCCCACCATCCCTTTGCTTTAAGTTTCGGCTCAAGCTCTTTTTTGAATTGCTGAAATGTAAGTCCTTCATCGAGAGATTTCTGTGCCATGTCCCTGATGTCCTGCAGGACATCCATTCTCATTGCTTTGGCAACTGTAAATGCTTTAGCGTGCGCTTCCTGCCATGTGTCCCACCAGTCCCAACTGAATGTATAGCCTTTGCTCTTAAAATACTCTATTGCCTTCTCGGGATGTAGACCGATGGCGTAAAAGAGATCTATCTTATTCTTATTTATCGGCATTGAGTCTTCCCCATAACTCACTTACAAATATTGCCCGTGCAAGCATGTCCTCGACAGCCTTTGTATCCATATCCGGATATGTCTCAATAAGTTTTTCCATGACTGTATTGTAATCGCCGCTCTCGTTGATGAGGTCTATAATCGGCTTTAACACGCCCTCCATCTGCGCTTGCAGTTGTTCAGGCGTGATGGAATCAATAGCGTCATCGAGAGCCTGCTGATCAGCGAAAAGGCTGTCCTTGCCTTCCGCGAATTCAGGGATCGGGGACAGTCCCGATTCTACGGCTTGCGCCCGTAAATCTGGGACAGTCCCCTGCGTTACTGTTTCAATATCCTCATCCTCAAGCCCGTAGCTTTTCTGATAATATCTCCTGGACAATCTCAATCCTGATTTTTCCATAGAGGATGTGAGTTTTTCATCGCGCTCGGCAAGGGCTTTATCTACATCCTCGGCTTCCCACATCGAAAAAACTGGATAAGACGAATCGGACATATAGGACGAATTGAAATTCAATTCATAAATCCACTTTATAAGCGTATTGAAAGTCTTTTCAACAAGCTTTTTATCGGCATCTATTATGTCTTTGCGTACTTGCATGTGAGATTCTGCAGCGGCGAAACTTCCGCCTTTGACCTCTGTGCTAAGGTTCTGTCCGAGGATCGCTATCGATACTTCCGCTTTGCAGAATTCAAGGAGCTTTGAATATATATCTGCGGCTGATGCACCCTTGCCGACCGCTTCTTTTATTTCAACAGATGAATCGTCCGGGATGACGGCCACCGCGTCTTGCACCATTGCCTCGAGCATCTCGGCAAGCTTGTCCGTCTCCTGCTGAGATGTTCCGCGTGGATGTTTGCCGATAAGGAAAGGCATCCCATATTTTTCTAAGAAGATTACCCAGAATTTCAACCCTCCGCGCTTGAAGGTTATAGGCCAGAAGCATCTGCTTAGAGACGGAAAACCGTAAGGGTTTTTATATGTCGCCTCATGCTGCACGAGCAGAAACTTCTTTTCAAACACAGGCTCACCGTTGTAATTGCTCTTGGTTCTGAGTCTGAGATCATTGTCCTCACCGAATACAAACCACTCCTGCGGCTTGCCGATTACAGCTTTCGGCAGGATATAGCTGCCGATATTTTCCCATATTACTTCAAGCACCTGATAGCCAAAGAGCGGGGCATTAAGAATCTCGGAGATGATAGCTTCGAGATCGAGATTATTAAACACATTCTCGATAAGCCTTGCCTGCCTTGTCTTAGCCTTGCCTCTGTCTATTGACCATTCAAGAGACAGGACTCCCGACTTCCTGCTCGTTACGCATCCGCCGAGATGTGCGTCCGTGAGAAGCTCCTGATAGACAGTTATGTCCTTGCCCTGTTTTTTGAGCACGGGGTCGGGATTCGGCAGATACATGCCGAGCGAGTAGAAGTCTATCGCCCCCTTCCGTGTTGCGATCTCCTCGGTTAAGGATGTATTTTTATCCGAAAAACTTATAAAAGTCCTGTCATCTATCCATATGCCCCTTTTTGCCATCTATGACCTCCTCAAAATTTCGATTCTAAGCCTTCCAAAACCTTACAAATTCGCTTAAATCTGAAAATAGCTACCTATATAGCCGTTTTCAATTTCGACCCATTTAAAAGCCTCTGGTTAGTTCGACGCTCTCCCGTCTTTTCCTGGACGCCACATAGATAGGCCCTGCCTGCTGATTGCCTGCATGAAGGGCAAGCGCCATTGCCCAGAATCTGTCTGCATGGGATGATTCGTTTCTCTCTGAGTCGAATCTTATATTGCCCGCATGGGTAACTATCTTCTTGATTGAATGAATATCCCTTATCAATGCCTGATTGTCTGGGATGCGTATGAGCCTCTTTTCAAACATCATCCTTGCGTATGTGGCAAGGTCTTCCTTGACCTTTAATGTGAAAGACACAGGCTCTATAAGGGATGACCATTTTCTTTGCAGTTCTTCGCTCAATTGCATTCCGAGTCCTGTTGAGTCGATGCAGATTCTATGAACAGGGTATGCCTCTTTGACCGCCTCTATCTCTGCCTTTTGGACATCGAAGGCTGTCTTTGAAAGCTCTTTTATATGCCTTGTATAAAATACATCTCCAAGTTTCTCGATTACATAGATGACTGTCAGGTCTTTCTTTCTGCCTATATCTATACCTGCATAGAAAACGCCCCTGAACTTGCCGTCCCATACAGAGTCTTCACACTCTGCTGTAATTGCGTCAATAATGAGTTCCATCGGGAAGTAAGAATGCGCCTCATCAAGGAATACACATTCATACTCTTGAGCAAAGTCGTCAGGGTCTGTTGAGGATTTAATTGCTGACAAATCTATCTTTAAGCCGTCTTTGATTGCATCGTAGATTGTGACTTCGTGCCTGCTGAATCCCATCTCATCGGCATTGTTCCATATCTCATAGTATTTGCCTGATTTTCCAGCAGGGGTTGACACAATACGGACAGAGTAGCCCCTTGTTGTGATTGGCAGCATTGCCCTCCAGATTTCTTTTGCATCCTTGTGAAAGGCAAACTCATCAAGCATTACATGGCCTGTATAGCCCCTGACGGATGAGGGTGATGCGGGAAGGCTGATAATCCTTGAGCCGTTTGGCAATGTTATCTCAGAGCGGGTCTCCCTGGGCAGCTTTATGCCCTTTGCCCTTTTTGCCACATTGAGTATGTCGTAGATTCTGTCTATGACCTCTCTGGACTGCCGCTCAGTTGTGGAGAGTATGAGGATTCTGCATTTTTCTGCAAGCGCCATATTGATTGCCTCAAAGCAGAGGACTGTTGTAAATCCTATCTGCCTTGCCTTGAGTGCAATCTTAAATCTTGATTTGTCATTGAGCCATCTGTGTTGATATTGAAGGAGTTTGAACATATTATCTTATCTCTTCTGCCGCTATGGTCCTGATGATTTCTTTTAGTGTATCAATAGAAGACTCTGACTTCTCTGTCTCCTCCTCTACGACCTTGACGCCCTGCCATGCCTTGAGCGCTGAGACAGCTTTCATAACAGCATATATATTGTGTGGCGTTGGATTTACAAGGGCTTCTCTAAGTGCAACATGGGCAAGCTTCATGAGCTGGGCATTAAGATCCTCTGTCTCTTTAAGATAGTTCTTACGCTTTGTGTCCCACTCGCCCGCAATCTTCCAGTTGTAGAGCGTCTTTCTCGATACCTTATTGCCGAGCATGCCGACTATGGCGTCAAGAGAAAGCCCTTCGTTGACATAGAGCCTCTGCGCTTCATCAAAATATATCGCCGTTTTAGCCATTAACCTCACGCTCCAGTTTTGAGATCTGAGTCTTTAAATCTTTCGCTTCATTCCAGATTGCATAAAAATCGTCCATAGCAGCCTTTGCGCGATCAAGCTCTATCTCCGTAAAATCCTCATCGTATGCATTTGCATCCACAATACTGCGAATTGTAATGATGTGATTGTTAGCTCTGAGGTCAAGCTCCTGAAGTCGTTTTTTCTTCTCAGCGATTTTTGCTTTAATGAGCAACAGTTCATTTCTAAAAGACACGGTCATCACCTCTTGTTATAGGGCAGGTAACAGGTTTAGAGAGTTTTTCTTCAAGACGCATCAGAATTCCGGCCAACATCGTCTTGTATTCCTGCTCATCTTTGAGTAATTGAATTAGATTCTCTGAAAGTTTAGCGTGCTTATCGAAAGCCTCTTTTGAAGTCTCGTTCGATCTTTTAAAAGTGAAATACCAGATAACGAAAATCACTAACGCAAGCCCACCCTGACTTATTATCTGCAAGATCGGAAGCACTTCTTTAAGCTCTGCCATGCCCGCCCTCCATAGGTATAAATTTTTCTCTCAATCGTACCTTTTAAAATTATTTCATTCTCTTGAATTGTTCAGGAGAACTGTTTTGAGTCATTGGGTAAGATAAAAGGCATGAAACACGGAAAGGAGTTGATTTTATGTTGATAGAAATTTTCAAGACAGGCACTCATGTGGATTCGGCAGGAAACGTCCGCACATGGACGGAGAAAGACCTTGACGCCATTGTGAGTAAGTATAACCCTGCGAATCATGAAGCCCCTGTTGTTATCGGACATCCAAAAGATAATGCGCCTGCATTTGGCTGGGTAGAGGGATTGGAGCGAAAAGGCAGCGTTCTCTATGCAAAGCTCAAAGACTTGGTTCCCGAATTCGTTGAAGCGGTCAAAAAAGGGCTTTATAAAAAGCGCTCAATCTCGCTCTACCCGGATATGACGCTCAGGCATGTCGGATTCTTAGGCGCAATGCCGCCGGCGGTCAAGGGGCTTGCGGATGTAGCATTCTCCGAAGCCGATGCCGTAACTATTGAGTTCGCGGATTATCGGGTCAATATTGTTGGCGGCATATTTCGTCGTCTGCGAGAGTGGCTGATAGAAAAGTTCGATCCCGATACGGCGGATAGGATTGTCAGCAACTGGGAGGTAGAAGAATTACAGCGCGAAATAAAAGAGCCGGAGATGATGTCTGCGGCATTTAACGAAGAAGGAGGTCAGGAGATGGACAAAGTAAAAGAGCTTGAAGCCAAGCTCAGAGAAAAGGAAATCGCCCTCTCTGAATTTGTTGAAAAAAACAAGGCAAAAGAAGATGAGGTCGCAAGACTCAGAAAGGAGCTTGACGAAAAAAAGTCCGAACAGAGACGGGCCGAATTTAAGTTGTTCTGCGAAGGGCTTATAAAGGAAGGCAAGCTTACACCTGCAATGAGCCCCGCTGTGCTGGACTTTATGGAAATACTTCACGCCGCCGGTGAGTATGAATTTGCCGAGGGTGACGCAAAGGTCAAAGCGCAGTATGTCGAGAAGTTTAAAACCTTTTTGAGCGGTCTTCCAAAGCAGGTTGAATTTTCCGAAATTGCGACTAAGGATAGGGTAGTAGAGAGTAAGGGTAAAGATACAAGCCATAATTTCTCGGGCAAGGTAGACGATGAGAGACTCGAGATTCACCGTCAGGCTATGGAGTTCGTAGAAAAAGAAGGCATCTCATACAGAGACGCCGTATATAAAGTTATCACTGCAAAGGAGGATTAAGGTATGGGAAGACTGGATGAAGTAAGGATTGTAGACCCGGTATTAACAACGCTGGCAAGAGGATACAGTAACGCACAACTTGTGGCTGCATCTCTTTTTCCTTTTGCTACTGTCGAAAAAGAGGCGGGTAAAATACCGCAGTTCGGTAAAGAAGCGTTTAAAATCTACAACACTGAGAGAGCGCTGAGAGCAAAATCTAATAGGATATCACCTGATGGAGTGCAATCAATTGACTTCGTCTGCGATGAGCATGACCTTGAATATCCGATAGACTATCGCGAATCAGAAGAAGCCATGTTCTTGCTCGAAGAGCATGCAACCAATGTTGTAACAGAGGGAATTAGGCTCAGGCATGAAAAGAAATGTGCTGACCTTGCGCAGACCGCAGAGAATTATCCCACAGGTAACAAAGTAACCCTATCAGGCACATCACAATTCACACACGCCTCATCCGACCCTATCGGCGTGATTGAGGACGCAAAAGAGGCAGTCAGGAGCAAGATAGGAAAGAGGCCAAACACAATGATTATCGGAGCATCAAGCTTCAAGGCTCTGAAAAATCATGCACAGCTTATTGAAAGAATCAAATACTCCATGACAGGAGTTGTGACAGTTGACCTGATGAAACAGATATTCGGCATTGACAATATTTTTGTCGGAGAGGCTGTCTATGTATCTGGTGCAGGGACATTTTCTGATATTTGGGCGGATAACATCATACTCGCATATGTTCCTGCTGCGCCTCAATCAGGGGAAAGGACTCCTTATGAGCCCTCATTCGCATATACCCTCAGGAAAAAAGGCAAGCCCGAGATTGATAAGCGGGATGAGGAAGGCGGAAAACTCAGACTCATAAGGAATACGGATATATTCGTGCCGAAAATTGTAGGCGCAGAGGCAGGCTACTTAATTTCCGACACCAATGCGTAGGGAGGTAGTCAATGAAATATAGAGTCAAAGGCACAGACATACTCCATAACGGAGAAAAGTATCCCGAAGGCTCAGAAATAGAACTTACGGACAAAGAAGCAAAGGGGCTTGAATCACACATCGAAAAGATTGAGGCTGAGACAAAAGAAACTAAAGGAGGCAAGAGCAAATGAAGACAGAGACAATACTCGGAACATCGTCAATACGTGCAGCCGCTGATCTTGTAAAGCACAGGTTCATCGGCTTTGACGGCAATCTCTGCGGCGCGAATGCAAAGGCAAGAGGCGTATCGGCAGCGGATACAAAGAGCGGGCAGATATGTCCTATAAATATCGCCGGAGAGGTTTTAGTGGAATCCGGCGGCGCGATAACAGCAGGCGTGCCGGTTGCATCCGATGCAAACGGTAAGGCTGTATCTGTTGCAGGGCAGCCTAATCTTGAGGCAGTCAACGGCTATGCAGTTGACGCAGCATCAGGCGCAGGCGAGTTCATAAGGGTGAGGTTAGTATAAATGCCCTACTGCACGCTTGGCGATATTAAAGACCATATTCCGGAGGCTAACATCATTCAGCTCACAGATGATGAAGGTCTCGGAGTGGTTAATCAGTCGAGGGTTGATAAAGCTATCACTACGGCTGACAGCGTCATTGACGGATATTTAAGGGGAAGGTATAGCCTTCCCCTCTCAACCGTCCCGGAGCTTATAAAAACGATTGCTATTGATATCGCCGTCTATAAGCTCTATGAGCGCAGGAACGAACTTGAAATGTCGGAGACAATGTCGATGAGATATAAAAACGCAGTCAAAATGCTGGAGCAGTTACAAAAGGGATTAATCAAGCTCGGCATCGAATCGGCCACAGGGCCCGGACAGGGGCATTATAAGACGAACAAGACAACGGATGACAGGACATTCAGCAAGGATGTCCTGAGTAAGTTTTAAGTGGAGGGATAAATGACAGAGATTAAAAAATACATCATGCGATTCGGCGGAATGACTATCGTATCGCTCATCCTGCTGACATTGCTGGCTGGGCTTCTGAGCGATAAAGTCCGCATGGTCTTGCTCGGAGTGGCTCTCAGCGAGATAGTATGGCTATGTCTTTTTAAACCTGTATATGGCAAAACGGAGGACATGCCGGATGGTAAGATGCTTGCGGTATTACTTTTTAGAGGTATTTATACTGCTGCTATTATTCTTGGCCTTACCGTTGGAATGTAGTGCGTCTGATAGATGCATGAAGTTCTACAGACAGGTGTATAAAGAGTCGAGATATTTTATTGGCACTGATGCGCCGACACATTACTTCATGGGGCAGATAGAGCAGGAATCTCAATGCAAAGAGGGCATTACTGCCTTTGACGGCGGCATGGGACTTGGTCAGTTCATGCCCGACACTGCAGACTGGATACAGGCAAGGGAGGCCGCGCTCAAAGAATTCGGCATTGATCCGCAACCGTATAATCCACGATGGGCGATCAGGGCATTGATACTCTATGATAGATGGCTTTACAAAGAGGTGGCTTGCGAGGGCTGGTATTACGCATTCCGCGCTTATAACGGCGGGCTCGGAAATATGAATAAAGAGATAAGGCTTGCAAATTCATGCGATAAAATCACTGTTGAAAGGCATTGCAAAAGACGTTTAATCAAGCTTAAAAGTGGCTCATTGCTTGACCTATGCAAGGTCAACATCGAATATCCGTATCTGATTTTTATAAAGGCGGAGAAATATAGGAGGCAGTTTTGAACCGTATAACATGGGCGGAGTTTGTCGAATGTAGCAAGAAACACTCATGCCTTAACTGCGAAATTGGAGAGCCCGAGAGGTGCAGGGATGAATGCATGGAGTGCTTTGCTGCCTATGTAGAGTGGACTGTGAGGATGGGCGTTAAATGATATCGGTATTGATGTCGCTGTTAAATTTTGGGATAAGAAATTGGAAGTATATTCTTATAGTTCTTGCACTGATGTCGGCAGGGTTTTACGCCGCATGGCAGATACAGGGCATCAGGGTTGAAAAACTGAAACTTGAAGCCTCAAGACTACAGGCGGATGTCGCAGTCTGCCAGGAGGCGAATAAGACGAATCAAGGGGCTATAAAAAGGCTTGGGACGGAAGTAAAGTCAGCGCATGCCATGTGCAGCTCAAGAATCAAAACAAAAGATTCATTGATTGCCCGGCTAAAAAATATAGACGAGTTAGAAATAAAAACACAGGAGACAATGAAGGATGAAAAGAGCATTACTGCTGTTGATGATCCCATTTTGCATGAACTCAATCGGATGTTCAACAGCGACAAAGCAGGTCATTAAAACAGAATACATAAAGCAGCAGGTTCCGGAACTGCCGAAGGAGCCGGAATATTATCCTGTGCGGTGGCAGGGTAAAGGTGAAATGTATTGCGTGGATGCGGGTGGAGCGAAGGCGCTCTTAAAGAATAGAGAGAGGGATAAAGCCTATCAGGAAGAGATGAGAGAAATTTTGAAGCATCTAAAGGAGCCAAATGTTCGCTGATATAGAGAAAAAGATACAGCAGAGAATCGAGGACAAGATCACATCCATAAGGAATGTAGATATACAAAAAGGCGTTAAAGGCGCGCTCATAAATCCCGCTGTGGCCGTGTCGGTCGAGGAAGGGACATTTGAGGCGAGAGGCCAGAAAAGCTTTAAGACTTCTACAACCGTATATGTCGAGCTTGAGTTCAAAAACCTCCGGAGCGAAGAGGACAGGCGGAAAGGCGCCTTTCCTATACTACTTGCGATCATTCAGTTTCTTATGCTTCAGGATTTTGATCTCGTCATAGACCCGCTTGTGCCTGTCAGGTGGCGCAATGTAACGGACGAGGAGGATTTTAAAAAAGCGACAATGCGCGTTCAAATAATTTTTAAAACAGGTTTCACAATAACAAAGACAGATGACGAGGTGGTCACCGATCTGCTCAGGGTCGGACTTAATTATTATCTTAAACCGGGTGATGATATTAAAGATGCATCAGACTTGTTGACATTACAGTAAGGAGGATAAAGAGATGAAAGTTATTGCAGCAAAAGGCACAAGATGCCCGAAGGAAGGGAATCCGAGGGAATACATCACAGACGATAATACTGTTGATGTTCCCGACACGGCCTATTACAAAAGACTCGTAAAAGACGGCTCGCTTATCATCATCGAAGACAGATCTGATCTGTCTGAGGTTAAAGAAAAGGGAGGTAAAAAATAATGGCGTCAAAGAATATATCATTCGATCAAATCCCGGCATCTATCAGAAAGCCCGGAAAGTATTTCGAGTTTAACACCAAGCTTGCGGTGAGAACTCTGCCAAATAATAAGCAGCGCATGCTTATTGTCGGACAGAGACTTGCAAGCGGCTCTGTAGCCGCTCTCTTTCCCACGGAGATATTCTCCGACAAACAGGCCGCCGAGTATTTCGGCTACGGCTCGATATCTCACCTGATGGCTAAGGCTGCCATCAAGGCAAATCCTTATCTCGATCTCTCGGTTGTCGCACTCGACGATAAGGTGACGGGCGTGGCTGCCACAGGCAGCGTAACTATCGGAGGCCTTGCTACAGGATCGGGAAGCATTAAACTCTACATCGGAAACCAAAAGGTTGAGATAGGCATTGCAAGCGGCGACGCGTCAATAGCCATAGCAGCTACGCTTAACACAGAGATAGCTAAATATCCCGATCTGCCTGTTACCGCGACTGTTGACGGCGTGAATTATAACAAGATCAATTTCACAGCGAAAAATAAAGGCACGATAGGTAATCAGATAGGCATTACTTGTGAGATAACAGCGAAAGGAGTTACTGCTACTATCGCGCCCATGTCCGGCGGAGCGACAGATCCCGATGTGGCCGATGCCCTAAGCGTGGTCTTTGCGGAGCATTATAATATCATCGCCACTCCTTACAATGACCAGACATCGCTTACGGCATTGAGGGATTATCTAGATAACGTCTCGGGCCCTATGGAGCAGCGCGGCGCCGTGGGAGTATACGGCATGAACGGCGCTCTTTCAGCGGCCACAACACTTGCAAATGCGATAAATCATAGCAGGATTTCCAATCCGTATCTTCGCGGATCAAGAAGTATCCCTTATGAGATCGCCTCGGCATATGCGGCAGTCATGGCCTTTGAGGAAGACCCGGCAAGGCCGCTTAATACGCTTGAGCTTAAAGGCATTCATGCGCCTGCTATAAACCAGAGGCTTTCACGCACAGAGCAGGAAAACTGCCTTTATAATGGTGTAACGCCTCTTGAGGTCGGCCCCGGTGAGAAGGTGCAGATCGTTCGCGCGATAAGTACATACATCAAGGACGCTCAGGGCATTGACGACATAAGCCTGCTTGACATCACCACTATCCGCACTCTCGATTATGTTCGTAAAGCTTGCAGAGAGAGGATATCCCTCAGATTCCCGAGAGAGAAGCTTTCCTCAAAGACTCCGGCAAAAGTAAAGACAGAGCTACTCGATGTTCTGTATAAGCTTGAGGAACTGGAGATAGTAGAGGAAGTGGATGCTAACAAAGACGGCTTAATTGTTGAGAGGGACTTGCAGGACCCGAATCGCCTGAACGCAAAGATACCAGCAGATGTGGTCAACGGCCTGCACGTGTTCGCTGGAAGAATAGATTTACTACTATAGGTCGTATACGGCCTACAAGACCTATAAAAGGAGGATACTATGGAATATGTCGAAAGAGTAACACTTGAGGTCAACGGACAGGTTATAGACGACTTTGATGAGGTAACAGAAAATGAGGTAGAGCTGCGCAAACCAGTAAACCTCATGAACAAGACAGGTTTTTCAGAAACGACTCCGCGTTATGGGGCTAAGGTCAAGTATGTGATTCCTAAGGGCGCTGCGGAGTTCGACTTCGCGGGCATAAAGGACGGCACGCTGACTATAGATAGGGGCGGAGGAAAGAGGATCACTTACACCGGAGTCTTTTGCACGAAGATCGGCGAGACGCAATACGGAAAAGACGTGGCGACCAAAACAGTAGAGTTCGGAGCTACGGATAGAAAGGAGAATTAAGTGATGAGCTTAATCGAGAAGCTAAAGGCAGGCATTAAAAACAGCAAGGAAGTGCCGTTTTATGGCGGCACGTTGAAGATAAGAGTGCTTTCGGAAGATGAACTGCAGCAGTGCCGCATAGAAGCCAATCGCTATGCAATAAAGAATGGGCTTGACGAAGAGAGCCTTATAAACGAAATAGCAATCAGACAACTTTATCTGGCTGTAAGCGCAAACGATGTGGACGGCAATAAGCTTGCAGACGACATTGATTCATTCCGCAAGTTCATCACGAGAAAGGAAAGGGAATATCTGATTGGCGAGTATTTATCCCTCGAAAACGAATGCTCGCCGTCTCTGTCTGTAATGACCGATGAAGAATTCAACAAGGTTTTAGAGGAGGCAAAGAAAGACCCTTTTTTTCTTTTGAGCAAATCAAATACAGATTTGCTGAGAAGGCTCAGTGTATATTTGGAAAACCGGCAGTAGGGCTTACAGACGGGCAGTGGCTTTACATTTTGCTGATGGAGTCGTCTTTTAACAAGAGCGAGAGTAAAGTCTATAAAGTGCGGAAGAGGGGATAATTTTGATGAGAAGAAATGCTATAGCCAAAGGACTGA
>OGCI01002347.1_pt1 | contig 12868 bp, 13 predicted proteins | sample 1570021 | NCBI WGS metagenome assembly OGCI01 (sample SAMN06264664, study PRJEB24512) | hot springs metagenome | isolation source: Hot spring water | place: South Africa: Tshipise | collected 2015-06-21
TGCATTGCATACACAAGCGCTTCTAGACGCTCCCGCGGGTGGCTGAGCAGCGCTGCATAGAAGTCTTGCACCGCCTGTCGGTTACCCGCATCCGCTTCCAGATAGCCTTTCCAGGCTTTAAGAATCGGTCTTCGTCGGGCTGGACTCCCAATCCGCCGGGCCAGTTCGCTCTCGAAGCGCCCCGGCGAGAGGGGGGCCTCGAGGTGAAAGTGAGTACGAAAGTAGCGCTTGACCTGGGTATCCATCCACAATCTCCGCTGCTGGGAACCTGGTGCCGAATAGCTATGCTTTAGTACACTACCCGCATTACTTGGGCCGATTCATACATGAATATAGCGTATTGTAAAAGTTTCTATCGTTCTTGGAATGAGAGGTGATGCAAGTTTCTTCCCCACAGCACCCACATAATATTGCATGTTTACAATTTTCTCTGCATAAATTAACATTTGTCGGCGTCCTGGTGCACACCGATCTACGCAATCTTCAATACGCCTGGTACCAGAGATTATTACAGTACCGAATGGCGGCTCGCCTCTGCTGCGCCGCACCCTGGCGCGGGCACGGCGACCGACCCAAGGCGCAGCAGAGGGCCTTATCCTTCACCGCATCGATGGGACGCAATACCACCCCCTGGAAGGGAGTCGCCGTCTGCAGGGAGGGCTGGGGGTGTGCTCTATTCAAGCGGCGGTCTACTCGAGCGGCCAGAATCCTCTTCACACGGCACAAACCGCAGCAGTTCCCCTGGGCGCAACTGGGCCAGCCTAGGCAGGTCGGCAGGATGCACCAGGGCGGGTTTGGCATAGCCGCCGATCCGGCCCCGGTCATTGAGCAGCACAATGGGCTGCCCCTGAGTGGTGATCTGCACTGCCCCGAGCGGCGTAGCTTCGCTGATCAGTTCACCTCCGGGAACCTCCGGCCCGGACAGGCGCAAACCCATCCGGTCTCCCGAAGCCAGTTCATAATGCGCCGCACACAGGGCCTCCATGGCTTCCCGGCTGTACTGCGGCCCAGGGAGCAGACGGATGCAGGCCGGGCTGAGACCGCCCTGGTCGTATCCGAATCCCCCCCGTACCGCCCTGGGCTCGGCCACACCCAGCACATCGCCGGCCTGAAGGGCCCGCCCGATCAAGCCCTTGGCATCACTGCTGGCGCTCCCCCAAAACTGCTGGCTTTCGATGCCCCCGGCCAGCGCCAGGTAGCCCCGCACCCCCTCGGCCAAAGGTTTGAAGCTCAGCACATCGCCTTTTTGCAAGACGAACGACTGGGCTCCCCTCACCGGCTCGGCGTTCACGAGCGGAACCAGACCATATCCGGCAAACGCAACCACCACCGGTGAGAGCACCTCCAGAACCGGGCCTTGGAGGGTAAGTTCGAGCAGGGGAGTACCGGCCGGATTGCCCACCAGCCGATTGGCTATTCTGGCCGAACGTGCGTCCAGTACCCCAGAAGCCGCCAGCCCAAACCGCCCCGCGACCCGGCGCCCATCGTCCATCACCAGATCCATTAAGCCTGGCTGTTCGACCCGCAGGACTGGAAAACGCGGCTCCGCTGGCAGCAGAGGCCGCTCAGCCGGTACGGGCGGGGTGGGCCCCTCGGCGGGCACAAAGCGCACCTTGTCGCCGGCTTGCAGCAAAAAAACCTCTTCTCGGTGTGGGTTGTAGACCTGGGTTAGCGCGGTTCCGATCAGATGCCACCCCCCCGGCGAGGGCAGTGGGTAAATGCCGCTCTGGCTTCCCGCAATCGCCACCGAGTGCGCAGGCACAGCGACTCTGGGAGTCTGGCGGCGAGGAAGCCGCAAGCGCTCATCCAGGGGCCCCAGAAAGGGAAACCCTGGGGTGAAACCGGTGGCGAAAACGTGATACTCGAGCTGGCTGTGCCGCTTGACCACTTCCGCTACGGACAGGCCGGTCTGATGAGCGACCCATGGCAGGTCCGGGCCATCGTAGCGAACCTCAACTTGCACGCTTTTTCCGCTTGAGTAGGCTGGGAGGTCTGCAAGATGCCCGCGCACCCAACGCTCGACCCTGGACCTCCTGACCCTGTCGGCATCGAACTCCACATACAGATTCACGTAGCCCGGCACCAGGTCGGTAAGGCCGGGCAGCGGGTCGGCCAGCAGCCGCTCGCAGAGCGCCAGGAGTCGGGCGTTGGCAGATAGGTCAAGTTGTTCGGCAAAGCGCAGGTAGAAGCCAGTAAGGGTCATTGTGCACTCGGAAAATGGTGTAGGGGGAGGTTTTAGTAGGTTCGGATGCGAATGCCCTCGGCCTGCAGGGCCAGCCGAATGGCTCTGGCAATCTCTACCGCACTGGGGTTGTCGCCGTGGATGCAGAGGGTCTGAGCCCGTACAGCTACCGACGCCCCGTCCACCGTTTCCACCTCGCCGCAGACGACCATCTGGACCGCCCGCCGGGCGGCCTCTGTGGGGCTGTGAATCCAGGCACCGGGCGAACCCCTGGGGGCCAGCCGTCCGTCCGAGCTGTAGCCGCGCTCGGGGAAGGCTTCGCAAACCGTACGGATCCCCAGCTTCTGCGCCTCGAGCTCGAGGGGCGTGTTGGGCAACACCACGAGGGGTATATCGGGGTCAAAATCTTTCGCGGCCTGGGCGATGGCCCTAGCCGTCTGGGGGTCTTTGGTAGCCCGGTTGTACAGCGCTCCGTGGGCCTTGATGTGGTGCAGGGGTAGGCCGGCCACCTTCAAGAATGCGCTCAAAGCCCCCACCTGATAGAGCACATCGGCGTACACCTCCTCGGGGGTCGCGGCCATCTCCCGACGCCCAAACCCCACCAGGTCGGGAAAGCCGGGGTGCGCCCCCACCGCAATGCCGGCCTCTCGAGCCAGCTTCAAGGTGTGCTGCATGGTCAGGGGATCGCCGGCATGAAACCCGCAGGCCACATTGACCGAGCTAATCAGTGCAAACAGCTCGGCGTCGTGGCCCAGCTTCCAGTTACCAAAAGACTCGCCGGCATCGGCGTTCAGATCTATCTCCATAGGGTCTCACGTTTCAACCAGGCCCTTGCAAAAGCTGCCCCTGCCAGGGCGGATTGCAAGCAGCCGGGCAGCTTATCGTGGTTCTTATGTCTAGCAGCCCGATGTCTGGCCGCTTACCCGCTGGTCATAGTGCGCGGCAGCCAGGTCACGATGTCGGGGAAGATCGTGATGAGCGCTGCCGCTACCAGAAGCATAAGCAAAAACGGCAGGGCCGAGTGGGCGATGACGAAGATGTTGCGACCCGACAGGCCCTGAATCACAAACAGGTTGAAGCCTACCGGCGGGGTGATCTGGGCCAGCTCTACCGCAATCACCAGGAAAATACCGAACCACAAAAGGTCAATGCCCACCGCCTTGGCCAGCGGCAAGATGACCGAAGTGGTCAGCACGATGATCGAGATGCCATCCAGAAAGGCTCCGAGCACCAGGAACAGCACCATCAAGACCGCTAACAAGGCATATTTGGAAAGCCCCAGCTCCCCCACCCAGGCAGCCAGGGCCGCGGGAATACCGGTAAAGCCCATGGCGATGCTCAACACCGCAGCACCAGCCAGGATAAAGCCAATCATGCTGCTGGTACGCACCGCACCCATCAGGCTATCCAGGAATCCCTGCCAGCTCAGGCTGCGGCCCAGACCGGCGATGATCAGCGAGCCCAGCACGCCCAGGCTGGCGGCCTCGGTCGGGGTGGCGATGCCCGCATAAATAGAGCCAATTACCGCAACCATCAGCAGCAGCACCGGCAGAATTTTGAGCAGGCCGCGCCACCGCTCGCCCCAGGGCCGGGGTGGGTCGGCAGGGGGCATCTGCCCGGCATTCAGCAGGCTCGAGAACACCACCCAGCCCATGAACAGCAACATCACCAGCAGCCCTGGCAACAGCCCGGCGATGAAGAGACGGGCCACCGAGACGTCGGCGGCGACCCCATACACAATCATCATCACCGAAGGCGGAATCAGCAGGCCCAGGGTGCCCGAACCGGCCAGGGAGCCGAGCACCATTCGTTCCGGGTAGCCACGCTTGAGCAGCTCTGGAAGGGCAATTTTGCCCACGGTGGCGGTCGTCGCCGCCGAGGAGCCGATCACCGCTGCAAAGATGCCCGAGGCCAGCACGTTGATGTGCAGCAGACGGCCCGGAATTTGCCGCAGCCAGGGGGCCAGCCCCTCGAATAGGTCGGCGGCCAGACGGGTGCGGTAGAGGATCTCCCCCATCCAGATGAACATCGGCAGCGCCGCCAGCGACCAGCTCGAGACCGAGGTCCACAGGCTGCTGGCCACGCTGGGCCCTGGAGGGGTGGTGGTAAAGAACTGTAGCCCTGCCCAGCCCACCCCCAGCAAGGCCAGGGCAATCCAAACCCCACTGCCCAGAAGCACCAGCAGGAGCAGCACCAGAAAGAGCGCAACCTGGGTCAGCTCCACTGGTTTACTCCATTCCCTGGCTCTCAGCCAGATAGGGGGGCCACTCGCCCCTGAGCAAGGCCACCAGGGTATCGGCCAGCGCAATGGTAAAGATGGCCATCCCCAGGGCCAGCAGGCTCTGGGGAAGCCAGATCGGGATGGCCAGCAGGCCCGGCGCCAGGTCGCCGTAGCGGTAGGAGTCGAGCACCAGGCGGGCCAGGGAAAAGGTGGCGTAGCTCGAGGCCACCAGCGAGAAACCGCCAATCAGCAGCTCGAGGCCCCGCCGTACCCGGCCCCGCAACCGACCCACCAGCACCCCTACCCGGATATGGGCCCCGGCCCTGAGGGTAGGGGCCAGGGCAAAGAAGGTGGCTCCGGCCATGGCAAAGCCCGACAGCTCGTTGGCCGATGGAACCGCGAAGCCCAGTTGGCGCCCTACAATCTGCGCGAGGATGACCACAAAGATGAAGAGCACCAGCAGCCCCGCCACAAACCCGGCCAGGCGGTACAGCCCATCCAGCAGCCTGCGCATCCAAAACCCCAGGGGCTACCGGCCCAGGTAAGCCCGGTAGATATTAACCCCGGTCGCACCGGCCCGCCTGAGCCACTCGTCGGTCATGGTCTGGCCCACCCTCTTGAGGTCGGCCATGAGCTGGGCGCTGGGCTGCAAAACCTGCATTCCCCGCTGAGCCAGGATGGCGCTTTTGCTGCTGGCCTCCTGCTGGCTGGCCCGCCAGCCACGCTCCTCGGCCCGGCGCGCAGCGGCCAGCAGGGCTTCGCGGTCGGCGGGGCTTAGGCTGTCTAGGGCGCGGCGGCTCACAAAGACCATGTTCTTGGGAATCCAGGCCCGCAGATCGTAGAAGTAGCGGGTGAAATCCCAGGCCTGGCTGTCCACGCCGGTGGAGGGCGAGGTGATCATAGCGGCCACTATCCCGGTTGCGAAGGCCTGGGGGATGTCGGCGGCCTCAACCTGGGTGGGCAGCATACCGGTCAGCTCGGCGATGCGGGCAGTTGCGGGGTTAAAGGCCCGGAAACGAATCCCCCGCAGGTCCGCCACGCTATTGACCGGCTGCTTGGTGTACAGCCCTTGCCCCGGCCAGGGCACCGAGAAGAGCAGGGTCATGCCCCGACGGTTGAGCCAGTTTTCAATCTCGGCCTTGGAGACCCGGTACAGGCGTTGGGCATCCTCATAGCTGCTGACCAGGAAAGGAATCGAATCCAGGGCAAAAACCGGGTTTTCGTTGGCCAGTAGCGAGATCAGCACCTCACCCATCTGAATCTGGCCGTTGCGTACCCCCGGCAGAATCTGGGGGTGCGGCAAGAGCGAGCCGCCACTGTTGACCCGAATCACCAGACGGCCCTGGGTAGCGGTCTCGACCTCACGGGCGAACTCACGGATGTTGATGGTGTGAAAGTTGCCGTCCGGGTAGGGGGTGGCCATGTTCCAGGTCTGGTTCTGTGCCAGGGCCGACCCCAAGGCCAGGCTTGCCAAGAGTCCTACAAGCTTCCTCATACCGTTTCCTCCTTCGCCCTCACCAAGGCTTGCAAGAAAGCCAGCAAATTGGCCGTCCAAGGCCCCGTGTAGCCAAGCCGCCGGGAGATTTCTTCGGCAGTCTGGCTCAGGGCTTGCAGGTAGTCCGAGAGTGTGTACTGCTCGCGGTAAAGGGCCTCGGCCCCAGCCAGGCTAAGCGCCGCCAGCACCTCGCCCCCGGCGCCCCGGATGGGGGCTGCCAGCTCGGCGGAGTGGGGCTCGAGTTCCCCAAAGCTGGCGGCAAAGCCGGTCTCACGGGTCTGGGCCAGCAGCTCTTTGAGGCGGGCCAGGGCCACCAGCGTGGCAGGGGTGTAGCGCTGGCGTTGGCCAGCCAGTACCGCTTCCTGCACGGCTAGGGGGGCGAACGCCAGCAGAAGCCGGGTGGAGGCCCCCGCGTACAGGGGGGCCCGGCGCCCTGGAGCAATGTACAGGCGCACCCTCGAGCGGGCCTCGAGCACCTCCAGGTAGACCCCTTCGTGTCCGTCGCGAACCACCCACTGCACCGACTGACCGGTTGCATCGCGCAGGGCCTGCATGAGCGGCAGGGCGGTCTGCCGCGCCGGGTAGGCTGCTTTGACCAGGGTACCCAGATGCACCAGTCGGGTACCCAGGCGGTACCGCTCGTTCTCGCGCACCAGCAACCCGTGGTTTTCCAATGCCCGCAAGCTGCGCAAGCAGGTGGCCTTAGGCCAGCCGCTGGCCCGCGCCAGCTCGGAAAGACCCCAGTAAGGCCGCTCCTCACTGAAAAAACCCAGTAAATGCAGGGGTCGCTCCAGGGTCGGGATGGCCGCCAATGGTTTCATTGATTGAACCGCCTATTTGATGAATGAACCTACTGGGCCACAATGTAAACCCTGCCGCAGGGGCTGTCAAGCACGACAGGGTTCCGGAACCAAGATCCGCCCGGCTACCAGCCCAGCACCAGCGCAAACATCAACGGTGCCACAATCGAGGCATCCGACTCGATGATGAACTTGGGCGTGTCCACAGCCAGCTTGCCCCAGGTGATTTTTTCGTTAGGCACCGCGCCAGAGTAAGAGCCATAGCTGGTAGTGGAGTCGGAGATCTGGCAGAAGTATCCCCAGACCGGCACATCCGGGCGCTGCATGTCCTGGTGCAGCATCGGCACCACGCAGATGGGAAAATCGCCGGCAATGCCGCCACCAATCTGGAAGAAGCCAATCGAGTGCTGGGCACTGGTGCGCACATACCAGTCGGCCAGCTCCATCATGTACTCGATGCCGGTGCGCACGGTATGCACGTTCTTGATGTGCCCATTCAAGCAGTGGCCAGCGTACATATTGCCGGTAGTTGAGTCTTCCCAGCCCGGCACCACCATGGGCAGGTTGGCCTCGGCAGCCGCCACCATCCAGCTATCTTTGGGGTCGATCTGGTAGTACTGCTTTAGCTTCCCCGAGCGAATAATCCGGTACAGGTACTCGTGCGGAAAGTAGCGCTCACCCGCCGTATCGGCTGCTTCCCACTCGTCCAGGAGGGCCTGCTCGAGGCGGCGCATGGCCTCCATCTCGGGGATGCAGGTGTCGGTCACGCGGTTCATGTGCTTTTCCAGCAAACGCTGCTCGTCCTGGGCGGTTAGCTCGCGCCAGTTGGGCACGCGCTCGTAGTGGTGGTGGGCCACCAGGTTGAACAGGTCTTCCTCCAGGTTGGCCCCGGTGCAGCTAATGGCGTGCACCTTGCCCTGCCGAATCATCTCGGCCAGCGAGAGGCCCAGCTCGGCAGTGCTCATGGCCCCGGCCAGCGTGACCATCATCACCCCGCCCTGCTCGAGGTGGGCCCGATAGGCTTCGGCGGCATCCACCAGTGCCGCAGCGTTGAAGTGGCGAAAATGATGCTTGATAAACTTCGAAATTTCTCCCCGAGACATGTCTTCCTCCAGGTTGCGGCCTTGCCCCATAGCTCCCAAGAACCCTCCGTAGCCATGTGGGCTCTCCCCTGGGCTAGGGCACAAGCACAGCGCACTTACCAAACGCCAGAATACCGCAGGCCCCGACCAAAGCCTGCCATGCTCCGCCTGAAAGTGTACCCAAGTCCGCCGGGAATACAAGCCCCCAGCAGCCCGATGAGACAAGAGGTTTAGAAGCGCTCGTAGGAGAGAATCTGGAACACCGCAACCCGAGTTCCAGGTACTGCTGCCAAAGCACCCGGCAGATTGATTCCTGGATCAACATAGTAAATATCCGTGCTGCCTTGATTGTTACAGCTACTATCGACACACAACGAATCTGCAATAACCATCCCCACCAGAGCCGACTGAGAACCCGACATCGTAATGCGCTTTGCTGAGTAGATAAAAGCAGCCACAGTCATCTGGTTATCACCGTACTGAACAGAAGTTGGGTCATTCGAACTGCCCTCGGCCATCAAGGCCAGGGCCTGTTGTGGGAAGGGGGCCGTTCCATCTGGCAGCAGATTGCCTCTTAGAAGCAATCTCCCACCGTTGCCATCTGAGCCTCTCTGAAGAAGAATTGTAGCAGCCCGGCCACTCTGGTCGTAGCCATAGGCCCGATAGAGAATACTCCGTGGTTGATTGCTACCACGTGTTGTTTGTAGATTGAAACCCTGCATGACGACGGAACCATATACTTCAAGCACACCATCGTTTCCATTGGGAGTGTAGTAAAAACCTCCAGCCGCCCTGCCATTCAGATTGAAGCGGCAATCGATGGTCGTACTATCCAGGCTGATAGTGGTTTGATTCAGGATAGCGCTACAACTTGCAGCATTGCTCCAACTTGCACCCGCTGGCAGTGCAGGCAAAAAATTGCCCCTGGTGAATACAACATTGCGGGCATCGGCAATAATGCACTGCCGCCAAGTTTGATTGGCTCCACAAGTACCAGGGCCATCAAGACGCGGGAAGCGAGGTGATTCCGCATCAGAAATGTCATAGCGTCCAACAAATGAAGCACAAAAGGGTGTGCAGGTCTGATTGGTGATCAATTGGGAGTTGCCGCTGGTAGTGTAAGCCAGAGCCAGGTTGGGGTGGCTTGGAACCAGGATCGGATCGCCAATTTTGATGTCTACAAGATTATTGTTGGGGTTCTGCTGGGTATTAGCCGAGCCAAGCCCAGCACTACCGCCTATTCCAATTGTTCCCCAACGCACACGAAATGAGGCACACAGATTACCAACTTGAACTGGAACAACCCTTGTGCTCAGCAGGCTATTCCCAGACAAGTTATAGCTGTTCGATATTTCCATGCTCCCGCTACCGACGAATACCCTCTCAGCAGGATTGTTTTGGTCGCCTTCTATGAAAACACCTCCGCGAACTCTGGCCCCCCCGGTAATGGCTCGCTGCCCCGATCCAGAACCAGCCACTACCGCATAACGCAACAAACCGGCGTTTGCCAGGTTGAACACTGCTCTCACACTCGACTGCGCTCCGGCAAACCGTCCCACCGACGTGATGGTCATGTAGTTGCGGTCGTTGGCATCGCGCCGCATGGTGACGGTGGCCTGACCACCTGCGATGTTCTCGGTAAACACCATCTGTCCCTGGCTGTTGAAAGTTTGCATGGTTCCTGGGCCGTTTCGATCCCAGTCAATGCCCGCATAGAGCGGGTTCTCACAGGCGCTCGCATTGACTGCTGGCTGGCCCAGCGCCCAACGGAAATTCTGGAATAGCGCGGTTTTGTACTTTTGCAGCCCGGCCTGGGCAATGTAGTTGGCCTGGGTGGAGGTAGAGTCGTTGCGGGTCACAAACTGCTCTATTTGGGTGGTGTAGAAGGTGCCAAACACCAGCAGCCCCACCAAGACCAGAATGACCAGGGTGGCTACGATGGCGATACCAGACTTCCGACGCATACTTCCTCCTGCCTCAGTGCTTGAGGTTGGGCATCAAAATCTCTTGGGTAAGGGCCAGGCAGATACGCCCCGCCGGACAGTTGACAGTACTTCCGCTTGCGGTGGTGTAGCCGCTGGCGGCAATGTTGCTAATGCTGGTCGCAGACTGTCCAATAACCGTTACCCTGGCGCTGCGGGGGTAGCTGCCTGCGGGGCAACTGGCGGTATTGGCAGTAGTGTTGTTGCTGCACTGGTACTGAATATCCATCGCGAGGATGTCGGGCGCTAGATCGATAAGAGAAGCGGCCGTTCCGCAGGGCACATCCGAGCGCTGCAGGGTATTACCGCTAAAGGCATACTGCACAGCGCGGCAGGCCTGTGCAGAGCTGGTGCGAAGATTGGTCACGTACTGCACTCCAAAGCCATCCTGCACACCTGCATCGGAAGAGGTCAGGCAGTTGACCCCACTGCATTGGCTCGAGACCGTGGTATCCAGATTACCGTTGGTGTCCAGGAAGCCCCTCGAGCCCACCATCTGCAAATCCTGGGTCACCATCTGCGTCACCATCCGCACTCGATCCTGCACTTCGCTGCGGCTCTGGGTGCGCTGGGTCAGGTCGCGCTGGTCGCCAAAATAGACTGCGACCAGGGTCAGGATTCCGGTCAGAATCCCCATGGCAATCAAAAGTTCAACCAAGGTGAATCCAGCTCTGTGCATCTAGGGGCCTCCTGCAGGGGTGGGGCAAGGAGCCGGGGCATCGGCGGTAGGCGAGGGATACACGTCATAGCAGCTAATGCGGTTGACCAGGGTGAGGGTAGGCCCGCGGCTGTGGGTAGAGGTGACGGTGATGGTAATCAGCCCCTCACCCAGCATCCCGGGCTCGCGGGCCACACTCCAGCGGGTGGTAATGAGATTGTTGGTGGTGCCGCTGCCGTTGTTGCAGTTGATACCTAACCGCAAGGCCGTGCGCGACGAGTTACTCGACGGTGGGGGCAAGGGTATGGCGGGGTTGGGACAGGTGTAGTAGTAGTCTACGAAATAGAAACTCTTGTTGGCGCTGATGTCGTCGCGCAGGTTGTTGTTGGAGGGTGGCGACTCCACTTGCAGCACCAGGGCGGTCTGGCGCTCAAGTTCCGCTGTCGCGGCGGCCTTGACCTGCGAGGCCAGCGCAGTCTGGCTGCTGGCCCGCAAGCTGGAAAGCTGGCTCAAAACCAGCGGCACAAATGCAATGCCGATAATGGCCAGGGCTACCAGAAGTTCTACAATGCTTATTCCATCTGGCTTGCGCATCCCCCCACCTCTTTATGGACATGCACCATTCACCATCTGGCTACGGCCTTGTTGATTAATACAAACCGTGCGCTGAAAGTTGCCTGCAGCATTGGTCAGCACGATGCTCAAGCGGCCCTGGTCTTGCGGAACCCCTCGAGCGTCGAAAGTGAACCTGAAGCTCCCGACGCTGGGGCAGTTGGCAGTACCGCCATCCGGGGCGGTCCGCGTAACCGACAAACAGCGCACCCTGGCGAAATCGCCCTGGCCTAGGGCGATGTTCTGTAGCACCGTCGGGTTGTTGATGTCTGGAAAGCTCCTGTCCAGCACCCACACTTGCAGGCTGCCGCTTCCCACTGTGTTAAAGGTGACGCCACCAAAGGTATTGTTGCGAATGGCCTCGAGCCGCGCCCGGTTGACCTGCGAGGACAGCACCTGGCTGGCCTGGGAAACTGCGATACGGTCGGGGTTGAAATAGCCCAGCCCAACCATCAGCAGAATGCCCAAAACCGCCATAATAACAACGGCTTCAACCAAGCTCATCCCCATTACAAGGCGCATGATTAACTTCTATATTAGAGCTCATTCGGCCGGCTTGATGCCCCTGTATGGGGGAATGGTAGAGCAACCGCGCAACGAGCTTTTGGCACGTGCCCGAGCGAAAAATACCCAGTTGCGTAAAGCGAAGCAGCTCTGCCACAACATCTGCGTTACGGCATTCTTTACATTAACCAGCTGTTAATTGAGCTTCTCATGCCTCCTTTGCTTGGCGTTTCTATCTCGCAGTGCTGCTCATTAGTCCAAAGCCAGGTATTGGACTCGGCTACGCAAGCCCCTCCTTCCAATCGCGCCGAGCCAGATGTGGCATTTTTGCGTCGTAGGAGCGCTCATACCAGATTCGGTTAGTTCGTCACCGGAAGGTAGTGAACCAGCCTGATCAAAGGGAGTTGTCTACCTCGCCGACCGGCAGGGAGAGAAGCGCCCTGGGATTCAAAAAGGATAACCACTTCTTTTTTGATTTTGGTTGATTGGCTTTTTGAATCCTGTATTGGTTTGGTCATCTTTGCAGCGCTCGATACGGCAGAGCTGCTCGAGCAGCGGGTGGAAAAGGGGCTTTGCTCACTACGGTTGGACGATTGCTTGGCGTAAGGTTTGGGTTGTGAAAGATGTGCTATCCAGAGCGGACATCGCCGTGGTGGTGGACAATTTCTATGCAAAAGCCCTCCAGGACGAACAGATTGGCTATCTGTTTGAGGGCCTGGACTTGATGAACCACCTGCCGGTAATCCACGACTTCTGGGAGAACGTCCTTTTCCGCACCGGAGCCTACAAGGGCGGCATGATGTACAAACACCTGATGCTCAATGCCCGCAAGCCCCTCCGGCTCGAGCACTTTCAGCGCTGGCTCGAGCTGTTCACCCAGACCGTCGACGAGCACTATGCAGGCCCCAATGCCCAAACCATGAAGCAGTTCGCCTACTCGGTGGCGGGCACCATTTTCAACAGGGTTTCGCAGCAAAACAACCTTCCGCTGGGGGTTCGGGATGGCTAACGAAACCAGCGCGCTAGCAGGTTCAGGAGCAGGCTCAACGCCACACTGACCAGCAGCATCGAGGTCAGAGGAAGGTAGAGCCGGAAGCCCTCCCGTTCGATGCGGATATCGCCCGGCAGGCGGCCAAACCAGCCCACCAGCCAGGGGGCGTACAGCCATACCAGGCCCAGGGCCACGAGCACCAGGCCCAGCACCAGCAACAGTCGCCCCATCTCCATGGCCTAATGGTAGCCCAGTTCCCGCAGCGCCTCGGGATCCTTGCGCCAGTTGGGGTAGACCTTGACCTGTAAATCCAGATAGACCTTACGGGCCAGGAAGACCTC
>OGCI01002350.1_pt1 | contig 12844 bp, 14 predicted proteins | sample 1570021 | NCBI WGS metagenome assembly OGCI01 (sample SAMN06264664, study PRJEB24512) | hot springs metagenome | isolation source: Hot spring water | place: South Africa: Tshipise | collected 2015-06-21
GCAGGATTTTACCTGCTCATTTCACAACAAGACTCCTGCTGGACAGAGAGTGTTTGAAAAATCGTGGCATGGGCATCCTGCCCGTGTAGCGAAGCACGCAAGCCACGAGGTAGGGTAGGATGTGTCTGCTGGGAACGCAGGCGTCTCGCCTGCCATAAAAACATCAGGGGCAGGATGCCTGTGCCACACGAAGCAACACGGGCAAGGATGCCCGTGCCACGAACAAAGCGGGCGAGACGCCCGCGCTCACGGCGTTTTTCAAACACCCTCTGCTGGATTTGACACGCTACTCCAACACGAACGGATTGAATCGCGTATCGTAATCGTACACATCCACGCCCTCTCGACGCTTGAGGAAGTTCACGATCGCGTAGGTGAGCGGGGTCGCGAATGCCTCGTAAGCGGTCTTGATGAACCACACCGTCAAAATCATTATGCCCAGTTCGCGCAGGGGGATGACACCCCAGAAAGCGACGATGCTGAAAATCGCCGTGTCAAACATCTGACCCACGAAGGTAGAGCCGATGGTGCGTGTCCAGAGCCAGCGTCCCTTTGTGAGGATTTTCATCTTCGCCAGCACATAGGCATTGATGAACTCGCCCACCAGATAAGCACATAACGAGGCGACGAGCAAGCGTGGGGTAGCGCCCAACACGGTCGCATAAGCCTCTTGATGCTCCCAGAAGGGCGCTGGGGGGAGCGCTATCGCCCCCTGAATCGCCAACACCATCAACAGGTTCGCCCCGAACCCTATCCATATCACTATGCGCGAGCGACGGTAGCCATAGACCTCTGTAAGCACATCGTTGACGATGTAGCTAATCGGGAAGATGAACTCCGCCCCGGAAATGATGAAGGGACCCATCTGCACCACTTTGGAGGCGACCACATTGGACACCAGCAGGCTGGTGAGCATGGTCGCAACCACCAGCAAGAACCAGAGAGAGTACCCCTGTTCGGTTGTGCTTCTCATAGGGTTAGCCGTCGCGCAGTGGCTCGCCCAACTCGGTTCCGTCGGGAAGCACGCGCAGGAAGCCCAATTGTACCCACCGCACTGGCTGAACCGAGCGCACAGGGGTCAGCAGGCGAAGGGTCTTGTTGGGAAAGTCTATCTCCTCAATCAAACCCATACCGTAGTGGCGCCCTGTGTAATCAATCAGCCCCACCAACAGGTGCTGATAGGCGTTGGGCGGCATAAAGACCATGCGGTCAGTGCCCGTGAGCGTCATCAGCAGTTGCAGTTGGGCGTCGCTCATCGGTTCGCGCGCGATTGCATGGAGCGAGGTGCTAATCTTCTCGGCGTGGAGTAGTTCGGCACCGACCTGTTCGCTGAGGTAGCGTAGGCGCTGGGGCGAGAACGGTTCGCCAGCGCCCAGCCGTCGCCCCGTGAAACTGATTTGCTCCAACGAAAGGGTCTGAGACGAGGCTCGCTGGAAATAGCGCCCGAACGCCACCCGACGGTATTGCGAGCGCATCAAAGGCGACTTGCGTCCGATGGCGTTGGGCACGCCCAACGCTATCAGTTCCCAATCGGCGCGACGACGCAACGCGCCCAAGATAGGCTCCAACTCCCGCTCCCGCTGAATCGCCACAACCACTCGCGGGCGAAGCAGGTCGGTCAGCATCAGTTTGTACTGCCGTCCCGTCGCCCCGCCAATGAACCCGCAACTATCGATCACGATGCGGTCGGGCTGGGCTTGGAGCGCCTCATCGTAAAGTCGTCGCGCCCCTGTGAGGCTCAGGGTGAGGTGGCGCGCGGGGCTTGTATCGCCCACGAAGACCATCCCGCTCGGTTCCAGGTCGCTGAACCGCTCAAACCGCTCGCGTATCAGCGCCCAGCTGAGCATGCCAGGCGATCCCACAGCTGTCTGCCCTAAATCTAAATCCACGAACCCGACACTTAGCCCGCGCTCCTGCCAGAGCCGTATCAGCAGGCTGCTGAAGGTGGACTTGCCGACATCGGTGGCTCCCAGAATAAAAACAGCCCCGTCCGACTGGCTGAGGCGGTTGAGAGCGTCTATCCATTCTGGGTAAAAGGGCTGCCAGCGCATTTTAGAACTCCAGATGCATCGGCAGAATCGGTGCGGAGTGGGTAATCGCGCCGACCGAGATATAGTCCACCCCAGTTTCGGCAATCGCTCGCACGGTCTGTAGGTTCACCCCACCCGACGCTTCAATCGCCTTGACGCGCCCTTTGGCGATTTGTACCGCCTGGCGGAGGGTCTCAAGGGGCATATTGTCCAAGAGAATCACATCGGCACCCGCCTCCACAGCGATTTCTACCATTTCTAAAGTGGTACACTCCACCTCCACAGCTAACAGGTGGTGTCCGAAGGCGCGCGCTTGGCGCACCGCTTCACGAATATCGCCTCCCAACGCCAGCAGGTGATTGTCCTTGATGAGGATACCGTCGTAAAGCCCGAAGCGGTGGTTGCGCCCTCCACCGACCGAAACCGCATATTTTTCCAACAGGCGCAGGGTGGGTGTGGTCTTGCGTGTGTCCACGATTTGGGTGCCCGTGCCCTCCACCGCTCGCACAAACTGGTGAGTGAGTGTGGCGATACCCGATAGATATTGCAGGAAGTTCAACGCCGTGCGTTCGCCTGTGAGGAGCGCACGCGCCTTGCCGAGAATCTGAAGCACAGGCAAGTCAGGTTCTAAGCGGTCGCCATCACGGAGAGCCGACGCAAAGCGCACTTCGGAGTCTAACCGCTGAAAGACGCGCTTGGCAATCTCCAGCCCACACAGCACGCCTTCGGCTTGGGCAAGGATGGCACCTTCCGAGCGCGCCTCTGGAGGAATTAGAGCTTGGGTGGTAATGTCGCCGTTGCCGATGTCTTCCCGGAGCGCACGCTCAATCAGGTCGTCCACCTGCACCGTCCAGAGAGCATTCATCGCGAGTTATTGTACCAGAATGGAAGCACCCTTTCAAAATTGCACTTGGAACTGGGTCGTCCAGAGTTCCGAGCGTTGGGGCGACTGCTCCTGTTCCCAAGCGAGGCTGAGCCGTGTCGCTGTGTCCAGCTGATACGCCATCCCCAGCCCGTAGCGCAAGAAATAGTCGCCCCTTTGGTTTGTGTTGGGGGCGTAGCGTCGCGTCGGGCATAGAGCGTAATCGGGCTGTTGGGCACTCGCTAAACGAGTTGTGCATACCAACCTCGGACATCGGCAGTGAGAGGTGTCTGGAGGTTGATATCGCGTCCTTCCAGTCCTTCGGCGCGCAGGCTCCATTGGTGAGAAGGTTGCCACTCAGCCCCTAACACGGCGCGTCGGCGTGTGTGATTGTGCAATCCCACTGCCCCGCCGTAGTCGCGTCGTCCCTCACCTTCCATCCATCCAGCCCACACGCGCAGGGTGGGGTCGAGCAAGATGAAACTGTTCAAAAGCAGACGCTTCAACCTCACAGAGCAAAATGATACCTGAGGTGTCGGGTATCATTTGGGGCAAGATGGAGCCGACAGTTCCCCACCGCCCAACAGGCGTGCGCGAGCAGGTCGTCATTTTGGATTTTGGAGGTCAGTACACTCAGCTGATTGCTCGGCGCGTGCGCGAGTGCCAAGTGTTCTGCGAAATCCTGCCCTACGATACGCCCTTGCCTGCCATCCGAGCGCGCCAGCCGAAGGGGATTATCCTCTCTGGGGGACCTGCCAGCGTCTACGAACCCAACGCGCCCCGCGTTGACCCCGAGCTGTTCCTGATGGGGATACCGGTGTTGGGCATCTGCTATGGGCTACAGTTGATGGCGTACCTTCTGGGCGGTGAGGTTCAGCCCGCAGAAGAGCGTGAGTATGGGCGCACTCTCCTCACGGTCGTCCACAGCGAACCCTTGTTTGACCAGCTGGACTATCACCTGACCTGCTGGATGAGCCACGGCGACCATGTGCAGACACCGCCTCCGGGCTTCGTCATTTTAGCCGAGACCGAAAACACGCCTGTCGCAGCGACGGGCGACCTACAACGCAACCTGTTTGGCGTGCAGTTCCACCCTGAGGTTTCGCATACCGTGTTCGGGATGCACCTGCTCCGAAACTTTCTCTACACGGTGTGTGGGTGCCAACCCCTCTGGACGACCCGCAACTTTATTGATGAGACAATTGAGGCGATTCGTCAGCGGGTGGGGGATGCCCATGTGCTGTGCGCGGTCAGTGGAGGTATCGACTCGTGTACCGTCGCAGGGCTGGTTCAGCGGGCGATTGGCGAGCAGTTGACCTGTATCTTCGTAGACCACGGTCTTCTGCGCAAGGGCGAGGCAGAGCAGGTGCGTGAGCTGTTCACCCAGCATTTTCCCTCACGACTGATTTTCGTGGATGCCCGCGAACGCTTCTTGAACCGACTTCAGGGCGTGGTAGACCCCGAACAGAAACGGCGCCTTATCGGCGAGGAGTTCGTGCGCGTTTTTGAAGAGCATGCCGACGAAATCGGCGATTGCCAGTACTTAGCGCAGGGCACCCTCTACCCCGATGTGATTGAGAGCGGCACCCGGCTCGCAGCGAAAATCAAGACGCACCACAATGTCGGCGGTCTGCCCGAATGGATGCGGATGGAGCTGATTGAACCCCTGCGCTACCTCTTCAAGGATGAGGTGCGCGCCGTCGCCCAAGAGTTGGGGCTACCCCCCAGCATCGTGTGGCGTCAACCGTTCCCCGGTCCGGGACTGGCAGTGCGTGTGCTGGGCGAAATCACGGGCGAGAAGTTAGAACAAGTCCGTGAGGCAGACGCCATCCTAAACGAAGAGTTAGAGCGAACCGGCTGGGCACGACGCGTGTGGCAAGCGTTCGCCGTGTTGCCCGATGTGCGCTCGGTCGGTGTGATGGGCGACCAACGCACCTACCAACACCCCATCGTGCTCCGCGTGGTTCACAGTGAAGACGCCATGACCGCCGAACCCGCCGAGCTGCCGTGGGACTTGCTCCTGCGCATCGCCAACCGCATCGTGAACGAGGTCAACGGGGTCAATCGGGTGCTCTATGACTTGAGTTCCAAACCCCCTGCCACTATAGAATGGGAATAATCATGACGAGCGAGGTGTCCGAAACTGTCTGGTTGGAGCAGTTCCCTGAGCTGGAGGTTCTGCTCACCGCTCAGCAAATCCATGCGCGCGTCGCCGAGCTCGCTCATCAGATTACCTTAGACTATCGCGACACCGACCCTCCTGTCCTGCTGGGAGTTTTGAAAGGTTCGCTGGTGTTCGTCGCCGACTTGATGCGCCATATCCCGCTGTCGGTCTCGTTTGACTTTGTAGCCATCTCCAGTTATGGCGCGCAAACCCAGACGACCGGTCAGGTGCGCCTCCTCAAGGACTCCGACACGCCCCTTGTGGGGCGCCATGTGTTGGTAGTGGAGGACATTTTTGACAGCGGGTTGACCCTCCACTACCTGGTGAGCCTTCTGCGCGACCGTCAGCCAGCGAGCCTGCGTCTCTGCACTCTGTTGAGCAAGCCTGAGTGCCATCGCGTGAGCCTGCCGATTGACTACCTCGGCTTCGAAATTCCGAACCGCTTTGTGGTGGGCTACGGCTTGGACTACAACGAACGCTATCGCAACCTGCCCTTTATTGCGGTTTTGAAAGAGTCCATAGAGACCGAGAAGTGAGTTCGTGCCCTCATCGCCTGCTCAGCCGCGTGTCGCCTGAGGCTGTTTGCAGAGAAGGCATAGACACCACAGCGCGGTCGTAAAGCGGACGATAATACGGATTGCTCCAATACAGCCTCAGCGCGCAGTTGAGCGACGGCTCGTCGCCCTCTAAGTAGTCTACCACGCCACCATCCGCCATGAAGTTCATCCCCTCGTAGAACACTTGATAGGGGTCGTTCGGATGGCTGATGTAGCGGTCTAAGAGCTTCTGCTTTTGGGGGCGGGTGAGCGTTTGAGGGTCGTACCCCTGCTTGACCACCCATTCACGAAATCGGGGCAAGCGTCCGAAAATGACCGTGCGATAAAGACTGGAGGTAGCGAAGAGGCGTCGGCTCACGATAAACAGGGCGCGCGCCGCTTCTGGTTTCTGGGAGGCGATACTGACTGCGTAGAGGTGGTCACCACCTGGGGTGTGAGTGCTGCAGGTTCCGCCTCCCGTGTCTACCATCCAGTTCTCGCTAATCTGGTCGCCCCAAACTAAGATGACCATACTATAGGCATAAATTCGTTCGTTGAATTCCGCGACAAGGAATCCCTCTGGGTGATGTTTGAGCCAAGCCTCAAAGTATTCGCGCGAAAGAGCCACATCTCCGAACAGCCGGTCCAACTCCTCGACTCGGTCTAAGTCCTCATAGCGTGCATGCCGAACATGAAACGAACCTACCGTAATCATCACATGCCTCCTTCAAAAAACAGCATCGCCGAATGCCTGTGCGCTTCAGGACACCCGGCTGGCACTATTATAGCACGATTTTCGCCCAACTCGTCAAAATCTGTGGAAAATACTTGCGGTTTACCTGTTCGTTTGAAGGGGTCAAGCGACGCACGCTAATCGGTGGAGGGCGGTGCATCGGGAGGCTTGCGACTCCCAACCGCCACAATTTGGGGTTGGGCGCGATAGATGCTGGTTGCCACACGCTCGCGCTTGATTTGTGCGCCATTTTGGTACACCGTGCGCCACAGCACCACACGCACCCCCGCCCTGCCTTTTTGGAGAACCTTGCGTGTCCCCTCAGGAAGATTGGGGTTCACGACCTCCTGAACGGGAGGCGATTTGAGATAGGTGCGCTCGGTAGAAAGCACGACCTGACGCCCAGGACGCGATTGTCCCAACACGCGTATCGTGAGTGACGAGCGCTCCAGCTGAACGGACAGGGCGATCGGGTGGTCGTAGTTGTTCTCTATCACGAAATCTATGCCGTTGTCAGTGACGGTGGCATCGCGCCCCAGCGGAACATAGTCCACAGGGATAGAATGGTTCGCCCGCCGAACGACCTTCACCTCGCCCAGCAACACCGCGTTGTAGAGGGTGGAAGACACCTGACAAATCCCTCCGCCAATCCCCAGTCGTTTCTGCCCGTTGATAATCACGGGCGCCGGTTTAAAGCCTTGTTTGAGGGTGCGTGAGCCGACCGCCTCGTTGTACGACAGACGCTCGCCAGGCATCAGCACGCGCCCGTCCAACGCTTGCGAAGCGAGCCGAATGTTGTGATTGCGGTCTATTTGGTAGCCCGGGAAGCGTGTGGTGTACGAGGCAAGCACGCCCTGTATGGGGCGAAGCATCTCCTGTGTGATGCGAGGGGGCGTCTCTTCCAGTCCCAGTGAAAACACAACGGGCTGGTCGGCGGGGAGGGGGTGGTTCAGGTGCTGATTTAGCGCGAGAAACAGGTTCTGCTCGGCGACCGCAGGGTGATAGCGACGCCCCACCTGCTCAGGGATGATAACCACCTGTCCCGCCCGAAACTGCACGCGGGCGTCTTGAGGTTGCCGATTGATCTGATGGAACGGCTTGAAGCGCTCTTGCAACTGCGCACGGTTGATGACCCACTGGGGTTCAAAGGTGAGCTTGGGGTTGCCAAACAGGCGTTCCATCAGGGGCAGGTGTGCCCAAGCCTCGCGTATCGCTAGAGCAGTACACACTGGGTCAAGTTCAATCCCCCAATCCCTGAGGGGCGCAGTGTAGCGCGGCAGTTCAAGGGGCGAGAGGGGCGTCTCTGCCAGCGCTTCACGAATCGGCTCTAAATGCGATTCCAAATCGTCCAGAGGAACCCCACTCAGCGAGAACGCCCCCAACCTAACTTGCCCCTGCAAGATATGGGCTTTTGATTGGAGGTAACGAAAGGTAGTGCCGGCTCCCAGCCCGCTCAGGCTCAAGAGGCATAACATCGCGATTCCTGCCGTACGATTCATCCTGTGTCCTGTGAGGAATTTTTCCTTAGAGACCGCTACTCCTGCCCCGCAACCTGCCTCAGTTTCTCTGTGAATTGGTCAATCGTCTCCGCCTGGACAGCGAACACATTCAATTCTTGCAACGCTTCGCTGTCCGTCGTTTTCTCAAGCAGAGCTGGAACCTCTTCAGGTAGATTTCCAAAACGAGTGCGGAGCACCGTAAGGATACCTTGCTGGATACCTTCTTGAATACCTTCTCGGATGCCTTGCTCCCGCCCTTCTTCCAATCCCTGCTTGAGGGCGCGCTCTACGGCAAGGCGCTCTTGGGGCGCAATCCACTTGCGCCGTCGGCGACGCTTAATCTCCTCCACCACCGCTTCCACTTCACGCTCTAAATCAAACGGTAAAGCCATGAGATAGTCCACCACCTGATACAAATAGCGTATCTGTTCTCTATTATACCCGCGTTCCAGCATGCCTCGGAACAGCCGCTTCTTCTCGTCCGCCAACAGGCGGTAGTTGCCCCGATATTTCAGCGAGGCTAAGTGCGCTTGTACAAACAAAGCGATCGGGTTCTCGGTTTCCTGAAGGGCACGCTGTTCTATATCTAATAGTTTGACCGTATCGTATTCAAACTGCACTCTGGTACGACCGAGCTGATACTCGTAATCGCTCGGTCGCCAGTTGGGGTTTGCGTCCGCGAGGATAGCGAGGCTCATCACAGGCAGTCTATGGCGCTCCCGCAGATGGTAAAAATAGACAAACATCCGCTCTGCAAACTGAGGGTCAGGACTGACTTGGATTTCAGTATGAAGCACAATCAGCGCAGGCTGACCCTCTTTGAGAGCAACTTGTGCCACGAGGTCTGGGCGGCGCATCCCCTGAGGGAGGTCAGGAAACAGTTTGGGCAACTCCACATTCAAAAAGGTGGGTTTGAGGCTCCAGTCAATCATCGCCTCCACCTCAGGGAAGAGAAACGCCAGGCAGTCGCGAAAGAGGTTCTGAACCACCTCCTTCCAGACCGCATCATAGTCCACTGAGATTGGCGCACCCGACGACTGCATAACTATCGCCTCGTCGTTGTTCGTCAGGGAGATTGCTATTCCTGTTACACAGGAATAGAACTTCCTTTATGCATCCTGCTATTTTCCGAACCTCCTCACCGATTTTTGACAAACGGCTCAAAGCCCATCTTGAGAGCGGGTGAGGTGGGTTTGAGCCGAAAGTCGTCGGACTCAGGATTGACGAACTGCGGGTCGGCAATCTGGGAGCCTTTGTCCATGCCTTTGGCACGCCACTCGTCCCAGCTCCAGTTGCCGAAGCGCAAATCTGTGCCGTCCTCGCGCCAGTAAAGGTTATTCTCAAACTCAAAGTTGGTGTCAATCCCTCCCGCCAGCCACTGTTCGCCCTGCCCAATCACAATATTGCGTTCAAAGCGGAACCGTCGGTGATTTTCGGGACGGGTGGCTTGCAGTTGGTGGTCGCGCCCGTAGGCGAAGATGTTGTTGCGCACGATGTTGTCGCGCCCGTAGTGTTGGTGAAACCCGCCATGGGTCGTGCGGTACACGAGGTTGTACTCGGCAATAATGCCTGTACTGCCCTCGTCGAAGTAGATGCCCCAGCCTCCGTAGCGATAGCCTGCAATATCGTGCCAGCGGTTATGGCGGATGACCGTGCCCTGCTGGATGCCCAGCGTGTAGATACCAGCCATATCGCTCAGGAGCGGACCGTCGCCGTTGGTTCGCTTGCCGATGTGATGCACATGGTTGAACTCCACGCGGTTGCCCCCCGCCAGCGATTGCCCATAGCCCCAAGTCCAGCCGATCGAGATGCCTGTGTAGTAAAAGTCGGCGATTTCGCAGTGTGTGATACGATTGCTGTAGCTCTGCCCAATCCAGACCCCGATGGCGCTGGCGAACAGTTTGCCCCCATCGGTGATTGTACAGTGTGCAACGGTGTTGCCGAACGACTGCTCGTTAGAGTTTTCACGCAGGCTCGGCTCGCCAATCTTGATGCCCCCAGCGCCCAGGTCGGTGAGCGTGCAGTGCTCAATCCGATTACGCTGACAGCCCCGCCCCAGTTCAATCGCGTAGCCCCCAAGTTGCACGAACTGGCACTTCTCAATTCGGCAGTTGCGTATCCCTTCCCCATAGAATGCGCCGGGCACCCCGAATGCCGCTTGCACGAATCCGCCCGTCTCCATCTCGGCGGGCAGGCTCCACTCGGTGTGCGCAAAGGTGATACCGTGCCACGCCACATCTTGCACATAGCGCCCCTTTTCAGGTTCACCAACCATGCGCACCAACTGGCTCAATACGGGCACAATCGCCACGATTCGGTCTATCCGTTCGCCTCGGCGGGGAATGTAGTACAGAGTGCGTGCTTGGTTGTCCAAGTACCACTCGCCAGGAGCGCTCAGTGCCTCGCGTATGCCCTCCAGAAAGTACAAATCGTCCGCCTGCAGTTGGAAGGTACTACGCTTGCTGAACTCAATCAATCGCTCACTCAGGTTGATGGCGCGGAGGGGCAGGCGCGACTCCACCCAGCGATTGAACACCAACACCTCGCCCTCGCTGGGATTGCACAGGTTGGGCAGGTCATTCGGATGCGCGCGGAAACGCATATGCCCCTGAAACCAGTCGGGCGTGCTGTCGGGCAGTTCGGCGACCTTGAGGTAGCCTTGTTTCGGGGAGCGGGCACGCACAGCGCGCTTGCCGTTCACGAACAGTTGGCGAAAGACACCTTGAACGGAACGGGGTACAGAAACCGCCCAGACACGCTTGCCATCTAAGCTGGTCTCTTGCCAGCCTGTCAGCGCGACACCACCACTCAAAATGGGCTTCTCGGTGCGATAGGGCTGGAAGGTAATGTTAGAATGTTCCAGAGTGAGCGTTATCGGCTCGCCCAGAAAGTAAGTGCCTCCACGCAGATAGAGGGTAGTACTGTTAGGTTTGCGTTCTGCGACGATTTGCAAGGCACGCTGGATGCTGGCGAGCGGTCCGTCGGTGCGCGCACGGTTAGGGGCGGGGCGTGTGCCCGACCAAGCGTCGTTGCCGTTGGGTGCGATATGCAAGCTAAACTGCATACCGCCCGGTTCGCCTCAGTGCTCTGGTTTTCCTGCGGATTTGGGTGATGGGGCGATAGGGCAGGGGGAGGTTGACCTCACCCCTCTGGCTCGGGGCCCACGGCACTCGGCTCCAGCAGTGCCATTCGGTACACAGCCGTTGTGTCGTGGCGAAACTCCAGCACCCTCAGCACCGTATGCGGCTCGGTACGCCAGACCAGTTGCATACCGACCGTAAGGTTTATGCTTGGCTCACACACCATCGCCCACAGAGGGCGCGACAACTCCGCCAACTGCTCAGTGCTGTAGAGCCAGCGTAGTAGCCCTGCAGGGGGTTGAAAAAACAGCCCCCGATAGTACTGTGTGCCGACCCGCCACGACTCGCCATACCGTTGGAGCCAGTATCTCAAGCAGAGCTGGATTACCATCGGCTCTCGTCCTCCTCTGGCTTGGGGCGGGCGATGTAGAGCAGGCGTGCCTCGCGTCGTAGGTAGGGCGATAGGCGCGCCCAGCCTTGTGCCTTCAGCCCGGAGGGGTCGGCAGGGTCGTAGCGCTGGGGAGGCAACACCTGAAGCCAACCCAACCGAAAGCCAACCCCTGCCCCCATCTCACGCCACAAAGTCGCCGAAAACTCGCCCGCTATCACCTCCAACGCTCCCAAGTTCAAAGTGCTGAGCAGGTCGGCTTCAGGGTTAGAAAGCACGCTCGGCTCAATCGCATACCGAATGGCAGGGAGCATCTCGTCAATCAGCGCATCAATCTCCGCATCGTAAGTGGTGCCTGTCAGACGCAGTTTGCGTTTCACTGCTTGGCGCGTCACCGTCAGCATCGGCTCACCTCAGACCTTGTAGCGGGTTGTCCAATCTTGCAGGGCATAGCGGAGTGCTACGAGCGCGTCCTGAACCTGCTCTAAGGCGCCTTCTAACCGCTCGTAGCTCGCTTCGGTGCGTTCAAGGCTCTCGCGCAAGTAGGCGATGAACTCGTCCGTAATCGCTTGCTCCTGACGCTGGGCGCTCTCCACCAGTCGGTCCATCCGCTGGAGCATCTGGCGGGTGAGCACGAATGCCCAACCCACCAGCGCGCTCACGATAGACAGAAACGGGCCCCACTCCATCGCTCACTCCGTGCCTCCCAACACCTTCTGCAACAGCAGCTCCCGCAGAACCTGTTCCATAGACGCCACACACTGTAGGCTCACACCAAACCGCATTGCCAACGCCGAGCGCTGGGCGGGCGACAGTTCTGCCTGCTTCAGCCACTCCCGCACCATCGGGCGCAACCAACGCCAAAACCAGTTTCGCATTAAGCTTCGCATCGTTATCCCCTAGGCAAGGATAGAGGCACCCCAAGCAGGACAACCGTGCTTCGGCTACTCAGCAGGAATTCTCCATCGCTTGTTGAACTCAAACTCGAGAAACGGAGGTTCATATGAGACAAATAACGACTCTGGTGCTGACGATGACGATGGCAGTCTCTGCACTGGCGCAGGGTTTTCAGGCGGGCGCAGCGGCGAATAAAATCACACCTTCCAAGCAGGTCTACCTCGCTGGCTACGCCAGCAACCGCCCCAACAAAGGCGGAGTGCATGACGACATCTGGGTGCGTGCCGTTGTACTTCAAGTAGGTGAACAGCGGGTAGCCATCGCCGTGTGCGACCTGCTCGGACTTCTCCGCGACGATGTCCAGCGCATTCGTCAACTTGTCAAATCGGTGCCCCCCAATCAGGTGATTGTGGCTTGCACGCATGTCCACTCGTCGGTGGACACCATCGGGCTTTGGGGACCCACACCCACCCAATCGGGGCGCGACAACGAGTATGTGAACTTCGTGATTGAGACCGTCGCCAAGACGATTGACGAAGCCTCGTCTAAACTTCAACCTGCCACTATAGGCTTCGCCAAGACGAAAGCGGAAGGTATCTCTTACAACTACCGTATCAAAGAGATATTGGATACCGAGGTCGCAGTGTTTCAAGTG
>OGCI01002353.1_pt1 | contig 12811 bp, 9 predicted proteins | sample 1570021 | NCBI WGS metagenome assembly OGCI01 (sample SAMN06264664, study PRJEB24512) | hot springs metagenome | isolation source: Hot spring water | place: South Africa: Tshipise | collected 2015-06-21
TGCGTGCCGAAGGTGGAAGCCAGAATCTCATCTTTCGAGAAGAACCCAGCCAGCGGCGGAATACCCGCTATTGCCAGCCACCCCATCAGCATCGTCCAGTAGGTAACGGGCAGGTATTTCGCCAGACCACCCATGCGCCGCATGTCCTGCTCGTGGTGCAGCGCCAGAATCACCGCGCCGGAGCCCAGAAAGAGCAGAGCCTTGAAGAAAGCGTGCGTGGTCACATGGAACATGCCTGAAGCAAACGCCCCCACACCGCACGCCAGAAACATGTAGCCCAGCTGGCTGACGGTGGAATACGCCAGCACGCGCTTGATGTCGGTCTGCGCAATGGCGATGGTCGCGGCGAATATCGCGGTGAACACACCGACCACCGCCACCACCAGCATCGCCGCGGGAGCCATCTCGTAGAACACGTGACAGCGCGTCACCATCACCACGCCCGCCGTGACCATTGTTGCTGCGTGAATCAGCGCCGAAACCGGCGTTGGTCCCGCCATGGCGTCCGGTAACCAGATGTACAGCGGAAACTGCGCCGATTTGCCCGCTGCCCCGACGAACAGCAGTAACGCAATCGCGGTGATGATGCCCGACGACAACACACCTTTGCTCTGCAGTTCTATCGCCCTATCGAAGATGTTGCCATCCCCGGCGAAGGTCAGCGACCCCAGATACCAGAAGCACATGATGACCGCCAGCATGAAGCCCCAGTCGCCGATGCGGTTGACGATGAACGCCTTGTTCGCCGAGTCGGTGTTCACCTTGTCCTTATACCAGAAGCCGATGAGCAGATACGAGCACAGACCGACGCCTTCCCAGCCCACGAACATCATCAACAGGTTGTTGCTGAGCACCAGCGTCAGCATGAAGACGATAAACAGGTTCATGTAGGTGAAAAAGCGCGGGTAGTCCTCATCGTCCGCCATGTAGCCGGTGGAGTACAGGTGAATCAGCCCGCCGACACCCGTGACAATCAACGCCATCAGCAGGGAGAGCGGGTCGATCAGCGCCTCCCAGGCAACGCGGAAGTCGCCCACCTCGACCCAGCGGATTAGCGTGCTGAGCACCTGTCGCTCCTCGGCAGGCAGTTTCAGCAGTTCCGTCAGCAGATACACCGATAGCCCGAACGCACCCAGCACCACCGCCGTGCCGATGGTGCCCACCGCCTTCTTGCCAAGCCGCTTCCCGAAGAAGGCGTGCAGCAGAAAGCCCGCCAGCGGTAAGCCAATGACCACCCATATCAGGTCAAACACACTGTTCATCGTCCGCCCCCAGCCCTCAGAACTTCAAGAGGTTCATTTCGTCCACATTAATGGTGTCACGGAGGCGATAGATCGCCACGATAATACCAAGCCCTATCGCCACCTCTGCCGCCGCCACAGCCATCACCAGTATCACAAACACGTGCCCCGCGACCTGCGTACTCAGCGGCTCCTGCATCCGCGCAAACGCGAGGAAAGCCAGGTTCGCCGCGTTCAGCATCAGCTCAATGCACATGAAGATGACAATCGGGTTGCGCTTGATCACCACGCCCGTCACGCCCATCGCGAACATGAACGCGCTAAGCATCAGATACCAGCTAATCGGTACCGCTCCCATGCCTACAGCCTCCGTTTCGCCATCACAATGGCTCCCACAATGGCTATCAACAGCAGTACTGAGGTGAGTTCAAACGGATACACCCAGTCGGTGAACAGGTGCTTGCCAACCATCTGCACCGTGCCGATATCGTCCCCTGCGGGCTTCGCCTCTCCCAGCCGTATGAACACACCCCCCGCCAGCACGATGACGAACAGCAGAGCCAGTCCCCAAGTGATGGGACGTTTGATGTCACTGCGTTCCGCCAGTTCGGAAGGCGAACCCAGATTCAGGAGCATAATGGTGAACAGGAACAGCACCATAATTGCGCCCGCATAGACGATAATCTGCACCGCCGCCACAAACTGCGCATAAAGCAGCACGTATAGCACCGCCAGCGCGAAGAAGTTTGCCACGAGGTTCAGTGCACTGCGCACCGGGTTCCGCACCGCCACCACGCCGATGGAGGTTACCACAATCACCAGCGCCATGATGGCGAACAGTATCTGCTCGAACATGCCCTCCTCCTACTTCTGCCACCAGATGATGGCGGCAACCAGAAAGAGATTCACCAGAGCGGTCGGCAACAGCCTCAGCCAGCCGAGCTTCATCAGCATATCGTAGCGCAGGCGTGGCAGGGTGGCTCGCACCCACACGAACAGATAGATGAAGACGCCCAGTTTAATCAGGAACCACAGCGGTCCCGGGATCCAGGTGAAGGGTGCGAACGGCAGAGGCGATAGCCAGCCGCCAAAGAACAGTGTCACCATCACCGCCGAGATGGTCACCATGCTGGCGTATTCGCCCATGAAGAACATGGCGAACTTCATACTGCTGTACTCCGTATGGTAGCCAGCGATGAGCTCCGTTTCGGCTTCAGGCAGGTCAAAGGGAGCGCGGTTGGTCTCTGCCAGCATCGCAATCAGGAAAATGCCCGTGGCAATCAGGCCCAGCGGGAAAAGGCGGAATACGTGCCAGTCCAGCAGACCCAGACTCCCCTGCTGATTGAGCACCATATCGCGCATGGACAGAGAACCGCTAAACAACACCACCGAGATAATCGACAGCCCCATCGCCAGCTCATAGGAGATGGTCTGTGCGGAAGCGCGAAGTCCGCCCAGCAGAGAGTACTTATTGTTGGACGACCACCCCGCCAGCACGATGCCGTACACCGTCAGCGAGGTCATCGCCAGCAGGAACAGGATGCCAATGTTGATGTCGGCAATGGGCGTCAGCCGATCGTTCGGTCCCCACGGAATTACTGCCGGCGCACACAGCACCGGTATCAGGAACCCCGCCGGCGCCAGGAAGTAGATGAACCGGTCTACCTTCTCCGGCACCACATCTTCTTTGAAGAAGAGTTTGATCCCGTCGGCGACTGGTTGTAGTAGCCCAGCCGGACCCACCCGGTTGGGTCCCTTGCGTACCTGCATCATAGCCAGCGCACGTCGCTCGATCCACACCAGCGCAGGTACGGCTGTCAGCACAAATCCCACCACGATCAGGATTCGCAGTGGGATAACCACCCACGCATTACTCAGCAGTGCGTCCACCGTCCTCCTTCTCCCTCTAACATGCTATGATGGCTCCAAGCTAAATCAGTAAGGCGTCAGGTTCAGCAGAAACCCGTCTTCCCCCCCTGTCCGAGCGCAAGCACGGGCGGCTGGCTCAGGTCAACTGCGTTGCCTTTTCCCTGCTCTCCGCCACCCGCGTCAACGCCTGCCACCGTATGCCTTCCGGCGGCATCTGGTCGTAGTGGCAGTCGGCGTACGCCGGAAACGCTTTGCCAATCTCCTCCATGACCTGCTCTGCCGAGAACACGGGGATCGGTTTGCCCAGATACACCGCCAGCTCGGCGAAGATGTTCAGGTCCGGCTTCACATCGGGCGACGGGGAGTCCAGCGCCTCCCAGAACCGCTGAACGCGCCTCTCGGTGTTGGTGAAGGTGCCCTCTTTTTCCGCCACGCTGGCAGCAGGCAGAACCACATCGGCATATTGCGCGGTCTCGGTGAGAAACAGGTCCTGCACCACCACAAAGCCCGCGTTCTCCAGCGCACGCTGTGCCAGCGCCGGGTCGTGGTACTTCTGCGCAATGTCCTCCGCGACGATATACAGCACCTGCATCTGCCCCTGCGCTGCCCTTTCCAGCATCGCCTGAGAGCTCAGACCGGGTTGCGCGGGAAGGCTCACATTCCAGAGCCTCTCCAGGTGCTGACGCGCACCGACATCGCCAACGGGTGCGTACCCGGGCAACATATCGGGAAGCACGCCCATGTCCGCAGCACCGTGCGAGTTGACCTCTGGCAGGAGGATGTTCAGTCCACCGTTCGCCCGCCCGGCGTTGCCTGTAACCTCCACCAGACGACACAGAGTGCGCACCAGTGTGGGGTACTCGGCATGGTTGCGCACCCGCCCACCACAGAGGAACACCGTGCCCTCACCCAGCAGGCTCGCCGCCTCGCGCAGGGCGTCCAACGACACGCCGGTCTCTTCTGCCACGCGCTCCGGGGTGTAGACGCTCACAGAGTTCCATACAGCGTCCGCGCGGCTACCCGCCTCTGCCGACGACAGCACCAGATGCAGAAGTCCTGCCACCAGCACCGGTTCGGTGCCCTCGCGATAGCGTAACACCACCGGCTCGTCGAAGCGCAGTTCGGTCTCGGTGACCTCCGGGTAGGCGATAATCACCTTCGCACCGAAGCGATACCACGCTTTGCGCGCCCGCAGAAACACGATGGGCTGTTCGTCCACCAGCTCCGAGCCAATGATGAAAACCGTTTTTGCCCGCTCGATGTCGGCGATGGCGGTCTGAGTGAACGGCACACCGAAGCGCGTCAGCAGGGTATCACCGCCTGCCAGCTGATTGCGCTCGAGGCGATGGTCGAGGTTGTTGGTGCCGATTGCCACGCGCATCAGTTTCTGCAGGAGGTACGCCTCCTCGTTGGACAGGTGTGCCCCCCCTATGGCGCCGACGGAATCCGCACCGTGTGCCCGTACCGCCTGCTGGATACGCGACGCAATCACCTGATATGCCTCCGCCCAGCTGGCGGTGACGAACTTCTCGCCCTGACGAACGAGCGGGCTGAGCAGACGTCGGTCGCTGTTGATGTACTCATGACCGAACTTACCACGGTCGCACGTCCACTCTTCGTTCACCGCCTCGTTTTCGCGTCCCAGCACACGCACCAGCCGTTTGGGGCGGTAGTCCAGCCAGATATTGCAGCCGTTCGAACAGCGCGTGCAGACGCTCTTCTGCGACTTCATATCCCAGGGGCGCGCCCGGAAACGATACCGCCGACTGGTCAGCGCCCCGACCGGACACAACTCGATGGTGTTGCCCGAGAAGCACGAGGTGAATTCGGTATCCTGGAAGGTGCTGACCATCATATCCGCGCCGCGCTTCAGGAACTCCAGCTGCGCATCACCCGAAATCTCCTGCGAGAAGCGTGTACAGCGCGCGCAGTGGATGCACCGCTCCCGGTCCAGCACCACGTAGTCGCTGATGGGGAAGGCTTTGGGCAGGTGGCGTTTGTCTTCCACGTAGCGTGTCACACCAGGTCCGTAGAACAGCGTATTGTTCTGCAGGGGACACTCGCCCCCGCGGTCGCAGACCGGGCAGTCCAGCGGATGGTTAATCAGCAGGAACTCCAGAATGCCCCGACGCGCCTTCTGGATGGCTACCGTATCGGTATACACCACCAGTCCCTGGCTGGCAGGCAGGCTGCAGGATGTTTGCGGTTTGGGCATCATTCGCACCGAGCCGTCAGGCTGTTTGGTGCCCGCTTCCACCAGGCACATCCGGCAGTTCGCCGCCTGCCCTTTGCCCAGTCGGGGATGGTAACAGAAAAAGGGAATGTCCACGCCGACCCGCTTGGCGGACTCGATGATCATCTCCCCTTTGGGCACCTGCAGCTCGATACCGTTTATCTCAATGGTTACCAGCTCCTGTTCAGCCATCTGCCTTACGTTGCCTCCTCCGAATGCTCCTCGCGCGAACGGGGTGCTCAAACGGTGACCGCCTCTTTCGACTCCACCACCGAGTAGCCATGCTCGATGAAGTACTCATACTCATGCCGATAGTGCTTGATGCTGGCGCGGATGGGCCAGGCTGCCGCGTCGCCCAGACCACAGTATGACCGCCCGTCGATCTGGTCGCAAATCTCCAGCAAGAGGTCGATGTCCTCCTGTCGTCCACCACCCGCCAGAATGCGGTCGAAAATCTTTAACATCCAGCGCGTGCCCTCCCGGCAGGGGGTGCACTTCCCACACGATTCATGCGCGTAGAAGGCAGCGGTTCGCCGCATGAAGCGCACAATGCACACCGTGTCGTTCAGCACCATGAACCCGCCCGAGCCCAGCATGGTGCCAGCAGCCTGCAGAGACTCGTAATCGAGGTTCACATCACACTTCTCGGCGGGCAGGATAGGCACCGAGGAGCCGCCGGGGATAACCGCCTTCAGTTTGCCCTTCACGCCTCCTGCCAGCTCCAGCAGTTCCATCAGCGGCGTGCCCATCTCCACCTCATAGTTGCCGGGCTTATTCACGTGCCCGCTCACCGAGAAGATTTTGGTGCCGGTGCTCTTCTCGGTGCCCATCGAGGCGTACCATGCTCCACCGTTACGGATGATGGAGGGCACACAGGACAGCGTCTCCACGTTGTTGATCAGCGTGGGACAGTCCCACAACCCCGCAATGGTGGGCAAGGGCGCGTGCGGAAACTTCAGGCGCGGCTGTCCCCTCTCGCCCATCAGCGAGCTCATCATCGCCGACTCTTCACCGCACTCGTACGACCCTGCACCCATGTGCAGATACAGGTCAAAGTCCACCCCGCTACCGAGGATGTTCTTACCCAGATAGCCTGCACGGTATGCTTCGTCGATGGCGCGACGCAGCACGCGAGCAGGCTCGGTGTACTCCCCGCGGATGTAGATGTAGCCTACTTTGGCAAGGGTGGCATACCCCGCGATGACCATGCCCTCGATTAACTGATGCGGATGACGCATCATCAGTTCGCGGTCCTTAAAGGTGCCGGGTTCGCCCTCGTCCGCGTTGCACAGCACGTAGTGCGGCTGGCTCTCGTCCTTGGGGATGCCGTTCCATTTGATCCACGCCGGGAAGCCCGCGCCGCCACGTCCGCGCAAACCAGAGGCTTTCACCTCGTCGATCACCTGCTGGCGGGTCATGCCCAGCGCTTTCTTCAGCGCGCTGTAGCCGCCGTTTTGCTCACAAACATCCAGTGTGTCGATACCCGGTATATCGATATCCTTGAACAGAACCCTCAGTTCAGCCATTTTGTTCGTCCTGCTCCTCGTTCCCAGCCTGTGCGCCTGCCAGTGCCCTCTCGATCTCCTGCCGATCGCTCTCGGGCAGATGCACCTGCACAATGGTGTCTGCGAGCTGAACCACGGTGTGGTCTTCCCGCTGTTTCAGCTCCTCCAGCAGGGCATCTAGTTTCTCGGGCGTCAGCCCCCCGAAATAGCGATTTCCCACCTGCATCACTGGGGCGTTTCCGCAGTCGTTCAGGCATTCCACCTCCGTCAGCGTGAACTGCCCGTCGGGTGTGGTCTCACCCGCCCGGATACCCAGTTTCTGCTCCAGATAACGCAGTATCTCGTAGCCGCCACAGATGGAGCACGTGAGGTTGGTGCAAACCTCCAGCATCACCCGCCCCACTGGACGCTTGTTGTACATCGTATAAAAGCTCGCCACCCCTTCGACCACGGCGTAGGAGGTGCCCAATCGGTACGCTACCTCCATCAACGCCTCTGGGGGAAGGTATCCGCCATACTCGCGCTGGGCAATCCACAGCGCAGGCAGCATCGCCGCGCGTTTGGTCGGGTAGTGGCGCTTGATGCGCTCCAGCTCCTGCACTGCCCGCTCGGAAAAGCGCAGGGGCGGAGGCTCTTTTTCGTTCAGACGGCGCACATGGGTATAGTCGCTCAGTCGTATTGCCTCACTCATCGGTCGATCTCTCCCAGCACGATATCGATGCTACCGATGACCGCCACAATGTCTGCCACCATGTGCCCCTTACTCATGAGAGGCAGCGCCTGAAGGTTTATGAAGCACGGTGGGCGCGTCTTCACCCGCCAGGGGCGATTGCTACCGTCACTGACCACATAATAGCCGATCTCGCCCTTGGGTCCCTCGATGGGCACATACGCCTCCCCCTCCGGTGGGCGGAAGCCTTCGGTCCACAGCTTGAAGTGGTGAATCAGCGACTCCATGCTGTTGTCCAGTTCCTCACGCGGAGGCGGCACCACTTTGCGGTCTTCACTGCTCACCGGTCCGTCGGGCAGTCGTTGCAGACACTGCTTGATGATGCGGTTTGCCTGTCGCATCTCCTCCATACGCACCAGAAAACGGTCGTACACATCGCCTGCCGTGCCGGTCGGGATGTCGAACTGCACCTGGTCGTAGTACAGATACGGGTTCGCCTTGCGCAGGTCGAAGGCGTAGCCGCTTCCGCGAAGGATGGGACCGTTGATACCCAGCGCAATGCACTCATCTGCCGTGATGATGCCGATATTGCGCGTGCGTTCTACCCAGATGGGGTTCTCCGTCAGCAACCCCTCGTAGTCGTCCACCTTCGCCGGAAAATCTTCCACGAACTGGGCGATCTTCTCGAGCAGTCCTTCGGGAACATCCGCACGCCACCCGCCTACCTGAATCCACGAGGGGAACATGCGCACACCCGACAGGTGTTCGAACATATCCAGAATGCGCTCGCGCTCCCGGAAGCAGTAAAAGAAGGGGGTCATGGCGCCGATGTCCAGCGCGTGCGTGCCCAGCCACACCAGATGACTGGCGATGCGTTGAAGCTCACTGAAGATCATCCTCAGCCACACACCGCGCGGGGGCACCTCGATATCCAGCAGCTTCTCCACGGAGAGCACGAACGCCAGCGAGTTGTTCATCGCCGACAAGTAGTCCATGCGCTCCACCAGCGGGATGCACTTCTGATACTGTTCATATTCGCAGGTCTTTTCGATGCCCGTGTGCAGATAACCGATATGCGGAACCACGTCCACAATGGTTTCGCCGTCCAGCTCCACCACCAGCCTCAGCACGCCGTGCGTGCTGGGGTGCTGCGGACCCATATTGATGACCATCGAGCCTTCGCTGGCTCCAGGAAGGATTTCCATCTGTTCCGGTGTGATACTCATGCTGAACCTCGTCTCCTACTCCCTGCTGGACAGTCCCGTTTTGCCGAAGAAGGACTCGCCAGGGTGTGGTGTCTGTACTTCGGCGATAGAGGGACCCAGCGTGCCCTCGTCAAACACCACCTGCTCGCCACCCAGCGGAAAATCCTTGCGCAGTGGGTGCCCCACCCAGTCGTCCGGCATGAGAATCCGCCGGAGGTCCGGGTGCCCCTCAAAGACGATGCCGAAAAGGTCGTACACTTCACGTTCGGGAAAGTTCGCTCCGGGGTAGATGCCTGTCACGCTAGGAATGGTCTCTCCTTCGTTCACGCAGACCTTCAGGAAAAGACGGGTAAAGGTGCGGAACGAGTAGAGGTTGTAGACCACCTCAAAGCGCGGTTCACGCCGCCCCAGCTGGTCAATTCCCACCACATCGGAAAGAAAGCGGTAACTCAGCTCGGGGTCGTCGCGGAGAAAACGGCAAACATCCAGCAGATATGCCCTGTCCAGAACTACCCACGTGTCGCCGCGGAAAGTGTACACTTCGCGAATGGCTTCGGGAAAATGCTCACGTATTCGCGTCACTTCCGGGCGTTCGGTCATCTCCTGTGCGGTGGTCTCACTCATACCCCATCCCTCAGCGTGTTGGAACCGTCTCTGCCTGCGAGGCAGGTTCCAGCTTCTCAGCAACAGCACTCAACTGCACCCGACGCGGCTGCGCACGCTCCGACTCTTCCCACTCCAGCGCACGGGTGCCGATCATGTAGAAGTAGCCCACAAACAGGATGGCGATGAAGACACCCATCTCGATCAGGTTGAACGCCTGCACCGCTTTGGGAGAGTCCTTGAAGGTCACTGCCCAGGGGTAAAGGAAAATGGTCTCCACGTCAAAGATGATGAAGAGCATGGCAACCAGGAAGAACTTCACGGGGAACCTTTCCCTCGCCGAACCTACCGGGGTGACACCGCACTCGTACGGAGCCACCTTGCGATAGTCCGGACGCTTGGGACCCAGCAGGAAGGAAAGCACCACCATGCCGACAGCCAGAATAGCCGCCAGCACCGCAAGCACCATCACCGGAACATAACCGTTCAGCATACCGTCGTTCCCTTCACCGTGAACGAATTCACAAGGCTCAGTAAATCGGGATTATTTTACCCGAATAAACATCATTTTCCAAAGGGATTCCGCGCCTATCGAGAACAAATTCGCAAAGATGAGGGCGAATCCCTCTGCCTGTGTGCTTCAGGGCACGAACACCACCGTATCGCCCTGCGCCAGGCTCAGGCGGTGCACCTGCCGTCTCGTGGAGCTTCCGCCCCAGATGCGCATCGGACGGGGAAGACGCACTTCGCGCTCGCCAGCGGTCGTCGCGGTGACCGATACACAGTCCGCACAGGCATAAACGATGTCAGGCGCACTGCTCCACACGTCCGCCCCGGCCTCGGCGGCGAGGCGACGCAGAAGCGAGTCGGGTATGGGCGCAGTGCCTGCGTACGCGGAGGTGTAACCATCCACCTGTTTGCGGGCAAGCGCCACCCCTGCACCATCCACCCAGTAGCCCAGAGCCTCCGCCAAGGGGTCATCGACGGCAAAGCGCGGAGCGTGTGCTCCCGGCAAACCGAACTGCATGGCGTCCCACCTGACCCGCAGGGGTGCAGTGTCGGTTAGCATCGTCAGCTGAATACCGGTCAGACGGCTCACCCGTTCGACTGACGCCCCTTCGGGTGCCACGAGCGCTGGGGCGTACACCCACACCACCGTGGCGCCACTACCGGCAAACAGGCGCCTGAGCCGTTCCACGTGCTCATCGGTCAGATAGAACCCGTTCATTATGAGAAAGAGCCGGTAGCGGCGTACATCCTCAGCACGCAGGTCAGCGAGGTCGAGGAAGTCCACCGGTGCACCGAGGCGATGGATGGCACGGCACTGTCGGTTCAGGAAGTAGTCGTTGAACAGGTCGTACTCCCCGTATCCGGGCGCCGATCTCCAGTGTGCTGTGACGAAGAAACTCTGTGGCTGGAAGACGGCGCAGACCTGTGCCGGCGAGGCGAGGTTCCATCGCAGGCGCTCGCGCCCCAGCCGCACGAAGGCGCGTATCTCCTCCAGAAACTCGCGCTCGGCATACCAGCCTGGACCGATGTCGAACAGCCAGCCGGCGTTGCCCTCCGCCATCATGTGAGCCAGGTCGCGCCGAAGGATGAGGCGACTTCCGCGCAGGGTTTCCGAGCCGGGACCACCGTTCCCCATCTGTTCCGGTTGGGTTTCCAGACAGGTTGCAGGGTCTATCTCGGCAAAGTACAGCTTGCCGTGCCGTTTGATGCTCTCCAGCAGAACGCGGTATCCTCCGTCGCCTGCCAGTCCCCGCGAACGCCCAAGCCAGTTGCCCGCGCCATCGTGCGCATCGCCCTGATAGGTGTACGGACACGCCACGAAGTCGATATACGGGCTGTTCAGCAGACGCTGGGGCGCAAGGTGTCCGCCTTCCTGAATCCACAGGTTCTGCAGCAGGTAGGTGTAGAAGGCGCCACACAGCGCCCTGCCGCGCGTCTCCTGCTTCACGATGCGAGCGAAATAGAGGATGGTATCAGCGCACACTTCGTGGAACCGCGCGTAGTAGCGAATGACCTCTGCCTCTTTCGCGGGGTCGCGGAACAACCCGAGGGTGCTGTTCAGGCGCGCCTTCACATCGGGAACAGTTCCGCACGCGCGCTGCATGGGCTGGCTGGTGTCGGGCAGGTGACGCGCCCCGAAGTAGTGCCACTCGCCGTAGATTCCGTTCGCAATCTGATAGCCGATGACGCGACTGCGCAGAGGACTTGCCTCCACGAAGCGAAGGAACGACCTCAACGCCCTTTCCGTGTCCCTTCGCCAAGCCTCCGAGGCGAACGACGGCTGCTGAACCGGACCGAATTCAGGTGGGGTGCTCTCTCCCGGCACGGCATACCCAATCAGCTCATCCGGATGTTTGGACCTCCACCACGCAGGCGCAAACAACCCCAGCCGAACCAGAAAATAGGCGCGCGGGTTGAGGCTCAGCAGGAGGGACAGTGCGCTGACAAACCCGCTCCAGTCATACGAGCCGTCCGCGCGCCATCCCGCCTCGAGGCTATAGTGGGGATGAAGCAGGTCGATGCCCGCAAAGGTAAAGTCTCTGGCAAACTCTGCCAGGTCGTTGCTCCACGCCAGAAGGGGAAAGACCTCTCTGCCGTTCAGATAGAGGCGCGGTGCGCCACGTTCCACCCGCACCTCAGCGCGCACAGGCGGTTCTCGCCTCAGCCCTTCCAGCACTTCCTGCAGGCCGGGGTTGGGGTAGTACTCGGCGAGGTTGCCGGTGCCGTACCACGGTCCGGCGAACACATCTCCGATCTCCACCGCCTTCGCCCATCGGGAGTCGTCGAATGCGAGCTCCTGCCAGCCGGGAGCCTCGTCGCGACTGCAACGCCAGCTGCTGTCGCTGAACAGGCGAACAGTCCTGCCGTCCGCGTATTCGATGCGCAGTTCCATCAGCAGCCCCGCAGGCGCAACCGCATTGAGCACCGAAGCCGCCAGCACATTGCGTCCCGGACGCAAAAGCGATGTCACCTTCTCGTCGCGCAGGATGGGCTGACCGCCCCTCGTCACCTCGCGTCCGTTGAGCCACAGCGTGAAGGCATCGTCGCCGGTGGTGAGCATTCGCGCAGCGCGCACTCGTCCTCTGACCTCGAAAGTGCGCCGGAAGTAGCGGGTGGCGTTGTCCGCAATGGGCGTTTCGGGATACCATATCCAGTGCGGAACGTCGTCGCGCCGAATCGGCATCCGCCCAGAACGTGCCGTCCACGCCTGGCGCTTCGTGGTGCCCACATAGGGCGAGTACTGCACACCGAACAGGAAGCGCACGCGCCGGTCGGGCTTGCCGTCGAAGTAGGCTGGTTCCGCGCTTTCCTCCTGAAGCCTCTGGGCATAAAGCCCCACGCGGGTTTGCCCCGTGCGTTCAGCAGCTTCCCAGTAGTAGACGCCCGGCGGCAGCGGTTCCGAAAGCGTCAGGGTTACGCGGCTGTTGTCGCGGATGTCGGTGAACGCCTGCCACGCGAGCCTTCTTTTGCGCTGG
>OGCI01002355.1_pt1 | contig 12806 bp, 26 predicted proteins | sample 1570021 | NCBI WGS metagenome assembly OGCI01 (sample SAMN06264664, study PRJEB24512) | hot springs metagenome | isolation source: Hot spring water | place: South Africa: Tshipise | collected 2015-06-21
TATGGAAAATACCGTATTAAAGGAAACGGAAAGCATGGGGCAGGAGTTAAAACGTGGTTAAGAGAGGTCACAGAGAAGTACGGATTAGGAAATTCTTGTTTAGATAAGCACTTACCAGAATCGTTTATGTACCTGCCGGAGTCAAAAGTATGCCATTTGTTGGCAGGACTAATTGATACAGATGGGGGTGTGTCCAATAGAGGAGTTTTAACCTTTTCATCGTCTTCTGAACGTCTTGTATATCAAGTTAGGACTCTATTTCATCGACTTGGGGTTTATTGTCCAGAACCATATAAGAATGATGATGGTAATTATAGGTTACGTGTTCCGAAGGCGTTTACAAAAGAGGTTATGCGTAAACTTCCTTTAGTTTTAGAGCGAAAGCGGGAACGAGCGGAGAAAAATATTCATTCAGAAAGAAGAGATACAGCAAGTATCGGTAATTTTGTTCCAACGCCTTTTGTTCAAGAATTGAAACGGCGGATAAAAGAGAGAGGAATTATGATAAAAGAGGTTTATCAAGCCTTGAAAGAAAATGGATTATACTATGCGTGGTTGCGTCAAACGGCTGTAACAGATATACGCTCTTTCCGTTTCGTTGTGGAGACATTTAAGATTAATGTAGAAGGGTGGGACTCTTATATATGGGTTCCTGTGAAGTCGGTTGAATCCGTAGGACATCTTGAAGTGGGGGATATGACGATAGAAGGCACCCATAGGTACATCTTTAATGATATTGTTGTCCATAATTGCGAAGGATTAGACATTCCAGAGTTGGACACATGCTTCTTATGTACGCCGAAATCGGACATTGAGCAAGTGGTTGGACGGATTACTCGGGAACACGAGGATAAGAAGCAGCCACTGGTCATCGACTTTGTACACAACGTTTCTATCTGTCATGGAATGGCGAAAAAACGCAGAAAACAGTATCAGAAGTTAGGATGGTTAGATTAAAAATAGAGAGGGGATTGGTTGGCATGAAATATCTTGTTCTCAAGTTACAGGATATTGAAGCATATTTGAACGATGAGCAAAAAGACCAGTTAGAACTCATTTGCCGAACAATTGGAGCCGGAAGAGAAAGAGACGGTAAACCCATAGACAATGTATACATGATCATTAACCATGACGAACCGTATGCCGATGACGTTGCACTGATTATGAAGGAGCATGGACATTATACACAGAGGTTGGTGATTGCTGGGTCGGTACGTCAATTCGATTCATGGTGTACATCGAAAAACAAGAATCGCGAGTTGTATCGGTATGTATATAAGCCAGAGCACCTAATCGGTTACCGTGATGCAGTAATCTACCTCGTAGGAACGTATTGGGATAACGAAGCCTATTTATCAGATGAGTACATGATGCTTATAAAACGGGGAGCGTTGGTTTATGAGTACCAGTTTAAAGAGGGCGACCATTTTAGTATCAAGCCACTGCGTTAAACAGTGGCTTTATATTCGATAACCTGTTTTACGTAAATGGCTCACAAAATTGAAAAATCAACAAAAAATAACTTGATAAAAACCGTGTTATCAGATATACTACAATTAGAACGGGAAAATTATAAGAAAGGGAGATGTTAGTTATGGAAGAAGTAAAAGAATTGAGCTTGATTCAAGTAGCAGACAATTTCAAGCGGAGTGTTCAAGGATTGGAGGAGTTGGCGGAAAAGGTTCCAACCCTTCCTACTGAACAGTTAGGAACCGGGTATGCCATGGTTAAGGCGTTTGAAAAGAACTTCGAAACACTAATCAAAGCCGTTCGAGATGAGTTCATTGGGACTCAAGACGAAAACGGCAACTATCTTGGAGACGGTCGTCTCTTTAAAGAAGCAACGGAAGAAGACGATAAAGGAAACCCGATGCTGGAGTTGGAAGATGGGGTTGTATTGAAAGCATCGAAGAGTGAAAAGATTGCGTTCAATGAAGAAAAGGCAATGGAGATTTTGGAAGAGCATGATTTGGTAACGCTAGGAACTGATTTGAAAGTGGAAATTGTGGATACAAATGCCTTTCAAAAATTGGTAGAAAAAATTGAATACTTGCCAGAGGGTATTCGAGAAGAGTTGAAAGCACTCATGTTAAATGCGTTCAATTTCGCACGGGTACCGAACAAGGATAAAATTGAGTCGCTTATCACGTTGGGACAATTGCCATCCGATGTGGTGGATGACATGTTCGATGTGAAAGTCGGTTACTCGTTGCTTATTAGTAAGAATCCTTACAGTCCGAAGAAGAAAAAGTCATCCAAGAAGAAATAGGAGGAGGTCATCATGGGACGAGCGAAAAAGCCAGACAGCGAGAAGTTTGACTACAAGAAATGGTATGAAGAGCACAAAGAAGAAATCGCACGAAAACGAAGAGAAAAGTACCATAAAGACAAAGAAGTCCGGGAGAAAGCCATTGCCAGGGCTCGATACCATTACTGGACAAAGAAACGTCCGAACAAAATGATACAGGAAGTTGATATTGAAGAAGTGGACGTACAGCCGGATAAAACCATCCAGATTCGCATTAAGAACCCAGACGATGCGCGATACGGGAAAGTAATTGAGGTTCCGGTGCTGGACTCGGGGGAACTAGCGAAACTGATGGACAGAACGGCGCAAACCCTTCGTCTGTGGGAGCGGAGAGGAGACATTCCTCCCGCATTCTGGCGTGATAAACGGGGGTACCGACTCTTTACGGAAGACCAAGTAAAAGCGCTCCTTGCTTGTAAACATTACTTGGAGTTACCGATGAAGCGGATTGAAGAGAGTGTATTCGCAAGAGAGATCAAGAAAGCTCTTGAAGCCATGCCGGATGGAGTGGAAGTGATTCCTGCCAAGGACATGGAAGTCAAAGGAGTATGCGTCATTTGCCACTCGATTACAGAGAAAGTGGTCAAAGAGTATGAAGTTGACCACGTTCGATGTCAACGATGTGGCGGTGCATTAGGAGATAAACTCGTACAAGAAGTCTAGTGTACGAGATTTCTTTTCAGTATAGATTGGACAACCCTATAAGTTGAAAAGGAGATGATGGGAATGCCATTTACAGGACAAGAATTTCTTAACATGGTACATGATTTAGAAGCCAAGTTAGCCGATATTAATCAAGCCTTTGAAGACATCGACGAAGAGTCTTACACGTATGAAGTGTTGAAAAAAGAGCACGACAAATTATTTGAACAGTTGCAGAAACTCTACAGAGCAGAATTAGACTTCGTTCGTACACCGATTAAACTCGAAGAAGACCCTATGGGGTGATGTACCATGAGGAAAGTAGACGGGCGTTGTTGGATTGATTGGGAGCATATCGCACCTTACGGCGAAACGGGCGGAAAAATGGAGATAGCAGGAGATTCAAAGGAGGAAAAAGTCATGTCAAAAGTTACGAATAATCCAGCGATGGCAAGTGCAAAAGTGGGGATTACGCATAACTTGGGGAATTTTGAGTCCCTGCGATTGGACATTGCAGTAGAGATTCCAGTCGGAGAGAACCAAACTGTAGCGCAAGCCATTGATGAAGCATATGCTATTGCAGAGGAGAAACTCATTGAGAAGTTTCACGAGTTAAAAAGAGAAATTACCGGGGAGTGAGAAACGTGAGCGAAAAGAACCAACCAATGGACATCCAAGCGATTATCAACAAGATTAACAGCAAGTACAAAACAGAAGTCATCAGCATTGCATCCAAAGCGAAATCCTTAAAAGGTATCCGAATTTCAACGGGTATCTTTTCGCTCGACATTGCCCTTGGTGGGGGTTGGATGAAAGGACGTATTGGTGTTATCAAGGGAGAGTTTTCTACGGGGAAAACCTTCGTGGTGACGAAAAGCATTGCATCTTATCAACGCCACTGCCGGAATTGCAATCAACCGTTTACTCGCATTACGCAACGAGTCGTGAATGTAGACACCGGAGAAGTGGTGAAAGAAGGAGAGTACGGATTCCACGACCGTATCTACTCCTACAAGCCAACCGATGAAGAGCTAGAAGCCGGATATGAGTTTGAAGCAGAGTATCATTATGAGGGATGCGGTTGCGATAATCCGGCTCCCCATCAATGCGTATTCATTGACGCAGAAGGGGCATTTCATCCGGGATGGGCAGAAGACCAAGGAGTTATCATTGACGAGTTGAAACTGGTTCAGACCGAGTTTGCGGAACAAGCCATCGATATTACCGAAGCATTAGCGAGAACGGGTCAGATTGACTTCCTAGCGGTAGATTCGGTTCCGGCACTGACTCCATCGAAAGAGATTGAAGACTCCGCAGAAGACTCCATTGTGGGAGTCCATGCTCGATTGATGAACCGATTTATGCGGGTTCTTCAATCCGCTATTAACAGCTTGGGGATGGATACCGAAAACAAGCCAACCATCTTATTGATTAACCAGTTACGTCAAAAGGTTGGAATCATGTTCGGTAACCCCGAGACAAGTCCGGGCGGAAAAGGGATTGATTATGCGGCGTCCTATATTGTTCGGATGGGAGCTACACAGCGTATAAAGATTGACCCAGAAACCGGTAAAGTGTCCGAGAAAGGAAAAATCCCGGTGGGAGTGGTGTGCAACTTCACCATTCCGAAGAACAAAACGTACCCGCCATTCCAAGAAGGCACGTTCAAAATCGATACCGAGAACATGCCGGAATTCGGGTACCAAAAAGGAAGAGTCAACAACGAGGAACAAATCATCAAGTATGCAGGAGATTATGGCGTCATTCACGTCGGTGGTGGAGGAAGCTATTCCTACACGTCGGAATCGGATCAAGAAATCAAAGGGAAAGGTATTCCAGATTTCACGAAGAAGATTATCGAAGCTGGATTGTTTGACGAGATTGTCCAAAGAACCAAAGCAATTGCGGCTGGGAGGGCGTTGAAGTGAATGAGGAAAGTATAAAGCGGATTGTCGTGGAATTAGATGAGATAAACACCCGTATGGATGAGGTTGTGACACAAATCTATTTGAAAATGGTGGAACTGGTATTCGAGATTGAAAACTACTTGGGTGATAGAGACCCAGATGACTATGCCATTGTAAGTTCGGACAAGTTTATTGTCGATATTTTGTCGAAATTGAAAATAAAAGGCAAGAACATGACGACGGTGTACAGTCCGTATGCTCCAGAGAAAAACATATGGGTCATGAAGAAGGTGGAGTATGGTGGAGAGTGGCTACCAAAAACCAACTTTTGATTTCTTTTCCGACGACAACCAAGGGCGAAAGAACAAGAAAATGTCCAGACGACAAGAGAAAAAAATTGCCAAGACCGGAGAGTCCGGGAAACTCACTCCCGGCTCCGGTAACAAGCGAATCAAGGGGGACGTTTGGAAAAACGGCAGGATGTATGAAGCCAAGGTTACAGATGCCAAGTCGATAAAGGTCGAAAGAGAGTGGCTTGAGAAGCTGGAGAAGGAAGCATACACGGCGAATAAAGAACCAGTTTTCGTCTTTGGATTTGAAGGGAGCCATCTCCTACGGCAAAGTAACTGGGGAGCGGTTCCACTGGAACGATTAGAAGAGTTATTCGAGATAGAAAGGAGGTACAAGGGTGGGGGAACGTCGTAAGGTAGAGATTGCGTTTGCGCATGGTTTTGTCTATGAATTGGAGTTAAGCAAAGAGGAAGTAGATGAGTTAAAGTCGTGGTTTTATTACAGTGTAGGAAAAACGGTAAAAGAGGTAATTAGTGGAGGAAAGACGTACTACTTCAATCGAGATTATATTTGCACCATTACTATACACTATGAGGAATAGCAAGGTGCATACGTACAAAGGAACAGTCAACAACCCAATGACTAAAGTCATGGGCTTCCTTGTGTAAGTTTGAACCACTTGCTTTTGGGAAGGGGTTAGCTGTGAAATATGTCAAACACTGACTGGATTAAACTTCGACGTCAAGCGAGACAACTGTTGGATGACTGGGTCAATAATACCGAGTTATTGACCCTGTACATCCGAGAAGCCCAACGACTAATGGAGGACAGTGAATCCAAAGAAGAGTTTTTGGAGAAATTTGATGGTCTGGTTCGAGTGGTTCCAGACCTTTTCAAAACACAATTCCAAGAAGTCGTATTGGCATTTACGTTTGGAGTCACGATTGAAGAAAAGGAAGAAGACAAGAAAGAGCTGAAAAAGCGTGGATTTATCGGAGGAAGGGAGATTGAACAACTATGAACAAGATTTTTTGCTTAATTGGGGGGAGTGGGAGTGGAAAGAGTACGCTCCGTGACCTTGTTCCTATCCCATCGATTGTGTTCCATACCACACGTCCGAAACGTCCATGGGAGAAGGATGGACACGATGCCATCTTTGTGGATGAAAAGGAGTATGAAGAGCAAAGAGAATGGGTCTTATTGTAGCAGAAACAGGGTACCCCCCCTTCACCATACAAGTATTGGATATCATTTTCGGCTATGAGAGACCTTGCGCATGCACCACTTATCTGCATCGCCACGATGGACATCGTGGAGGATTTACGCTTGGTGTATGGATTTGAGCGTGTGGTAGCGATTTATTTGGATGCTCCTTTTGAAGTATTGGAGCAACGAATGAGAGCGCGCGGTGACAGCGAAGAAGAGATTGATCTTCGGAGAAAACGATGGGAGCAATTTGATACCGAGGTCAAAGAGCGATGTGATATTGTGGTTGACGCAACCAAAAATAAGGAGGTGCTAGTGAACCTGTTGTCCCGTATCATCCTAGAACAATTATACGGAAAGTAGAGGTGACAGCTATGTCTCCACGTCCCCACAAGTTTGACCGGGTGATGAAATACGTAGCGTATGAGACAGCATTCATTCCTTTACGGATTGAAGAGAAAAAGGGAGTTATGACGATTACGTTCAGCTCCGAAGACGTATCACCCGAAGATATCCCTGCACTCAAAGAAAAGTTGCGTACAGGGATTCCATATGAGTTAAACATTGAAATTGAATAGGAGGAACGTCATGAGTGAGAAAGTATACAAAGTTCAGTCTTATTTAGTTAAATGCGATATGGGTAATCCGGTAGACGTGAATATCAATGTCTACCATACAAATAAAACAAAGTTAACGCGTGAGGAAATCATTGCCGAAGCCTTTGGATATGCCGAAGAAGTCGGTATTGAACTACATGAAGATGAAATCGTTGAAATTGAGACACTAGAGCTCATTGAGTAATGAAAACGGGGAGGAGTAAACATGGAAAAAATTCGTGGTTTTGAAGTAGTAAGTGAATACAAAGACAAGGGGATTAATTTACCAAAACGTCAGTCCAAGAATGCCGCAGGATACGACTTTGAGGCGGCAGAAGATGTGACCGTTTATCCAGTTATCTACAACATCGCGACGTATGTGGTGAAGAAAGCGGCAAGTCTGATTACAGGAGAACCAGTAGAACTTAACATGGGAGTTATTTCACCGACACTCGTGAAGACGGGAGTCAAAGCCTACATGCAAGAGGATGAAGCCCTGTTCTTATACAACCGCTCGTCCAACCCTCTAAAGCGTGAACTGGTACTAGCCAATAGTGTAGGGGTGGTGGATAGCGACTACTATAACAACCCCGACAATGAAGGTCATATTATGTTTGCCTTCTATAATTTTGGTATTTTCCCTGTTACGATTAAGAAAGGGGAAAGAATCGGACAGGGCATATTCAAAAAGTTCTTGAAAGCGGACAATGATAATGCTGGAGGAGACCGAAAAGGCGGTTTTGGTTCCACTGGAGGACATGAATAAGGTTTTGGGCATCCGACATAGTATGGTGTCGAGAGGTCTGGAAAACCTCGACCATACTATAGAACGGTAAGGAGAGATGAAAGATGATGCGTTTCAAAATCAACATCGAATTAGAAATGGATGCCTTCAACCAAGAGTCTGCGGAACGCCGTGTGAAAGACTTATTGTCCAAAGTGGAGCTCAAAAAATTCAAAGAGCGTAACACTGTTGTGACAAACGTCGAATACACACGTATTGACAAACAGGAAAAACAAGAAGACGCGGAACAATAATCGTAGCAAGGGGAGGACTTCATGTCATTAGAGAACCTATTGAAAGCCCGGAACCCCAAGCGTAAGGGCATATTGGTTCCTCGATTAAATGAGTTCCTCCTACTCGAAGGAAAGAAGCCGAGCGGACGTAAGACGGGTGTATTTCATCCGTCTGAAATCTCCGGCTTCTTTTGTCCTAGACAGTGGGTTATACAGGAACGACATCGAGAGGAGCTAAAGAAAGACGACACCCTTCCGGGTTCAATGCGTACATTTGAGATTGGTCACAGACTACATGAAATGATGCAAGACTTCCTTGCCCAGATGGGACTCCTGTATGGGAAGTACAAATGCGTGAAGTGTGAAGAGGTGTACCTTGGGTTCAAGCCAGAGAATTGCTCCAAATGCGGAAAATCTAGGTTTGATTACCAAGAAGTTGAGATTGAGGACGAAGAGTACCACATCAACGGTCATACAGACGGGATTGTGGTTATCGGGAATCTGACGTTAAATCCAAAGAAATACATCTTCGAGTTCAAGACTATCAACAGTAATGGGTTCCGCCTTCTACGGGCTCCTTTGGAACAGCATAAGGAACAAGCGTGCATTTATATGTATGTCCTCAACAAGACGAGAAAAAAGACGCTACGTCTCATGGAAGAGATGGGATTACAGGGTACCGACCAGTACAAAATCGAATCCCTTCCGTTTGAGGGAGCCATTATTATGTACATTGACAAAGGACAACAGCCAGCAGATGGGGAACAGGATTTAAAGGAATACTTCGTTCCGTTCTCCGAAATGGAGTCCGTAATTGAACCGAAAATACCTTTACTGGAGGAAGCATGGGAGCACTACGAAAAGGGAACGTACCCGCCTCGTATTTGTGACTCCCGTACGACAGGGCATCGATGTAAATGTCCGAAAGATATATTGGACTATTGTTTTGGTTCACTGAAAGATTAAGCTAGGGGTGTTGGATATGAGTTGGGTAGATGACGCAAGAAATCGTGAAATTGATACCAATACAGATGAATGGGTGGATGACGGTGACTCCTTTACGCTAAAGACAGCAAAAGAGTGGGTAAAAAACAAGAAAGTCCCAGTACCGTACATTCCTCCAGAAGACATGGAGAGGATTGAATTTCCAAAAGAGTTGGATAAGCTCACGAATGATCAGTTGACTCAAGCCATGAGGGACTGGACACAACTCATGGTGTACACGAACTACCTTGTCGCCCAGCAGGACATTGAGAAAACAGCAAAACAAAATCAATACAACTACTTGAAAGCAAAGCATTGGGCGATATTGAGGGAAAAAGGAAAGTCTGAAGAGGACACCCGAAAAGAAGTAGAACGCATTACAGAAGTTGCTAACGCGAAGAAATCGGCGGACATCGCCACTGCCAAATACAAACTGATGGATGCACTTCTATGGGGATACACCAAGAACTATCAGATGTTGTCGCGTGAATTGACAAAGCGCGGAATCATCCAACCGTCAGAATTGAAATCGGAGTAATCGCTAGGGAGAGGAGATAATAGACATGGACGTTCAAGTTGAAACGATTGTATCTCGATTTGAGGGGCTCATTAAGAAAGTGGAGTTAGGCTCCAAGATGGAAGAAGGTCTTTCGTTCCCAACGTACAAAATGGTCATCGAATTTGAATATATGAAGCGGTAAGAGATGGATAAACTGTTTGCCATCCACAAGAAACAGAAAGCCGTAGAGATTAGCATATTCGACACCCTACTTCGTGGTAAAGTTAAAAAGGTTGACCTTGGAACCAAAACGGTTGAGGGGAGCCCAACTGCTATTTATAAAGTGACGTTGGAGATTTACTGGTTTGAGGAGGACTCGATTGTAGAGATATTCCACTTGCACAAAGAACAACGCAACGTACTTGTCCAAGTGACATGGCAAGATGAACAATTAGCCATGAAATTGGATGAACCAAAGGAACAGAAAGAAACAAGTGAAGAGCAGGAAGGTCAAGAACAGACCGATGGTGAGTTCTTCTCCTAATGAATAAAGTATAGTAAAAGGCGCGTATGAATCCTACGTGCCTTTTACTGTAAGGAGGGGAGGACGCCATGTACATTCGAAATCCGCTCATTGGAGAAATCATCGTAGGAGGGAACGGAGCAGAAACGATTCTAATAAGGAACGTGTTAAAGGTCAATGGCGAGCATTATGCGGTGTTTCTTCCTCTCGTGACACAACAGCCACTAGAAGAGATCATTGAAGAAGTCTACGAAGATTATGCCGATACGATTGAGGTACTGGGAATTGCACGAATTGAATACGATTATGACACATTTACGGCAACATTATATCCGTTGGACGTATTAGAGGATTGGGAACTCATTGAAACGATTGTTGGTCAATTAGGCTGTGAATTAGTGTAGGAGGATGAGATGTATGGCGTGTATTCAAATTTGGGCAGACGGAGCGGTAAAAGATAATGGAAAACCAGAGGCAATCGCCGGATGGGGAACGATTATTGTGGTGGACGAGAGGATTGTTCGTGAGTTCAATGGTCAATTGCTCCCACCGAAGTACCCACCATACCAGTCGAACAATACTGGGGAATTGACCGCGATTATTGAGGGATTACGGGCACTGGAAGGACGTGCGTATGAATTAGAAGTCATATCCGATTCGGCGTATGTGATTAACGGAATGATACAAGAGTGGTGGAAGAAGTGGGAGAAGAATGGTTGGAAGAACTCGAATGGGGAGCCTGTTGCGAATAAGCGTCTATGGAAAGAGCTTATTCGATTGTCCCAACCACATAGTATTGTCTGGAGACATGTGAAAGGTCACCAAGGGATTGACCTAAATGAACGTTGTGACGAACTCGCCAAGATGGGCGTAAGAGGGGATATTGTGGACATTATGACCATCCCTCTACAGACGGTATTAGCGGACATTCCAGAGTACATGCCCGTTGTACAGGACTACGATGAGGAAGAGGAGTTGGATTTTTGATTGTCCTTCCCTTCCATCGGCGTTCGGGATAGAATATAAATTCCTAGAAGCGACTATGATATAGTAGTCACGCCGGGAAGGAGGGACAGTCATGCCAGAGTACAATCACAAGATGGGGAAGCGAGATGACTTACCACATTTCGTTCGGTCTTCATGGGAAGCGAATATCGCCCGGTATCTTCGATATATTGGTCAAGAGTATGAATATGAGCCGGATATCTTCTATTTCCCCGGGGTGAAGAACGGGGCGGTCAACTACAAGCCAGACTTCAAAATCGGGGAGAACCACTATATCGAAGTTAAAGGGAATATGACTTCTCGTGACCGAACCAAGCTCAAACGGATGGCGAAATTCTACCCACACGTTCGAATTGACGTGATTGGGAAAAAAGAATACGCCAAGATTGAGAAGAAATACGGTCATATTATTCCGAATTGGGAGTTTCCGGTTAAGAAACCGAGAAACGTCCTAAAGGAGAAAAAGAAGAAAGCCAAGGAGTACCTAGAGGAACGAGGGTATGCTGTAATAGAAGTGGCAAATACGGAAGAGTTCGAAGCCGACTTCTATGCGTGTAATCCAAGAGAACATCTATTGGTGATTGTCCTCTATGTAGAGGAATCCGAACAGTGGGTGCAGGATGACAGAGTTCAAGCTCTTTTTGACCTCGAAGCACCGGACGACATTCATAAGATTGCGATGGTGTATAAGAAAGGTCGGAAAGAGCCAGACATACATGACATTAAACTAACACTATAGGAGGCGACAGGATATGGAGAAAACAGCACAGTTCAAAGTAAGCGCAACAACCAACCCAAACAAATTAGCGGGAGCAATCGTAAAAACGCTGAAAGAAGGAAACAAAGTAGAAGTGGTATCGATTGGAGCTCTTGCCCTTAACCAAGCGGTCAAAGCTCTTATCGTATCGAATACGTTTTTAGCTTCCGAAGGAAAACGTCTGCATATTACACCGGGGTTTGGTGAAGTGCATGTCGAAGAAGACAAAGAGCTGACATCCATTCAGTTCTTCTTGACTCTATCCAATCTATAATAAAGGAAGGGAGACAAGCAATGAAACGGGTATTAGTTATTGCATGTCACTTTGACGATGAAGTATTGGGATGTGGGGGAGTGTTACACTCCCTTTCTCAACGTGAGGACGTGGAAACCTACGTCCATATTCTTTGTGACCGAAAACGAAATGGTCTGTTCGATGAAGAACTAACGAGAAAACTACAGGAACAATCCAAAGAGGTTCAAAAGATTCTAGGAGTAACCGAATATATTTATTCCATGTTACCGGATGAGGAGCTTCACGAGTATTTCATCGATGTTCGACAACAAGTGGAGAAAGTCCGTGATGACATACAGCCGGATATTATTTTTGTCCAGCATCCGGGTGACATTAACCAAGACCATCGAACAGCATTTGAAGCGGCGAAAATTGCGTACCGTGTAGGTCGTTATGATAAACCATTCAAGATGTTCACATATGAGGTGTTAAGCTCAACGACACAAGGGTATGAACCGTTTCATCCAACATGGTTCTATGAACTTACGATGGGTGATGTACAAGCAAAAATAGACGCCATGCACCAATACGAAAGCGAGTATGGAGGAGAACGCTCTTACGAGGGCATTATGGCGTTAGCCACTCATCGTGGATTGCAATGCAATTCACACTCGTTTGCAGAAGCGTTCCACTTCATACAAGGGAAAGGGGAGTTATTTTAATGCAATTCCATTTGTATAAGTTAAGCGGGTATGAAGAATGTATTATGTCTTTGCGGATGTCGAAAGGAAAGTACTTCTCGTGGGAGATAGCGCAACAAATCCAAGACCTTGTGT
>OGCI01002358.1_pt1 | contig 12802 bp, 8 predicted proteins | sample 1570021 | NCBI WGS metagenome assembly OGCI01 (sample SAMN06264664, study PRJEB24512) | hot springs metagenome | isolation source: Hot spring water | place: South Africa: Tshipise | collected 2015-06-21
CAGGCATGAGCGGCAGTTGAATGGCATCGTACTTTTGCGGCGGAGTTTCAATGCCCTGCGACTGCGCCCATTCCAGCGCCTCAGGGGGCAGGTTCATGTACACCTTCTCATCCACCAGTGCAGGCGGAGTGAAAACGGTAGCCCGCCTGCCCGTCTCGCGGTTGATCTGCACCACCTGATAGAGGTTGTCGTAGGCAATCGGTTCGTTCCCCGTCAGGAAGACTTCCGTGACAACCTGCGGGCAGTCAGGCGTTGGGAGCAAACCCGAAGGGTCACACACCTGCACGGTAGAGATTCCCGCAGGCGTCTCCCACTCCCGCGGCGGCAGATCGCGGCTAACATACTGCATGATGGCGTGCCAGAGCGCGGCGGCATCCTGAACGCGCAGGGCAGGCGGCTGAGATTGTGCCGCCATCTCTCCCATCCATACCAGCGCCAGATGATCACGGGTATAACCCACCGTCCACAGGTCTTTTCCGCCGCTGGCTCGGCCAATTTTCGCGCCTGCGGGGCGTCCAATCTCCAGCGGATTGGGGTAGCCCAGGGTTTGCCAGCGGGCGGGTTCATCGCTGAGCACGTGGTGCATCAGATAGGTAATGGGGGCGCTGACCAGCGCACGGCTTTGCGTCTGAGTTCCATCCAGCACCACATTCCCCTGCGCATCTTCCACATACAGCGCGGTGACGGGCTGTAACGGGCGGGTGCTGTCTTCCTGCACACCGTAGAGCATGCCCATGTTTGGGAAGAACGCATAGGCTTGCGCCAGTTGCGGCAAACTGAAACGGGCATTTTCCCAGTTCTGTGTGCCCTGAACGCCGCTCAAATCCTCCAGCCCAAGCGCCTGCGCCAGTTGCCAGAGACGGTGGTCGTCACCCATCTGCTGGATAACGCGCGAGAGCGCACTCACGTAATCATTTGCTAAGGCTATGCGCAGCCGAACCGGACCGTGAAAGGTGCCATCCAGGTTGGGCAGGGAGAGGTCCTGCGGCAGGTCCCACACCAGCGTGGCAGGGCTGTACGCCCGGGAGAAGGCGGTGACAATGGCAAAGGGGGGCAGGAGGGTGCCTGCAGGGTGCACCGAGAGGTAGGCGGCTTCGCCAGCACGGGTGGTATCGCCCACAAATGCCAGCACCTGAGCCGTGCGGGGATTCATCACCAGCGCGCTGGCGGCGAGGTTCCCGGGGGCGCGTTCCACAGGCGGACGGGTGGGCAGTAAGCGGCTCATCTGGCAGGGAGAGCCGTCGGGCAGAATTGCCTGAACCGACTGCCCTTCAATCCGGGCAAGGTGGGCCTGCACACTGCACTGCAACTCCTGCTGGAGCGTCCAGTCCAGCGTGGTGATGATGCGCAGTCCACCGCGTTCGAGGCGCTGGCGCCCCAGTTGTGCGGCAATCTGATCCAGCACCAGGGTGGTGAAGGCACCCGCCGCCGAGCGGCTCTCGGGAAAATTCTCCCGCAGGCGCAGGGGGGTGTTGCGGGCGCGTTGATGTTCTTCGGGGGTGAGGACGTTTTTCTCCAGCAGGGCATCCAGCGCGGCTTGCTGATTTTCCAGCGCCGCGGCAGGGGCATCCAGCGGATTCAGGGCAGGGGTGTTCAGCAGGGGAATGAGCAGCGCCGCTTCGGCAAGATTGAGTTCGCTGGCAGATTTATCCAGATACAGCCGCGCGGCAGATTCAATGCCATAGGCGAGATGTCCAAACGGAGCGCTGTTGAGGTACCACTCCAGCACCTGCCGCCGACCGTATTGCGAGACCACCTGAGCCGCCAGCAGACGCATGCGCAGGGCGCGGCGCGCGTCCGGGGCTTCCTGATCCAGCAGCAGGTTCAGCACCAGCCGCTCGGCAATGGTGCGTGGATACGGGTCGAGCAGATGACGGGCATCCACTCCGGGACTGTTCCAGAAGGCTTCATCCAGCAGTGGAATGATCACCCGCACCACCTCAGGGGAGATGTGATCGGGACGCGCCGGGTCAAGGCTGAGCGTGCGGCGGGTGAGACCGGGATTTTCCAGCGTGTAAAGCAGATGCTGTCCGGTGCGGTCATACAGGCGGGTGGGCTGAAAGACGCCATCGCCAGAGGGAGAAAGCAGGGCAGGCAGGGAAGATACGTCCGGCAGGCTGGCGGTGATTTGCGACATCCACAGCGCCGCCAGCACCGTGCCGGCGCCCATCAAAAGGAGGAAGAGAGTCAGCACTCCACCGGCAAAGCGGGCAAACGGCGAAAAGCCGCGCGCCCTGCGCATCCATTCGCGGCGCTGGCGTTTTTTCAGCAGTAAGGCAAGCGGAACCGGACGCACGGGTTTATCGAGTCGGACTGGGGGTGGGCGTGCGGGTAACGGTGGCGCGGAGGGTAGGCGTGCGCGTTGCCGTGGCAGAGACGCCCGGGGTGCGGGTGGCAGTGGACGAAACCGCCGGGGTGCGCGTCACCGTGGGGGTGGCGCTAGGCAAAGGTGTGCGGGTGGGGGTGACCAGCACCTGCAAACGCTGGCGGGCATACTCTGCCCACTCAGGCTTGACGGCATCCTGCGGGAGCGCCAGCAGTTTGTTCCAGGTATTGATGGCGGCAATCACCTCATTAAGTTTTTCCAGCGATTGCGCCTCCCAGTAATACAGTTCGGCTTTCTGAGCATCCGTCTCTGCCAGCCCTTTGGTGGCTTCAAACTGCATGTAGGCATCGCCGGGGTAACCGCCCAGCAGTAAGGCTTTCGCCCATCCCATACTGGCGGGGTAAGTCTTCTTCAGGCGGTAAGCGGCTTTGAAATCGTCAATGGCTTTGTCATAATTTTCCTGCGCCAGGTACAGTTCCCCACGGCGAATGTAGATCTCCGGGGAACGACTGTTCAGCGCCAGCGCCCGGTCGAGGGCTTTGAGCGCCTCGGGGATGCGCCCGGCGGCTTCATAAGCGCGCGAAGCCAGCAGGTAGGCTTCCAGGTCCCTGGTCTCGTAGAGCAGGTAGGTTTCCAGCGGTTCCACAGCCTGTTCGGCTTCGCCCTTTTCCAGCAGTGCCGCACCCAGCAGGCGGTAAGCGGGGAGCAGGGTCAAATCCAGCGTGTTGGCGCGCTGAGCCTGTTCCAGGGCAGCATCCACCTCGCCCAGTGCCAGGTAGGCTTCGCCGCGCGCCAGCGCCACCAGAGGAGAATCCGGCAGGAGGGCATCTGCCTGAGCAAGCAACTGCAGGGCTTCTTCAGGATTATCCTGGCGCAGTTCCAGTTGAGCCAGGACCAGATAGGCTTCGCCCAGTTGCGGGTCGCGGGCAATGGCGGTCTCCAAATCCTGGCGGGCTTTGTCCAGGTCTTTGCCCAGTTCAAGTCGGGCGCGGGCGCGCCCCAGGTAGGCGGGAGCGAACTCCGGCTTTACACTGATGGCTTGCGAGTAATAGGTCAGGGCTTGCTCGGCTTTACCCTGAAAACGCAGGGCTTCGCCCATGTGATAGTACAGATCGGGGGAATCGGGCTGTACGGTAACCACCTGCTGGAGGTAGTTCACCACCCCGGGCCAGTCCTGCCGGGAATACGCACGCATACCAATGCGGTAGGCTTCGCTGATAGGGTGCGGCGTGTTGACGTACAGTGGGGTGGGCGTGTAGGTCGCCGAAAGTTTCATCCACAGCGGCGTGGGACCGATAAAGGTGGGGGAAGGAGAAGCCTGCACCGCCACGGTGGGGAGCGGAGTGGGGGTAAAGGTTGCCGGTAAATCCAGATTGGACGGGATGATGATAGAACGCCTTTGCGGACGGTTGAGGCCGCTCACAACCAGCACCACAATCACTGCCAGCGCCACCAGACCGCCGAGGATGGCGAAGATGGTGCGCGGCGTCATCAGCGGCGGGAGGGGCGCCTCACTCACCGGCGGGGCTACCTCCCAGTTGCGTTTCTGCCATTTAAGAGGAATGACCTGAGATTCATCCACCGGATGAAGCCCGAGGATTTGCAATCCGCGCCTGGCTTCGGCGTTTTGCGGGTCACGCTTGAGGGCTTCCTGCAGGCAGTATGTCCGCTCGCGGGCGGTCTCCACGGTGGCGCTCATGTACACCCAGTACTCGGCTTTGTTCTGATTCATGCGCAGCAGGCGGGTGAACAAATCGCGGGCGCGGGCAAGGTCGCCGCTTTTCAGCGCGGTCAATGCCTCTTCGTAAATGGTCTCTTCGGGGGTCATAAAATCAGTTTAGCACAGGCTTTTTTCTCAGACAAGGATTCTGGCGCAAGAGTCAGCCAGTTGTTAAGAGGCATGAAGGCTCTCTTTTGAGGCATTTCCTTACCCCTCTGGCAGGAAGCCGGTGTAAGAGGAAACAGCACTGGAAATTCCCCTGCGGGGGGAGAACACAGGGGAATCAGGAGCGCGCTTCTCACCACACGCCCGGAATGAGGCGATAACGTACCTTCTGCATGTATTCGGCATACCCGGGTAAATCGCGTAAAAGCACTTTCTCTTCATTACGAATCCGCGCCACCAGCAGGGCAATGATGGAAAGCGCAGGAAGCACCGCCCAGTACGATCCCAGCACCAGCGGAGAGAGAGTGTAGATGATCATTGTGGACAGGTACATGGGATGGCGCACATGGGCGTACGGTCCGCTGGATACAACCTGTTGTCCTTCTTCAACCGCAACAGTGCGCGCGGCATAGCGGTTGGCTTTCAGGGTAGCAACAAACAGGGCATAGCCAGCCAGCAATCCCACATCGGCAAGAATCGAGACCCATGCCGGCACATTCGACCAGCCCCAGCGCCGATCAAAACCCGGCAGGAGGAATATCAGCAGATAAATGACCACCGCAACGCTGATGATGGTCTTCTGTTCGGCTTCGCGTTCGCGCAGGCGCATTCGCCTTTCCAGCAGGTCAGGATCGTGATGGAAAAGCCACTGCATCACGACGAACATGGGGATAAACAGACTTGCCAGAAACAGCCAGGCCTGCCAGTAGCGCAGAGTACCGGCAGGGAGAAAAAACATCCCTGCCAGCACGACAAACGCCATGAAGAAGCGACCGTACACCTTTTTTTTGAGTTGTGAAAGAGAAACCGGCGTCTCCATCTTTTTCCCCCAACCTACAACAACAGCCAGGGTTCATCCGCGCCGACGAGTTCCACCGTACAGGCATCCACGCGGCGCACGCCGGGTTGACCGGCGCGCTCTTCGGCAAAACGTTCTCCGGAAAAGCGGGCGCGGAGGGTGAAGGGCGGCTTGCGTGTGAAGGGAGCCACTTTGCCCACCTTCCATAAAGCACGCGCCACAGTTTTCCGAATGGTCTCCCGCGCCGCCTGCGGAGAAAGACAGAGGGCGGGCTGGACATGATCCAGACCAATCGCCTCTTCGGACAGCCCTTCCTTGACAATGGCAACTTCAACATCCGGCACCAGTTGCCGGGCTTCCAGCGCCGCGGCGCGGTCGCCGCTGAGGAAGATGAACGGGACGCCCACCTTTCCGGCAGTGTAGGCGTTCATCCAGATTTCCCCGACCGCCTCTCCATTGACCGTGTACTCCAGCAGATTGCCGAAGAACGAGTGCGCCAGCACAGCCCGAGGTGTACCCGCCATGGCGTGCAGTCCCAGTTGCAGAAGCGCGTCGAAGGACGAATCCAGCCCGGCAGGACCACCATCGCCTGCATCCATAATCAGTTTACAGGCAGGATGGAGGAGTTCAACCTCCAGCCCGCCCGGGAAATTGCCATGTCCATCCCAGGCGATGATTTCCTCCGCCCCCGCAGAAAGCGCTCCCTCGACCAGCGCATTCAGTTCAAGGGTTGCCAGACGGCGAGCCTGTTCCAGAAACGGCGCATACCAGCCCCTGTCGGCATCCCAGCGGCACTGCTGAGGGTGATGAACCACCCCCGCCACTCCTTCCAGATCACAAACAACGTAGAGTTTCATGCTTACCAATCCTTTGCTTTATTTTGAGGGTGAAAAATCCCCGTATTTGCCCGCTTTTCCAGAATGTCTGAAGCCAGCAGGAAAACGCCCAGCCAGGCAAATGCCAGCGCTGCTCCATCCTGCGTTTTTTTCCACCACCACCCGTTTCATTCTTGAGGATTGTCTCATTTGCCACACTCCCCCGAATGATCTTATCCTATCAGCGCCTGAAGGATTTGGGAAGAGGAATCACGGCAGATTTCCAAATGCCTTGTCCGGAACCTTTTAGCATGTTATAAATACAGCCATGGCAAGATCAATTGTGGCACTGGTAGGAAGACCCAACGTCGGGAAGAGCACCCTGTTCAACCGGCTGGCTGGCGAGCCTCTGGCAATCGTGGACGACACACCCGGCACCACCCGCGACCGTCTGTTTGCGACGGCGGAATGGAGCGGGGTGGAGTTCGATATTGTGGATACCGGCGGGATTGACCCCAGCGCCGCCCGTGCCGGACGCGAACCGCTTTCCATTGGTTCAGCGGAATTTATTAAGGAAATTCGCAGTCAGGCGGAACTTGCCATTCAGGACGCTGACGCTGTCCTCTTTCTGGTGGATGCCATCAGCGGTTTGACACCCGCCGACCGCGAGGTGGCGCAAATTCTGCGGCGCAAACAGCAAATCGTGGACGGCAAGCCCCACCCGCCGGTGTTCCTGGTGGTCAACAAAGCCGACAGCGCCAACCTGCGCGCGGTTGCCAGCGAATTTTACGAACTCGGCATGGGCGAGCCTTACCCCATCTCTGCCCTGCACGGCACCGGAACCGGTGACCTGCTGGATGCGCTCATCGCCAGTTTACCCAAAGCGGAAGAAGAAGGCGAGGATGACTCGGTCAAGATTGCCATTGTGGGCAAACCCAACGCCGGAAAATCCAGCCTGCTCAACCGTCTGGTGGGCGAGGAACGCGCCATCGTCAGCCCCATTCCCGGCACCACCCGCGACGCGCTGGACACGCGCATCGAGTACAACGGCGTTCCCATCACCCTGATTGATACGGCAGGCATCCGCCGCCGCGGCAAAATCGAGCCGGGCGTGGAAAAGTACAGCGTTCTGCGCTCCCTGCGCGCCATTGAGCGCTGTGACGTCGCCCTGCTGATGATTGACGCCACCACCGGCATCACCGCACAGGATACCCACATCGCGGGGTTCATCCTTGAAGCGTGGAAAAGCACCGTGGTGCTGGTCAACAAGTGGGACGCTGTGGAGAAGGACAACCGCACCATGGCGGAGTACACTGCCCGCCTGCGTCAGGAATTGAATTTCATGGACTACGTCCCCATTCTGTTCATCTCTGCCAAAACCGGTCAGCGCGTGGATCAGGTGCTTCCCATGGCACTGCGGGTGCAGGAAGAACGCCTGGCGCGCCTCAACACCGGCGTCATCAACCGCCTGATTCAGGAAGCGCAGGAACGCCATGCCCCGGTCTCGCGCGGCGGGCGCTCGCTCCATATTTACTACGGCACACAGGTGCGCTCCGATCCGCCCACTTTCCTGCTCTTCTGCAACGATCCCAAACTGGCGCATTTTTCATATCTGCGTTTTCTGGAGAACGTCTTCCGCAAAGAGTACCCCTTCACCGGTACACCCATCCGGTTTGTGCTCAAACCCCGCCATTAATCGCTTTCCCCCTGACCATCCAGCGCCCCTCCGGCAAATCCCGCAGAGGGGCGCATGATTGTTATTGGGCTGCCCGGACTCGAACGCCGATTAACGCAGGATGAGGGGGATCATCACCCGGTTGATCTGAACCGTCTGAATGAGCCGCACGGTGATGATTTGCGGCGCATTCAACAGGCTCATGCCCACAGGATTCACCTGAATCTGCGCATCATACGTCCCGGCAGCGCCAGTGGGCTGAAGGGTGATCTGCATGGGCTGACTGCTCGACCCGCTTGCGGTGAAGTTTAACCAGGCGGGCTTGCTTCCTACTGCGGCGGCGCTCCAGTTGAAGGAAACGCCGTTACTGGCAGTGATCTGTACGCTGAAGGTCTGCGGGGCGCTGACCGGCTCCAGCATTGCCGCCACCGTGGGGCTGGAAACCTGCATGGCAGGAGCAAAGAGCGATTCCAGCGTCTGAGCGGGGTCGCCCACAAAGGCGTTATTCCACTGCGGTTTGGGGTTGTACCATTCATCGTAGCCCAGCCACATGGGAATGGACGGGAAAGTCGGATGGGTGGTCTGCACCGTCTTGCTGGCTTCGTAATCATAAAAGGACTGGTAAGCCTGTCCGAGGGTTTTGCCTTCAAAGAGGAAGCGCACATACTGCTGGAAGGCATCGCCAAACCAGTTCGCAAAGTACCCGCCCGCGCCGAGGGCAAAGAACGGCTGAGAGTACTCACCCACCCGCCGCCGCGCTTCTGCCTGCGTCACCGGGATGGTGTCGTTGCTGGCAGAGCCTGCGCTGAAGCAGGCATACATCATGACAATGGCGTTCTTCGCCAGTTTGAGGTCGCGCTGAATGTCGGCGCTGGAGTAAAAGCGGTCTTTCAGAGCAAACCCGCCCACGGTTGGATAGGGCATGTCTGACCAGTAAATGCCGTGCCCGCGGTAGAACAGGAAATGCGCACCGCTGGCGGCGCTTTTGATCTGCTCCCAGTTGTTACTGGGGGTGTAGAACCGGTACACGGTGACGCCGTGCTTCTCCAGTTCCTGCGCGGCGAGTTCCATGTTGGCAATTTCCTGCCGCGTCCAGGTGCCGCTATCGCCGTCAATGGGACCGACGATGAGCACGGCTTTGAGCGGCGGCAGGTTCAGCGCGGTCAGCACGGCAGTCTGGAGAGCCGGTTCGCCCGGGGAAACTTCCTGCGGGGTTTGCGGGGGCAGGTCGGGGGTATGCGGCTGGAGTGCCTGCGCCTGTACCCTGCCCGCGGCAGGGAAAGCAAGCAGGGCAAGCAACGCCAGGAAACTGATGAGAATGCGTAATTTTTTCATCTTAATCTGCCCTTTTTCATCCTGATTGTATGAGGGGATGAAAAAAGCGGGTGAGACAAACTTCTCACCCGCCAGGACAGGCAGTTTACAACCACTTATCAACCCAGTTTGTAGCCAATTTTGCGCAGGAAGTCCTTACGCCACTGAATATCTTCCTCCCCTTCGATGCCTTTGGGACTGGCGCCGTCAATCACGCCGAGGATGCCGCGTCCTTCGCCGTTCTCCACCACAATGACCTGCGTGGGGTTGGCAGTGGCACAGAAGATGCGGCAGACTTCGGGAACCGCCTGCACGGTTTTCAACACATTGATGGGGTAAAACCCTTCCCCCAGAAAGATAATGAAACTGTGCCCGGCGCCGATTGCCATGGCGTTCTTCTTCGCCAGTTCGATCATGGCTTCGTCTGTACCGCTCCAGCGAATCAGGCGCTTGCCTGAGGCTTCGCAGAATGCCAGCCCGAATCGAATGCCCGGCACCGCCGAGACCAGCGCTTCGTGCAGGTCTTCAACGGTTTTAATGAAATGCGACTGCCCTAAAATAAAATTCACGGCTTCGGGTTTTTCAATCGAAACAATTGAGAGGTCCATGGTTCACTCCTTGAGGTTTTCTCTTATTGTACAAAAAAAGCGGGCGAAAGGAATCTTTTCCCTTCACCCGCCTGCGTGCATTTAAGCGCCGCCCTACGATTCTTCCCGTGGAAGGCGGGCGAGGGATGCCACACTGTCGCCCTCGTCCAGATGCATGACGCTGACGCCCTGCGCCGTCCGCCCTTTGAAGGGGATGGAACTGACCTTGACCCGCAGGGCAACCCCCGAGGCGCTGAACAGCGCCACTTCGTCGTTTTCCTGCACCACCCGCGCCACTGCCAGTTTTCCTGTTTTGTGCAAAGATTTGTGATCCAGGGTCATCACGCCGCCGATGGCGCGCCCTTTGAGCATAAACTCGTCCAGGCGCACGCGCTTGCCCCAGCCTCTGGAGGTGATCAGCAACAGCCCGCCGCCTTCCTCGACGATGTCCATCGAAGCCACGCGGTCGCCCTCGCGCAGGGAAATGCCCGTGACGCCCGCTGCCTGCCGTCCCATGGGGCGTACTTCGGTCTCGGCAAAACGCACCAGGTACCCCTGCTCGGTGACCAGCAGAACATGGCTGGAACCATCAGTCAGGCGCACCCAGCCCAGTTGATCGCCATTCTCCAGCGAGATGGCAATCAACCCCGAAGGGCGCACGCTCTCAAATTCGCGCAAATCCACCCGCTTGACCCTGCCGTTGAGTGTCGCCATCAGGCAGTAACGCGCATCGGCAAAACTGCGCACCGCCACCGCCGCGGTGATGCGCTCGCCTGCTTCCAGCGCCAGCACATTGATGGCAGGGATGCCCTTATCGGTGCGGTTTGCTTCGGGAATTTGATGGGCTTTCTGCGCGTACACCTTGCCGCGATCGGTAAAGAACAGCAGGGTATCGAGGGTGCGCGCCGCCAGAATGGTGGTGATTTCGTCTTCCTCTTTGACTTCCTGCCCGATAACGCCCTTGCCGCCGCGATTCTGGGTGCGGTAGGCGCTGGCGTTGACCCGCTTGATGTAGCCGCGCGCGGTCAGGGTAATCAGCACGGCTTCGTCGGCAACCAGATCTTCCTCGCTGAAGTCCTCTCGGGCTTCGGCGGCAATGCGCGTGCGGCGGTTATCGCCGTACTTCTCCGCCAGTTCTTTCATATCTGTCTGAATGAGGGCGAGAATCTTGCGCGGATTTGCCAGCAGGTCTTCCAGATAGGCAATGCGCTCCTGAATGTCCCGATACTCGTCCTCGATTTTCTGACGCTCCAGGGCGGCAAGGCGGCGCAACTGCATATCCAGAATGGCTTGCGCCTGTACCTCGGTCAGTTTGAAGCGCTCAATGAGGCGCTGGCGGGCAGTTTCGGCATCAGGCGACTGGCGGATGGTGGTGATCACCGCATCCAGATTTGCCAGCGCAATGAGCAAGCCCTCCAGAATGTGCGCACGGGCGCGGGCTTTGTCCAGTTCAAAACGCGTCCGGCGGGTAATGACTTCCTGACGGTGATGGATGAACACCTGCAGGGCGCGTTTGAGGGGCAGAAGGCGCGGCTCGTTCTCCACCAACGCCAGCATGTTCACGCTGAAGGTGGACTGCAGGGGGGTGTACTTGTACAGTTGATTGAGCACCTGACGGGGTTGTGCGCCGCGGCGGAGTTCGATGACAATGCTCATGCCGTGGCGGTCGGACTCGTCGCGCAGGTCGGCAATTTCATCCAGTTTGCCCTCGCGCACCAGTTCGGCGATGCGTTCAATCAAACTGGCTTTGTTGACCTGATAAGGAATCTCGGTGATGATGATGTTGTAACGCCCGCCTTTTTGTTCTTCGATGCGGGCAACGCCGCGCACGGTCAGGCGGCTGCGACCGGTGCTGTAGCCGTGCAGAATGCCCTCCCGTCCCACGATGATGCCGCCGGTGGGAAAATCGGGACCGGGAATGATGCGCATCAGGTCTTCTGCGGTGACCTCGTCAATCTGGTCGTAGTTTTCGATGAGATAATCCACCGCCTGAGCCACCTCCCGCAGGTTGTGCGGGGGGATACTGGTTGCCATTCCCACGGCAATACCCGAGGAGCCATTCAACAACAGGTTGGGCAAACGGGCAGGCAAGACGACCGGCTCTTTGAGTGTGCCGTCGAAGTTATCCACGAAATCTACCGTGTCTTTGTCAATATCGGCAAGCAGTTCTTCCGCCATGGGGTTCAGGCGGGCTTCGGTATAACGCATCGCCGCGGGGGCATCGCCGTCAATCGAGCCAAAGTTGCCCTGCCCGTCAACCAGGGGGTAGCGCATGCTGAAATCCTGCGCCATCCGTGCCATGGCATCGTACACCGCCATATCGCCGTGCGGGTGATATTTACCCAGCACTTCACCGACGATTCTGGCAGATTTCTTATACGCCGAGTTGGAGCGGATGCCCATATCCTCCATGGCGTACAGGATACGCCGGTGTACGGGCTTCAGCCCGTCACGGGCATCGGGTAAAGCCCGCGCCACGATCACGCTCATGGCGTAATCGAGGTAAGCGGTGCGCATTTGTTCATCAATATCCACCGATTGAATGGTGCCAGCAGTCATAAGCCAATCCTCTAAACGTTCTCCAAACCGTTTGATTATACCATGCCGGGGCAGGCAGCGCCGCCCGCCACGCAGGAATTCAGAAGTTTAAAGGAAAAGCCGCTCTCTCCCGAGAGCGGCGTAAGAACCCTGCCAGAACTTACTCCGTCAGCGCCAGCGGGGTATCCTCTCCCGCGGGAGTTTCTCCGCGGGCGCGGCAACACTTGGGGCATTCACAGGATTTCTTCTTTTCTTCCCAGAGGCGCAATTCATCCAGCGAACCTCCCACGGTGTAAGCGGCATCGAGGATGCGGTAAATCTCCGGGCGCGCCACGCGATAATACACATTCCAGCCCTCTCGGCGCATCTCCAGCACGCCGGATTCACGCAAAAGCGCCAGTTGCTGAGAGAGATACGCCTGGCGGTAGCCCAGCATGGCTTCCATGTGGCAGACACATTCCTCACCCTCTCTCAACAGGGCAAGGATTTTCAGACGCGCGGGGTGCGAAAGCAGTTTGAACAGTCCCGCCTGCGCCTCAAAAATGCTTTCTTGCCTGATCTTTTTCGTTTCCATCATCTTTTCCTCCCTTAGTTTAACGACGATGGGCTGGAACGTCAACGGGAAAGAGAACATGGCATTTTTCTTAAAGTCAAAGAGCTAAACCGCAACCTGCAAGCGTTAAAAACCATTTCTCCGCTCACTCCGGTATCCCAGCCAGACTGCCTTTTTCCACCGTCCAGGCAACGCTCAGCCATGGCAGGAGCACGGGAGCGAAGTGGGATAGCAAAAATCGCAAATTTAGGGTATGCTTAAGGAAGGCACAATAAGGAAACAGATTCCCCCGAGAGTCAAGGAGGCACCT
>OGCI01002359.1_pt1 | contig 12781 bp, 11 predicted proteins | sample 1570021 | NCBI WGS metagenome assembly OGCI01 (sample SAMN06264664, study PRJEB24512) | hot springs metagenome | isolation source: Hot spring water | place: South Africa: Tshipise | collected 2015-06-21
CGTTGCGGGACTTAACCCAACACCTCACGGCACGAGCTGACGACAGCCATGCAGCACCTGTGTGCAGCCCCCGAAGGGCATCGTGATCTCTCACGACTCGCTGCACATGTCAAACCCTGGTAAGGTTCCTCGCGTACCATCGAATTAAACCACATACTCCACCGCTTGTGCGGGCCCCCGTCAATTCCTTTGAGTTTCACCGTTGCCGGCGTACTCCCCAGGTGGTACACTTAACGCGTTTGCTCCGGCACCGATCCTTCTGGACCAACACCTAGTGTACATCGTTTACAGCGTGGACTACCAGGGTATCTAATCCTGTTCGCTCCCCACGCTTTCGCGCCTCAGCGTCAGTTGCAGACCAGGAGCTCGCCTTCGCCACCGGTGTTCTTCCAGATCTCTACAGATTTCACCCCTACACCTGGAATTCCAGCTCCCTCTCCTGCACTCTAGCCTCGCAGTTTCCAGCGCCTAACTACAGTTAAGCTGTAGCCTTACACACCAGACTTGCCAAGCCGCCTACGCGCCCTTTACACCCAATGATTCCGAACAACGCTCGCCCCTTACGTATTACCGCGGCTGCTGGCACGTAATTAGCCGGGGCTTATTCCTCTGCTAACGTCATCACAGGGGCATTTCCTCCCCCGCTTATTCTTCACAGAGAAAAGGACTTTACAACCTTGCGGCCTTCATCGTCCACGCGGCGTCGCTCCGTCAGGCTTTCGCCCATTGCGGAAGATTCTTAGCTGCTGCCTCCCGTAGGAGTCTGGGCCGTATCTCAGTCCCAGTGTGGCCGTACACCCTCTCAGGCCGGCTATCCATCATCGCCTTGGTAGGCCATTACCCCACCAACTAACTAATGGACCGCAGGCTCCCCCTAGGTCGACGCACCCGCGCCTTTCCTCGAAAGACCAAAGCCCCCGAGCGTATTCGGTATTACCCCGTGTTTCCACAGGCTATCCCCAAACCCAGGACAGATCACCTACGTGTTACTCACCCGTTCGCCACTCTCAAGAGGATCGCTCCCCTCTACCGTCCGACTTGCATGCTTAAAACGCGCCGCCAGCGTTCGTTCTGAGCCAGGATCAAACTCTCCATGATGTTCCTTATCAGGCCGAAGCCTGATAATTCCTCATCCTCTCATTCGACCCTAACCCCTCAAAGGTTTCCCTTCTCCACAGGGTCTATAGGTCGCGAAGCTAGTCCCCTAACTCCGCTCCCCACCCCTCCAAGCTTCTCGTTCCTTCCCTTCCCTATTCCAACCAGCCCCTTACTAAGACTGGTTCACCTCTCAAAGATCCGTATCCTTCACGGCTACCACACTTTCCCTTGCCGTGTAGCACGCGTTATACCAACTTCCCCCACACCCTGTCAAGTACTTTTCCCCACTTTCTTCACTTTTCCCTCTCAACAGGGACAATTATTGTATCCCCCTCCACCCCAACCCGTCAAGCCCTATTTGATAATTCTATCGTAGGGCTCATATCGAACGCATTCACTCCCCAATTACTTGGGGAACACGCGGGTACTTAATAAAAGAAACAAAAATGGAAAAGTACAGTTCCTCGAAACGAAGGGCACTCTACATTATTCGATTCCTCACTGTCAAGGGGATATAGTCACAAAATCGAATATTCATGACAGATAGTCCACCCACAGTGTGACCTTCGTTACAGCTTACTTTTGTATCTATAATAGGCACGAAGATAATCTATGAACGAAATTAACGCAATCAATGCAGCGGCAGCGAATAACCCTTTTACCACAAGTATCATTGTATCCATAAAGCTAGAAAACCATCCAAGCAACCTACACGTATGGATGAATAACCCTGCTCCACCTGCAATCGCATATAGAACTGCCTTTAGCTTCCCCCCCTTCCTTGCAGCTAGCGCATATCCTTCCCTATATAGGATCATGCGTAGATAGGTGATCCCAAACTCTCGGTACATAATCAAGATAAAGGCCCATGCGGGCATGATCCCGGTAGCTACAAAACACACGAAATAGGTAAGTCGAGAAACCACATCTGCAAATGGATCTAACAACTTCCCTGTATCCGTGACCTGATCCAATGCTCTAGCTAAAGAGCCGTCTACAGCGTCGGATATTTCCATTAAAAAGTAAATGACCCAGAGAAGAATCACAGCAAGGATTCCTCCCCTTCCCGTCCATAGAGGAATATAGAAGGAAAGGAAAAAGACTGGGGAAAGATAGATCCGGGAAGAGGTCAGAAGATTGGGCAGGTTCATGAGGCAAGCCTATTGAGAAACTCTTTTTCTGTCAAGAATTTGTTCATTGACACGGGTGAATCCTTTTTTTAGATTAGCCCCATGCATCAGGAACCCATTCTGAAAAGTATCAACTGGACAATCGGTTTTCTGTATTGCCTCCAACTGTTCCTATTCTTTGGGACACTCCTACTCTTTAGAATTTCCCTCACCTATTCTACCATCCTAGCTTTCATTATTTTTCTCTCTGTTCTACACATTGGATTGTGGATCTTTCTCTCGATCATGCACGATCATTTCACCGTGATTCCCACGGGGGAAAAACTAGATCGAATCAATATTGCAAATAAAATAACCTTGTTTAGAATTAGTTCTACCCCCTTTGCAGGGTTCCTACTGCTTTTGATTCCCAAGTATCGAGTTTGGGCTGTGCTCGTTCCGGTAATTCTTCTTGTATTTCTCTCCGACATGTTCGATGGAGCAATTGCTCGAGGGAATCGGCAGATCACTAAAATCGGCAAGTACTTGGATAGTATCAGTGATTATTCCATCTTGATAGTCGTTTCTTTTATCTTGGTGAAATACCGGATGGTCCCCGACTGGCTCTTTCTTCTGATATTATTTCGGTATACGTTTCAAGCTATTGGGATGTTAGCCCTCCTGATCTATCAGGGCTACGTTCACCCCATTGCTACTATTTTAGGAAAAGCTTCTGTGTTCTCCACCATGCTTCTCTTCAGTGTGGAAATTGGACAAAAGATCCCTCCCATTGGAAAGTCTCTACAATCCTTGCTTCCTATCCTTGAATGGATCGTTGCCATTATAGTAGTTGTAGCGCTGATCGAGAAAGTGATTCATCTAAAACGAGGTTTTGTCGAAGCCAAAGAAACAAGAAATCGAGTGAAAAAATCCATCTCTGAAAAGAGATGAGAAGTGGAATGCTAGGAATTGGACGCCTGATAAAGAGCAATCTTCGCTTTGAGATCATCGGCATCTTCAGAACGAAAGTAGGAGTACAAAACCCGATATCCTTCCCGGAATTTCTTATCGAGAATCCCACGGATTTTTTGATTCATCTCCTGGTGACTCGCGAATGTAAAGATTTTTTCCCTTGAGTGCTCCAATCTTCTACCCCACATGACGGTTAACATGAAAGTAGCAAAGAGAGAGCCCTGGCGATCGTGGATAGTATAGTAATAGGTTTGGCCCTGATTATCCCGTCTGTATAATGTTACCATCATACCCTGCTTATCGGTAGTTGAACTCAAAAGATTGAAAGCCTCACTCTTCTTCGATTGTATACTCTCCTTTGGAATTGCATCGAATCGAATATGAAGTGAATACTTTCGCAGACTCCAAGGTTAAAAATACCCTTCGCTCTTTTTGTTGAGGAAGAACCTGGATTACTCGACCGTATAGATCGGCTTCATTTGAAATGGTTTTGAGAATAAAACTACCTATGGCTTCGATCTCGCAATACAGGGGGGGCAGGGAGAACAATCTGTATCCGAGGGAAAGACTTCGCTCTCGTATCTGAAGAGTGACTTTTCGTTCAGGCAAATAGACATAGACCGCTCCGATTCTAGGATAGGTAAGGATCAACCCAGTTCCTTCTCGATCCAATCTGATTATTTCCATAGAACCAAGTTCCACACTATCCCACACAGGAATCCATCCTTGGAATATCCGAGGCAAGAAAAAAAAGGGGAAGAGGAAGACCAAACTTGCCAATACAACTCCTATTATCTTGCTTTTCCCAGGAAACGAAACAACCACACTCAGCAGGATTCCTCCTACTGCCCCTAGGGAAAGAAAAGGCCCTAATTCTTCCACACTTTCCATTGACCAATTATAGGAGCTCTGAAAAGAACCCCAAATCCCCAATAAAAACCAGAGGAATGCAAAGCTGAGTAAACCCAAGAATACGGACAGCTCTCTATGGCTAGTTTCTCTGGATTTAAAATGGAAAAAATACAGGAAGAGCCTATGAAAGGAAGCTCCTAAGAAGAGAGTACTCAAACCTAAACACCGGACCCAAGCATCCGTCATGCCCATCTATAAAATTAGTGCAGATACTTCTCCCGAACATACTGAAGAAAATAGTTGGAGTCGAGAGAAGAGCCAGAAACTTTCCGGCAGAGTTCTTCTGCAGGAAATACTTTTCCATGGACATGCACGTTCTCCTTTAGCCATTGTACGACCGTACCAAACTTTCCCTGTTCCACTTCTCTCAATACAAGCGGATATTGTTTCAACAAAGACGAGAAGAACTGTGCAGCGTAGAGGGTTCCCAACGCGTAGGTAGGGAAATACCCAAAACTTCCCATGGACCAATGAATATCCTGTAGCACGCCTTCCCCATCATGAGAAGGCCTGATTCCAATAAGCTCTTCCATTCCGTCGTTCCAAGCAGCGGGAAGGTCGGAAAGAGAAAGGGTGTCCTCGATGAGGGCTTTTTCCAGTTTATACCGCAGAAGGATATGTAAAGGATAAGTAACCTCATCCGCTTCCACTCGTATGAGGGACGGCCGTACTCGATTGATGGATTTCAGGAAAGTATCGAAAGGAACCTGTTCTAAGGCGGGTAGATACTCATTCTTAAGAATGGGAAACCAGTATGTCCAGAAAGCTCTATGACGGCCAATACAGTTTTCCCAGAATCTCGATTGGGACTCATGGATGCCTAAAGATACTCCTTCGGCAAGGATGGTACCTCGGATATCATCCCCAAACCCAAGGTCGTACAGTCCATGCCCAGCTTCATGAATGATCCCGAATATGGCTGTGGGGAAATAAGTGGGATTGTATCGGGTGGTGATTCGTACATCATCCCTCCCAAGGGTGGAAGTAAAAGGATGAACCGAAACATCCAATCGCGCTCTTTCCCAGGGAAATCCAATGGCGTTTAGGATCCGTTCCCCAAATGCATGCTGCGCTTCCTTGGGAAATGGAAGGTAAAGGCAAGTATCATCTACATTGGAGGTGGCGATTATTTCCTTAAGCATCGGGGCAAGATCCTTCCGGAGCTGCTCGAATAAGGGTGTAAGGATAGCGCACTTCATCCCAGGTTCGTACTCATCCAATAGGGGATCATAGGGAGAATCTTTAAACTCTAACGCTGCGGCAAGTTCCCGGGTGAGAATCAAAATCTCCTCTAGGTAAGGTTTGAACAGATTGAAGGATGCTTCTTTTTTTGCTTGCGCCCATTTAGCCTGCCCAACGCTGGTGGCATAGGAAAGGCGAGATACTAAATTTTTTGGGATCTTCCTGGCTCGTTCCACCCTCCTATCCCACTCTCGCAAGAAGGCGGCACGATGGACAGGAGTGAGGGGTTTAAAAAGACTTTCTTTTCCTGTTTCTTCCTCGATTTCTGGTTTTTCTTTTGCTCCCTCTAGAGCTTCTTTCATAGCTTCAGAAGTAATCTTCTCATGGATTAAGGTCTCCAATAGGGAAATCTGTTCTGCCCGTTCCTCTATCCCTCGGGAAGGCATGTACGTTTCCTGATCCCAACCTAACAGAGAGGATACGTGTTTCAGAAGGTAAACCTCATGATCTATCTTTCGTAATTCTTTCCATGAATTCGATTTCATCAGTTGGGTTCTTTCCTTTCGATTTTTTCTTTCAGAAGATCTACCAGTTGCTGTATAGTCAAACTGGGAATTTGCTCTCCTCCACGGGTACGGACGGACACTGTTTTACCTTCCGCTTCTTTGGCTCCCACGACGACCATGTAAGGGATCTTCTGGGTTTGAGCCGTACGAATCTTGGCGTTCATCCGAGCATCGCTTAAGTCGGCCTCCACCCGGATCCCTTCCCGTTTCAACGCTTCGGCTACCTGGGATGCGTAGGCATTGAAAGCGGGAGCCACGGGAATCGTCACAACCTGAACGGGGGAAAGCCATACGGGGAAAGCCCCACTGTAATGTTCGATCAGTACCCCAAAGAACCGTTCCAGCGAACCTAATAGGGCCCGGTGAACCATAAAGGGTCTTTTTTCTTTCCCGTCGTGATCGATAAACTTCAGGTCAAACCGTTCTGGCATGTTGAAATCAAACTGGATGGTAGTCATCTGCCATTCGCGTCCAATGGCATCCTTCACCTTCAAATCGATCTTCGGACCGTAAAAGGCCCCTCCTCCCGCATCTACCTGGTAGGTCAACCCTTCTGCTTCTATGGCTTTTTTAAGGGATTCGATGGCGGTATTCCAGAGGGAATCGTCCCCTATGCTCCCTTCAGGTCTAGTGGCAAGGTAGGCTTTGATGTTCTGGAACCCAAAGTCCTTCCATATTCGCAGAGAGAATCTAAGCACTTCCAGGATCTCTGATTCGATCTGATCGGGAGTGCAAAAAATATGGGCATCATCCTGGGTAAAGCCCCGGACTCGTAAGAGTCCGTGAAGTACCCCAGAACGTTCATACCGATACACCGTTCCTAATTCTGCCCATCTAAGGGGTAGATCCCGGTAAGAGCGAAGTTGATTCTTGTAGATCATGATATGGAAAGGGCAATTCATTGGTTTGATGTAATAATCCTGTTGGTCTATTTCCATGGGGGCATACATGTTTTCCTTGTAAAAACCGAGGTGGCCTGAAGTTTCCCATAACCAAGAGCGACCGATATGGGGAGTATAGAGGATCTCGTACCCATTCTTTCGGTGAGCATCTCTCCAATAGTCCTCTATAGCTTGCCGAACTCGTCCACCTTTTGGATGCCAGTAGATCAGACCCGCCCCTGCCTCCTCATGGGTGGAAAATAAGTCCAGTTCTTTTCCCAACCGTCGATGGTCACGTTTTTCTATCTCTGCTAGCCGATCTAGGTAAGCTTGCAGGTCTTCTGGTCGTTCCCACGCGGTTCCGTAGATCCGTTGGAGCATCTTGTTTTTTTCATCCCCCCGCCAGTACGCACCCGCCACGGAAAGCAGTTTGAAGGCTTTGGGATGTATTTCTTTTGTGCTGCGCACGTGAGGACCCCGGCATAAGTCGGTAAAGCTTCCTTGGGTATAAATCGATACCTCTTCTCCAACCGGAATCGCATCGATCAGTTCCAGCTTGTATGGTTGGTCATGGAATCGCTTCTTGGCTTCTTCGCGGGTAATTACTTCCCTCCGAAACTCATGCCCTTCCTCAATGATTTTTCGCATTTCTTCTTCGATCTTATTGAGGTCTTCCTGGGTGAGGCTTCTCGGAAGATCGAAATCATAATAAAAACCATCCTCGATGGAGGGTCCGATCGCTATTTTTGCATCGGGAAAAATCCTCAATACCGCTTCCGCCATCACATGCGAGGTAGAATGGCGGATCCGATCCAACGCATCCTTGTTCTGTGCCATAGTTCCTTCCTTTCCCCACAAAATATTCAATAAAAAAACCCTTACGCTCCCTCATCCATACGAATTCCCTAGGGAATCAACCGTAAGGACGAAAAGCGTAAGGGCTTTGCCCCGCTTTCCGCGGTTCCACCTTACTTCAGGGCCCGCCTTCCGGCCTCCCTGCACCTCGTTCTAATGTGTCGTTCGACTCCGGAGGTGGTCTTCACAAGCGCTTATGCCAGGAGCCTTTCAGCCACGGGCATCCCTCTCTTTCGACACAGTTCGCTGCTACTCTTCTCCTTCACCATCGAACGATACAAAAGTATGAAAACCTTTCCTTTTTGTCAAGTTCCATCGTCTCCAATGGCTGATACCGGGCAGGAGTCAATAGCGGCCTGCACGTCCTGCAGTTCACTCGCCTCAGGCTGTTTTCTCACGTACGCTTTTTCATCGGCGTTCATGGCGAATACCGAAGGTGCCGTGTTCACACAAAGATTACAGCCAATGCAGCCTTCATCCACATAGTACTTTCCCGGTACATTGTCGGTGATTTTTTTTGTTCTATCTGCCATCGTGAATCCTCCTGCGTTAAGGATACTCACTTTTTCAATAGAAAAGTGTATCAATTGTTACGGAGTTCCTGTTTTCTTCTGCATGGCCAACATCAATTTGTTGACCACATCCCGGAACACGATCAGTTCTTTCCACCGGGACTCCAATTGAGTATAGAGCTGTTGTAATTCCCCTTTTGCTTCCTCTTTACCATACCCATCGGCTCGACTGAAGAGGGTGGTATACAACTGGTGGAACTCTTGGTGTTTTTTCTCCAGAGAGGAAAGATCTTCACCGAAACCACGATCTTGTTTCAATTTATGGATCCAACCATCCAGGGGACATGTCTCTCGAGGGTTCGGCAAATGTTTCTTTTCCAATCGACCTTGGATAAAAGCCTTTGTACAGTAGACCATTCGCTTATGATTCAAAATGATCTCTTTCAAGGTGAAAGAATATTCGTTTCCCTCCAATAGCCCGTTCTTCTCCAATCGGAAGTACTTGAGTTCAGTGGAAAGAGTATTGATATGATCTAAACTTTCCGCGCCGATTCTAGAAATTTCACTTTCCAAGGCTTCAATAGTCTTAAGCTCCTTTCCGATACCTATCAACTGAGAGTAGGATTCCTGGGCAAATTCCCGCAAACTCTGAATGGAGGTATGTATGTCCCCCACACTTCCTCGCATCGTATTGGAAGCGGTTCGGAGAGATTCTGCGCTAGTGCGAAGGGCTGTTACCCCCTGTAGCATCTGCTTTCCTCCCGATGCTGCTTCCTGGGTACCCCGAACGATTTCGCTAAAGGCATCGACAAACTTCAGGATCTCCTCGTTCAATTGGGTAATGGTAGAAAAGGCGATCTGGGCTGCCTCGTTCAAATAGCGCATCTTTTCCGTGAAGTCCGATAAGGTGTTCCCTACTTTTTTCGTATGGGAAGCGGTAGATTCTGCCAGTTTTCGGATCTCTGCTGCCACAACGGCAAATCCCCGACCATACTGCCCCGCGTGGGTGGCTTCGATAGCGGCGTTCATGGCCAACAGATTCGTTCTAGCTGCCACATCGTTGATAAGCTCTACGATAGTTCGGATCTCCTCTATACCTTGAGCCATTTGATTCATAGCAGACATGGCGGCGGAAACCTTTTTCCCACCCTCTTCAGAAGTTCGAATGAGAGTTTGGGTAGTTTCCTGTTTTGAACTGGCAATTCTAGCAACGGATTCGATGGAAGCAGTCATCTGTTCCACTGATGCAGAAGTTTGCTGGATGGCTCCCGATTGTTCAGAAATCTGATTTGCTACCTGTTGAATGCTCTGGTGTAAGTTGGATACGATTCCTGTCATCTCTTCGATTCTATAGTTAAGGTCCATGTATCGTCGTTGAAGCCCCTCTACCCCTTCCACCATTTTTTGAGTATTCGTCTGCGAAGTTTCGGCGGCTCGTTGGAACTCGCGCACCAACGCTCTATGGTCTTCCAGAACATCCTTCATTCCTAGTAGCAGGATTTGCAAATTCCCGACCAACTGGTTATCGAACTGACGAACCAACGTTTCCAGTTCCCTTATTGGGGGAGCCAAGTCTATTCGAAACGTGAGATCGCCTCGTGCCACATCTTTCATGCCCTGCTGCAATCGATGGAGGATCTTTCCCAAAGGAACTGTGAAGATCCACGCGGATGCTCCTCCTAGAATCATTACGATTCCAAAGCCCCAGACCGGTGGCAGAACATATGTCTTTAATAATGACGTCAATAGAGTGATCATCACTCCCAGAAAGAACATATAAATCGCAATAGGGAACCTCCAAACTTTCCACATGTGTACCACTCCTTCCGAGAAATTAGAGGTAATGACAGTATAGCATGATTTTGCACAAACTTAGCAATCTAAATTTTATCTACCAACGGTACAAACCGCACACCTATAAGGGTACGGGATATTGTTTTCCCTGACTCCTCCTTCTCTATCAGTACCAGATCCTGGGCAAAGAAAGAATCCCCAATGGGAATGATCATTCGGCCTCCGGGTTTCAATTGTTCCACCAATTTCTTTGGAACTTCTTCTGCTGCCGCCGTGACGATTATACCATCAAAGGGAGCTTCCTCTTCCCACCCCATGGCGCCATTTCCCACCCGTATATACACTTTCGTGTATCCCAATTCCTTCAATCGTGCTTCCGCTAGTTTGGCATGATGTTCTCGGATTTCTATCGAATAGACTTCACACCCTAGTTCGGCCAGTACCGCAGCTTGATATCCGCTCCCAGTTCCCACTTCGAGAATCCTATCCCCCACTTTAGGGGCCAAACACTCGGTCATGTATGCTACTATGTACGGTTGGGAAATGGTCTGTCCCTGTCCTATAGGTAGCGGTTGATCCGTATAGGCCGCATACCTAAGGTGAGACGGTACAAAAAGGTGTCTGGGAACCCGGCGCATCGCTTCTAACACTCTTGAGTTCGTCACCCCTCGACGGATAATCTGGTCCTCTACCATCCGGTTCGCTTCCTCGTGCCAATCCTTCATCCCTTCCTTTCCTCCTATAGAGTCAATACTTTCTCTATCCGCCCGCAGAGAGAATGTACGAGACGCAGGTCTGAAGCAGAAAGCAAAGCGAGGCGTTCCAATAACCGTTTCCCTACAAGATTCTCCTCTCCTAAACCGATACCTTCAAGGATCCGTTGGACCCTGACCTTCAATGCATGGTACGTGAACTCGTTTGTAGGTCGATCGCAACTAGGAGAAGGATCTGAACGGGTAGACAGAAGGGGGGATAGTTCATACGCGTATACCACAACTGCCTGCGCGAGGTTGAGGGAAGGATACGTTCCTGCCAAAGGAATCGAAGAAACGCAGTGGGCTACTGCCAATTCTGCATTGGTAAGCCCCGATTCTTCCCGACCAAAGAGAAGTCCCACCCGATGGATTACCCCTTCCTTTGCCTTCAATAGTCTAAACAATTCTTTAGGAGGATGATAATCATGATTCAACGTACGCCGACGGGCTGTGGTAGCCACTAGGAAATCCAGATCCCCTACTGCTTCATTCAACGTTGGATACACCTTCGCCTGTTCAAGGATGTCCCATGAACCATGAGCTACCCATTTCGCTTTTTCTTCTTTGTGAATTTCGCTATGAACCAAAGCGAGAGAATGGAATCCAAAGGTTTTCAAAGCCCGAGCGACGGATCCTACATTTTCCGGTACCGAGGGCTCCACGAGAATAAACCGAAACTCCATGTATATCACTATACCCCCAACCGAACCGTAAGGGAAGAATAGAGGCAGAATAGAAACCTGGACAAAGGGTCACAGGGGGGGTAAAAAGAACATGTGAAAGAAAAGGTAAGAATCTTAGGACGATGGGTAATATATGCCCTAGGGGGATTTCTTACTCTCCTAGGTGCCTGTACCCAAAAAGGGAATCCTCTGCCATTACATCCCCAATTTACCCTTTCGCTGGATCAACTTATGGAGCTTGTCCAAAACACCCCAAGAGAAACAAGTATAAAAATTAGAGAGAATCCCAAACGGTTCCTGGAACTCCTCGACGGCATCCTCCGTTCTGATCGGGAACTCTTTCTACTCGTGGACAAGAAACATCCCCTCCCCAGAACCTACGAACCAAAAGATCTGGTTTCTCTAGACACCTACGAAATCAGAACCTCTAGACCTACTCTTTTACTAAGGAAGAGTGCTGCTCAAGCCCTTTCTATTATGGCCAAGGAAGCTCGAAAGGATGGGACCGAACTGCTCGTTTCCTCCGCGTACCGCTCCTTCCAGTACCAAGCTACTGTGTACAAACGGGTAGTACAGGAATTGGGACAAGAGGCAGCTGATCGGGAGTCGGCAAAACCTGGGTTTTCACAACATCAGTTGGGTACCGCAGTAGATTTTGGTTCCATTTCGGATTCTTTCACGGGAACCCCTATGGAACGATGGTTGCGTCGACGGGCATGGGAGTTTGGCTTTTCCCTATCGTACCCCGAAGGAAAGGAAGCCGAAACAGGCTACAGGTATGAAAGTTGGCATTATCGTTTCCTTGGAAAGGATGCTACCCAGTTGGAGCGAGAATTCTTTTTCGGAAGCCAGCAACGGATGCTGGAGTTTCTAGATACTCATTGGGAAGCTCTCCAAAAGGTCCATCGACTTCCCTCATCGAACCGATGATTTGCGCACGGATAGGATCCGGCGATGGAATACGTTTCCTTCCTCTACAAGACCTAATACAGCCGATGCAATACCCTTCCCATCCAAACCATACTCTTCCAGCAGTTCATCCCGACTAGCATGGGGGATGAAGGAATCAGGGGCTCCTAAATGCCCGTAGATACCTCGCCACTCATGCAGCAAGGATCCTATCCGCTCACCCATCCCTCCCTGTCGAGAGGCTTCTTCAACAAGGAGGATCGCTTTATAGGGAGCTACCACCTCCTTCAAATGTTCCTCATCTAGGGGTTTCAAGAATCGAAGGTTGTATAGATCTGTATCGATCCCTTGTTGAGAAAGGAGGATCGAAGCTTCCTCAGCCTGAGAAAGGATTCCACCTACCGATAGGATAAGAATGGGGGAGCCGTGCTGACGAACGAAAACCCCTCTTCCCGGAACTAGGGGTGCCTCCACCCCTGAGTAGTCCTGTCCACATTCCGCTTTAGGGTACCGGATCAGAACAGGGCCATCCTGGCCAAAGGCATACTCTAGC
>OGCI01002364.1_pt1 | contig 12754 bp, 9 predicted proteins | sample 1570021 | NCBI WGS metagenome assembly OGCI01 (sample SAMN06264664, study PRJEB24512) | hot springs metagenome | isolation source: Hot spring water | place: South Africa: Tshipise | collected 2015-06-21
ATTACATAAAAGGCAAGCGGTCGTGTGAGCTTTATGTAAAAGTGTTTTCATCTTTTTAGGTTAATAATGAGTTATTATTAAGCCATAGAAAAACGCCAAATCGTTAAAAATTGCGGTTTTGCAGCCTGCAGACAAAACCAAGATTCGTTTTAAAATAAGTTCGAGCTAACTTTAGAATAACCTGCCGGAAGAAAAATCGGCTTGACTTGATTTTTTATTGTCTTAATAGGCGAATAATAGCACCACCAAATAATGGCGTAGAAACCCTATGCCTTATTTTTTAATTCAGGAAGGTTGCTTTTTATTTGAAATTGAGTTAAAATAAAAGTATCATATGTCGAGAATAAATTTTCTTAAACTTAAATCTCAGGTTAAAAAAGAGATAGAAAAAGCTGATAATTTGAAAATATTAGATGAAATTTTTAGAAAATATCTTGGCGAAAAAGGAAAGATTACTTTTTTGATTAGGTCTCTTAAAAAATTATCGAAGGTAAAAAGAAGAAAGATGGGGCTCCAAATTAATGAGTTTAAAGCCTTTTTGAAAAAATCTTTAGAGAAAAAAGCCGAAGAAATTAAAGAAAAACTGGAAAAAGAGATGGTCGAGAAAGACTGGATTGATGTTACCATTCCCGGCAGGAAAATTCAGGTCGGCCATCTCCATCCTTTAACTCAAGTCAAGCAAGAGATTGAGGAGATCTTTCAATCAATGGGTTTTTCAATTGTTGAAGGTCCTGAAATTGAAAACGAATGGTATAATTTTGATGCCTTAAATATACCAGTCGACCATCCGGCCAGAGATTTTTGGAATACTCTATGGCTAAAAGATAAAAAAGCAAAATTCCTTTTGCGAACTCATACTAGCCCGGTTCAAATCCATTATCTGGAAAAAAATCAACCGCCCCTGAGAATCATCGTTCCCGGGAGAGTTTTTCGCCACGAAGCCACCGATGCCAGCCACGAAATTAATTTCTATCAATTGGAAGGTTTAATGGTTGGTGAAAATGTCTCAGTCGCTAATTTTAAGGCAATTGTCCAAGAATTTTTTAAGCAATTTTTTAAAAAACCAGTTAAGATTCGAATGCGACCGAGTTATTTTCCCTTCACCGAACCTTCTTTTGAAGTTGACCTCTTTTGTCTCAACTGTTTGGGTAAGGGTTGTCCAGCTTGTCAAAAAACCGGTTGGATAGAAATGATGGGAGCAGGAATGGTTCATCCAAATGTTTTTTTGAACGCAGGACTGAAACCAAAAGAATGGCAGGGTTTTGCTTTTGGAATAGGAATAGAGAGGTTGGCAATGATGAAATATAAAATTAATGATATTAGATTATTTTATAATGGTGACCTAAGATTTTTAGAGCAATTTTAGTATGGTTTTTTCATATAATTGGTTACAATCTTTTTTTGAGAGAAAAATATCGAAACCGGAGAAATTGGCAGATTTTTTGACCATGAAGAGTTTTGAGGTTGAAAGTATTGAAAAAATTGGCGACGATTTCGGTTTAAATATCGAGGTTTTACCAAATCGAGGACCGGACTGTTTTTCTCATTTGGGAATAGCAAGAGAAGTGGGAGCTATTTTAGGTTATGAATTGGTAACGAGGAATTATCCCTTAAAAGAGGATAAATCTTTAAAGACAAAAGATTTTCTAAAAGTTGAAGTCAAAAATAAAAACGATTGTTACAGATATATAGCCAGAACTATTTTTGATGTTAAAATTGATTCTTCGCCAAAATGGATTCGAGAAAAACTTTTAGTTTGTGGTTTAAGGCCGATTAATAATGTTGTTGATATCTTAAATTATGTTATGTTAGAAACCGGTCAACCCCTTCATGCTTTTGATTTTGATAAAATTGCTGGCAAAAAAATAATTGTTAGAAAGGCACAAAAAGGAGAAAAAATAATAACCTTTGACAATGAAAAATATGAATTAGATAAAGAAGTCTTAGTTATTGCTGATGATAAGACTCCACTGGCAATTGCTGGAATTAAAGGTGGAAAAAAAGCTGAAATAAGTAAAAGGACAAAGCGGATTGTTTTAGAGTCGGCTAATTTTAATCAAAAGACGATTAGAGCTGGTTCCAAAAAGATAGATTTGAAAACCGATGCTTCCTGGCGCTTTGAGCACGGCATTGATCCAAATTTGGCCGAATTAGCCATCAATCAGGCTAGTTATCTCATTCAGGAAATTGCTGGTGGAAATGTTTGTCAGGGCTTTATTGATTTTTATCCAAAGAAACTCTTACCAAAAAAAATTAGATTAGATTTAGATTATGTTGAGAATTTATTGGGGGTAAAGATTGCCAAAAAAGAAATAGAGGATATTTTAAAAAGATTGAAGTTCAAAGTTTCTCAACCGCTCAGTCCTTCAAGCGACAACACATTGATAGTGGAAGTGCCAACCTTTAGATTGGATATTTCTTTGGCCGAGGATTTGATTGAAGAAATTGCCAGGCTTTATGGGTATCAAAAAATTCCCTTGGTTTTCCCAACAGTAACTTTAATTCCTCCCCAAAAAAATCTTAATCTCTTCTGGGAAAAAATAGCCAAGGATACACTTAAAGAAGCCGGCCTAACCGAAACCTATAATTATTCATTCATAGGGGAAAGGGAAAAAGAAATTTTCAATTTCAAAGATCTGATTGAGCTTGAAAACCCAACCAGTGCTGATTATAAATATTTAAGACCTTCCCTTATTCCCCATCTTTTAAAGAATATTCAAAAAAACCAAAGATTTTTAAAAGAAATAAAAATTTTTGAGTTAGGTAAAATTTATAAAAGGCCGAATTTTGAAGAAAAAAGAAGGTTAACAGGGGCAATAAGAGGAAAGGCATTTTTTGAAGCCAAAGGAGTGGTTGACTTTCTTTTCCAAAATTTAGGGATTGCCCAGGTTTGGTATGATGGATTTCAGCCAACGCCGGAAGAAACTGAAATTTCTATTTGGCATCCCTTGAGATGTGCGGAGATAAAAGTTAATCATGAAGAAGTTGGTTTTTTGGGCGAAATTGCTCCCAAAATTACCGACTTTTTCAAAATTGAAGACAAGGTAACAATTTTTGATCTTGATTTTGAAAAATTATCTCGATTAGCTTCTGAAGAAGCGATTTATCAACCCATTTCTTCTTATCCGGCCGCCATTCGCGATCTTTCAGTTTTGGTTCCTCGAAGAATTTTGGCTGATGAAGTTTTAAATGAAATCGAGAGAAGCGGCGGAGAATTACTTCGTGATGTTGACCTTTTTGATATTTATGAAGGGGAAGAATTGCCAGAAGGAATGAAAAATTTAACCTTCCACTTAATTTATCAAGCCAGAGATCGAGTTCTATCTTCAAAAGAAATTGAACAAATTCAGCAAAATATTATTAAAACTTTGGAAGAAAATGGATGGCAAGTTCGTAAATAAATATGAATCCTATAAAAGAAACAACTTATGAAGCTAAAGATATTTATGTCCTTGAGGGCTTAGAACCGGTTAGGAAGAGACCGGCAATGTACATTGGCTCAACCGGAGCCGATGGTTTACATCATTTAATCTGGGAAGTAGTTGATAATGGAATTGATGAATGTCTTGGTGGATTTGCTAATACGATTGTCATAAAACTTCTTCCCGGAAACAAGGTGGAATGTTGGGATAATGGCCGAGGAATTCCGGTAGAAACGCATCCTCAGACAAAAAAATCGGCCCTGGAAACGGTGATGACTACCCTTCATGCTGGAGCAAAATTTGGCGGGAAAGCCTATCAAGTCGCTGGCGGCCTTCACGGCGTTGGTGTTTCGGTTGTTTGTGCCCTTTCCAAATGGATGAGAGCTGAAGTTTGTCGCAATGGAATAAGATATGCTCAAGAATATTCCCGAGGAAAGCCAATAACAAAAGTTAAAAAAATCGGGTCTTGTAAGCAGAGAGGAACGACTGTTGTTTTTGAGCCAGATCCGGAAATTTTTAAAGAAATAAAATTTGAACTTAAAAGAATCTTAACCCATTTAAGACAGCAGGCTTATTTAACTAAAGGAATAAAAATTAGTGTCATTGATAAAAGGTTAAAACCAGAAAGCTCTTATACCTTTTATTTTGAAGGAGGGCTTATTTCCTATCTTAAATACCTAACTAGAGGCGCAAACCTCATTCATCCCAATATTTTTTACGGTTTCGGAGAAAAAAACGGATCTTTAGTTGAAGTCGCTTTATGCTATACTGATGAGTACGAATGTTACGAAGAAAGTTTTGCCAATAATATCTATACTCAAGAAGGCGGGACTCATTTAACTGGATTTCGAACCGCTGTCACTAGGGTATTTAATGATTATGCCCGAAAGAACGGATTTTTGAAGGAGAAAGAGGAAAATTTCATTGGAGAAGATATCAGAGAAGGGTTGACGGGAGTGGTTTCAATTAAGATTAAAGAGCCTCAATTTGAAGGTCAGACAAAAGCCAAATTGGGCAACCCGGAAGCTAAATTAGCTGTTGAACAAGTGGTTAGTGAACACTTATCTGACTTTTTAGAAAGAAATCCGAGTGATGCTAAAATTATAATTGAGAAATGTATTTTATCTCAAAAAGCCAGGAGGGCGGCAAAGAACGCCAAAGAGACGATTTTAAGAAAAGGAATTTTAGATGGTTTGGCTTTGCCGGGAAAATTAGCTGATTGTTCTTCAAAAAATCCTGAGGAAAGTGAATTGTATATAGTTGAGGGAGAAAGCGCCGGCGGTAGTAGCCGTCAGGCTCGGGATAGACATTTTCAAGCAATTTTGCCATTGCGCGGCAAGATTTTGAATGTTGAGAGAGCTCGTTTAGATAAAATTTTAACTTCAAAAGAGATTAAATCTTTGGTTATTGCCTTAGGAACTGCTATTGCTGAAGATTTTAATTTAGATAAATTAAGATATCATAGAATCATTATAACCTGCGACGCTGATGTAGATGGAAATCATATTCGGACTTTACTTTTGACTCTTTTCTATCGCTACTTTAGGCCAATAATTGAATCGGGCCACCTTTATATTGCCCAGCCACCCCTTTACAAAATTCAAATAGGAAAACAAATTGAGTATGCCTATAGCGAGGAAGAGAAAATGAAAATTTTGAACTCAGTGAAAAAACAAAAAGGAGGAACGCCTTCTATTCAAAGATATAAAGGTTTAGGAGAGATGAATGCTGAGGAATTATGGTCGACAACTATGGATCCTAAAAATCGAATTCTGCTTCAAGTTACTATTGAGGACAGCCGAGAGGCGGACAAGACTTTCGACATTTTGATGGGCAAAGATGTTTTGCCGAGAAAGAAATTCATTCAGGCTTATGCCAAGAAGGTTAAAAATTTGGATATTTAATTAATTAGGTAAAATCGTATGAATTTACTTTCTAAAATCACTACTTTTTTAAAAGAGGTTAAAATGGAAATAAAAAAAGTCAATTGGCCGACCAAAAAGGAGACCTTGCGCTACACTTTAATTGTGATTATTGTTTCAATAATGGTTGCTGTTGTTCTTGGTAGTTTAGATTATATATTTACCATTTTTTTGGAGAAATTTATATTTTGAGTGAAAAACTATGGCGAAACAACAATTACCAAAAGAAAAAAAATGGTATGTCATTCATACTTATTCAGGTTACGAAGAGTCAGTGGCTAAAAATTTGCGTCAGCGAGTGGAATCATTGGGAATGGAAGACAAAATTTTTAATGTCATTGTTCCGAAAGAAAAAAAGATAAAAATTAAAAATGGCAGACGAGAAGTAGTGGAGGAAAAAATTTATCCTGGCTATGTTTTGGTAGAAATGATTGTGACCGATGATTCTTGGTATGTAGTTAGGAATACCCCCAATGTTACTGGTTTTATTGGGGCCGGCACTACTCCTATTCCGGTTTCCAAGGAAGAGATAGAAAATTTAATGAAAAGGATGAAGGTTGAGGAGCCTCAATATAAAATTGAGGTAAGGGTTGGCGATTTAGTCAAAATTACCGACGGTCCATTTAAAAATTTTGAAGGAAAAGTTTCAGAAATTGATGAGGAGAGAGGAAAAGTGAAGGTTTTGGTTAACATCTTTGGTCGGGACACGCCGGTGGAATTGGACTCATTGCAAATAAAGAAAATTTAGAAACCAGAAATCATCAAAAATTTAGAATCAGACAAGGGGAAGGAAAGATTAAGGACTTGACAAAAGTTTTAGGCAAGCTAAAATTAGAACAGAGTAAAGACTTATGGCAAAGAAAAAGAAAAAAGGTTGCGGATGTTAAAATGCTTATGAATTAGGGTTGAAATTGGGTGTAAAGAAAAGACGAAAAAAATCAGGAAGTCTTTTCCTGATTTTTGTTGCTGGAAAGAACTTTAAAAAGTTAATAATTAGTTTCTTAGAGTTGCCCCGACAAAAGTTTTATTTGAGGATTTGATCCTGGTCCAGGATGAACGCTGGCGGCGTGGATAAGGCATGCAAGTCGAGCGGATGCAGCTATCAACCTCCAGCTTCCAACTGCCAACAAAAGTTGTTAAAATGAAGACTGGCTTTCAGATTTCGGAAATTTAGAGTTTATCAGGGGGCGATTGAATTTCATCGATTTATTATTAGGATAACTAAAAAATTTTCCAGAGATTTCGACTACCTTAGGCGTCAGATGAGAAACGGTTCTCTTTCAGTAGTATTGAATATTGCCGAGGGTTCTGCCAAAAGATCTGATAAGGATTTCAATCGATATATTGAAAATTCTTTGGGCTCAATAAATGAAACGATGGCGGGATATGAAGTGGCAGACAAGGAAACTTTAATAAATAAAGATGAATTTAAAGAGGCAGAAGAGAGAGCATTAAACATAACTAATCAATTAGGAGGATTTTCAAAGAAGCTTAGACAAAAATAAATTGTTGGAAGTTGGTGGTTAGAGGTTGGTAGTTGCATTAGCGGCAAACGGGTTAGTAACACGTGGGTAACGAACCTCAGAGATGGGTATAACCTAGAGAAATCTGGGCTAATTCCCCATAGCCCCTTTGTTACAAAAGTAATGAAGGGTAAAAGGAAGGAGAAATCCAACCGCTCTGAGATCGGCCCGCGGCCTATCAGCTAGTTGGTAGGGTAATGGCCTACCAAGGCAATGACGGGTAGGGGAAGTGAGAGCTTGTTCCCCAACAATAGCACTGAGACACGGGCTATACTCCTACGGGAGGCAGCAGTCGAGAATCTTGGTCAATGGGGGAAACCCTGAACCAGCGACGCCGCGTGGAGGAAGAAGGCCTTCGGGTTGTAAACTTCTTTTCTGGAGGATGAAGTCTCGCCAGAGACTGACAGTACTCCAGGAATAAGCGGGTGCTAATTCTGTGCAAATGGCGCAGAATTAAAACTCGGCTTATATGCGGGGAATTTAGGGTTACCGCATCTTGATATAAATTCAAGATTTGCCCTAAACAATCCGCAGGGAAGCTGTTATAATGGAGGAAGTTGTAATGGAGGAATAAGACTTCCAGGTAAGAATACCTTTAAAGCAAAGACAAAGAGAGATAATAAAATGTTTTCCTATAAATTACCTCCATTGTAATTAGCCCCTCAGAGACTGAGGTTTAGGCCAAGATGGCAGGGAGTTTTTAAACTGCCATAATACGCCGGGCCCGAACACATAAATTATGTGTTCGGTGATGATATAGTCCAAATTATTGAAAAATTATAATTTAGCCAGCAGCCGCGGTAAGACAGAACCCGCAAGCGTTATCCGGATTTACTGGGCGTAAAGGGTCCGTAGGCGGTCGGAAAAGTCTAAGGTTAAAAACCTCGGACTCAATCTGAGGGGTGCTTTAGATACTATCCGACTAGAGGACGCTAGAGGCTGACGGAACGGCAGGTGTAGGGGTGAAATCCGTTGATATCTGCCGGAACACCAAAAGCGAAGGCAGTCAGCTGGGGCGGTCCTGACGCTGAGGGACGAAAGCGTGGGCATAAAAAAGGATTAGATACCCTTGTATTCCACGCCCTAAACGATGGATACTAGCTGCTTGAAGTGTCGACCCTTCAAGTGGCGAAGCTAACGCGTTAAGTGTCCCGCCTGGGAAGTACGGCCGCAAGGCTAAAACTCAAAGGAATAGACGGGGGCTCACACAAGCGGTGGACCATGTGGCTCAATTCGACGACAAGCGAGGAACCTTACCAGGGCTTGACAGGCTAGTGAAAGCCTTCTGAAAGGAAGGCCCACCCACAAGGACACTAGCCCAGGTGCTGCATGGTTGTCGTCAGCAGGTGTCTTGAGACGCATGCTTAGATGCCGGAACCTGCGCAACCCTTACCCTATGTTTTAAATGTCATAGGGGACTGCCCCCCTCCTAATTTTGGAGCATAAAAATAGAAAAAATAATTTTCTATTTTCTTTCCTTTTTGAAAAAGAGGAAAGTAGTTCAAAAATTAGGAGGGGGGAGGAAGGTGAGGATGACGCCAAATCAGCATGGCCCTTCGATGCCCTGGGCTGCACACGTGGTACAATGGTAGCTACAAAGGGTCGCCAAGCCGTAAGGCGGAGCTAATCCCATCAAAAGCTACCTTAGTTCGGATTGAGGTCTGCAACCCGACCTCATGAAGCCGGAATCGCTAGTAACCGTGAATCAGCCATGTCACGGTGAATACGTTCCTGAGCCTTGTACTCACCGCCCGTCACGCCAAGCGAGCTGGGAACAGCCGAAGTGCTTCGAAAGAGGTCCTAAGCTGGGCTCAGTGAGAGGGGCGAAGTCGTAACAAGGCACGGGTAGGGGAACCTGCTCGTGGATCAATCATTTAATTAATTTTAAGTGTCGACTAAAGTTGAAATCTGGAATTCGGATTTTAACTTTAAGGTATTGATCGAACATCTTAAAGATCGATCCGGGGCAACTCTAAGAAACTACCTATCATCGCGTTTTAATAACGCGCCAATTACTTTACAATTGAAAAATCCTCTTTCCTCACAAACTCTTTTTTCTAAAAAGTCGAAGAAATTTGGCTACCACAATATTAGACCTTTACAGGTCTTTTATTTTTTGTTAAAAAACTATAATGACTATTCCAAGTAAGGTTTTGAAATTTTTGAATAAGGCAAAAGTAAAATATGAGCCAATAGAACACCGAATAGTTTATACTGCTTTTGACAAGGCTCAAACCCTAAAGGTTCCCAAAAAAATTGTTGGCAAGACTTTGATAATAAAGAAAGACGAAGATTTAATTTTGGTTTTAATTTCAGCTGACAAAAATTTAGACACCCGAAAATTAAAAAAGATTATTAAAAATAAAAAATTAGTGCTTGCTTCCGAGGGATTAATAAAAAAAAGACTGAAGGGAGTGAAGGTAGGAGCGGTTCCTCCTTTTGGCAGTTTGTGGAATATCCCCACTTTTGTAGATAAGAGTTTAATGAAAGAAAAAGAAGTTATTTTAAATAGTGGAAATTATAATTTTTCAATAAAAATTCAACCCCAGATCCTTAAAAATTTGATTCCTAAACTAACTATTGGTAGTTTTGGTAAGAAAAAATGATATATTATCGCCTTGTCAAAAAGATTTATCAGATAGCAGCTAAAAAAATGTGCCGAAAATGTCAGAATTTTATTGCAAAAGGAGCAAAAATTCTTGATTTGGGTTGTGGTTCAGGTATTATTAGTAAAGAATTTCAAAATTATTTTGGGGCAGAATTGATCGGGGTGGATATTGTTGACAGAAGGGTAATTGACATTCCTTTTCAATTGGTTGACGGAAGAAACCTTCCTTTTCCTGACCATTCTTTTGACGTTGTTTTGATTAGTTATGTGTTGCACCACAGCTTAGATCCTTTTTCTCTTTTAAAAGAAGCAAAAAGAGTAGGGGAAAAAATCATTATCTTTGAAGATTTGCCAGAAGGATTTTTTTCAAAAATGTTCTGCCAAATTCATCGAATTTTTTTTGATAACCTTTTTCAAAATCCCAGTAAAACCTCTTTTAAGACGGAAAAAGAATGGGGAAGACTTTTTGCTAATTTACAACTCAATATTTTAGCCCAAAAAATAATTCATATCTTTCCAGTTAAAAAAATTTTATTTGTTTTAAATACCAGAGGAAGCTAATAACAAAAATATTTTTCCGGGCGTGTGGCTCAGTGGTAGAGCGCATTCCTGATAAGAATGAGGTCGAAGGTTCGATTCCTTCCACGCCCACTCATAGTATTAGATACAAACTCTGATTGTTGAGGGGGGAGCGAATTTTCCTTATCTGTCCCGAGAAAATTTGCCCCGCCTTACGAAAGCAAGGCAGGGCAAATTTTTCTGGCAGGAGCGAGACAAGCTCGCTCCCCCCTCAAGAAAAAGAGTTCGCTTCTAATCTTCGGGTGCTCAAAGTTAATCAATTTCAAACTTTCTCCTTAGTCTTACCAAATTTAATTCATAAATCAAGACGAAAAAACCTAAAATGCTAAAATTTAGCAGGCGGGGCTTCGCCCCGCCTGCTTTTGCTCGCTATTTTCTTTTTCGCTCGCCCGGCGCTTCGGGCGGGCTCGCTGTGGGAAAATTATTTTCGTTTCTTTCCGAAATTTTATTTAAGAATAATGTTTATCAAAATTCAATTTTGAAAGTCGGGTCTTCCATTATTCGCCAATCTTTTCCTTCACTACCTTCCGAATCTTTTAAATCCTTACCTACAGAATAAATAATCATTTTCTCTGAAGAATATTTTATTGATGTTCTATCAAAGGGATCTTTTGGAACTGCCGGAAAATATTCTGGCACAAGTTCATCTAAGTAAAAGGGTATTTTGCCGGTTTCTGTCTGATAACCCTTTATAGCTATCAAAGATTGAGTCCCTATTACTGAAAAATCTTCAAGGCATTTTTTATCGAAAAGACCGGAAAAACTTACGGCTACCATATCGTGAAGAATTTTACCCACTACATTTTCCGTAAATAACATTCTTATTTTAGAATAAGGTGCTAAAGATTTAACTTCAGGCAACTTCACTTCATCGCAATCCTTATTAGCATTATCAATAAAATTTCGATAATATTCAGCAAATATTCTCTGGGTTTGATTGGGCTTATAAAGATAATTTAATTTAGTTGCCGCTTTTATCTCGAAAGAGGTTTCTTCCGTTCCTAATTTTTCCAATTCTTCCTCAGAAAGCTCACCAACAAAAGCCGCGTCAATTTTTGATTTTGTATTAGTGAAACTTATATACTCCATTTTCATCGCCTTGATTAATCCTTCTTCATTTGCTTTAAACTGATCAAGTTCAGCCACATAATTCTTTAACATCTCAGAAGACAAAGTAAGATTTGGTATCATTATTCTTAATCTTTGTAATCCAGTTTCTTTTATGGCCATACCTAATAAATAACTAATCAAAACAGGTCTCGGACTATCCTCTATTATTTGCCCCATTTTAATTGTTTTGACTATTAAATCTAAGGCCTCCTTCTCTTTACCTTGCGTTAAAAGATAATTAGCTTTAATTGAATTCAATTTGGCTATATCTAAAAAACCTGACATACCAGGGATAATAATCGTTGCGAAGTCTATAGTTTTTGGGTCTTGTAATTGAGGAATTTGAAAATAAGAAAGTTTTAAGGCTTTTTCAAAGTACGTAAAAACTTCTTCATTGTTTTTTATTAATTCTTCAGCAAATTCAGAATCCCATTTTTCTCCATTGACCATCTTTGTAAAAAGTTCAGATTTTTCTTTGTCTTTTGGTAGATATATTTTTTCACTAGCCTGACTAAGAGGATAAAAAGCGTTTTCTTCTTTTGGAATTTCTATTTTTGAAAGCCACAAATCTCTGTCATCAACAGGGGCCTCATCTCTTCCTAAAAATATATTGAAGAATGAGAGGCTAATTAGCAATCCAACGATTAATATTCCTAAAATTCCGGGTAAGGCATATTTTATTTTTCTTATTTTTGTGGATTCTTCGTAAGGAATTTCGGTTTTAATCTCTCTAAGGTTCTGATAAATTAAAAATCCATAAATTAAGAAAAATGGCAGAATGAACAATCGCAAAAGATAACCCAACAATTTGCTTATTCCCTCTACAATTTGCTTATTTTCTATTCCAAAAGAAATCGATAGAAGAATTAAAAATAATCCTATCCCTACAATTAAACCCAAAGTTAAAAATCTTAATAATACTCCCCAAAATTTCCCTTTTACTAATTGTTTACTTCTAAAGAGGGTATCAAATCCTTTTTTCTCCTCAAAAATCAAAACAAAAAGAGATAAACTAAACCAAATAGAAAATAAAATTCCGGGAATAATAAAAAGCAAAAAACCACCGGTAATAATGATGGTCAATAGAAAATAAACCCAAATATAAGGACTTAATATTTTAAACCCTTTTCTATAAGATTCTCTTACGTCAATATTTTCTTTAAAATTATAAAACAAAGAAGGTATAGCCCATAACCAAAGGAAAAAGGAACCTAGAGAAACGATTATTTCTACGATAGAAAACCAAATAGAATATCTAAAAGAGGTGTTGCTTAAAAAATAAATTAAAATCCAAAAGAAAAATGAAAATCCAACGGGTATTCCGATTATCCCCAACAAGATTTTAATTTTAAGGCGATAAATTCTCCAACTTTCTTTAAGAAGTTGGGTAATAGGTTTTAACTTTTCTGGAGAAGGAATTTCTGAATAACCTTTTGGGGGATATTCAGAATAAGAAAGATTTTGGTTGTTCATATTTTTCTAAGTTTTTTATTCTTCTATAATTTATTATAGCAAATAAAATTTCGGAAAGAAACGAAAATAATTTTCCCACAGCGAGCCCGCCCGAAGCGCCGGGCGAGCGAAAAAGAA
>OGCI01002365.1_pt1 | contig 12754 bp, 14 predicted proteins | sample 1570021 | NCBI WGS metagenome assembly OGCI01 (sample SAMN06264664, study PRJEB24512) | hot springs metagenome | isolation source: Hot spring water | place: South Africa: Tshipise | collected 2015-06-21
TGTCATTCCGAGCCGAAGGCGAGGAATCCCTTTGAGACCCCTCGCTTCGCTCGGGGTGACAAGGGGGGACTGTCATTCCGAACGAAGTGAGGAGACCCTTCGCTACCGCTCAGGGTGACAACGGGGAATCGGAGCGTGCGTGAAGGGTCTCTGCTTGGGGTTCGTCGGGATTCCTCACTTCGTTCGGAATGACATATAGAGGGGACTCCGAATGACAGGGAGGGGACTGGAATGACAGTTGGGGCTTTGTGGCTCAAAGTGGGGTTTGAAAGTTGGGCGGGGTAGGTAGGATGTTGAACCTAAGTGAGGTACCCTTGTCAGGAGGGGCAGTCCCCAGAGAGACTGCCCCATCCAGATAAGCCCTTCAGCATCCACTTCCGAAGTTGAACAGCACAATCAGCAGGTCAGCGTCATCGACCGACTCGTCGCAGTTGATGTCCACGCGTCCGAGGTTTGTGCCCGTGCTTCCGAATGCGAACAGCACCGCCAGCAGGTCGGCGTCGTCCACACAGCCGTTCTGGTCGACATCGCCGTCGTGGGTGGCGCAGGTGGCAAACGAGTCCAGAAGAAATGCCTCAAAGCGGTTGGTTTCCCAACGGTAGCCTTTGCCGACGATGTAGCGCCCGTCGGGCGACACGCCGTATGCCTCATCAAAGTACGACCCACTGCTGAGCAGATGCCCATAGAGCGTGTTCAGCTCTTGCCTCCCCGTCTCGGCGGTCCAGCGGAAGGGTGGATCGCTTCCCACCACCACCGAGCCGTCGGCGGATACCGCGTAGGCTATTCCCGTACCGAGGTCTTGCGCGCCTGTTGCTTGCGTCCAGCGGAAAGCACGGTCTCCTGACCCAACACTAGCATAGCCCACAATCACTGAGCCGTCGGGAGTGATGGCGTAAGCGGCGCTGTTGCCCGCACTCAACGCTCCCAAGTCAAGGTCTTGCATCCCTGAGGCAGCCGTCCAGCGAAAGGCGCGGTATCGAGTGTCGGGGGAATCCTCCCGTGTCCATCCCACGATGACCGCACCGTTGTTGGAGACCCCAGTCGCCTTCTCGAAAGGGCGCCCGAGAGTGCCCAGCGTGCTGAGGTTGCCGTTGACCCAGCGCACCGCACGGATGACTTGAGGACTACCTGTAGGTTTTGACCACCCCACAATCACCGAGCCATCGGGTGAGATCGCCAGCGCCCCCGAATCCCATCCCCCCAGTTCGGGCAGGTAGACGAGACCCGTCGGCGTCCAGTAGAAAGCATACGAGGTGAAGTAGCTATCGTGTCCCACTATGATGGTGCCGTCGGGCGTCACGGCGCGGGCGTAAGTGTTGCCCGTTCGAGAGGATAAGTTAATCAACTGCATCCCGTTTGACGCAGTCCAACGGAAGGCGAAGTGTTGCTCAAAGTCGAACGAGGAACCGACTACGACCGAGCCGTTCAGCGAGACGCCATACGCTACGCTGTCCCCGCGTTCGTACACACCGAGCCAGGTGAGCGGTTGCGCATTAAGCAGGGCGGTTGCGAAAATCGTCGTCAAACACAAGGGGAAACGAACACCCATCTTTCTTAGAGTACTCATCGCTTCGCGCTCCTATCCATAGAGTTGTCCAAAACGGACTTCTCACCTGAGGGTAGCAAATTCTGTGCCAAATCGAGGTGTACAAGCCCGATAAATGGGTGGGATGCCCGCGCTCCCAGCGTTCCCAAGCCACGAAACAGTGCCCTGTTGGGTATGCTACAGGTATGGGTTCTCGCCGAGCGACTCGGATTGCACCCGACGCCGACCCCGCCACCAAGCGTCGTGCTTTGTTTGCGGTGTTCCTCACGATTTGTGTGAGCCTGATTGGTTTTGGGATTGTGATTCCGCTCCTCTCCTTCTACGCCCAGCAGTTTCAGGCGTCCGAGTTGCAGGTGGGGCTGTTGTTCGCCTCGTTTTCGGTGGCGCAGTTGGTGGCGTCGCCCGTGTTGGGCGATTGGTCAGACCGTTGGGGTCGGCGCCCCGTGTTGATAATGAGCCTGTTGGGGTCGGCGGTGAGCTTTGTGATGCTGGCGCTGGCGGGCAACCTGTTCTGGGTGTTCCTGTCGCGGATTGTGGACGGCTTCACAGGGGGCAACATCACCACGGCTCGTGCCTACATCGCCGACATCAGCGACCCCAAAGAGCGCGCCCGAAACTTTGGGCTGATTGGCGCCGCCTTCGGGTTGGGCTTCATTCTGGGACCCGCGTTAGGGGGTGGGCTGGCGCAGTTCGGCTTAGCCGTGCCCGCTTGGACGGCGGCGGGCATTTCGCTTGTGGCGACCTTCTTAGCGTGGTGGTGGCTCCCCGAAACGATTCACCAACCTGCCTCTCGGCGCGTCTCACCGTGGCGCGAGATGCCCCGAATGTTCCGCCACCCACGAATTGGCTTGCTGTTGTGGGTGAACCTGCTGATGTGGTTGGCGTTTGCGACCTACCAGACCACTTTTCCCCTCTTCGCCAACAAGCGCTTCAATCTGGGACCGGTGGAGATTGGCTACATCTTAGCCGTGGTGGGGTTTGTGGGCGTGTTGTGTCAGGTGGGGTTGGTCGGGCGCGCGGTCGCTCGGTTTGGTGAGCGTAAGACCTTGCTGGTCGGGATGCTGTTCAACACGGTTGGCTTACTGGGCGCAGCGTTCAGCCCTGCTTTGTGGGAGTTCTACGGTTTCGTGATGGTGGCAACGGTGGGTGGTTCGCTGAGCCTGCCCAGCTTCACCAGCATCCTCAGCCAGTCGGTCGAGGCGCAGGAGCAGGGGCGTCTTCAGGGTGTGAGTGGCTCACTGGAGAGTTTGGCGCGAGTCGTGGCGCCGATTGTGGGCAACGGTATGCTCGCCTACAGTCTCTCGGTGCCCTATGCGCTTTCGGCGGTGATTCTGTTGGGCGCGCTGGTGCTGGCGATGCGTATCCCGCTCAAATCGGGCAATCCCTAAGGAGCCGATACGATGGTGCGCGTTTACTTGGATCGGATTGAGGAGACCCAAGCGGGGCAGAGGCTTGCTGTGCTCTTGCTTCGGTTGGGCGACGGAGACTATCTGAGCTGGTTCATCCCGCTGGAGTGGCTTCCTGAGGGCACTCAGGAGGGCGACTGGCTCCAAGTACAGTTCGCACCCGACCCAGAGGCGAAGGCGCAAATCAGGCAAGAGATCGATGCGCTGTGGGATGAGTTGATGCGGGATGAGTAAGGGGCAGGAAACGAGCGCCGCAGGAGGAACGGTGTAGGTATGCCCAAACTGAGCAAAGACGAGTTATCCGAGTTGAAAGAAGCGGTGCTGTTAGCCAAGCGTGCAGGAATGTCTGATAGCGAGATCGGCAGACAGTTCGGCATCTCCTACAACACGCTTCAGCGTTTGCTTCTGGATGCGCAGGGCATTAATCTCAGCCAAATCGGGCGCAAGAAGGTCATCAAGCGGTGGGAGCCTCCTGCCTTCACTGAAGAGCAGACCACTGTCTGGAGTTTTCCCCAGCGCGGGGATTGGGCAACACACAACCCGCATTATCGGGGCAACTGGTCGCCGTACATCCCGCGCAACCTCATTTTGAAATACTCCAAGACGGGCGATGTCGTACTGGACTATTTCGTGGGGGGCGGAACGACGGCGATAGAAGCCAAGCTCTTAGGGCGTCGGTGTATTGCCATCGACATCAATCCGCATGCGGTGGAGCTGACGCTTCAAAACTTGGCGTTCACTCCCTCCCTGCTGGGCATGATGGAGGGTGAATTTTACGAACCCGAGGTTTATGTGGGCGATGCACGGGAGCTGAGTTGGAGAGCGAGCGAGAGCGTTGACCTCATCTGCGCCCATCCGCCGTATGCGGGCATCATCAAGTACTCTTCGGGTATCGAGGGCGACCTCTCAGGGTTGGAGATGCACGCCTTTCTCGATGCGATGCGTCTCGTAGCCGAGCAGAGCCACAGGGTGTTGAAACCCGACGGCAAGTGTGCCATCCTGATAGGCGATGGACGCAAAGCGCGCCATGTGGTGCCGATTGGCTTTGAGACGATACGCGTGTTCCTGCAAGCGGGGTTCCGCCTCAAGGAGCTGGTCATCAAACGCCAGCACAACTGCAAGACCACGGGCTTCTGGTACAAGCGCAGTCTACAGCATAACTTCCTTCTGCTGGCGCACGAGTACCTTGCGGTGTTTGAGAAGGCGACCCCAGAAGCGCGCGGGGCGCCTGCCAAGTTCCATCGTACTGAACTGCGACCTTACTCGGCAGACAGGGACGAACTATTTCAGACGACATCCGTGTGGCTGATGCCTGAGGCAGGGATGCAGGAGGAGACTTTGCGCAATCTGAACGCCCGCTACGGGAACGAAAGCGTCGTTGTGCTTGAGAGCCAAGATGAGCGTTGCGAGGGTAGACTCGTCCCAAATGGGCTTGCGACCTACGAAGAGATGAGCCAAGAGCGCGGGCTGACCTTGCGAGAAATCGTCATCGTCGCCCCAACCGATGGAATGCCGAGCGCAAACCCAGACGGGTTGCAGATTGTGCATCGGTACCTCCTTGTGTACAACCAGAGCAAGCGATGAGAACACTCCTCTACACAACCTCTGAGGGCACTGAGGTCTATGTACAAAGAGGAACGAAATCGCCAAGCGACTTCAAAGTGACCTATGACGAGGTGGGCAAACGCACTCGCACGCCCAAGCACATCCATCTGATTGTAGACCTCTACCTCAAGCGGGCGGGAAACCCAACCCTCGCTAACCAGCTGGTTGACCACATTATCAACAACCTCGTTCTAAAGGTCAAGCCAATCCAGTCTTTTCCACCCAGCCTTCAGATATTTCAGCCGACGCATGTGAAACAGTTTCAACCGCTTGACGCCTTTGGCGAGTATTCAGTGGAGTTCCTGCTGATCTTAACGGAGCTGATTTTGATACAAGAAAAGACAAACTATCCCGATGGCACGATGAGTTTTGAACTCTTCACTAAGTTCAGGCGTGGGGACGACATCTTCACGGTGGTAAGCGCTGCAACCTTTAGAGGTGGCTAATCAGTTCAAGTGCCTTGTTTCGAAGGGGCTCTGCCCTATCAGCCAACTTCGCTCTCAGCTCAGGCGTTTGGGTGCAGAACACCTCCCATGCTCCTACCAAAGCCTCCAGCAAACCCTCTAAGCCTACAGTGGGCGCGCCCACCTGCTCAGCGAGCGCATTCACCTTCGGGTCATACGCCACGCAAAGAGTGGGCACACCTTGCGAGAGTGCGAAAATCGCCCCGTGCAAGCGCAGGGCAACCATCGCCTCCAGCTGGCTCATCACGCCCAACAGTTGCGCCGGGTGGTTGGGCGGTGGCATCAGCAAAGCGCCCGTAGAGTGCGCAATCGCCTCGCAAAGCGCACGGTCTTGTGATTCCTGCATCGGCACGAGTACGGGTGTGTAGCCCTGCGCTGAGAGTGTCCGGCAGAGCGCACCGAACGCCTCCTCTACGGGTAGGTCGCGCCACACACGGGGCGCCAAACCCACGCAGGGGCGTTCGGTTGGCGGACGCCAGTGTGCCTCGGCGGGCTGAAGCGCCCAAGTGAGGTCGGCATCTACGCGCAGGGGCGTATGTACCCCGATAGAGCGCAGGAAGCGCGCCGACTCCTCATCGCGCAGGCTCAGAAACGGCACACGGTTGAGCACCTTCGCCGTGAGCCATCGGCTAAGGGGGCGCTGGAGCGGTCCGACACCCTGCCCCACGAGCCATACACGCCCGTGCGCCTTGAGACCCCAGTGAATAAGCGTTAGATAGTAGAGCAGGGAGCGTAGGCTCGTGGCATCTTGCAGAAGGCTCCCGCCACCCAGTATCAGCACCTCCGATTGACGAACCGCTTGGCGTACCGAACGCAGTTCCATTCGGGGGATAGCGCGTACGCCGTAAGTGCGCTCAGTGAAACTGGGGTCGCCCGATAGCACCGTACAGTGCTGGGGGTCAAGCGTCTGGAGAAGGGTTGCCAGGGAACCCTCGTCGCCCCAGTTGCGGTAGCCGTAGTAGCCTGCGATGAGGGGTTTCATTCAGTCTCACCCTCAGATGAGGGGGTTAGTGTCAATCTCAATGGCGAGTGATTGAAAAATCGTGGCTTGGGCATCCTTGCCCAAGAAGCTTCTATGCAGCATAGATCGTAGGTATTCTGCTCATCCAGCAAGAGCACAAACCACAAGTCGGGGGCGAGGTACGATTTTGTCGCTGGGAACGCAGGCGTCTCGCCTGCCTTAGACACCTTAGGGCAGGATACCCCTGCCACGAGAAGCACAGTGCTCGTGCCATGCGAAGCAACTCGGGCAAGGATGCCCGTGCCACGAACAAAGCGGGCGAGACGCTCGCGCTCCCAGTATTTCTCAAGCATCCTCATCTTAATGCCAGAAACGCTTGCTTCAATTCGTGTCTCACCGCCGCCTCCTTCGGGTCGTAGTTCGTCCATAAGGCTTCCTTGCGTATCGCTTTCACAGAATGGCAGATTTTGGGGGGTGCTTCGGTCAGGTACCAGTCGCGATAGAGTTCGTCCATCCGCTCACAACGATAACCAGACACCGCAACTCGCCCCTTAACTTGGCTTAGCAGGCTCGCCAGACGAATATGCTCTGCATCACTCATCTCGTAGGCATAAGCACTTGTATCTCCACGACTTTGATGCACATAAGGGGGGTCGCAGTAAAAGAGGGTCTGTTCGTTGTCGTACTTGCGTATGACTTCTTCTGCAGGCAGGTTTTCAATCTGTACCCTGAGCAGGCGGTCGGCGATGTAGAACAGCTCTTTGATGCCCCCAAACCAGCGTGAGACAGCGCCCCCCATCCCTGCTCGGCTGGTCTCTACACAATATGCCCATCGCCCTGGAGAAGCCGTTTGAGCTAGTCCAGTTCGGGTTTGGCGCGCTCGCACATAAAACCGTCGGGCACGCTCAATCGGTTCGAGATTGGAGTTTGTCTGACAAGCAATTTCCAACTCCTTGCGTGAGAAGGGCGTTAGAGCGATTTGGCGTATCAGCTCGTCGGGCTCATCGCGGAGCACCCGAAAGAAGTTCACCACCTCGCCATCCAAGTCGTTATAAGTTTCAACTGGAGCCGGTTCACGATTGAGCAGAACCGCTCCAGAACCACCGAAAGGCTCACAGTAGTGGTGAGCGGGTGGTAGCAGAGGCAGAAGCCAATCGAGGTGACTGTACTTCCCGCCATACCACCCAAAGGCTATCAACTTGCGTCTGTCCATATCGTCTTGCACGCTACGGAATATTACCCCACTGTTCGGAAGGCGTTGATTGCATACTCAATCCCTTCGTCGTTCACATCCTTATGGGTCACCAAGCGCAGGCGGTGGCGGTCTAACGCCAAGCACAGTACACCACGAGCGCCCAACGCGCGCTCCACTTCGGGCGCAGGACACTCGGTATGCACATAGACCATGTTCGTCTGCACCGTGCGCAAATCCACCGAGAAGCCCGGCAGTTCGGCAATCGCTTCAGCGAGCCGTCGGGCGCGTGCGTGGTCTTCCGCAAGGCGCTCCACCATCGTGTCCAGCGCCACCAGGCAGGGCGCTGCAATCACTCCCACCTGACGCATCCCGCCCCCCAACAGCTTGCGCACTCGGTGCGCCTCCTTAATAAACTCCCGCGAGCCAACCAGCACGGAACCTGCTGGACAACATAGCCCTTTGGAGAAAGCGACCATTGCCGAATCGACCCATTGTGTCCATGCCTTGAGAGAGCCCCCCAGCGCGACGCTGGCGTTCCAAAGACGCGCTCCATCTAAATGAACCTTGAGCGAATGCGCATCCGCTATCGCACGAAACTCCTGCATCTGCTCAGGGGGCAAAATCGTGCCCCCACAGCGGTTGTGAGTGTTCTCCAGACAGAGCAGGGCCGTGCCTGGTGTGTGGTCATCAGCGACCCGAATGAGGGACGGGATAGTGACAGGGTCTATCCTGCCCCCACGAATGGGGTAGGTATCCATCATCACGCCCGACAGCACGGCGGGACCTGCCAGCTCGTAGTGGAGAATGTGGCTCTCGGCATCCACCAGAATGGCGTCCATCGGCTTAGTCCAGACCTTGATAGCGATTTCGTTCGCCATCGTGCCGGAGGGGCAGAACAGTCCTGCCTCGTGCCCAAGTAGTTCAGCAACGCGCTCTTGAAGACGATTGACGGTGGGGTCTTCCCCGTACACATCGTCGCCGAGCTCCGCTTCTGCCATCGCTCGGCGCATCTCAGGGGTGGGTAGGGTCACGGTATCGGAACGCAGGTCGACTCGCATCACCCTTATAGGTTTGCCCTGCGTCCCGATTTACCTGCCAATAGAGAGGCTACGAGGGCTGTGAACGCTGGCGCGCAATCCGAAACACCTCTTTGAGCATGGCCTCTGGAGAATAAGGGATTTCAATCGGGCGGTCGGATGGTGTTTCGGCGTCGCTCGGCTTGGCAAAATTGAAATCAGGAGCTAAGCAAAGCAAGCCTAAAGGGATTTGGTTGCGCTCATCCTTGGCTTCATCCTGGGTGATATAACCGATTTCGTCCTTAGAAAAGCCCATTGCGCTCAAGATAGCGACCGATTGAGAATGAAATTTCTGGTGCAGTGTTCTGTGTTTATGTACGGGTCGTGGATTTCTCATAGTCTCACCTCACTTCTTCGATGTAGTCGGCGTGGTGTGTTTCAAAGAACTGCTGGATCAGCTTGCGGGCACGGGCGATTCGGGAGCGCACTGTGCCCAGCTCTATGCCCTGAATCTCGGCAATCTGCTCATAGGTTTTGCCCTTGAGGAGCAGACGGAAAGTATCCCGATAAGGGTTCGGCAAGCCGTTCACCGCCTGCCGAACCAGTTGGAGGAACTCCTCGCGCTCCACCATCTCTTGAGCGGAGGGGTCGCCACTGGATAAGGTGTCGCCGAACTCCTGACCCTCCTCATCGGGATTGAGTGTCTCGTGGATGGAGATAATCAGAGCACGCTTTATGGACTTCAAGTGGTCGTAGCAGAGATTGTGAACGATGCGAATGAACCACACACGGAAAGCTCGGACAGGGTCGTCGGAGTAGGGCGTCCTCTCTGGGTCAAACTTGCCCTCCGAAAAGGCTCTCCATGCCCGAACACTGGCTTCTTGGACAATGTCGTGCGCTGTGTCGGAGCTCCCGACAATCCGAACGGTGTAGCGGTAAGCCACCTCGTGATTAGCAAACCACAAGGTCTCAAACTCCTCTTGCAGTACCTCTAAAGAGCGTTCATCCAGCATAATCGTCCCCTAAACGGTCTATACATCCTCGAAACCCGAAGGTTCCCCGAAATTTGGGGTTTAGCGCACTTGGAACGGCACAATCTGGCTAATCGCACGGGTTTGGCGGTCGTTAGATTGAGCCACCACCACCAAGTAGTAGGTACGCCCGCGCACGAGGGTCGGACCTGTGTAGACCAAACTGGTGCTTGGCGCAAACACGCGTGCCGAACCTGGGTTGTCCAAGTCGGGAGGGAAGAGCGGGTTGACTTGGTAGTCGGGGAAACGGTCGTACACCAGCACCAGGTAGTAATCGGCTCGCGTGACGGCAGTCCACGAGAAAATCGTTTCGTTGACTATCTCGTTCGCACGGGGCTGGGTGATGCTGATCGGTTCAAAGGGGGTCACGCTCACGCGATTACTGCGCCCCGAGCTGGAACCGGGACGATTGTCCAAATAGTCCGTGTTGAGCGCGACCATCTCGTAGAAGTAGGTCACATTCGGCTGGAGGGCAGGGTCCAAGTCAGCGAAGATGTCTGCCAGCGGGTCGCGCAGGAAGGCAATCGCATTTGACTGGAGCTCACTAAGGGTGCGTCCGCGATAGATTCCGTAGCCCAGCAGGCTCAGTTGGCGTTCGTAGTCCCAGCGAAGGCTCACCTCAATCCACGAGTTGCCCACTGAGCGCGTGATCGGGCGTTGGGCGCGTTGGGGGTCTAAAAGCTGTTGAATCGACTCGTAAGCGCGCCGTTCACGAGCGTTGCGGGTCGCAATCAGTGTGCGGGGCAGGGTCCACGCAATCGCACTGAGGTTCTGAGGAGCGTTCACGGGTACATTGCGTGAACTATTCAGGGTGAAACTGACCACTGAGGTCTCGCCTGCGTAGATTTCTACTCGGCGTTCGTCGTTCTCGTAGCCGGGTGCTGAGGCAACGATGGGATACTCGTAGCCTGAGGGCAGTCCTGATAGACGATAGAAACCGCGTCGGTCGGTACGGGCGAGGGCGCTACTGAGCGCGCCCCCTGCGAACACGCGTGCGTTCTCAATCCCCCGTCCCAAAGCGTCGCGCACAAACCCCTCCACCGTGCCCTGCTGGGTGGTGCGGGCGACCATGATGTTCACATTCTTGCTCTGGTCTTGTTCCAGCACTTGCGCCAGATGCTGTCCCGTATATTCCACACCGTTGATGATGGCGCGGGCGCGTATCAGTCGGAATCCCGTGGGCACATTCGTTAGGTAGAAGGTGCCGTTGTGCAAGGTGCGCGTGCTACGCATCGGCAACCCATCCACGAACACCTCGGCGTCGATCACTGGCTCGCCCTCCACATCGGTCACCGTGCCCGAAATCACATTCGTCTGGCTCGAATCGCTCCCACAGCTTGATAACACCATCATCAGAACCAACAAGCCGATTGCCCCAAAAGTAGTTCGCCACATCTTCTCCATAAGACGCTTCCCTCGTCAGGGTGTTTCTTCAGCGGGCTTTGTTCTCCTGCACAGTCGGGGTTCGTGGTATAATACAAAAAACGATGGGCGATTCGTTTTCGTTTATGCCGAACGCTTCGGAACCTCAAAAACCGACTGAAAGCCCTGCACTTCCCGTGCCCGAGTCGGTGGAAGAGGCGCGCAGGCGAGGCGACCAGATGATTCGGGCGGGACGGTTTGAAGAGGCGTTCCAGTACTACAAGATGGCAATCCAGATGGATAGTAACAACAATGCGCACTACATCCACCTAGGGGACGCCTATGCTTATGCTGACCAGCCGGCGCGTGCGCTGGCTTATTACCAGCGCGCCCGCAAGATGAACCCGCGCGACCCCGAACCATATTTCGCGCTGGGCGAGATTTACCGACGATTCGGGCGCTACGACGCGGCGATTGCCCACTTCCGCCGAGCGATTGAGTATGGGGCGAACAACGCTTTCGTGCAGTTCAAGTACGCCGAAGTGTTGGCACTCAGTCAGCAATATGCTAAAGCGATTGAGGCAGGGCGCCACGCCGTCAACCACGAACCCAGCAACGGTTTCTATCGCTTCTGGCTCGCCGACCTGTTAGAACATGTGGGCGAGCTGGACGAGGCGATGCAGGAGATGGAAATCGCCACCCTGCTTAATCCTGAAGATGATTACTACCACTTCCGCTACGGGCTTTTGTGTATTGCCAATCATCAGTTAGAGCGTGCCGTAGATTGCCTTCAGACCGCCCTCAAGATACGCGGGAACAGTGCGCTTTATTTGACGATGCTGGGCGATGTGTACCAGCTCCTACACCGCTACGAGCAGGCGCGGGAAGCCTATCATCGGGCGGGCACGCTGGACAGTTATGACCGTGCGGAGCTCCTGCGTGCGCGTCGGCTGGCGAAACTGCTTCCCCAAGAACGCCATCCTGTAGAGTGAAACGCTGGCGTCTCGCCTGCCCTATTGTGAGAGTCGCTGGGACAAGATGCCCAAGCCACGAAATGTAGCACGGGCATCCTGCCCGTGTAGCGAAGCACACAAGCCACGAGGGAGGTTAGTAGGTGCCCGCTGGGAACGCAGGCGTCCCGCCTGCCCCATCGTTGAGAGTCGCTTGGGCAGGATGCCCAAGCCACGAGCGGGCGAGACGCCCGCGCTCCCATCAAAATATCCTTATCAACCAAACAACTCTTTCACAGGGATTTTGAGTTCGGGGTCAAACAGGGGGCTAATCGTTTCATCCTGCGTGGTGCGTCGGCTGAGTTTGTAGCCTGCTCGGAAGGGGGCGTCGTCCATCGGGGCAGGCTCACGGTAGACCTCCAACACGCGCTCGGCAAGGTTCACAATCCAATACTCAGGGATGCCTGCGCTGGCGTAGAGGCTCGCTTTGTGCGTGCGGTCAAACTGGAGCGTAGTGTCCGAAATCTCTATCACCAACAGCGCCGTGGTAGGGTGTTGGGTGCGGTAGTCTTCTAACTTGCCTTCTACGACGGCAAGGTCGGGCTGCGGTTCGCTCTCTCCAATCGTGAGCGGGGTTTGCACGCGAGCGTGATACTGCTCGGAAGTGAATTGGGGCACAAGCGAGTGGATGAAACGATTGACGGTAAAACCATGTTCGGGTCCCATCGTTGTCATATAGACCTCTCCCTCGATGAGTTCCACACGCTGGTCGCCAAAGAAGCCCAACTCACCCAGTCGGTGGTACTGCTCCCGTGTCATTTTCCATCGCTGGGGATAGGCAAGGGTCTCAGCGCGTTTCTCTAAGATTGTTGCCATCGTGTCTCACCCGTGATTTAGCATACCTCACAACTTCCCCTCACGAATAGCCTCGCGGATGGACTCCATCCAGCGGGCATAGTAGTGCAGGTTGTGATACGACGCCAGCCGATAGCCCAGCATCTCCTGCGCCCGAAACAGGTGATGAATGTACGCCAAGCTATAGCGCTGGCAGACCCAGCAGCGACAGGTGGGGTCAATCGGCTCTTGGCATTCGGCGAAGCGTGCGTTGCGTAGGTTCAGGCGTCCCTGCGAAGTAAACACCACGCTGTGGCGCGCCATGCGTGTGGGCAGAACGCAGTCAAACATATCTACCCCACTCTGCACGGCATATCGGATGTC
>OGCI01002366.1_pt1 | contig 12752 bp, 9 predicted proteins | sample 1570021 | NCBI WGS metagenome assembly OGCI01 (sample SAMN06264664, study PRJEB24512) | hot springs metagenome | isolation source: Hot spring water | place: South Africa: Tshipise | collected 2015-06-21
TTTCTTCGCCAGGAACACCCAAAACGGTACCGCCGTGCACCAGAACAATCCCAATGCCATAAGGCTTCCCCATTTCACAACCGGAGCAAAGTAAATCAACGGAGTGCCTAATAAAAACAACCCCAGGAAAATAATTTGCCAGCGTTGCGATGGAAGGGTATGCGAGTCATGAAAAGCCTTCTCGGGAAGCCAGTTGATCATCACCGCTTTCCAGTACCCAATCCAGAATTTTCGGATGAAATATTCCCTGATGGATTTATCATGTCTATGCGAAACTTTAGCGAAGGGCTCAAACACAAGAAGGTACCCCTTCCTCGCCAAGCGGAAGGAAAATTCCTGATCCTCAACCGAAGGAACCGGAAAAATGGAATCAAACCCTCCATTTTCTAAAAACACGTTCCGACGATAAGCAGCAGAGTACGTGTCAATGAAATCGATTGACTCCATTCGCTTCATTCTCTCGTATTTGTACTCATATTCAACCTGAACAAATCTTGAGACCGGCTTATTACTGCCGGTAGAGTAAACGCCCTTTACTCCAACAACCTGAGGGTCTTCAAAACGGCTCAACATGATTTTCAACCAGTTCGAATCGGGGACACAATCCGAATCTGTAAACACCAGAATATCTCCCCGGGCTTCCCGGGCTCCCCGATTCCTTGCCACAGCAGGACCGGTATTCGGTTGAGAGATCACTTTCACGTCTTTAAAAGATCGAGCCATTTCAGCAGTGCGATCAGAAGAGCCATCATCCACAACGATAACTTCATAATCGCCCGGAAACGTCATCCCGTTCTGATGAAGCACAGCCTCAAGGCAAGCATTGATGGTCTCTTCGGCATCTCTGGCTGGAATAATCACGCTGGCTTTCATATTTTCCCCCATTGTTCAAAAAGGATTGCCAGTCCAGAAAAGAGCAATGGAAACACGGTGACAATCCCGTGGAGCACAATAGCAAACGAAAGACTCTGTGAAACCGGAATCTCAAAAAGCGACATTCCCAAAACTACTGCCCCATGGAACGGTCCCAAATTACCCGGAATCAGAGCAGGAATCAGCGCGACGTAAATGAAAACCAGAACCACAATTGCCATGGTAATGTTGAGGGGATAACTCATTGCATGCATGAGGAGAAGGTTGGTTAGAATCATGTTTCCCCAAATAATGAGACTGAGCCCTATGGGTAACAGTCCCCTGGCTAACCGTTTTTTGGTGAACGGCGGAAATTCTACCTGGGCAATGTCATTTCCCAGTACCTGCCGGAATTTTTCCGGCACAAATGGGAAAGTCTTCATTTTAAAGTGACGGATTCCCCAAATCCCAATCCCTAAAATTGCCAGCAGAATTGCGAATACTCCCCAGGAGAGAATCGGCGGAAATGCCATCCAATCAGAAATCAGCGGAGCAAAGGCAAAAGATAGAAGTGAAAGGATGAGAAAATCCAGCCATTTTTCCAGCAGGATGCTCAAGGCGCCTGGCACAATCAGGCTCTTATCCTTCCATCCCAACCAGGAAAACCGGGCAACCTCGCCCCCTCGAAATGGAAGGAGAATATTCACGGCCTGTCCAACCAGAAACGGAGTCATTAATGTTTGAAATGGAATTGCTTTTTGTGTGCTTTCAATAAGGGTAATTAAAACACCCCAGCGTATCATTTTTAATCCCAGCGTCATAACAAAACTGAGAATTGCCAGAATCAGCCACTTCCATTTGATTTCGCCTAAAACGTGAACAACCGATTGCCAGTCTACATTCTGAAGGATGTAAACTATCAAAATACCTGCAATACCTCCCCTCACCAGGAGGTTGATCAACCCTTTTATGGAGAATTTACGTTCAGTTGTTTTGACATGCATATGTCACATATATGGCTGGCTGAGTTTCCACGCTTGTGCGGCAGATGGAGCGATTCGCGTTCAGTTCCAGTAAGAGTTCCCCCCAGGCACTTCCTTCAACTCCAGCAGGAGGATACTGTAAATCTGGATAGGCTTTCTGTAAAGACTGGCGATACCAGGAAAAGGGAGTAAGGGGCAATACGATGAGCCTTATGTCCGGGCGATAAGACAATCCAAAATGATAATACCAGAGAGGGAAGGTATCCTGATCCTTTAACGTAACCACAAAGGCATTCAAAGGGAATGACTGCAATGCCTTCTCAGCAAAAAGGGCAGCATCCTCTTTTCCACGCACGTCAACCTGACGGGCAACCTGAGGTAAATTCCATGCACTCCACAGGAAAAAGATGCCCAACAGCACCCACCCGACTGGAAATGCCTTCCATTTCCACTTTAAGATCTCCATGACTCCAACCGCCAGCCAGATACTCAACACCATCCATGCAGGAATTAAGTAAACCTGCGAATCTTCTACGGCATACCCTAAAGAGAAAAGTACAAAGGCAAGGAAAGTCCATAACAAAATCTTCCCCACACGCCACGGTACGGAAATCACCAAGCCGAAGATCGCCAGGATAACGCCCCACACCCGAAAATCCTTCACCCAGAGGCTGGAAAAAGCGGACAAACGGCTGACGAATTGTCCTGCATTTACATCGAAAATCATGCCCCGATACAGTTTTCCACTCACCAACCACCAGAACCCTTCCCAGTCACTCGCTCCACCCCAATTGACCGGTGGCAATGCCTGTGCTCGAATGGGTAGTACTCCATAAATAAAAAGCCCCAGGCAAAATAAGACTGCCTGGACGCTTGTTTCCTTCAATGACGTCTTTTTCCAGAACGAGAAAAAAGCCCACATCACAACCGGAAACAACAAACCAATGGACACATGGTTGCCTACACCCAGACCAGCCATCACACTGAGCAAACTCAACATCCATAAAGGCACCGATATCTCGCCCAGTAAAGCACTTGCCCACCATATCCAGATCATGACCATCAAGGCATGAAGGCCGTGAACTTCTACAATCAACGCCTGAGACCAAACCAGTGAGGTGGATAGCCAGAGAAAAGCCGCAACAACCCCAACTAAAGAAGCCAGAGATTTTCCCTTCAAAATGACCTTCTCCACCCAAAGGGCAAGGAGACCGGCTGCAAGTGCCATACAAAAAGCAGAGAAAAAAGCCCCTTTCCAATAGGGATTATGGAAGGGAAGTTTTTGAAAAAGTCCCCCTAATACCAGATAGAGGGGATAACCTGTTGGATGAGGGACACCGTTAGTCAAAATGGCTGTTAAAAAATCTCCTGCATCACCTCCTTGATTTTGCCAGGTGTAGCGATCCGGTAAAAAAGGGAAATACAACAAGATGCCCAGCAAAAAACTGACGAAAAAGGGAGAGGAAAATCGCTTCATTGAATGCAATTTTATCTTGAGATAAAACAACGGGGTGACAATCAATCACCCCGTTTTAAGGATTTAAAGCAGATTACTTCGACTTCGGAGGTTTCCAACCCAGTGTAAAGTACCCCCAATCCAGAGTGGAACAGAAGACCTTTCCATACTTCCCTTCTTTTGGCTCAAAGGTCAAATCTTCACAAGGTTGCCATTCTTTCTTTTCGGGGTTGTACCAGAATACACCAAACCGTTCGGGCATGTTATCATGGATCCAGCGCTCATACCAGGTTAATTCAAAGTAAACCTGTTTTTGCCGGCAAGATTGCGTATCGTCCACAATCCCTTTTACATATTGTCGAACCTCCAGTCCTTCTCGCCAGTAATTCAATTGAGAACGGCCGGGCAAATATCGCACTGGAACTTTGCAAATCACTTCTACCGCATCTTCACAGGCAGTTCCCGGTGGATTAATGACCCCACCCCAGATCTCCTTGCTGCTTTTTTCGGGAAATCGTAAGAGCGATAATGTAACTTCCATCTCTTTGCTTAAGGGAGCCTTGACACAATAAAGCGGCGCCCCTTTTCCTTTTGGAGTTGGGGTCGGTTCTGGAGGAGGTGGAGGAGCCACTGTAGTAGGCGCCAGGGTAGGGACCGTCTGCGCACTGGAAATTTGAGGCGCACTCAATCCCCAAAACACGCCGAAAAGAATCCCTATAGCCAAAAAAGCAATTACTTTTTTCCAAGACATAATGCCCCCTATGTTTTTTACAAAACCGGATTGCTTTTATTATAACACGTTCAAATTCTTTTAATGACTATACAGATAAAAAATTCATATCAAAATCCTGAACAAAGCCTCCAGATAAGGTAATTTGACTTCCACACATTGAACCTGCAGGATCTGGTTTTTTACCAGCCCGGGAGAGCCCGGTAATACCGTTTCCCAACCCAGTTCAGGAATCATCACCACTGCTCCTGAAGAACGATGGTCAACTACATGAGCCGCTCCGCTCCAACCGGGATTTTGCAGTAAAAACACCAGTGTCCAGTGCTTTTCGGAAAGAGTTTCAGCCTGTCGAAGGGAAGGCAAGAGAGCCTCGACTTCGCCAATCCGTTCAAGGATTTCCTGCTCAGATAACACACGCTCTTCCCGAAGAGAACGACGAATCTGTTGATGGACAACCAGATCCAGGTACCGCCGTAAAGGGCTTGTTCCCGGTACATAGGCGCTTAATCCCAATCCAGCATGTTCTCCAGGGGATATTCGGTACTGGCTTCGTCGCATCCACCGACGCATGGCGTACATGTCTGCGAGCGTGTTGCCAGTAAGCCGCTGTTCGGGCGGTTCCTGCACACTGAAAGGCACGGGAATGTGTCTTGCTGAACACCATTGTGCCAGCGCCGATCCAGCCAGAATCATGGCTTCCTCCACCATTCTTCGGCTCCGCAGGGACAATACGGGAGAGATGCTGACCCGATAAGACGAATCCACTTTAATCTTCACTTCAGGCAAATCCAGATCAACGGCACCCCGGTTCTGTCGGGATGTGCGATGTTGAGATAGGATGTCCTCAATCTCTGCAAATATAGAAGAATTCATCAGCGTTTCTGCTATTTGATAGGTCAACCGCGTCACCCGCACCCACGAAGGAACAATATCAACGCTCTGAATTTCTCCTGAAGTTGATAATTCAATTCCGATGGAGAGTGCCGGTGAAATTTCCTGTTTGCCCAACCCGAATTTCGAGATGGCATCTTCCGAAAGCATGTGAATAGTGCCTTCAGGAAGATGAAGAGACTCGACGCGCTGGCGGGCTTCCAGATCAGGTGGAGTATCGGGGAAAATTAATGCCGCAGGATCGGCAATATGCACCCAAATCCTCCTTCCTTCCAGACTAACAGCATCATCGGGAACCTCGCTCCCTTCATCGTCTATGGCGTAAGCGGAAAGATGGGTCAGGTCTATTCGCGGTTCGTCCGGAAGAGATGGAAGGGTATAAATCGGAACCTGAAGTGGAACCTGAAGCCGACGGGGATGAGGGTTGTGAGTATCCTTCCAGTAACCAATCTCGAGCAGAAGTTGATGAGCATTCTCGGGGGTCTCGGCTCTTTTTAATTCCTGCAAAACCCTTGATCGTTTGGAAATTCCATATGCGAATTGTTCAACCTCTTTGAGGTAGCGAATGTCCTGTTCAATCCATTGTTTAAGACGAATGCGGTTAAGAAATGCCTGCCATTCCTGCTCCGATTTTTGCTTTGCCCTTTCCTGTTCCTCTTTTTCCCTCACCTCTTCTTCTGACAAAACCTGTATTGCCTCAGGCGTGCCTTTAAATAAATAGCCCTGTAACACAGATTTCCATACTTCCCATGCCGTTTGAGGGGTATAGGTACCAAACGCCAGTTCCGACAACTCAACCAGTGTTGTGGTCATTCCTGCCAGTATTTGCCATGCACCCTGTAAATCCCCAGCAACAGGATGGAGTTCCTTCAAATCCTGGATGGGTCCGGGATGGATGAGCACCACATCCTTTGGGCGCACACGAAATACCTCTCCGTTCGACAACTCAATTTCCCAACGATCGCCTGTTCGGATGACTCTGGCAGGTTCGTTTCGGAATGCTACCAGTGCCCCTGGATGGATATTGTTCATAAGTACCTCGCTTCCAAGAATATCCGTATTTCGGTTGAGTTTCATGAGTTTAACGAATCATGTAAAATACATTAAGTTCATGTGCGCACGCTATTCAACCTTACCGCTTAACCAGATTCTTCAGGGAGATTGCCGGGATATTCTTCCCGACCTTCCCGACCGGTCTGTTGATTTAATTTTTGCCGACCCACCCTACAATCTTCAACTCCAGCAAGATTTATATCGTCCTGATCGTTCGCGGGTGGAGGCTGTTAATGATGCCTGGGATCAGTTCTCCAGTTTTTCAGAATACGACGAATTTTCACAGGCATGGCTGAAGGAATGCCGGCGTGTTCTTAAAGATGACGGGGCTCTGTGGGTGATCGGTACATACCACAATATTTTTCGCATTGGCACTATTTTACAGGATTTAGGCTTCTGGATTTTGAATGATGTAATCTGGATTAAAACCAACCCTATGCCCAATTTCAGAGGTGTGCGATTCACCAACGCACATGAAACGTTGATCTGGGCAGTGAAATCCAGAGATGCCAATTACATCTTTAATCATCACGCCATGAAAGCCCTGAATGATGATCTGCAAATGCGCTCTGACTGGTATATTCCGATTTGCTCCGGTCCCGAGAGAATCCGGATCAATGGAAAGAAAATCCATTCCACCCAGAAACCCGAAGCCCTGTTGTACCGAATCATCCTTGCAACCACCCGTCCCGGCGATGTAATTCTTGATCCGTTTTTTGGCACAGGCACAACCGGAGCCGTTGCTCAACGCCTGGGCAGGAACTGGATTGGGATTGAGCAGGAATTGCAGTACATTCAAGCAGCCCGGGAAAGAATCGCCCGGGTAAATCCAGCCCCAGCAGATGCTCTTTCTTTACCCGTACGCTCCCGGAAAAGCCGTCTTCCCTTTGGAACGCTGGTAGAGCATCATCTGATTAAACCCGGACAGATTCTTTATTTTGACCGAAATCCGGATATCCGAGCCATGGTTTTATCCAACGGACATCTTTCAGTAGATGGTTGGAGCGGATCCATTCATATGGCTGCAGAAAAAATTTGCGGGCGACCAACCAACGGCTGGGAAAGGTGGTACTTCCTCGACGAGCATGGTAACTTTCAACCTGTTGCTGTTTTGAAACAGAAATTTCTTTCCGGTATTTCAAAAGAAGATGACCTGAAGGAAAACCTCTAATGGCTCTCGACATTTCTCGCATTCAAGCCATTTGCTTTGATATTGATGGAACGCTCGGTGATTCGGATGACCAGTGGGTAGAAATGATCTATCATCGGATAACCTTCCTGAAAGGCTGGTTTGGAGAAGAACGATTGCACCAGCTGGCACGCTGGATCGTCATGGAAATCGAATCCCCGGGGAACCTGCTCTACAATTTTCTGGATCGACTTCACCTCGACGATGAAGCCTCAAGGTTGTTTAATTTTTTAGCACGCACATTCCATTCTCCTTCCCCAAAATTCAAGTTGATTCCAGGGGTAGATCGAGCCCTGCATTTGCTGGCACGCCATTATCCTCTCGCCATTGTCAGTGCCAGAGATGAACGCGCAACGCAGAGTTTCCTTCAGCAAGCCGGGCTTGAGACTATCTTTCAGGTGGTGGTTTCTGCGCATACCTGCACGTACACCAAACCTTTTCCAGAACCTGTTCTTTGGGCGGCAGAGAACCTGCACATTCCTCCATCTGCCTGTTTGATGGTGGGAGATACTCCTGTAGATATTCATGCTGGAAAGAAAGCCGGCGCTCAAACTGTGGGAGTCCTGTGTGGGTTCGGAACGGAAAAAGAACTGCTCCGTGCTGGAGCGGATTTGATTCTTCAGACCACCTCAGCATTGCCGGAAATCCTCTTAAGGGAGACATAATTCCATACCAAATGGATTACAAATTCACTGAATAAATTGAAGAATTTCCAATAAACACTAGAATATAAATCAGGTGTTATATCGTACCATCGGGGAAATATGAGCAATATAGATTTAGATAAGACTCGTGAACAACTGGTTACCGACCTCATTAAAGCCCGTGAGCATATTTCCCGTCTACAACGGCAACTGATCGATTACCAGAGCCGGGATATAGCCTATCCAGAGATGATGTTGCAGAGCATCCCGGACGGGATTCTTCTGTTTGACAAGGAGGGCTATCTGGCAGAAGTAAAGCCTTCTCAGGATCCCCTGCTCTCTACCCTGTTTCCGATAGAACATTTGATTGGTCATCAATATACTGAATTTTTTCCTGACGATCTGACCGAAAAGTTCTCCGACGCTGTATCTCAGGCAAGAAAAAAGCCCCAAACCCTCCAGACATTTCTGTATGAAGCGCAATCGCCTGATGGAGTAAAAGTCAGTGTTGAATTCTGGGTCAAGGTTTTCCCTGGTGGGAGTGTGGCATGTTCTTTTCGTCCCTCCCAGACCGAAAGTCAAGCCCCTGAGCAAGATGTTCACCGGCAAAATGTCTTCTACCATAACCTCATTGAAATTACCCGTCAACTTTTAGAAAATGCATCGCCATCTCGCTTCTGGCAGATCCTCACCGAATTAATTCATCAGCACATGGGATTGTACCTGACTCGAACTTACCTCTACCAGTCGGATAGTGAATCTCTTTCTCTTATCGCGGGTACCGGAGACGTAACCATCTCGAGTCAGAGCACCCACCTGACCTTTTCCACCACCAGCCGTTATCCAGCCGTTCGAGCATTTAAACAAAATCAGGTTGTCCTGATAACTAACCCGGCTGCAGAAACCGGTATCCCCCCTAATATCCTTTTGCCGGGTATTCAATTCCTTCTGGAAATTCCTATTGAAGGGGTAGGAGTCCTGGAACTTGCATCTGAGAAAAGCCAGGCATTTGACAGGGATGAACAATTGATGCTTTCCTCTCTTGCACAAATGGTCCGAATGATATGGAAAGTTCTTATAGAAAAAGATGCTTTAGAAAAGCAAAAAGAACTGTTTTTCCTGGAAAAAGAAATCAAAGAGCGCATTCAACAAACGAAAACCATTGACGAAGCCTTGCAGGTGACCTTACAGGAACTGAGTAACGCCCTGGGATTTGAGCGCGCAGAAATCCGCTTAAATATCAACCCGGACAGAAAGGCAGCCTCTGGAAATGAATGAGGGTATTTCCTCCCGGCTCGAAGAGCGGTTGAAACGCCTGCTGGACGAGATAGACATTCCTCCACCTGTTCCAGAAAAGTCGGCTTCCGCTGGAACCATTCCCACACCTGAACCCTTCCCGCAGGAAATCGTTCGAACCTTTTACCCGGGTTTAAACCTCCTCATTCATTCTGAAATGCCTAAAACTTCCACGTTGCCTGCGGTTTCTATTCCTATTGCCACTGAAGATCTTTACATCGGTAAAATTACCCTCTATAAAACGGATAAGCCCCTTCAGGAACACGAAAAGACCCTGATTGAAACGGTTCTCAAGATTCTGGCTTCTCATCTGGGAAAACTTGTCCGACAACCTGAAATGCTCAATGTGTCTGTCAGCACAAAGCAGGGAGAAAAACGCCCTTTTCCCAAGAGCATTATTGAGGAACGCGGGTATTCTTTCTGGAATCATGAAATTGCTCCCCTTTTATCTTCCATTCCTTCCACTCTAGACCCTCTTCTGACCTCCTTAGAATATCAGGATGATCTGGCTGGACAAATCCATCTCAGTCTGCAAGGCATTCCGGACACACAAGAGCATGGTGAATTTTTGAGAGGGGTTTTAAGTACCCTGCAAGAGCATCTGATAAGTCTTTCTTATCAACAATTCTCCAAAAATCTTCTGGAACAACAACTGTCCTGGGAAAATGCATTAGAGAAAATTCTCCATGCCCGCTCCCCTGCGGATGTTCTTACTGTATTTTGCGAAATAATTTCCTCTACCGCAAAAGCGTATCTTCTACATTACATCGAGTCTTCCGGCTTCTTCGAAATCTCATCCCAGTGGAGTTCTCGACCTCAGTCTACATCAGGACTCAGACAAATTGTTGCTGACCCCATCCTTCAGGTAATTACCCATCCTGAAAAAATCCTGCAAATTTCATCAAATACTGAGACTCCCGGGGCATTAAGAGAATTGAAAAACTTTCTCAGCCCTGAAGAGCATTTGCTCGTCATTCCACTGATTTCAGGAGAAACGCCAGAGGGTTGCATTCTGCTAATGTCAACACAAAAACCAGTTATCTGTGAAGAAGACGAAAGAAAACTCCTTCACCTTGCCGGGGTGGCTTCGCTGGTATTACACCGCTTGACGGAGTAAATGTCATTTCTTACCCGCCCAAAGCAGCCCCAGACTGAACAATGCAATCAGAAAAACCCCATATTGATATCGAAAATCGGAAGAAATATTGACCAGCAGCATAATGGATGATTGCAGGATGGGAATCACCCCTACCATGAGTGCCCATCTCCATGAACGCCGTTGCAAGGAAGCCATCCCCCAAATAATGAGAAACACGTAGAAAGCCCCGCCAGCGCTCCACAAGATACCCGCCCCGTGTGTAGAACTCCAGACAAGAAATCGCGCTAAGGGTAAGGTCAAATCGGGTAATACCGGTTGTTCCGTTACCCCATAAGGATTGTCATTAATCCAATGGACATTCCCATCAATGATCTCGATATTGTGATAGAGCGTGGTACACGAAACGCACACCTGCCAGACCAAACCACTACTGCACGCCCAATGCTGAAGGTCTACTTCAGGATTGCGGAGCGCCAATCGAATAAACAGGGAAAGATGACGGGAATGGTTTTGGGCAAACAATTCATGGTTAAAATGATCTGTGAAGTAGATAGGACTGACGTTACAGCAATAGTAAGGCCAGGAGTCCAACGGCATCAGTGCGTTAAGATAGGCTTTTTCTTCATCCGTAAGTGGGGTTCCTCTGGTGATATGGGCACCAAAATGATGAAGAAAAATGGTGTCTCCGAGGACATAACTGTTTCGCTCAACCTGAAAGACATCGTAGAGGGGACCCCGAATTCCCAGCCCCACTGCTGACCCAACAAGCACCGCAAGCCCAATCGTTTTCCAGTAATTCCGGTACAGCGCTAGAAGCACAATGAACACAACGATAAAAATTGCAACGCCGTTATGTCGAAAAAGGAACACGACCGTTGCCATCAAAGATAACCCTAACCCATGACGCTTTTCAGTCAGCCATTTTCCTTCTGATTCTGCAATCAATATACATATTAAGAACAATCCCGCCAGCCCATACGAGTAAGGGACATCCTTCCAGTGAGTGATGGCAAAAACAGGATTGGCAGGCACCAGTGCCAATAGAATGCTCATTCCCCAGCCAGCCCATGCCGAAAGCCCCAGAGATCGCAACTGTCCCACTCCCCATCCAATCAGCATACTGAACGCAATAATTTGCAGGAGCGTCATAGAGGCTGGTGAGTTCCACAATTTTGCCATTCCGGCAGTCAGGAGGGTGTAAATCGCAGGCGCCCAGTCATTAAATTGACCCGTCAAGACCTGGCGCCACTGATCAATAGAATCTTCCGAGAGAATTGCCGGGTAAAACGCCAGCCAGTAAATCAAACCCGTCAGAAAGGGTGGAATACTGTAACCAATCCAAGACAGGAAAGGTACCGGTTGTAACCAGGAATACCGCCGGTGAAGGACAGCATACCCCACCAAAGAAAGTACGCACCAGGTCAGTGCCACCCAGTAAGCCGCGAAAGCCAACCAGGATAATGGTCTGGCGAATGGCTGAGGATTTTCCAGTTTGACAATTATCTGTGAGACTTCTGAAGCATAGAGATTGATCTCACGACTCTGTCCATCCCACTGTACCAGCACTTTTCCGCCTTCCGGACCACCTCGAAACACCAGATACCCTCTATGAAGAAGCCTGCCATACCAGCGTAAACTTCCCGTGTTCCCGGCTGATAAAATCCACCCGTCGTCATTGCGTTGCCATCCTTCGCCCTGAAATTGATGCAGAGGAATGCGATAGCGATTTCCGTCCGATAAGTACTCCATCCAGAGTTGAGAAGATGATTTGGAAGTTCCGTCCTGTGGGATTGGGGTAATCGTTAATTCATGCTTGGGGAAAAGGAAAGCAATCCATTCGGGGCGCATTGGAATGGCAACCATCAACCAGAGGGAAAACCCTGCAGCAAACAGTACCGCAAGAACCCTCTGCCAGATGGGAATCCTTCGCAAAGCGGGGAGATAAATATTTTCCGTCAGAGATTGAGCAATGAATGTTCCCAAAGCGGTCAGGATCACTACAACAAGCCCAAACTTCCAGCCAGAAAGGTCTAACTGGCGCAATACAAGAGCACATACAGTGATTGCAAAGGCTGTTCCTGTACCCAGCCAGATTCCTTGAAGAAGAATTTTTTTCCACCCGCGCATGCACAGCCTCAGTTATGGGAAAGTCCTGTTGAGTATATCACAGGGGTGAAAATCTTCTGCTCAAGCGAAACAAATCGAAATTGTGGTATGCTTTTCTAAAAGAGATTGTAAAAGGTGGACTATGATTGCAGATTTCGCCCGGCGGGTGGTAGAAAACATCCAAAAAACCTTTGTGGGCAAAGAAGAGACGATACGCCTGTTACTGGTTGCAGTATTGTGTGAAGGACATGTCCTCATCGAGGATGTACCTGGAACGGGAAAAACCACACTTGCCCGGGCGTTAGCAACATCACTGGGATGTACGTTCCGCAGGATTCAGTTTACTCCTGACCTTCTTCCCTCAGATATTACCGGCATTTCATGGTTCAACCAGAAAACTCAGGAATTTGAATATCGCCCCGGTCCCATCATGACCCAGATTCTGCTTGCCGA
>OGCI01002368.1_pt1 | contig 12750 bp, 9 predicted proteins | sample 1570021 | NCBI WGS metagenome assembly OGCI01 (sample SAMN06264664, study PRJEB24512) | hot springs metagenome | isolation source: Hot spring water | place: South Africa: Tshipise | collected 2015-06-21
GAGGAGGATAAGGTCGGCTTCGTTTAGAGCCTCCAGGGCCTGGGCGTAGGCCCTAGCTGGGTGTTTGAGCCACAAGTGGCGAATGGGTTGCGGATCCTTGCTGATCTCGGCCTCGCCTTCCACCACCAGGCCGTCGATCTTCTCAGCCACCAGGTCTGTGGAGTTCAGGGTGGAAGGGAGCACCCGGCCCCGCACGGAAAGGAGGTAGCTCGCCTCCTCGATGGCCCGGTCAAACCCGCCCAGAGCTTGGTCCATCCCCACCAGAAGGAGGTTGCCCAGGGAATGGCCCACCAGTCCATCCCCGGCCTTGAACCTAAACTGCAAAAAGCGGGCCATCCGCTCTTCGTCTTCGGCCAGGGCCAGCAGGCAGTTGCGCACATCCCCCGGGGGCAAGACCTCCAATTGTTCGCGAAGCTTTCCCGAGCTACCCCCGGTGTCCATCATGGTGACCAGGGCGGTGAGGTTGGCGGTGTAGTGTTTGACACCCCGCAGGAGGGTGGACAGGCCGGTGCCCCCGCCGATGCACACCACCGAGGGTGCAGAACGGAGGATGCGCGCTTCGTACAAGGCTTGAGCCACCGACCCCCCGGATTTGGGGGACACAGCCCCCAGGATCCCCCGAACCAGCATGGCCGTTCCCAAGATGGTGCCCCCCAGGCCCAACCCAGCCACGGCGGCCCCGAAGGCCGGCCGCCACACGAAGGGAATGTCCTGGACGAGCAGCCAGTACAGGCGGCGGACTCCGGCCTCCCCAAGGAGGAACAGAACACCCAAGGAAAGCAAGGCAATCGAGGCCAGGGCCACCAAGAACCAGCGCTTGACCCCCATGCCGGGGAGGAGGAGCTTGAGGATGGGGGGAGCCTTCACGACCACTCACCCCGAATGCCCGGGCCCAGTCGGGTCAAGGACTGAAAGAGCTCTGGGGAGGGCTGGACGGCGTACCGAGGACCGGCCGCCACCAGAATGGACCCTTCCCCATCCTGGACCCGCACGAGCGCCGGGACAGGGCCGGGGTGCTCAGCCAACACCGCCGCCAGGTGCTGCACGTTTGTGGGAGACACAAACTCCAACGGGACTTCCACGACGAAAGCCGACCGACGCTTGGCCTTCTCCCCCAGGAACTCGGCTTCTTGAGCCAACAGCCGCCGCTGGCCATTGCGCTGCCCTGTGCGTACCCGAACGAGAACCAGGTCCCCCTCGCGCACCTCCCCGACAAGCTGCTTGTACAGTTCTGGCCGAACCACCACCTCGACCTGGCCGGTGCGGTCCCCCAGCACCAGGAAGGCCATCGTGCCCTCGCTGGTGCCTGCCGTGCGCACTTCTTTCACCTGGCCGGCCACCACAAACGTGCCTGTCTTTCCCGCCACTTGCGTCAGCGGGACAGCCCCTTTCAGGCGCAACTTGGCCTCGTGTTCGTCCAGGGGGTGACCCGACAGGTACAAGCCGAGAAGCTCTCTCTCGAACTCCAACAGTTCCCGGGGAGAGAACTCCTCCTGGATGGTGGGAAGGGTGGGCACCAATTCCTCCGCTCCGAACATGGCTTGCTGTCCAGACACCCTTTGCTTGCGCCCCGCCTGAGCTAACCTCAGACCCTCGTCGATCAAGGCGATCATCCCCTTGCGGGTGAGCCCGAACCGATCGCACGCTCCTGCTTTGATGAGGCTTTCCAGGGCTTCGCGGTTGACCCGGTCGGGATCCAGGCGCTGGCAGAACTCAAAGAAGCTGGCAAATCCCGGGCCCCGGGCCTCCAGAATGGCTTGGACGGCCGCCTCCCCCACATGCTTGATGGCCCCCAGCCCGAACCGGATTCTTCGCTCCCCCACGGGGGTGAACCCTGTGGAGGACTCTTGAACGTCCGGGGCGAGCACTTCGATCCCCAGCTGGCGACACTCTTCCACGTACGCCCCCACCTTGTCGGGGTTGTCGGCCACGGAAGTGAGCAGGGCCGCCATGAACTCCGTGGGGTAGTGGGCCTTGAAGTAAGCTGTCCAGTAGGTGATGAAGGCGTAGGCGGTGGCGTGAGCCTTGACGAACCCGTAGCGGGCGAACTTTTCGATGTCGGCGAACATCTCCCGGGCTTGGTCCTCAGGAATGCCCTGGCCCGCGCAACCGGCCACGAACCGGGCCTCCATCTCCGCCATCACCTCCGGCTTCTTTTTGCCCATGGCCCGCCGCAGGAGGTCGGCTTCCCCCAACGTGAACCCCGCCAACTTCTGGGCCAACAGCATCACCTGGTCTTGGTAGATGGGCAGCCCGTACGTTTCCGCCAGCACCTGTTCCACGGCCGGGTGGGGATAGGCGACAGGCTGGCGCCCGTGCTTGCGCTCGATGTAGTCGTCCACCATCCCGGAGTCCAACGGACCGGGCCGGTACAGGGCCAAGATGGCGATCAGGTCCCGAAACTCCGAGGGCTCCAACCGCCGGATGAGGGCCCGCATCCCCGGGGACTCCAGCTGGAACACCCCGCTGGTCTCCCCGCTCCGCAACAGTTCGAACGTAGCTGCATCGTGGAGGGGGATCTCCCCCAGCCGAATGGCCACTCCCGCCCGCTCCTCCACCATTCTCCGCACGTCCTCCAACAGGGTGAGGTTCCTCAGCCCCAAGAAATCCATCTTGAGAAGCCCAAGGGCTTCGAGGTCGTGCATGTCGAACTGGGTGACAAACTGCCCGTCCGGAAGCCGGAGAAGCGGAACGTAGTTCTCCAAAGGCGCCGGCGAGATCACCACCCCGGCGGCGTGGGTGGAGGCGTTGCGCAGCAAACCCTCCAGGCGGAGGGCGATCTCCATCACCCGCTTGACCTCCTCGTCGCGGTCGGTCTGCGCCGCCAATCCAGGCACCTGCTCCAGGGCCTGGGCCAGGGGCATGCCCATGGGCACCTGCTTGGCCAACCGATCAGCCTTGTCGTAGGCCAGCCCAAGGACGCGGGCCACGTCGCGAACCACCGATCGGGAGGCCATGCGGTCGAACGTGGCGATCTGGGCCAGGTGGTCCGCCCCGTACTTCTCCGCCACGTACTGGATCACCCGCTCCCGGCCGCGGATGCAAAAGTCCATGTCGATGTCGGGAAGGCTGACGCGGTCGGGGTTGAGGAACCGCTCGAACAAGAGTCCAAACCTGAGGGGGTCGACCTCGGTGATGCCCAGGGCGTAGGCCACAAGCGAACCTGCCGAGGAACCGCGCCCCGGCCCCACCGGAATTCCCTGGCCCTTGGCGAACCGAACAATGTCCGCCACGATGAGGAAGTACCCCGCCAGGTTGGTCCGTTCGATGACGGAAAGCTCGTAGGAAAGGCGCTCCCGCACCTCCGAGGGTAGGGGGTCCCCCCAGCGGGTTTGGGCTCCGGCCCACACCTGGCGTGCCAGCTCCTCCTGAAGAGGGATTTCCGTGGGGTAAGAAGGAAGCAAGTACCCGCCAAAGTCCAGGCGCAACTCGCACCTCTCCGCCACCTGGAGCGTCGCAGCCACGGCGTGGGGGACCTCCCGAAAGCGTTCCAGGATCTCCTGCTCGGTCTGGAAGTGGTACCCGTCCCCCTCGAAGCTGCGGGCGTCGGGATCGGAAAGCTTCTTTCCTCCTTGGATGTTGATGAGCACCTGGTGCGGCTGGCGGTCCTGGGCGTCCAAGTAATGCACGTCGGCCGTGGCCACCACAGGAAGGCGCAAATCCTTGGCCAGCCGCAGCTGTTCTCGCACCAGCCTGTCGTACTTCTCCAGACCATGGTGCTGGAGCTCGAGGTAGAACCGAGCGGGGAACAGTTCGGCCAGCATCCCGGCCACCTCCCGGGCCTCCTCTCCCCGCCCATGAGCGAGAAGCCTCTGGACCTGGCCAGATTCGCAGGCGGACAGGGCAATTAGCCCCTCGGCACATTCCTGGAGGAGGTCCAAGTCCACCCGGGGCTTGTAGTAGAACCCCTCGGTGTGGGCGCGATTCACCAGGCGAATGAGGTTCTTCCAGCCCGTGGCGTTGGCGGCGAGGACCACCAAATGGTGCAGCCCATGGCCCGGGGTGGCCTCCCGGCTGAACCGGCTTCCTCCGGTCACGTACAGCTCAGCCCCCAGTATGGGCTTTATGCCCGCCTCCTCACAGGCCTTGTAGAACTTGACGGCCCCGGAGAGGACTCCGTGGTCGGTGAGGGCCAAGGCCGTCATGCCCAGAGCCTGGGCGCGGTCCACCAGCTCCCGGACCCGAGCCATCCCATCCAACAGGGAGTACTCGGAGTGGACGTGGAGGTGGACAAACCCCATGCTACCTCCCCAAAAGGATGATGCGCTCCTCGTCCGGATACCCCCAGCGCAGCTTCAGCCTCGCTTCTCGCTCGATGACCTGGGGCCGATCGGCCTGGGCGAGAGCCTGCTGCAACTCCGCGATCCGCCCTCTCTCTTGGGCCTGGCGGCCGGCAAGGGCCGCCACCTCGCGCTGAACTTGAACAATGGCGTACAGGCGGGTGCCGAAGACCCAGGCCAAGGTCAACAGGACCAGGCCCACCGCAAGGGCCACCGCCCGCCGAGTCCTACCCTCGGCTTGGCCAGCTAGCCATCGGGACCGCATACACGTCCTCAATCCGCAGAAGCTCGTTGTACTTGGCGACCCGCTCCGAACGGGAAAGCGAACCGGTCTTGATCTGGCCGCAACCGGTGCCCACGGCAAAGTGGGCGATGGAAGTGTCCTCCGTCTCCCCGGAGCGGTGGGAGATCACCTGGGCGTAGCCCGCTCGCCGAGCCAAGTCCATTGTTTCCAGGGTCTCGGTGACGGTGCCGATCTGGTTGAGCTTGACCAGGATGGCGTTGGCCACGCCGAGGCGGACGCCCTTGCTCAGCCGGGCGGGGTTGGTCACGAACACGTCGTCCCCCACGATTTGCACCTTGTTTTTCAGTCGCTGGGTAAGCAGGGCCCAGCCGTCCCAGTCCTCTTCGGCCATGCCGTCCTCGATGGACAAGATCGGGTACTTGCGGACCCAGTCCTCGTACAGCTCCACGAGGTCGTGGGCGGAGCGTTCCCCCTGGAGGTGGTACAGCCCGTCCTTGAAAAAGTGGGTGGCGGCGCAGTCCAAAGCCACGGCCACCTGGGCGCCCGGCTGGTAGCCGGCCTGTTCGATGGCCCGCACGAGGAACTTGACCGCTTCCTCGTCCGAGGGAAGGCGGGGAGCGAAGCCGCCCTCATCGCCCACGGCCACGGAGTGGCCTGCGCTTTTGAGCAACCGGCGCAGGGTGTGGAACACCTCGGCCCCCAGGCGCAGGGCCTCAGCGAAGGTCGAGGCCCCCACAGGGACGATCATGAACTCCTGGATGGCCAAATTGCTGTCGGCATGCGCACCCCCGTTGATCACGTTCATCAGGGGGATGGGCATCTTGCCCGTCCGGGCCCCGGCCAAGTACTTGAACAAGGGCAGGTCCAGGGCGGCTGCAGCCGCGTGGGCCACGGCCAAGGACACCCCCAGGATGGCGTTCGCCCCCAGTCGGGCCTTGTTCGGGGTCCCGTCCAGGTCCTGGAGGACCTCGTCGATCTCCTCTTGCCAGAGGGGGTCCATGCCCACGATCTCGGGGGCGATCGTCTCATTCACGTTCTGAACGGCCTTTTGTACGCCCTTGCCCCCGTACCGCTGGCCCCCGTCCCGCAGCTCCAGAGCCTCGTGGGTTCCCGTGGATGCCCCCGAGGGCACTGCGGCCCGCCCCATGGTCCCGTCCTCCAGCAGGACCTCCACTTCCACAGTGGGATTGCCCCGGGAGTCAAGAACTTCTCGGGCCCACACATCGATGATGCAGTTGTCCATGGCATTCACCCGGGAAGGAGTCTACCGGGGGCCCGAAGCTTCGGCCAAGGAAAGGTGTCTGGAGGGGCTAGAGGCGGCCGCGGAGGCGGGGGTCCAGGGCGTCGCGGAGGCCGTCGCCCAAGAGGTTGAACCCCAGCACGGCCAGAGCGATGGCCACCCCGGGAAAGATCGTGACGTGGGGGGCTACGCGAATCATCCCGTAGTTGTACCCCTCGCCCAACATGGCCCCCCACTCGGGGGTGGGGGGTTGAGCTCCCAGACCGAGGTACCCTAGGCCGGCCGCCCACAGAATGGCCGAGGCCATCTGCAGCGTGGACAGAACAATGATGGGGGCAATGCAGTTGGGCATGATGTGGCGAACAATGATGTGCAGGCCGCTGGCCCCTGTAGCCCGGGAAGCTTCCACAAACTCGCGCTCCCGCAGCTCCAACACCGCCCCCCGCACCACACGCACGTAGGTAGGGACAAAGGAGATTCCCACAGCAAGCATGGCGTTCCACAGACCTGGCCCCAACACGGCCACGACGACGATGGCCAGCAGAATCCCCGGGAACGCCATCATGATGTCCACGATCCGCTGGGTGACCATGTCCGTAGCGCCCCCGTAGAAACCGGACAGAGCGCCCACCGGGGTACCCACCGCCAGACCGATCCCCACCGAGATCACCGCCATGAGCAAAGAAACGCGGGTTCCAAAGATGATGCGGCTGAGCAGGTCCCGTCCCAGATGATCCGTTCCCAAGGGATATGTGGGTGAGGGCGGTTTCCGGGCCTCCCGGAGGGAGCTTTTCAACGGATCACGCGGGGCCAGGTAGGGGGCAAAGGCCGCTGCAACCAGGAACGCCAAGACGATCAGGGCTCCCAGGATCGCCAGTTTGTGCTTGACCAGTCTCTTCAGCATGGGCTCAGTCGTAACGAATGCGCGGGTTGACCACGCCGTAAAGCAAATCCACCACCAAGTTGATGAACACAAACGATACAGCAATCATCAACACAGCCCCCTGGACCACGGGATAGTCCCGGGCCGAAATGGAGTCCACCACCAGACGGCCAACGCCGGGCCAGGCAAACACGTTCTCGGTGAGCACAGCTCCGGAGAGAAGAGCTCCGAACCGCAGGCCGATGATGGTGAGGATGGGGATCATGGCGTTGCTGAGGGCGTGGCGGAGGATGACCCGGCTCTCGCGAAGCCCCTTGGCCCGGGCAGTGGCGATGTACTCCGACCGAAGCACTTCCAGCATGGTCGACCGGGTGAAGCGGGCAATGAGGGCCACCGAAGAGGCGGCCAGCGTCACCGAAGGAAGGATGAGATGGCGAAAGTCGCCTCGCCCGGCTGCAGGAAGCCACCCAAGCTGGAGGGAGAAAAGCAACATCAGCATGAGGCCCAGCCAGAATACGGGCGCCGACAGGCCCACCAGGGCCCCCAACATGCTCCCGTAGTCAAACACGGTGTAGGGCTTCGCCGCTGAGATGACCCCGACGATCACCCCCAACAACACCGCCAACACCATGCTCACGGCTGTGAGCTCCAAAGTGGGAATCAGCCGGCTTACCACTTCCGTGGTCACCGGAAGCGCTGTGCGAATGGACTTCCCAAGGTTCCCGCGGAACAGGTCCTTCATGAACCCCAGGTACTGGAGGTGGATCGGCTTGTCCAGGCCATGTTCGGCGCGGATTCTTTCCACCACTTCCTGCGTGGCGTGGACGCCGGCCAAAGCCGTGGCCGGGTCCCCTGGGAGCATCCGCAGGATACCGAACACCAGCATGCTAACCCCCAGAAGGGTGGGTACGGCCAGGAGGAGGCGGCGAATGGCGTACTGGATCATCGGTCGGCAAGGATAAGAGAAAAGGGGGGCCTCTCAAGGAGGCCCCCCTTCCGGATTACCGATCGAGCCAGGCCTTGTGGGCCAAGATGTACTCCCGCGGGTGGTGGATCAAGCCCTTGGCCGTCGTGCGCTGGGCGTTGATCTGCTCCTCGTAGTGGAGGAACAGCCAGCCCGCGTCTTGCCACAGGAAGGCGATCAGATCAGCATACAGAGCCTTGCGGGCTTCGTAGTTCACCGTCACCCGGGCCTGCTCGAGAAGAGCATCCACCGTGGGGTGACTGTAGAAGCTGCGGTTGGACCCCTTGGGCGCCCACTCGCTGGTGTGGAACAAGGGGAACAGACCGTAGTCCGCGTCGAGAGTCACGCAGCCCCACCCCAGCATGAACATGTCGAAGCCCGACTCCTCGAGAGGCTTGCGGAGGAAGGCCAAGTAGGCCGCCCACTCCATGGTGATGAGCTCGACTTCCACCCCCACGTCGCGAAGGTAAGCCTGGACAGCTTGAGCGATGGCGGCGTCCATCATGTACCGCCCGGTGGGGTGATAGAACTTGATCTTCAGCCCTTTGGCGTAGCCGGCGTCGGCCAGAAGCTTCTTGGCCATCTCGGGGTCGTAGGGATAGGGGTTCTGTTTGGCGTACCCAAAGATCAAAGGCATGATCGGGGCATCGGAAACCCCACCGACCCCACCAAGGATGGTCTGCACGATGGCTTCCTTATCCACCGCGTAGTTGAAGGCCTGGCGGACGCGGACGTCGGTGAACGGAGCCCGCTGGTAGTGGAAGGCGATGTAGATTGTGCGCACACTGGGCAGCTTCACAACCTCCACACCCTTCACCCCCCGAAGCCGGGGCGCCTCCAGCGGGGGCACCCTCATGATGGCGTGGACCTGTCCCGTCTCCAGAAGCACCAGCCGGGTGGCGTCGGAGGGTACCACCAGGAATTTGACCGCATCGAGGTAGGGTTTGTCGCCCCAGTAGTCGGGGTTCTTCACGATGCGCACGTACTCGCCCCGCACCCACTTGTCGAACTTGAACGGGCCCGTGCCCACGGGGTCCATGATCTCCTTATCCCCCACCTCGGCGATTTGCTTGGGGCTCACGAGGGCCACAAAGTTGTGGGTGAGGTGGGAAACGATGGGGGCAAAGGGCATGTCCAAGTTGAGGACCACCGTGTACTCGTCCACGATGTCGATGGTTTGCACGCGGGGGAACAGGAGGAAGGCGTAGGTGGCCTTGCGGAAACGCTCAAGGTTGTCCTTGACGGCCTGGGCGTTGAAGGGAGTTCCGTCGTGGAACTTCACCCCCTTGCGAAGGTACAGGGTCAAGGAGCGGCCATCTTCAGCGAGTTTCCAGCTCTGCGCCAGCAAGGGCCGGATTTCAAGGTTCTCGTCCATGGTGAGAAGCGTTTCCGCCACATGGGTGAGGACCATCCCCGCCGGAGCCGAGGTAATCTTGTTGGGGTCAAGGGATTCCGGATCCGTTCCGAAAGCGATCACCAATTCGCCGCCCAGCTTGGGCGTCTGGGCCAACCCCATCAGTCCCACCGCAACAGCCAACAGAATACCAAGCTTCCTCATTTTCTCTTACCTCCTTTGGATTTGAGTACGACACCACCCGAATTTGCAGCCTGCGCTTGGTTCTCCCGGTTCACCACCTCCTCGCACGAGCATCAAAGTTGCCAGCATTCTACCAGGGCAAGGCCGACCGGGGAAGAGGGGGTTCATCGTCGACCGACCCCTACAACAACAGGGGCCCGGGGAGTCCGGGCCCCTCGCTTATCCCAAGGTACCGGTCTACATCCCTTCCAGGGCCCCGATCGTGGTCTGCCAGAACACGATCCGCACGAACTCCGTGTAGGAAAGAGCCGTCCCGATCCGGAAGTTCAGGCTGGGGATGAGCGCCCCCGTGTGCCCCTCGGGCACGCCCACCACCAGGGGGTTCGTGGGCGGATTGACCATGTTCTGGCGCAGGCGCACAAACCCCGGCGAGCGGTCCGGCGTCCCATCCCCGTCCATGTCCAGCCGCAGGTCCATGTAGATGGAGCTGGCCCCGCTCACTTGGAAGGAATAGGTGATTCGGCCCGAGGTCACCGCGCCCTCGAGCACAAGCCGCCAACCCTCGCTCACCGGCTCAGGTACCAACCCCAGCGGCACCGGGCCGGGCTCGGTGCGCACGTTGATGAACCGGCCGTCGGTGCGGAGCTCGAGGCGGTAGCTCCGGGGCGTGACCCAGGTGGGGGAACCGTTGACCGTGACGTTCCAGGTGTCCGTGCCCCACACGTAGATGCCGGGGATGCTGCCCATGGGGGGCATCCCGGGAATGCCCACCACCGACACCACCACAAGCTGGCTCGCTTGCCCCACAGCGCCCAGGTTGTCGGTGACGTACAACGTGGCGGTGTACGTTCCGGCGGCAGTGTAAGTCCAGGTCACCACCGGCCCACTGCGGTCAATTGTCCCGTCGCCGTTGAGATCCCAAGCGAAGGCAGCGATGGCCCCGTCCGGATCGTAGGAGGCTGTGCCGTTGAAGGTCACCGCGGTGCCCGTTACCGGGTTCGTGGGGGTGTAAGAGAATTGCGCCACCGGGGGTTGGTTCACGGCCAGGGGGCTCACCGTGACCGGGCGGGTCGTGCTGCCCGTGGCACCGAGGTTGTCCGTGACCACCAAGCGGGCGGTGTACGTGCCGGGGGCGGCGTACTGGAAGAAGGCGATCGATCCGGTGGCGTCAAAGGTCCCATCGTTTTGGAAGTCCCACTGGTAGTTCACGATCGTGCCGTCGGGGTCCGAGGAAGCCGTTCCGTCGAACCGGACCCAATCCCCTGGCCGGGGGGACGAGGGGGTGAACACGAAGCTCGCTGTGGGCGGGCGGTTCGCCACCTGCACGGTGACCGGGCGGGTGATGGAGCCCGTAGCCCCCCGGTTGTCTGTGACCGTGAGCTTCACCTGGTAGGTGCCGGGAGCAATAAAGGTCCATGTGGGCGAAACTCCAGTTCGGTCCACAATCCCATCGTTTTGGAAGTCCCAGGCGTAGCTGGCAATCGCCCCATCGGGATCGTAGGACGCCGAGGCGTCAAACTGTACGGGTTGCCCGGCCACCGGGGATAGGGGGGCAAAGGTGAACTGGGCCACCGGGGGCTGGTTCACCACCGGGGCGGTGGGGGTAAGCACCACCTCCAAGGTCCGCGTGCGCCCAGCGATGATGTACACCTGGGCGGTGTAATCCCGGTACCCGTCCTTGCGGATGAGGACGTCGTGGAAGCCAGGCACCAAGTTGATTGACCGTGGGGTGTAGCCCCGGAACACCCCATTGACGTAGAGCTTGGCCAACGAGGGCGTGGTGCGCACGTCCAGTGTCCCGTACGAGGGAGCCGGCCCCATGACGATCTCGAACGAGGTGAAATCAAAGGCCCGCTGGGTAGGCTCAGGGACAAGTCCCAAGATTTGGGCCTCCACCTGCTGCTGCCACCCCAAGGGCTCGCTGCCGAGCGAGGGGAAGGGATCCGTGGGAGAGTACCCACTGAACCAAGGGATGGGCACGGTGGTGGCCATGATCTGAAGCCACTCCGTCCCGATCGGGGGCTGGACCCGGAAGCTGTACCCCCGCCCGGGGCTGGGGATCGTGTGCGTCCCCGCCGGGAAGTAGTTCCCCGTTTCGTATTGGTTGGGGAAGATCTGGGTCACCTTCCCATCCGGCTGGATGTCCCAGATGTACACGTAGGCCGCGCGATTGAGGCTGAACGAGATGCGCACCGTTTCCCCCACCGCGTAGACGGGTTTGTCCGTCCAAATGTTGACTCGAAGCCCTGTCTCCGTGGGCGGTTCCACGATGATCCCCAGGGGTTCCACCTGGGCCCATCCAGCCAGGCCCAAACTCAATCCGACAAACAGCAGCACGATCTTCCTGGTCATCCACTACCTCCTTTGGAGTGTAAAGGCCAACACCGTGATGGCTTGCACCATCTCCACATCCAGCACCTGCAACACAGGGTCCACCGTGCTCGGGGGGAGCACGGTGCCCCGCAAGTTGACAAGCCGACCGCGCACCTGGGCTTCCACGGCCACCGGATCTTGTCCCAAGTAGTCCCCTACCGCCCAAGCGAGCTCCAGCACCAGCCGGTCCTGGGGCAGCACCGGCTCCCCAACCTGGAGGGAGGTCCGCTCCACGGCCCCGTACCGGCCCAGCACCGTTCGCGTGGCAACCATCAGGTTGTACCTGATCTTCACGTCCGCGATCAGCTGGTCCCACGCGAGCTTCAATTGGAGCAGCTTGAGCACTTGGTTCATGAGGGAACTCCCGGTACCTGTGTCCACGATGAAACCCTGTTCCAAGGCGGCTCGAATCACAAGGATGCACTCCTCCGCCTCGGCCGGGGGCCGGGCGGACAGCTGGCGGAGAAAATTGAGGGAGACTGAACAGGTAGCCCGCCCGGTGGTGAGGGCCGCACTCAGAAGGGGGGCAAACGAGTTCTTGAGCTCGGGGGAAATCGCCATCGTCTGCAGGTAGGTCAACACCTCCGCAGGAGCGACCGAAGGGGGCAGTTGGCCCAGGCCCAGCAGGGCAAAGCCCACAACCCCAAGGAGCAGCTTTTTCACAGGTCCTCCCCCACGTAGCGGACCGACACGTACTCGCCAAAGGTCCGTACGTACTCGGCGGCCAACGGATCCTGGCCCAGCCAGCGCCCGTCCACAAGGTAGGCGTACTCGTACCGCCCGGGGGGCAGAGCCAGGGTCACCACCCAAACCCCATCCCCATCGGGATCGGAAAGCTGGATGGGCTGCCAAGCCGAGAAGTCTCCAAGCACGGCCACGGTGCGGGCCCCGGGTGCCGCCAGAGTAAACAAGTTGGGGGCCGCCGGAGGGAGCCCAGCAACCCGGGGAGGCTGCTTGTCCGACAACCGGCCCAGGGCAAAGCCCAGGAGGAGGAGGGCGACCGCAGCAGCTGCCGCCCACCCCCATCGGGCTTTGGGCGCCGCCAGGGCCCCCACCAGGCGCTCCCTGAGGCGCAGTTTGGGGGGAAGGGCCAGCTGGGCCAGGACCTTCTTCTCCAGGCCGTCCAGGCGGGGCCGCCCCTCCTCCACGGCGCCCACCACCGCTTCCCGTATCAGCCGATCCACTTCATCCAAGGGCACTGGAAATCACCCCCCGCTCCACAAGCGCGG
>OGCI01002369.1_pt1 | contig 12750 bp, 11 predicted proteins | sample 1570021 | NCBI WGS metagenome assembly OGCI01 (sample SAMN06264664, study PRJEB24512) | hot springs metagenome | isolation source: Hot spring water | place: South Africa: Tshipise | collected 2015-06-21
CGAACGAGTACCGCGCCTTAGAACCCTCTTATGCCGTGTCCTACGAGGCGCCCCGCGCTCTGCCAGGGGCGTTCAACTTCGGCATCGAGGTCTATGACCGTGCGCCGTTTTATCCGGTGTTCTACTCCGACTTGAACAGCCTGCGTCGGTACGAGCGTCGGCGCGGGTTCAGCACCTACATCGGGCTGGACTGGCGCGAGCTGTTTGAGTTGCGTCTGCGCTTCCGCAACGATCGCGTGGACTACAACCGTGCCCCTCTGAACCTAATCACCCCTGTTGAGCGGGTCAACAATCGGGGTGAGTTCAGCGCTCTGGGGCTTCAGGTGATTTACGACTCGCGCGAAGGACGCTTCGCGGATAGGGGGCTTTACGGCAACCTATTAGCCGAACGCACGCTTGGCGGTGGGGATTTTGAGTTCACTCGCGTGGTGGGCGAACTTCAGTACCTAATTCCGCTCAAGGACGAACGCTCGCTTGCCCTGCGGGGTGTGGCGGGGTTCGGGTCCGACACGATGCCACTCAGTGAGCTGTTCTGGATAGGGGGCTACGACCTCTTGCGTGGATACGGGCAAGACGAGTTCCGGGGCAACCGCGCCATAGTGGTCAGCGCCGAGTACCGCTTTCCTCTCTTGGAGGCGACTCAGGCGGCGGTGTTCGTGGATGCTGGCTCTGCTTGGCAGAGTGGGCAGTCCACCAGCGACATCGCCGTTCGGCTGGGAGTGGGGGCAGGTCTGCGTTTTGCCTCGCCAATCGGTCTCATTCGTCTGGATATCGCCTATGGGCGACGCGGGTTCGTGTATCTGAGCCTGGCAGGGGCATATTGAGAACCTCGCTTGCTTGCTCCTCGCCCTGAGGGTGCTTGAAAAATCGTGGCACGGGCATCCTGCCCGTGGAGCGAAGCACGCAAGCCACGAGGTAGGGTAGGATGTGTCCGCTGGGAACGCAGGCGTCTCGCCTGCACCGTCGTTGAGAGCCTCTTGGGTAAGGATGCCCATTCCCGAAAGATAACTTGGGCAAGATCCCAAGCCACGGAATGTAGCACGGGCATCCTGCCCGTGAATAGTATCTTGGGTAAGCCACGAGCGGGCGAGACGCCCGCGCTCCCAGTGATTTTTCAAACACCTCGAATACACTTGTCAAAGTCCCCTCTGCTAAGTGGAAGCATTTCGCAACGAGATAGAGGAGATTCTTCGCTTCGCTCAGAATGACAGCAGGGATCTTAGAATGACAGACCCCACCCTGTCACCCTGAGCGTCAGCGAAGGGTCTGTTTTTAGATTGCTCCAGCGTAACGTCTTCGGGAAGCGCATCGTTCACGCTTTCGGCGAGGGTAGCAGGAATGAGCAATTTTAATCTACGGCTTAGAAAATCTCATTTTTAACCCCCTTTGGGATTGACAAATTGAAAATCGGTTGGGTATACTCTGTTCGTGATGAGAAAGGCTTATCCCCAGCCAGTGCGATGCCCGGTCTGCTCGGCACCAATGCAGGTCATCAAACTTACCTGCAACGAGTGCGCCACGAGCGTGGAGGGGCATTTCCAAAACTGCCGATTCTGCCAACTGGATGCCGAGCTGTTGCAGTTTCTAGAGGTGTTCCTGCGCTGTCGGGGGATGCTTTCGGGGGTAGAGAAGGAGCTCGGAATCAGCTACCCGACCGCACGCAACAAGTTGGATGCGCTCTTGTTAGCGCTGGGGATGACTCCTATTCAGACCCTCTCCAACGGACAGGTCGCTGAAGCGCAACAAGAGGTATTAGACCAGTTGGAGCGCGGCGAGATAAGCGCAGAGGAAGCGGCGCGCAAACTGCGCGCCCTCAAGTAAGCAGGAGGAAACAATGCAAAACAACGAAACGGTACTAAGAATCCTAAGAATGGTAGAGCATGGTGCGCTCACGCCCGAGGAGGCGGCAGACCTATTAGACGCGCTGTACGAGACCTCGCCCACCCATCAAACACCTCCCAATCGTCCTGATACCGACCCCGAACCCCCGACCGCCGAAAATGCGCGCGGGCTGTTTGACCAGATTATCCGAACGGTAGAGGAGGCGGTGCGCACTACGGGGCATGCGGTGCGCGGGGTCAACTGGAGCGAAATCGGTCAGACCATCCGCACCCAAACCCAGCGCGGACTGGAAGAGATGCGACGCGCCTTAGACGAATTAGAGAAAGGCAACTGGCAACTTGGCACACTGGGTAAGCAGAGCCACGAATTTGAGCGTCAGATTCCTCTACCTCTTCAACCCGGTCAGACGCTGACCTTGGAGCTCCCCGCAGGCGATATCTACATCACGGGCGGTTTCGACGAGGGACGGGTCGGAGCCACAATCGCCCTGCGGGGAGCCGACACCGACCACCTGCGTGACCTGGAACAGAGCTACACACTCATGGTGGAACACACCGAGAGTGGGCTGAGCCTGCGCCTGCCTGAGCTGGATAACGCCGTGAGCCAACGCGCAGACCTGCGACTTGCGGTGCCACGCAATGTGAACCTTGAGGTGCGCCTTCACGGCAAGGGCGATGTAAGGATTGAGAAACTGGATGGTAAGGTGGATATCGTTGCCCAACGCGGGGATGTGAGCATCAGCCACTTGAGAGGCTCGCTCACCATCCAGCTCGCCCATGGTGAGGTCAACCTGTTGGATGTGCAGGGGGATACCCTGCGCGTGAACCTCGTGCATGGGGATGCGGTGCTTCGCCAGGTCAAGTCCCAAACGCTTCAGGTGAACCTCACCCACGGCGATTTGGAAGCCGAAGCGGTGGACGCCCACAACTTGACGGTAGAAACCGTGAGCGGCGACCAACAGATACAACTGGCACAACCTATTCAGGGGGCGGTCAAGCTGACCACGGTGAAGGGCGACCTGCTCCTGCAAGTGCCTGACGGCAACGACTGTGCGGTGGTGCTTCAGACCCTGTCAGGCGACCTAGAGTGTGACCTGGAACTGAGCCAATCGGAACGCACGCGCCACACCTTACGCGGGGTTGCTGGTGGTGGGATGGGCACGCTCGTGATGGAAACCGTTCGCGGCGACCTGAAACTCCAACTGGCGCCTTATGCGGATTGATGGATGGAACCTTCTCCGGCGAGACCTCCAACCCCTGCCCCTCAAGGCAGGGGGCTTTTTTGTAGGAACCTCGCAAAAATGCCGAAAATTGAAGACGAGATGGCACTCGTAACCCTAGAAGCGGTTCGGACGAACGAGAAGGTGCGCACCTACATCCAGATGGCGAACCAGATGCTCTATGCGATGGGCTACACCGAGCATGGGTTGCGCCATTCGGGCTTGGTGGCGAACAACGCCAAACGCCTGTGTCTCAAGTTGGGATACACCGAGCGTCAGGCGGAGCTGTCGGCAATCGCTGGCTACCTCCACGATATTGGCAATGTGGTCAACCGCAATCACCACGCTCAGACCGGGGCGATGATTGCCTTCCAACTGCTCAGCGAGATGGGAATGCCCGCCGAGGAGATAGCGATTATCATCAGCGCCATCGGCAATCACGAGGAAACCACAGGCTTCCCAGTGAACTATGCTGCGGCGACCGTCATCTTAGCCGATAAGTCCGATGTGCATTTCTCGCGGGTGCAGAACCCCCATCAGGGCGATTTTGACATCCACGACCGCGTGAACTACGCCACCCAGCGCGCACGCCTGCGTGTGCTGGGCAAGGAGCGCGTGATAGAACTCAACCTGGAAATCGACACCAGCGTCGCCACCGTGATGGAGTATTTCGAAATCTTCTTAGACCGCATGCAGATGTGCCGACGCGCCGCGCAGGCGTTGGAGTGCCAGTTCCACCTGATGATCAACCAAGTGCCCATCGGCTAACCCCCCCTAAAGAAGTCCGAAGCGTGTACCGATAATAACCCCAGCAAATTTGCGGAGCATCCCAACCAACAAGGGGGTCATGGAATGAGTTTGCGGATTAATACGAACATACAGGCGCAGAACGCTCTAAGGAACTTAGGGCTGAACTCGGATGCGATGGGACGCACGATTGAACGCCTCGCTTCGGGGCTTCGCGTGAACCGCGCTGCCGATGACCCTGCAGGACTTATCATCTCGGAAAATCTGCGCTCTCAGATCACGGGGCTTCAGCAAGCCATCAACAATGCGCAAGACGCCACGAATATGATTAAGACGGCGGAGGCGGCGCTGGACGAGGTGCATAACGCTCTGCGCACAATGCGCCAACTGGTGCTCCACGCCGCCAACACGGGCGTCAACGACTACAACGCACTGATGGCAGACCAGACTCAAATCCGAGCGCTCGTGGACAGCATTAATCGTATCGCGGACCAGACCTCCTTCGGCACGAAGAAACTCTTAGACGGCACCTCAGGCATCACGGCGACGGTCACCAACCCCAGTGCCCTCACAGGTGTTTTTATCGGGGGCATCTTCAACGGTTTTGCCACTGACAGTGGGAATGTGTTGATTACCGTCACCCAAGTCGCGACGCGTGCGATTCATACGGGTGATGTGAACTATGCAAACATCAACGCTCCTGTAGCTGCCAACGGGAGTGTCGTCATCAACGGTTACACCATAACCACCTCTACCACGGACACAGTTCAGACGCTCATCAATAAAATCAACTCGGTCTCGAACATCACCAATGTGACAGCACAGTTCATCGGTAGCAACATCGTATTGCGTCAGGCGGAATACGGTGCGCAACACAATATCGTGTTCCACGACACGGCTGGCATCATTAGCACAGCTGGCACTCAAGTCAATGTCAGTGGGCAAGATGCGGTAGCCATCGTGCGAGTGCCCACCGTCAACGGTAATGCGACTGCGCTCTTCACGGGGGGCAGAGCCACCAAAGATAGTGGACTGCGCTTGATGGACACTTACGGCAATGTGCTCACACTGACCGAAGCAGGTAATGTGACAACGACAGGTGCCGCAATTACCGTCGCTCTGGTGTCCGCAGGACAGCTCCAGTTCCAGGTGGGCGCAAATGCAGGGCAGTTCGTGCGGTTCTCGCTGATTGATGTCCACGCATCCAAGCTGGGCACGACGGTCATCGCAGGTCAAAACCTCTCGACCATCGATGTGACCCAGCAGAACCAGACCGACAACGCCCTGAGAATCATCGATGCGGCGATTAGCGAAATCTCTAAACTGCGCGGCGATATGGGGTCATTCCAACGCTATGTTTTGGAGAGCAATATCCGCTCGTTGAATGTGGCACGCGAGAATGTGATGGCGAGCGAGTCGACCATCCGCGACGCCGACTTCGCTGCGGAGATTACGCTCTTCACCAAACAGCAGATTTTGATGCAGTCGGGGATGTCGGTGCTGGCACAGGCGAACAACATCCCCCAGAATGTGCTGTCGCTGTTACGTGGTTAGTCGCCTATCTCCCGCGCGCGTTGAAGTGCCTCCTGCATTACCTCGTGCAGGGGCACTTCGTGTTTTTGGGCGAGTTGCACGCAATCGTCGTATTCGGGGGCGGTGTGCAAGATGCGCTTGCCCTCCCGTGCCAGTTTGACGCGTACCGAGCCGTATTGCGTCTGCACCATCCGATGTTCGCGCTCCAACACTCGTCGGTTGAGCAGGCTATAGCGCACGCCCCAAGTGGGCGTCTCGGTGAGCAGGAGGTTCATAATGGCGTTCGCCGTTTCAGGGGTCGCCAGCACCGTCACCAAAATTCCAGGGCGGTTCTTTTTCATCTGCACGGGCGTATAGAACACATCCAGCGCACCTTGTTGGAGGGCGCGCTCCATCCAGTAGCCGAGCTGTTGGGGGGTGGCGTTGTCCAGTTGGGTTTCAATCTGCACGATGCTCTGCCACTGTCCGTAGGTGTTGACGGGGTCCCACGCCTCCCCCACGAACAGGCGCAGAAGGTTCGGCAGGGGGCGCACCGCCGTGCCCGCCCCGTAACCCACACGCTCCCAGCACATCGGCGGTTGCACCCCAAACGATTGGCTAAGTGCCACCACCAGCGCCGCACCCGTCGGGGTCACGGTCTCCCCCTGAATAGGGATTCCGTAGGTGGGCACGCCCTGCAATAGCTCCACCACCGCGGGCGCGGGCAGGGGCAGATTGCCATGCTCGGCGCGCACGAAACCCCGTCCCATCGGCAAGGGCGAACAGATGACCTGCTGAATGCCCAAATAGTCCAGCCCCCAGCACGCGCCGACCACATCCAAAATCGCATCCACCGCCCCCACCTCGTGGAAGTGGACGCGGTCGGGTGTCGTGCCGTGCACTTTCGCTTCGGCTTCGGCGAGTTTCTGGAACACCGCGCTGGCGTTCTGTTGCACACGGGGGGGGAGGTCAGCGCGCTCAATAATCTCCAGCACATCGCTCAAGTGGCGATGGGGCTGGTCTTCGGAAATAGCAATCTGCACACGCCGTGCGAACACCGCGTCAATCTCCACACGCTCGGAATGCCACTGCCACCCTCCCAAGCGGAGGCTCTGAAACAGTTGGAGCAATGCTTCTTCGGGCACGCCCGCTTCAATCAAGCCAGCGAGCACCATATCGCCCGCAATCCCACCGATACAGTCCAGATAGAGCGTTTTCATCGTCTGACACCGCTTGGCAAGTTCCACGCGCCTTTAGGAAACCCTGCGTCAAACGCCTACTGAGAGCCTATTCGCCCCGAGCGCCTCGTAGACCGCCTGGCTCTTGGTGGCAATAAAGAGGAACTCGTGGTTCGTAGTGTGCGACACCGTGCCTACGCGCTCACCCTTCGGGTTATAGATGCCGATTTGTGCGCCGATATAGCGTTTGTGAGGGCGCGTTAGCCTTGCCACATAGCCCCACTCGCTTAGGATTTGCTCTATCTCTTCACTGGTAAAAAAGCCCTCGTCATTGAACGAGACCAACAGGTGCTTCGCTCGGATAGAATGCACCAGCTCGGTAAATGCTTGCTTGGCGCGACGTTTGGAGTTGAAATCGCTTGTGCGGGTGCGCACATCGGCGCGCTTCTGAGCCACGCCATAGGTGGAGGGCTTATCCCACAGCACCAGCGTCTCCCACACATGATAGTTGCCCAGATACGAGTGTTGATTGTACGGCGGATCCAAGTAGAACAGGTCGGCAGAGACCTGCTTGGCGAGTTCCAGCGCGTCGGCTTGGTACGCCTCGCCCCTGCCCGGCAGGAGAGGTGGGTACTCCATCCGAAGGTCGTTGTAGGAGCGGGGCGCCCACTCCTTCAAGTACGCCATCTGTAGCCCCGTGGTGGAGTCCACCTTGTCCGCAGCGAGCATCAGGCTCGTGAGCAGAATCGCTTTGAGCAGAGGGTTGTTGGAGTATTCGGTCTCTACGGCGTTGCGGATGGCTTCTATGCGTGCGCCGTTTTTGGGTTGGAAGTAGCGTGCCTGCTCGCAGTAGGTACGGGTGAACCAGTCGGGCTGGGGCGGTAGGCTCTGCAGGTACTCAAGGATGGGCATAATCCGCTCAGAGGGATAGTCTTGACGGTCTGCCTCCACCAGCGCTTGGGCTAAAGTGTAGGCGTAGGTGCAGAGGTCGTTGGCAATCACGAAGCAGCCCCGCTTTTTGAGCGCGTGCCCCACGCGTGCGGTGCCCGAGAACAGGTCGCACACCGAGCGGATGGGTTCTATCGCCTCCACCTGTTGGAGGGTACGCACAATCCACGGGATGAGCACGCGCTTGGAGCCGAGATACTTTATCACGAGATAGGGTATACCCCAAGGCATAGGTACAATTCTGTTGGGAGGTTGTTATTTTCCAGACGCATTGGTGGAGCAAGCGCGAAGAGTTAGTCAGTTTTCTTTATGAGTCTAACCCTTGGTGGCAGGGCAAGCCGATGCGTCCCTTGCCGACCTTTAGGCGGTGGCTGTTTCCCACAGTGCTCAAGCGACTGCAATCGGGGCTGACCCCTATCGTTGCCCTACGAGGTTCCCGTCAGGTGGGCAAGACCACACTCCAGCTTCAGGTGATAGAGCATCTGCTTCGAGTAGAAGGCGTAGACCCCCGTCGTATCTTCCGAGTGCAGTTTGACGAGGTTCCTTCGCTCAAAGGGTTTGAACAGCCTGTGCTAACGCTATGCCAGTGGTATCAAGAGGCGATTCTTCGGGGGAGTTTCAACGAGTGGGCGCGTCGGGGCGAACTCGTCTACATCTTCTTAGACGAGGTGCAGAACCTGCCTGATTGGGTACCCCAGATTAAGTCGTTGTTAGACCATCACGCGGTGCCCGTGTTGCTCACGGGCAGTTCCGCCCTGAGGATAGAGCAGGGGTGCGATAGCCTCGCAGGGCGCATCAGTACGCTGGAGATGGGCACTCTGCACCTGCGTGAGGTGTGCGCTCTGCGCGGATGGGGCGAACTCGCCCCCTACTGGGAGCGCAACGGCACCGACCAACTGGCGCAGAAGGCGTTCTGGAGCGACCTCAAGGCGTACGGTATCCTGTATGCAGAGCAACGCAAGCGCGCTTTTGAAACCTTTGCCGAACGCGGTGGCTACCCAATCGCTCAAGCGCGCCCCGAGGTGGAGTGGCACGAACTGGCAGACCAACTGAACGAAGCGATTATTCGGCGCGTCATTCGTCACGACCTCCGTATGGGCGAACGCGGACGCAAGCGCGATGAGAGCCTGCTGGAGGAGTTGTTCCGCCTGTGCTGTCGGTACGCAGGGCAAGTCCCAACACTTACCCTACTCGTTGACGAACTCAAACAAACCCTGCAGGTGAATGTCGGCGTGCAACGCGTGGGGAGTTATCTGCGCATTCTGAACGATACCTTGCTGATACGCCTTATCAACCCGCTTGAGATACAGCTCAAGCGGCGCAAGGGTGCCTCCAAAATCTGCCTCTGCGACCATAGCCTGCGCGCCAGTTGGCTTCAGGAGTCGGTGTCCCTAACCCCCGAAGGGCTTCAAAACCTGCCTGACTTAGCCTCCTTAGCAGGACATATCGTAGAAAGCATCGTCGGCTTCTTTCTGAGCGGGCTACCGAACTTAGATGTTGCTTGGTTCCCCCCGCGAGAGGGCGAGCCAGAGGTGGAATTTGTGCTAACGGTCGGCGGGTATCGCATTCCGATAGAGGTCAAGTTCCGCCAGCGCATAGACCCGTTCCGTGGTACTGAGGGGCTACGCGCTTTTATTGGAGAAGCGAGTCGTCGCGCGCCGTTCGGTCTTTTGGTGACCCTCAGAGATGAGGCAGAGATTGACGACCCCCGAATTGTGGCGATTCCTCTGAGTTCGTTGCTGATGCTGGTTTGATTAGGCAACAACTGATTTTCACCTTTACTATGGGGGTAAAATCCAACAACCAGTCATACTCGCCCTTCTCAACTCGTGCTATGGGATTTGTTCTGATGGGACAGTTGCAGGCAGTCGCAGGAGCAACAGATAAATCATCACAGAGCTTCGCTCAAGCGATAGAGGCTGCCCGCCAGATTGAGGATGCCAGCTGGCGTGCTATGGCTTTGGTGGAGATAGCCAAGGCGCAAGCAGAGGCAGGGCAGTGTGCCCCAGCGCTGGAGATTACCCGCCAGATTGAAGATGCCTCCCAGCGTGCCCGAGCTTTGCGCGAGATAGTCAAAACGCAAGCCAAAGCGGGTCAGATAGACCAAGCTATCCAGACCGCAGAGCAGATTACAGGGGCACCAGAGGTCTATACAGAAACCCTTCTTGAGATTGCAAGAGTGCTACTCGGCTTACCGCGTGAGTGGGTAGGTTGGATGAAGCCTTAGCTGACTCAGAGCGCCCTACGACAGGGATGAGGAGGCATCACAAAACTCAATCGCTGGGGAGGGTGTTCGAAAAATCACTGGGATCGCGGGCGTCCCGCCCGCATGCATGGCATTGGCATCCCTCACCAAGCGGTTCTCAACGACAATGCAGGCGAGACGCCTGCGCTCCCAGCGGACCCATTCTGCCCTGACCACCCGATTTTTCACGGGCAGGATGCCCGTGCTACGATTTTTCGAACACCCTCATCGCTGGGCGCAATCACCACCACAAACTCCCCGCGTGGCGGTTTCGCCTGCCAGTGGGCAATCGCTTGGCTCAGCGTGCCCCGAAAGACCTCTTCAAACTGCTTGGTCAACTCGCGCCCGATCACCACTTCTCGCTCGCCCAGCACCTCGTGCGCATTCTGGAGCGTTTTCAAGAGCCGATGGGGCGACTCAAAAAAGACCACAGGCATCGGCTCATCGACGATACTCTCAAAGAACTTGCGGAGCGCACCTTGCTTACGCGGCAGGAACCCCTCAAAGCGGAACCGATGCGCTGGCAGTCCTGAAACCGACAGCACGGCGGTGACCGCGCTTGCCCCTGGAATCGGCACCACGGGGATACCGTGCCGATGGGCTTGCTCCACCAACACACCGCCGGGGTCCGAAATGCTGGGCGTGCCCGCATCGGTCACCAGCGCTATCGTCTCGCCGTTCAACAGGCGTTGGAGGAGCTGTTCGGTGCGCCCTGTCCCCGAATGCTGGTGAAAGCTGATCAAGGGGGTCTCTATCTGGTAGTGCTGGAGCAGGCGTCGCGTGTGACGGGTATCCTCCGCAGCGATGAGGTCAGCCTGCTTGAGTGTCTCTAGCGCACGGAGGGTGATGTCGCCCAAGTTGCCGATGGGCGTGGCGACCACATAGAGCGTACCGACCGTATCGCGCATGTGACTGCTCAGGACTTAGCGAAGGCGGTGAGCACCACGCGCTCGCGCGTCGCTTGCATTACCAGCAAGTGGAGGGTGTTCTGGTTCTTCGGGTCGCCCATGCGCACTACAAGTGCGTTCTCTCGGCGGGGGGTGCCGATGGATGCCAGGTTCAATCGCCAGCGTGAGGTCACACGCTCCTCCTTGTAGTCCAGAAGTGCAATTCGATCTGACGCCACGCCATACACCTGCACGGGGTCGCGACGACTCTCGCGGAAGAGGCAGACAAAGCGATAACCCGCGTTGATAAAAGGCGCCCATGCTTTGGCAGATCGGGGCAACTGCATCACGAGGTTGACGACCTCCTTCGCCTCATAAACGATGTCAGGCGAGAGCAGGAACTCGTCGTCCATAAGCGGTTTTTCGGGGGTGTAGTAGAAGGGGCTTTGGCGCTCGTGGTCGTAGCAGATAATGCGGGCGAACCCCTCATCATCCACGAGCCGTCCTATCGGCACTTGGCGGGTGGGGATAATCGGCACCAGCGATTTCTCACCGATCTCGCGCCCTGTGCCGTCGGTATACAGCACCAACTTGTTGCCGACCGTGGGCGACAGGCTGAACAGGTCGCGCTGGAGACGCATCGGCTCCTTGCGCACCTCCGCCCAGCGACCTGCCTGCCAGAACCAGAAGCGCAACCCTCGCTCATCCAGAGTGAGCAGAAGGTTCGGCTCCTTCGGTTGGTTCAGCACATCAAAACTGCTGACCTCGGTGGGCAGGTCATCCTGCCAGATTTGTTTGAGTGCCATCGTTGATACCTTTAGACACTGAGGCGCACTCTGGGTGTCAAATCGGCATGCGCTTCTGAAATCGGTTGCGCATCACGATCGCCACGGCGTTGAGCGTGAGCAGAAGCGCCAACAGCACGATAATCCCCGCGGCGGCGTTCTGCTGAAAGCCCACTTGAGGGCGCGAAACCCATTCGTAAATCTGCACCGGCAAAACCGTGAAACTGGAGGTGAGGCTCGTGGGCAACGAGGCGATGTAGACAAACGCGCCCACCACCAGCAATGGGGCAGTCTCGCCCACGACGCGCGAGAGCGATAAGATGATGCCTGTCAACACCGAGGGCATCGCCACGGGAAGCACCGTGTAGCGCACCGTCTGCCACTGGGTCGCACCCAAAGCCAGCGAGCCGTCCCGCAGGCTACGGGGCACCGTGCGCAAGCCCTCCCGCGAGGCGGTGATAATCACTGGCAGTGCCAAGAGTGCCATCGTGCAGGCGCCTGCAATCAGGCTCCGGTCCATTTGGAGCGCACGCACGAACACCTGTAGACCAAGCAAGCCATAAATAACCGACGGCACGCCCGCCAAGTTGGTGATGTTAATCTCAATCAGGCGGGTGAGCCAGTTGCGCTTGGCGAACTCTTCCAGATAAATCGCTGCGCCCAAGCCAATCGGCACGGCAATCGCGGCGGTGAGCACGATCAGATAGGCACTGCCCACCAACGCCGCCTTGATGCCCGCCGTCTCTGGACGGCGCGAGGCAAACTGATTAAAGAAGTCCCATCCCAAGCGCGCATAGCCGTCCAGCAAGATTTTCGCCAGAAGCACGGTGAGGGTCGTCATCGCAAACAGCACGATGAACGCGCCCAGCAGTTGGAAGAGCGCTTCGCGCCGATGCTCTCGCACCCGCCAGCGCGACCCGCCCATCTCCACGCGCACGGTGCTCATACGCGTGCCCCCCGATAGCGCTGGCGAACCGCTTCGCTAATCAGGTTCAGCGCCAGCGTGATAAGGAATAGCAGTAGCCCCACCGCGAAAATCGTGCGGTACTCCACCGAGCCGTAGACCAAATCGCCCTTCACCACCCGCACGATGAAGGCGGTCATCGTCTCCACAGCGTAGATGGGGTTGAAGGTGAAGTTCGGCTGTTGCCCCGCCGCAATCGCAACAATCATCGTCTCGCCCACCGCCCGCGAGATCCCCAAAATGAACGAAGCCGAGATGCCCGACATCGCCGCAGGCACCACCACGCCCCAAGTGGTCTGGAAGCGAGTGGCACCCAACGCCAGCGAACCATAGCGTAGACTGTTCGGCACCGCGTAGAGCGCATCTTCGCTCAACGAGGCAATCGTGGGCAATATCATCACGCCCATCACCAAGCCCGCCGAC
>OGCI01002377.1_pt1 | contig 12677 bp, 7 predicted proteins | sample 1570021 | NCBI WGS metagenome assembly OGCI01 (sample SAMN06264664, study PRJEB24512) | hot springs metagenome | isolation source: Hot spring water | place: South Africa: Tshipise | collected 2015-06-21
CTCTTCCGATCTTCGGCGCTCAAGAACCTGGGGCCTCGCTATCAGATTCGCTCCACCAACCCCTGCTTTGTGGGCAGCACGCGCATTCCGTCGGAATTTGGTCTGCTGCCCATCGAGCAACTCACCAACAAAGGCAGCTTCTACTTGGCTACGGACAACCGTGCTCCCTTGGCGGGTGTGGGCGCGGCTGGCCGTGAACGCGGGGTAACGGTGCGCAGGGCCGCCAAGGCCTTCTACACCGGGGAGCGGGAAGTGGTTCGCCTCAAGACCCACGAAGGTATTACCCTCACCCTGACCCCCAACCACCCTCTCCTCACCCCCCAGGGGTACGTGGAGGCCGGCCAGTTGAAGCCCGGTGACAAGCTGCTGGTGCAGAGCGGCGAGGGGCTGTGGGCCAAGGAGCAGGCCCTGCCGCCCGCCGTGCTACAGGTGGTGCGTGAGCGGGTTGCAGTGGCCGGAGGCAAGGGCTCCCGCGGAAGGTCCGACGTGCGCGAGCAGTACGCCAACATGCCCACCCAGTGGAGCGAGAACCTGGGCCTGGTGCTGGGCTGGCTGGTCGGCGACGGGTACTTGCGCGAGGACGGGGTGGGATTCTTCTTCAGCAACCGCGAATTCGCCCAGGCCCAGGACGTTGTGGACAGGCTACGCGACTGGTTCGGCCAGGGAACCCTGCAAGCCACCACCTCCAACACCCAGCACCTGCACTTCAACAAGCTGCCTGCGGAGTTCTTCTCCGCCCTTGGCGTCAGGGTGGCCAAGGCCACCGAGAAGCGTGTTCCGGAGAGCCTCTTCACCGCGCCCCGCGAGGCGGTGTTGGGCTTCCTGCGCGGCCTGTTCAGCACCGACGGCACGGTAGAGCGCAACGACGCCAAGCAGAGCTGCACCGTGCGACTGGCCTCCTCGAGCCTCGGCCTGCTCGAGGACGTGCAACTCCTGCTGCTCAACTTCGGCATCTTGGGGCGCATCCACCACCGCCGTGCAGCCGGCTTCAAGGCTCTGCCGGATGGCCGGGGATGTCTCTGCGAGTACCCCGTTGCCGACCAGTACGAGCTGATCATCGGTTCCGAGAGCCGTGACCGCTTCGCCGAGGTCATCGGCTTTGCCCTGCCCGAGAAGCAGGCCAAGCTCGAGCAGTTCATCGGTGCGCGCAGCCGGGGCGGCTACCGCCAGCGCTTTGAGGTCACGGTAAGCCAGGTCGAACCGGCTGGGATGGCGCCGGTTTACGACCTGACCGAGCCCGTAACCCACAGCCTGATTGCGGGAGGTGTGGTGGCTCACAACTGCGGGGAAATCCCGCTCACCGTGGGCGAGCCCTGCGACCTGGGGGCCATTAATCTGGCTGCTTATGTGGAAAACGGGGACGATCCCCTATCGGGACAGCCTTCGGCTGTACACCAAGGCAAGTTCAACTTTGCCGAGTTCCGCAAGGACGTTCGCACCGCCATTCGCTTCCTGGACAACGTGCTGGATGTGAACGTATTTGCCCTCGAGGACAACCGCATCGCCAGCCAGACCCTGCGCCGGCTGGGCCTGGGTGTGATGGGTCTGGCCGATATGCTCATCAAGATGGGACTGCCCTACTCTTCGGAAGCGGGCCGCCGGGTGGTGGCCCAGGTGATGAACGTGATGCGCGAAGAGGCCATTGCCGAGTCGGAGCGGCTGGGCCAGGAGCGGGGGGTGTTCCCGCTTTACGAGCAAAACCGTGCCGCTTTCGAGGCGCTGGGGATACGCCCACGGCGCAACGTGGCGGTGCTGACGGTGGCCCCCACCGGAACCACCAGCATGCTGATGGGGGTCTCGAGCGGCATCGAGCCAATGTTCTCGCCCTTTATGTGGCGGCGCATCGGGGGTGAGTACAAGGCCCTGCTGCACCCCTTGTTTGTAGAGATGATGGAGCAGTTCCCGGCAAGCGGGCCCTTCGAGAAAGACGGGGCCTGGAACTGGGACGCCATTATCGAAGCCATTCAGGCCAACCACGGCAGCGTGAAAGGCCTGGAGGGTATTCCCAGCGCCATTGCATCGGTGTTTGAGGGGGCCCACGACGTGCCCCCGCTCGACCATGTGCGGATGCAGGGCGTGGTGCAGACCGCCTTCGATGCCGAGGGGTACGCGGCCAACTCACTTTCCAAGACCATCAACCTACCCAACCAGGCCACGGTAGAGGACGTGGAAGCAGCCTATACCGAGGCCTATATGACGGGTTGTAAGGGCATCACGGTCTACCGCGACGGCAGCCGCGAGTATCAGGTGCTTTCGGTTAGCAAGGAAGAGAAGAAAGAAGAGAAGGCCGAGGATAAGAGCAAAGAGACCGTGGTGGTGCAGCCGGCGCTGCTGGATGTTCCGCCCAGCACGGCCTCGAGCCGCCCTGAAGGCGAACGCACGGCCCGTCCCATCTTCGAGCGCACGGGCCGGCTGGTGGGCTACACCGATATGGTCAAACTCACTGCAGCCGATGGCACCCGCCGGGGCTTTTTAGTTACGGTAAACATGCAGGGCGAGCACCCGGTGGAGGTGATTCTTACTTCGGGCAAGGCGGGCGATGAAGCCAACGCCGACAGCGAAGCCCTGGGCCGCATCATCTCCAAGGCCCTGCAATACGGCGTGCCGGTAGCCGAACTGGTCAAGACCCTGCGGGGCATCAACGGCGGCCTGTATGGCAGCTACCAGGGCCGCTTCGTAACCAGCAAGGCCGACCTGATTGCCGTCGCGCTGGAAACCACCAGCAAAATCCAGATTGCCGAGGCCGAGCGTAAAGCCGCCCAGATGCCTGTGGATGAGGCCATGGTGCCCCAGGCCATGCAGCGTGCCATGACCGCACCCATCCAGAATATATCGCTGCAGACGCAATCGCCCGTCGGTGGCAAGACCGGCCTCGGTAAGTGCCCAGAGTGCGGCGACGAAACCCTGGTGCGTGAGGAAGGCTGCACCAAGTGCTATAGCTGCGGTTACAGCAAGTGTGGTTAGAGAGAAGAGGGGGTGTGGGGGAGCTATAATCCCCCAGTTCTCGCCTCGCCACGGCGAGGCGACGGGGATACATGGACTCCCCCACGTCCGCCGGTGGCGGACATAGCATAGTGAGCGGCGGATGTGTGGTAAAATCCTCTTGGGGACAGCGTTCCCCGTGCACCTTGAAACTTGGAGTAGGGGGTTCCATCGGGTAGTCCGATGGGTAAAACTCCAAACGAACACCCGTGGCAGAGCTAGAAGCATTGCGCTCGCCTGCCGATACGGAGACGCTTTCTTCGCCGCGAAGCGGGGTGTCAAGGTTTTTCTGGGCTTGGACGGAGCCTGCGGGGATGGGTACGGCGTGGGCCGTCCCGTGAGAACCGCGAAGCCCCGTTCTTCAGAACGGGGAGTCGTCACGCGAAAAATATGTAGCTGCTGCCTGCTTTTCACCGCAACATCCCCAGGGTCGTACCCGTTTGTCCTGGTTGCCTCGAGCTTTGAGCTTGGGGCAACGGGCTGTTGCCAGCAGGGGGTGGTGAACCGGTTGCGTGAAGGAGGCCTTTGCCAATTTTGCTGTTTCTATGCCACTTATTCTAAATTGGTACTGGGTTGACAATCGGGGTAGCAGGTAATAGACTTCGCCAAGGAAGTACTTCCAAAAGATAAAGGTATCTAAATCAGCTCTGACTGATGTGCTTTGGAAGCACTTCCAATGAAACAGGAGGAAACATGAAGAAGTGGCTTGTAGGTGCATTGGCCCTGACCCTTACCGTGGGTGGGCTGGCCTTCGCCCAGGGGGTAACCATCCGTGTTGCGGGTGACTCAACCGCAGTGGGCGAGGGTGGCCGCTGGATGAAGGCCAAGGCGGAAGAGTGGGCTAAAAAAACCGGTAACAAAATCGAGTACATTGACTCCCCCGCCGACACCAACGACCGGCTGGCCCTGTACCAGCAGTACTGGGCAGCCCGTAGTGCCGATGTGGATGTGTACATGATTGACGTGATCTGGCCCGGTATTGTGGCCCCACACGCAGCCGATCTCAAGCAGTTCTTTACCGAAGCCGAGCTGAGCCAGTTCTTCCCCCGCATCGTGGAAAACAACACCATCCGGGGCAAGCTGACCTCGATTCCCTTCTTCACCGATGCGGGCCTGCTTTACTACCGCACCGACCTGCTGCAAAAGTACGGCTACCAGCGCCCACCCCAGACCTGGACCGAACTTGACCAGATGGCCACCAAGATTCAGGCCGGGGAGCGCCAGGCGGGCAACCGCGACTTTTGGGGCTTCGTCTGGCAGGGTAAAGCCTACGAAGGCCTGACCTGCGACGCCCTCGAGTGGATTTTCTCCATGGGCGGTGGCCGCATCGTCGAGCCGGATGGCCGCATTAGCATCAACAACCCCCAGGCCATTGCTGCTTTGAACATGGTTCGTAGCTGGGTGGGCCGTATCTCGCCTCCAGGTGTGACCAGCTATGCCGAGGAAGAAGCCCGCAACACCTTCCAGACGGGCAACGCCGCCTTTATGCGCAATTGGCCCTACGCTTACAGCCTGGGCCAGAGCGAGGGTAGCGCGGTGCGGGGCAAAATTGGCGTGACGGTGCTGCCCCGTGGTGCGGGTCAGGGTGGCCGCAATGCGGCAACCCTGGGTGGCTGGCAGCTAATGGTTTCCGCCTACTCCAAGAACCAAAAGGCAGCCGCCGACCTGGTCAAGTACCTGACCAGTGTGGAGGTTCAGAAAGACAACGCCATTAACCTTTCGCGCCTGCCCACCCGGCCCGCCCTTTACAACGACCCCCAGGTGCTGGCCAAGAACGCCTTCTTCAAGGATCTGCTGCCGGTATTCCAAAACGCCATCGGCCGTCCTTCGGGCGTAGCGGGTGCCCGCTATAACCAGGTCTCCGAAGCGTTCTGGACGGGTGTTCACGAAGCCATTACCGGACGCAAGCCCGCTGCCCAGGCCGTGCAGGATATTGAAGCCGCCTTACGGCGTATCCTGCGCTAGGCCTTTGGTAAAGCTTGGTTGGGAATGGGGTCGGATATCCGGCCCCATTCTTTTGTCAGAGAGCAGGTTTTAACGCGTCATAAGGGTTCTTGGAATATGGCTACAACAACCAAGTATAGTAGCGGTGTCTTGCAACAATACCGCCATGCTCCTTTTGAAGATTAGCTGGGACGGAGGTGATAGATGCTCACTATTCGACAAACCCGTTTAGCCTGGCTACTGGTATTGCCCACGCTACTGGTGGTGGCGTTTGTGGCGGGCTATCCGCTGGCTCAGGTTTTTTACTACTCGTTTCACCGGGCCGATATCTCTTTTGTAGAACCAACCGAGTTTGTTGGTTTCAAGAATTACATTTTCTTGCTGCAAGACCCCGACTTTAGAGGTGCGCTCTGGAATACCCTGCGCTTTACCGTGGCCTCGGTCTTTCTGGAGACGGTGCTGGGCCTGGCCATCGCCCTGGTGATTCACTCCAACTTCAGGGGTCGGGGTATCGTGCGGGCCGCCATCCTTATTCCCTGGGCCATCCCCACGGTGGTATCGGCCAAGATGTGGCAGTGGATGCTCAACGACATCTACGGGGTCATCAACGTGATTTTGCTCAACACCGGCCTGGTTGCCAACAAAATTGCCTTCCTGGCTAACCCCAATACGGTGTTGTGGGCCATGGTTGCGGTGGATGTTTGGAAAACCACGCCGTTTATGGCCTTGTTGTTGCTGGCCGGTTTGCAGCTCATCCCTTCGGACATCTACGAGGCTGCCGACATCGATGGGGCCAGCCGTTGGCAGCAGTTCTGGACGTTAACCCTTCCGCTCTTGACCCCGGCCTTGGTGGTGGCCCTCATTTTTCGCACCCTGGACGCACTAAGGGTCTTCGATGTGATCTTCGTGATGGTGGGGGTTAATACTGCTACCCGCAGCCTGGCCATCTACAACCGCCAGACCCTGATTGATTTTCAGGACTTGGGTTACGGTTCCGCCGTATCGGTAGCCATCCTGGTTATCATCTTTATCTTTGTTGTGCTGTACATGCGTGCAGCCGGAAAGGGGGTGCGCGGTGAGGACTAAAGGTGTGAGCTACTACCTGGGGCGGCTGCTGTTCTATGCGCTGGTGGTATTTATTGTGGTCTACAGCGTGTTTCCCTTTTACTGGGCCATCATCAGCAGCTTTAAGACCAGTGATGCCCTGTTTAGCCCGAACCCGAGCTTCCTGCCCGTCCCATTTACCCTTTCGCACTACCAGAACGTATTCAGCGGTGCGGAGTTTGGCCGGAACCTGCTCAACTCACTGATTGTGGCAGGGGGTGCCACCCTGATTTGCCTGGTTATGGGGGTGATGGCGGCCTATGCGCTGGGCCGGCTGCGCTTTCCTCCCAAAAACGCGGTGCTCTACCTGGTGCTGGCCATGACCATGTTCCCACAGGTATCGGTGCTCTCGGGCATGTTTGTGTTGTTGCGGGAGACCGGACTGTTCAATACCCACGCCGGCCTGATTCTGTCGTATTTGCTGTTTGCCCTGCCCTTTACGGTCTGGGTGCTGACCGGCTACTTCCGTGGTTTACCGCGGGAGCTCGAGGAGGCCGCCTATGTGGATGGTGCAACACCCATACAAACCCTGCTCCGGGTGATGCTGCCCCTTACTGGCCCTGGCCTGGTCACCACTGGCCTGCTGGCTTTTATTGGCGCCTGGAACGAGTACCTCTTTGCCCTCACCTTTACCATTGGAAACAATGTGCGCACGGTACCGGTTGCCATTGCCTCATTTGGTGGCGCCAGCCCCTACGAGGTTCCCTGGGGCTCGATTATGGCGGCTTCGGTGGTGGTGACGGTGCCGCTGGTGATTATGGTGCTCATCTTCCAGCAGCGCATCGTGGCCGGGCTAACGGCTGGAGCTGTGAAAGGGTAAGCTTGCTCTAAAGGGATGCATTCTGTGCGGGCCATTGAACTGGGAGATTGCGTTATGTACCCCATCTGAAGTTTCTGTTTAGCGCAGGTCAAAACCGACTGGATTTGGGAGCGGCCCTCAGCACTGCTTCAGGCGGGGGCCCCAGCAAAAAGAACGAACCGCTATGATGGGCAGGTATGATGCAAGAAGCATACCGATGGCTTTGGGAACACAGCAGAGAAACCGCCTATCTGGCCTCCTTTGGCAGGCTGGCCGGCTGGGATCAGGCCACCTATATCCCGCGCAAGGGCCACGCCCACCGGGCCCAGATGCAGGCCGCGCTGGCCAAGCTCCTGCACCAGCGGGCCACCGACCCCCGCATTGGCGAGATGCTGGCGATGGTAGAGGGCTCGGACTGGCTGGGGCCCCCGGAGTCGGTGGAGGCAGTGAATGTGCGGGAGTGGCGCAGGGCCTACGACCGCGCATGCAAAATTCCCCAGCGGTTGGCGGTTGAACTGGCCCAGGCCACCAGCGAGGGCGAGGCCATCTGGCAGGAGGCCCGGCCCAAGAACGACTGGGAGGCTTTTAAGCCAACGCTCAAAAAAATCTTTGGCCTTACCCGCGAGCTTGCCGATGCCACCGGCTACCAGGACGAGCCCTACGATGCCCTGCTCGATCAGTACGAGCCGGGGGCTACCACAAAGCAGCTCGAGCCGGTCTTTGCCCGGCTGCGCCAGGCCACCGTGGAGCTGCTTAGGCGGCTGGAGGGCAGCACACGCAAGCCCGACACCAGCATTTTGCACCGCCACTTTCCCCAAAGCGCCCAGGAAGCCTTTGGACGGGAGGTCGTGGCAAAAATAGGCTTTGACCTCGAGGCGGGCCGCCTCGACGTGGTGGCCCACCCTTTTATGCAGGGCATCGGCCCCGGCGACGTGCGCCTGACCACCCGCTACTATGAGGACTACTTCAACGCCGGATTTTTTGGCATTGTGCACGAGATGGGGCACGGGCTCTATGGACAGGGGCTCTTGCCCGAGCACTTCGGTACCCCCATGGGCAGCGAAATCTCGCTGGGTATCCACGAGTCGCAAAGCCGTACCTGGGAAAACCTGGTGGCCCGTAGCCTGGGCTTCTGGCGCTACTTCTGGCCCAGAGCCCAGCAACACTTTCCATCGCTGGGCGATGTGCGCCTCGAGGATTTTCACTTCGCCATCAACGAGGTCAAGCCGAGCCTGATCCGGGTAGAGGCCGACGAGGTAACCTACAACCTGCACATCATGATTCGCTTCGAGGTAGAGCTGGCCCTCCTGCGCGGTGAGCTAACTGTAGACGATGCGCCTGAGGCCTGGGATACTAAATACCAGGAATACTTAGGGGTTCGCTCACCGGAAATCCGCGATGGGGTAATGCAAGACGTGCACTGGTCGGCGGGGCTGATCGGCTACTTCCCCACCTACACCCTGGGCAACCTCTACGCCGCGCAGTTTTTTGCCAGGGCCGAACAGGAGCTGGGGTCGCTCGAGGCGCAGTTTGCCCAGGGGGAGTTCACCCCCCTGCTGGAATGGACCCGCCGGAACATCCACCACCAGGGCAGCCGTTACTGGCCCCGTGCGCTGGTGCACAACGTAACCGGCCAGGACCTGAACCCACAGTTTTTGATCGATTATCTGAACCTTAAATACTCGGCGCTTTACGCGGTCTGATATGACCCCCAGCCCAAACTTTCTGTTTAGTGCAGTCTAAAACCCACTGGGGTGGGAAAGCTCCTCGCGCCATGATCGCAGACAGTGGCCTTTGCTTACAGCGCCAGCAGTCATCCTGTGCTAAGGTAGGCTCTTGGTATGGTGGAGCGCGTGTATCTGGCCAAGCCCAGGGGTTTTTGTGCTGGGGTGGTGATGGCCATCGAGGCCGTGGAAAAGGCAGCTAAAGAACTACAGGACGAGGGGGAGCTGGTGGTGTATCACGCCATCGTCCACAACGACATCGTGCTCAGACGCCTGCAGGAACAACACCGCGTGCATTTTGTCGAAGACCTGGCCGAGGTGGATCAGCTGCGCGGCGAGCTGGCAAAAGCGGGTAAGAAGCTCGGCGATACCGTGGTTTTTTCGGCGCATGGGATTCCCCCCTGGCTGCGCAGCGAGGCGGCGGAGCGCAACCTGCACCAGATTGACGCCACCTGTCCCCTGGTGACCAAGGTTCATACCGAGGCCAAGCGCTACGCCAGAGAAGGCTACTGGATTCTGCTCATCGGCGACTCTGCCGACCACCAGGAAATCAAGGGAACCCGTGGCGAAGCGCCGGAGCACACCATTCTGGTGGCGGTGCACACCCATGTGGGGCGCGACCCCCGCCTGGCCGACCCCCGCACCGTGGAGGTGCCCGACCCCGAGAAGGTGGTGGTGCTGACCCAGACCACCCTTTCGGTAGACGATACCCTGGCGACCATTGAAATTCTCAAACAGCGCTTCCCCAGGCTGGTGGTGCCGAGCCGCCACGACCTGTGCTATGCCACCAAGAACCGCCAGGATGCGGTAAAGCAGATCGCACCCCAGGTGGAGCTGTTTCTGGTGCTGACCAGCCTGACCTCCTCCAATGGCATGCGCCTGCTCGAGCTGGCCCAAAACCTGGTGGGCCGGGCCGAGCGCATCAATACAGCAGCGGACATCCGCCCTGAGTGGCTCGAGGGGGTGCGCTCGGTGGGCATTACCTCGGCGGCTTCTACCCCGGACGACCTGGTGCAGGAGGTGGTGGCCTATTTCCGCCAGCAGAACCCTGGCCTCGAGGTCATCGAGGAAGGCGAGTGGGAAGACATCGAGTTCCGCGAGCCAAAACGGGTATCGCCCCAGGAAGTTCTGGCGAGCCAGATCTAAACGCCAGGAAAGCGGTCGGCTGGATGCGAAAAGCAAATTGGTGGCTAAAACCAGGCTGGATTATGGGGGGGTGCGGTGCCCATGGCCCTGTTTTGCCAGCCAGCCCAACCCGGCGCCGCTAAAGGTTTGACGATGGCCCCGATTACCCAGAACCCAAGCCCTCACGTGCTTTCTGTCGCGCCCATGCTGGACTGGACAGACCGGCACTTTCGCTACCTGTTGCGGCTGGTAACCCGGCGGACACGGCTTTATACCGAGATGGTGGTGGATCAGTCCATCCTGCTGGGGAACCGTCCCCGGCTGCTGGATTTCAACCCGGAGGAGCACCCGGTGGCTTTGCAGCTTGGGGGTTCGCAGCCGGAAAATCTGGCAGCCGCAGCGCACATTGGCGAACAGTGGGGCTACGACGAGATTAACCTGAACCTGGGCTGCCCCTCGGAGCGGGTGCAGGGGGGAGGTTTTGGGGCCTGCTTGATGCTCGAGCCCGAGCGGGTGGCCGAGTGCATGGCCGCCATGCGGCAGGCGGTGCGTATCCCCGTTACGGCCAAGCACCGCCTAGGGGTAGATGAGCTAGAAGACTACCGCTATGTGGCGCGCTTTGTCGAAAAACTAGCGGATGTGGGTATCGAGGTCTTTATCATCCATGCCCGCAAGGCCTACCTCAAGGGCCTTTCGCCCGCCGAAAACCGCACCGTGCCGCCCCTGCGCTACGAGTGGGTCTACCGACTCAAGCAGGACTTCCCCCACCTGACCATTGTGCTGAACGGGGGGGTGCGAACCCTGGACGAAGCCCAGGCCCACCTGGAGCGGGTAGATGGGGTCATGCTGGGACGGGCGGTTTACGAGGACCCCTTTGTGCTCGAGCAGGCCGATGTGCGGTTTTTTGGCCTGAACCGCTCGCCAAGCCGGCTCGAGGTGGCCCAGGCCATGCTGCGCTACGCCGAAGCCCAGCTCGAGCAGGGAACGCCCCTGTGGGCCATTGCCCGCCACATGCTGAACCTGTTCAAGGGGCAGCCGGGGGGTCGCTTGTGGCGCAGGCTGCTTTCGGAGCGGGCTTGTCGGCGAGGGGCTGGGGTTGAGGTGCTGCGCCAGGCCCTCGAGCAGGTACAGGCTGAAGCCGACCGGCGGGCCGATAAACCCCTTGTCTCGCTGGCTACAGATTAATTTCCTGTTTACCACCTGGTTCTAGGCTGGTGATAAAGGCCGGCCGGGTCAAAGGCTCAGGCAGAGCTGCCCGCTTACCGATACGCGCTGTAGAATTCAGAAGGATCAATCATGCGGATTTTACTGGTCGAGGATGAAGCGGGTCTGGCAGGGCCCCTGCTGGCCTTGCTGCGACGGGAGCGCTACGAGGTAGAGTGGGCCGATAACCTCGACCAGGCCCAGAAGCTGGTGGATGAGCTCGAGCCCGACCTGATTGCCCTGGATGTGATGTTGCCAGAGGGGGACGATGCGGGTTTTCGTCTGGCCCAGCAACTCCGCCAGGGGGGGTTTGAGGGGGCTATCCTGTTTCTTACCGCCCGTGATGCCGTGGAAGACCGGGTGCTGGGGCTGGATCTGGGGGGGGACGATTACCTGGTAAAACCTTTTTCCCTCGAGGAGCTGCTGGCGCGGGTGCGGGCTTTGCTGCGGCGGGGGGGTACTACGCGCCAGACCGTGCTCGAGCGTGGTCCCCTGCGGATGGAGTTTGATAGCCGCAAGGTGTACTGGAATCAACGGCTGGTTTCACTCTCAGACAAAGAGTTTGCCCTGCTGGAGCGCCTGGCCCTGCACCCTGAACGGGTTTTTGGGGTGGACGAGCTGCTGGAGAAGTTATTTCCCAACACCGAGTCGGGCCACCGGATTCTGCGGGTATATGTACATCGTTTGAGGGAGAAGATGGGGGAGAATGTAATAGCCACCCTGCCCGGGGGCTATGTTCTGGGGGTCTAACAGGTGCGAGTGCTGCCGCGCAAAGCTGCCCAGGCCATCCCGCTGGCCCCGCCCAGAGCAAAAGGAGGGCTGTGGGGGGGCTTTCGCAGCCGCCTGATGCTTAGCATGTCGGCAGTGGTTTTGCTGACGGCTTTGCTGGTGGGGGGGGTGGGGTTTGTGCGCTTTCAGGATACTTTGAGCCGGGAAGCCAGACAGGATCTCGACTCCATAACCAATGCGGTAGAACAGGCCCTGGTCATCACCCCTGAACGGGTCATGCTCGACCCGGGCCGCCTGCCCAGGCTGGTTGAACTGGGCAGCAGCCGGTTTCGGGTGATGCGGGCCGAGCAGGTGTTTCTGGAAATCGGCGGGCGTTTCCCTTCTGAAAGTTTAAACTGGCTCAAAACCGAACGCTTGCTCGAGCATGGGTTTGTGCTACAGGCTGCGCTCGATACCCGCAGCCAGAACGAAGCCTTGCGGGCTTTCTGGCGCACTGAGCTGCTGGCCCTGCCGCTTTCGCTGCTGCTGGCGCTGGTTGCAGCCTACCTGCTTGTTGGCTATCTGATGCGACCCATACGGCACCTAACCGAAGCCACCCGTGCCATCGCCCAGCAGCGTTTTCCCAAGCCCGTTCCGGTGCCGCCAGGCCAGGATGAGCTCTCCGATCTGGCCGAGAGTTTTAACCGCATGACCCGGGCGGTGGAAGGTTTTTTGGAGCGGGAGCGCAATTTCTCCCGTTACACCTCGCACGAGCTACGAACGCCGTTGGCGACTCTTCGTGTACAGGTAGAGGCCCTCGAGCAGGGGCTCTTGCCGCCGGAGGAGTCGCTGCCGGCCATCAAGGGCAGCCTGGAGCGTCTGGAGCGTCTGCTGGCCGGTTTGCTGGCCCTGACCCGCAGCCCCCAAAAAGACCCCGAGCCGCTTGATGTGGGCATAGCTTTACGCTCGGTGGTGCAAAGCCTTTCCAGCAAAGAACAGCAGCGCATTATTCTGGAAGGTGACCTGGGGGCTCAGGTGCTGGGTTATGGAGAGCTTTTGCAACAGGCCCTGGGCAACCTGCTCAGCAA
>OGCI01002378.1_pt1 | contig 12664 bp, 13 predicted proteins | sample 1570021 | NCBI WGS metagenome assembly OGCI01 (sample SAMN06264664, study PRJEB24512) | hot springs metagenome | isolation source: Hot spring water | place: South Africa: Tshipise | collected 2015-06-21
CGAAGGACGGGTCTATTTGCACAACCGCGATGTCATGCAGCTAAGCGACGAAGAATTTCGCCAGAATATCCGCTGGGTGGAAATGTCGCTAGTCCCTCAGGCAGCCATGAACGCCCTCAATCCGGTCATTCGGGTTGGTGATCAGGTGGCAGAACCAGCTATCATTCACATGGGGATGAGCAAGGCAGAGGCGCTTGAGGCAGCACGAACAATGTTCCAGCGGGTGGGTGTGGCGGAGGATTTCCTGAGCCGCTATCCCTTTGAATTGAGCGGCGGGATGCGTCAACGGGTAGCGCTTGCGATGGCATTGGTGACGATGCCAAGCTTGGTCGTCCTCGATGAACCGACATCTGCGTTGGACTTGCTCACCCAAGCTAATATCTTCAACACCCTAAAGCGAATTAAGAAAGAGCTGGGGACGAGTTTTATCCTAATCACTCATGACATTGCGACCTCCAGCGAGCTGGCTGATGATGTCGCCGTCATGTATGCCGGCCAAATTGTCGAGACAGGCGAGGCAAAAGATTTCTTCCCCGATCCACTCCATCCATACTCTAAGATGCTGATGGCCAGTGTCCCCCGTCTGCGGGCAGACCAGGACCCCCAATTTATCACCGGTCAACCGCCTAGCTTGATCTCGCCGCCTACGGGTTGCCGCTTCGCCGAGCGTTGTCCGTCGCGTTTTGAGAGGTGCGTTGAAGATCCACCCGTGATTGAGAAAGATGGCCGCAAAGTGCGCTGTTGGCTGTACGCCTAAGGAGTTAGGATGGTATTAGAAGTCCCAACTACGATCGAACCAACACTGGATCAAAGAAAAGTTTTGCTTTCCATTCGCAACTTGCATGTATGGTACGAACTACGCCGTTTCGGTTTCGGAATTGTAGGTTATGTTCGCGCAGTGGATGATGTCAGTTTTGACTTGCATCGCGGAGAGGCGATCGCGGTAGTTGGCGAAAGCGGTTGTGGTAAATCGACCTTGATGAAAACGATTTTGGGCTTGGTACGTCCCCGCGAGGGAAGTGTGACCTTTGAGGGGAAAGAAATCGGTCAAGCCGATCAGGCGACCCTAAAATGGTACCGCTCCCAGGTTGGTTATATTCAACAGGACCCTTATGGCGCTTTGCCACCCTTCATGAGCGTCCGGCGCATCCTCGAGGAGCCACTGGTGATTGCTGGGATGAAAGACGGAAAAGAGCGGTTGGAGCGGATTCATCGCGTAATGGAAGAGGTCAAGCTCTATCCTGTTGAGGATTTTCTCGGCAAGTTCCCGCACATGCTAAGCGGTGGGCAGCAGCAACGGGTGGTTATTGCGCGCGCCATGATCCTAAATCCGAAACTCATCGTTGCCGATGAGCCGGTTTCTATGTTAGATGCCTCGGTGCGGGTTGAAATTCTGAAATTATTGCGCGGGTTACAGGAATCTCATCATCTGTCCTTTATCTACATTACCCATGACCTTTCAACGGTTAAGTATTTTTCTGAGCGTATCTTTGTCATGTATGCGGGCAAATTGGTGGAGCAAAGCCCGATCGGGGAGCTTTTGAAAAACCCCTTACATCCCTACACCCACGCCTTGCTCTCGGCTACTTCGGATCCTGATGCACGCAATGCACTCTCGTTTCGCGAAGTGCCGCCCGGCGAGCCGCCGAGCTTGGTCAAGCCCCCACCCGGCTGCCGCTTTCATCCCCGCTGTGCTCAGATGATCGAGGGGTTGTGTGAGATTGACGAACCGCCGGAATTTACCCCCGTCCCTGACCACCGCGTTGCCTGTTGGCTCCATAAGGAGTAGGTTTCGATGCGGGCTTGGCAGATTATTTTGATTGGGTTTCTTTTGTGTTTGAGTGGCGTGATCCTGCCCTTCTTAATGGTATTGAAAATCCTTGAATCCACGTTCTTGTTGAATTTCTTGTCCTATACCGCTTCGATCTTGGGGCTGTTCCTAGGTATTATCGGCGCTGCTTATTACGTACGGGAAAACCGCCAGAGATGAGCGGGTGATAAAGGGGATTTTTGTCGTCCTCTGTTAGAGCGAAGTGAGCAGCTCGAATCCGGTCTGTGCGGATGAGAAAGATTCCACACTCGCTACGCTCATTCGGAATGACACCCCCTCCCGTGTGATGTGGAACGAAGAGAGACATCTTGAAAGATTTCTCAGTCGCTGACGCTCCTTCGAAATGACAGGGAGGCGTAATCGCTGGCGCTCGTTCAGCATGATACCTATACCGTGTCATGTCGAACGAAGGGCAGATTGGATTTTGAACATCAAGTTGACGAGGAGGGGACTGCACGACAGCCGCTATGTCTGCGACCGTTAAGCGGCTGCTCAGGGGGAATATCCAGCGCATAAAAGGGGAAAGCCCATAAAGTGCTGCCGAGGCTCCTGAATCTTACCGAGACCGGAACGATCGAAAAATCGCACATGGTATAATCATTGATAGGTTGCATTACCCAACGGCAAGGGACTGAGGGATTTCTCCCGCCATGGTCCGGCCGCAGGTTGCCTGTGCTGGACGGATCGGTAGTTCAAGTTTCAAGAGGCAGTTGATGAAAGAGCAGTATTTGACCCTAACCGACAAGGCGAAACAAGACACGAGATGGGACTTAGTCCAAGTAACTGATTTGGTCAAATATTTTCCTGTCAAAGGAGGACTCCTGCAAAGGGTGGTTGCTTGGGTGAAAGCAGTGGATCGAGTGTCCTTCACAGTTCGCGAGGGGGAGACAGTTGGGTTGGTTGGCGAGTCTGGTTGTGGCAAAACGACAGTTGGACGGTGCATCCTGCGGCTGATTGAGCCCACATCTGGCAAAATCTTTTTTGAAGGGGTAGACATCATGACCTTGCGGGGCAATGAGTTGAAAGAGATGCGCCGCAATATGCAAATTATCTTTCAAGACCCTTACTCCTCCCTCGATCCCCGCATGCCAATTGGCGAATCGATCGCCGAGGGATTGCATATTCACAACATTGGCACTCCCCAAGAACGTTTCGAGACTGTCATCGAAATGTTACGCAAGGTCGGCTTGGAAGACTATCATGCGCGCCGCTACCCCCATGAATTCTCTGGCGGACAACGGCAACGCATCGGCATCGCCCGTGCCTTAGCACTGAAACCCAAATTTATTGTCGCTGATGAACCGGTCTCCGCTTTGGATGTGTCCATTCAATCTCAGGTGCTAAATATCCTAAAGGAACTGCAACGCGAATTTGGGTTGACCTACTTGTTCATTGCTCACAATTTGAGCGTAATCGAACATATCTCTGACCGGGTTGCGGTCATGTACTTAGGAAAATTAGCGGAGTTTGCCGAGCGACGCGAACTGTTTCGCAATCCCTTGCATCCTTATACTCAAGCGTTGATGTCCGCTATTCCCATCCCTGATCCGAAGCTAAAAAGGGAACGGATCATCTTGCAGGGCGATGTCCCTAGTCCTTTACATCCACCGCAAGGCTGTCGTTTTCATCCCCGATGTCCGCTGGCGATGGATCACTGTTCAGTCGAAGAACCTCCCTTTCGCGAAGTCAGCCCCGATCACTGGGTGGCTTGTTGGTTAGTGGAATAGCGTGGTGAACCCTGCTTTACCCACGGTGAAGATTTTATTAGTGGATGACCAACGCGAAGTGCGTCGAATGCTCAGGGCTGCCCTTGAGTCTCAATTCCCCATGGCGAAATTACAGGATGTCCCTTCTGCTGAAGAGGCGATGGTTTTGCTATCGCAGGAGGATTTTGACCTCTTGGTGGTTGACGTCCGCTTAGCCGGCATGAGCGGCTTGGAGATGGTCGAGAAAGCTCGGCGGCGTCAGCCCGATTTAAGCATTGTAGTTGTCACGGGCTTGAATGACCCCGCTATCCATCAACAGCTCGATCAAGCGCCGATCCAAGCGTGGTTCCGCAAACCTCTGCCAATGGAAGACTTTTTAGCCTTTGTTAGCCACTTACTGGGCGAGTTACCGAAAGATCTGCCTTCCCCCCTTCAAACAGCCATGCCTGTCCCTGCTGATCAGGTAGACTTATCCATTGACGAGAGATTGCAAGCTCTTTGTAGAGAAGCGGGGTTGGAAGGGGTGTGGCTCAGTGATGAGCAGGGTGCTCTTCTTGCGCAATCTACTAGTGCGCCGCCTACACTACAATTCTCCAACCTAGAGCAATATTTTTCCCGCCTGTCAAGGGATGTCGAAAATTTGCAAACCGAGTACGGGTCAGAGAAAGTGCCGCCGCTCCTTTTTTACCTGAAGGCGGATCATATAGTGTCCCAACTTCGCCTCGGCAAATTTCGGGTCACTTTTTGGGTTCAGAGAGAGGCGTTGCCTGAGCAACCCTATGCGTTGCAAATGGCGCTGTTGCAGAGAGGGCAGCAATTGCTTGCAACTCTGAGCGGCGATCGAACCTTTTTGGAGGGCAGACCTAAGGCTGAACCATCAACTGGCGAAGAAACGGATCAGTCATCTATCGCTGCGGATGCATCTCTAGAAGCGCTATTTCAGAACGCTACATTGGAACTTAACCAACCTAAGCAGGTGGACGAATTTTGGGAGCAGGGTCTTAGCAGCGGTGAAATGGGCGATACAACCCATTCCCAAATGCTTGATTTCGACCAAGCTCGTCAGCTTGGCATCTTGCCTTCCGATAATCACGAAGGGGCGGTTAGGGGATAATCTCAAAGCTGACGTATGGCTCAATGAGCTGCAGCGTTTGGGGTTTTATGCCGTACACTTTGAGCAAATCTTGCAAAGAGTGAAAAAAGCCATTGCGAGTGCGGTAGGCGATAATTCGCTTTGCCAAGACAGCGCCAATGCCGGGTAGAGATTCGAGCTCTTCTTGGGTGGCGTAATTGACATTGATAAAGGGGCTTTGGGTGGGGGTAGGGGTATATGTGAAGGCTGTTTTGTCTGGCGTTGGGGTGGGGGTAGCGAAGGTATTTGGAACGAAGATGTGTTGTCCATCGCGTAACGGAGCAGCGAGGTTTAGACTGGCAAGGTAGGCTTCGGTGCGAGCACCACCGGCGGCTCGGATGGCATCTTGCACCCGACTGCCATAGGGCATTGTATAAACCCCGCTAGCTTGCACTGCGCCGGAGACGTAAACGACCAAACCCGCCGGAGTGGGATGGGCGGTAAGGGTGATCGCGTGACCACGGGGTTGGCTGGTCAAGAGCAGCACCAAACCCGCGGATAGCAAGCCAAAAAGAACCCCTATGACAATGTGCAAAGCTGCTTTCATCGCTCAGAGCAACCTAAGGGTTGATTTGCAAGCTGAGTCCCAATCTTTGTTTGGATGCGTCGACATGTAAAATCCGCACTTGGACGCGATCTCCCTCCCTGAGAGAGTGTAATTGGTGTTGATTTTCCTCTAAGGCACCAAATTCTGTAATGTGAATCAAACCGTCTAACCCTTCTTCGAGACGAGCAAAGGCGCCAAAGGGGACAATGCTGGTAATGACCGCTTCGGTAATTTGGCCAGGAAAATAGCGTTCTTCTGCGGTTTCCCAAGGGTTTTGACATAACCGCTTGAGACTGAGGGCAATTCTTGACCGTTGGGGATCGACTTGAATCACATAAACATAAACTTTTTCACCCAACTTTACCACATCGCTCGGGTGACGCACTCTACCCCAAGAGAGCTCTGAAACGTGGATCAAGCCCTCCACTCCACCAAGGTCAACGAAAACGCCGAAATCCGTGATGTTGGTTACCACGCCTTGAACACATTCCCCGGCTTTAAGCTGAGAGAAGAGCCAATTACGGCGACCGCTGTCAGCTTGGGCGGCTCGTTCGGAAAAGACGACTCGCCCGCGTTGCGGATCGCATTCGATTACCTTGAGGCGCAGGGTATGACCCTGATAGGCGGCAAGGCATTGTTCTTGCTCCTCTGGGGTGAGATTGGTGGGCATATCAATCAGATGCGAGATCGGCACAAAGCCTTGTAATTGGCCGCCGCAGACTAATAAGCCGCCCTTGTTGTAACCGGTCACAGGCAGGTCAATCACTCTATCTTCATGGTATAAAGTTTTGGCTAGACCCCAATCGACAATATCCGTCGAAGGCGCTCGGCTAGGAGGGGGTGAAGATTTGAATTTTTCGACTGGGCGTTGGGGTCTTTCATTGCTGTAATAATCTTCGGCTAGAACAGCTTGCCACCATCCTTCATCAAGAGGTGGGGGTTCATCTTTAGGTGCGATTCGCTGGGTTTCGGTCACCATTAAGTCACCTCACATATCAGAACGAACTATGGGCTTTGTCGGATGAATTTTGCTTTTCTGCGGTAACTTGCTTTTCCATCTCCAAGATAGCACGGGCAACCTCTTCGATAGCAACGCGTTGTTTGCGGTAAAGATCCGCTTCGGATAAGGCGAGGCGTTTGGCGACTTCGCGCACGCTTTTGCCCTCCATAAACTTCATCTCCAATATATTATACAATATCCATTCGGCTGTAAAGCGCCTTTCTCCTTCGGGTCGCACCTGATCGATGGCGCGGCGCAGGATCGCACGCAGTGCGTTGGTGGGATTGTCACCGTGTTCGTTGAGAGCTTGTTGCACAACTTGTAACCTGATCAGAGGATTACGGGAGAGGCGCGGTCCACCCCAGTAGTGGGTGAGGGCTTCCTTAACCCATCGCGCCATACTCTCGGCTGGCATGGCGGAGTTAATCACCTCAGTGGGGGTGAGAGGCGCACCAGAGTCATAGCGGGCTAGGGCGCGCAAGCGTTGTAACCATTCCATTTGTGGGGATAGGGCTTCGAGAGAAGAGAAGACTTGACTCTGCAAATAGCGATCTTCTAAGACCAAAGCAGCTCGTTGAGAGAGCAAACGAAGAGCTTGAGCTTGCTCAGAATCCAGGTGTTCATTCAGCGGGCGTTTCGTCCCCATTAAGCCTAACAACTGCACTTCTGCCGCGTTTTGAGTATAGAGAGGAAAAAGCCAAAACCCCCCCCACTCGAAGTAAGAATTGTCATGGTTAACCTTGGTTTGGGTCAGGATATAACTGGTTAAGTCTTCTTTCTCGAGGTAGGAAATATCGCCGATCGTTACCAATGTTTCCAACCCACTTGGCGCTAAGGTGACGATAAAAGCCTGATTGGTTTGCAAACGATCGCAAACAGCGGCGAGGATAGCTTCCAGCAATTGACGGATGTCACCGCTGGTGAAGAGGCGTTCTTCGATCGCCTGTAGGCGTTCGATGTCTTTGCGATCGTTCCCAATTAGAAGGAGCCGCTCCCAAAGAGGTGCCGTCAATGTGATGAGGTGCTGGAGAAGCAGTAAGGTTCCAACCATCAAAAAGGGGACAGCCGCATTGTAAGGCATCCCAAAGCGTTCCCCGGCGCGGCGAGCGATAGTTGTCACCGCTAAGACGGTCGAGGCGGTCACCGGTCCACGCAAAATCCATTTTGCCAATCGCCTTTTGACCACCCGGTCGGGCCAAGGAACCCCGAAAAAGGCGACAGCATAAGCCATCAGGATCAGCAGAAATGAGACGATTACGTTGCTGATTGCGGCGGTGGACCAGAAAATAAAGGCATGTTGGCGGGCAAATTCTGAACCGAAGAGCAAATAGGGAAAAGAGCCAAGCGTGGGCGCCAGAGAACCGATTAGCAAGTACCCCATCCGCCGCCTGCTGGTTGTTGTCACGGTGCGCCGGTAGGCGCGGACGAGGTTCACCCAAGCAATGGCGCTCAGTAGGAGGTAATAAACCGTGAAGATGGTTGTCAGCCAGGTTCGCTGTAAGTGCGGAGCTGGTCTCCCTCCGCTCACCAAATGCCCTACCAGCAGGGAGAAGGGAAGGGTGAGCAGAAATCCAAAGGAGACTAGATAGGATAGTCGCACGGCAAGTCTGCGCCGCCCGCGCGAAGGTCTGCCAGTGGTGGTCAAGACAGCGTCAGAAAAGTGCAAATAAGCTGCTGGTAGAAAAGTGATTCCGATCCATTCCATGCGCAACCACATTTCACGGATGGCATTGGTCGCCGCAACACTGCTAAGGGCATCCCCCACCGAAACGATGACCACACAGGCCAAGATCGTGGCGAACGAACGAGTTACGCGGTCGCGTAAATTAAACGAGAGGGCATAGATTAGTAAGGAAAATGCTGTGATGGCAATTCCCGCAGTGAGGAGCTGATTTAGGGTGCGGAGAATGCCAGTGATCGAATCTGCCATCTTCAGTACCTTCTGGATTAATGGATGGTCTTTGCAAAAAACAAAGCCACATCCCCATTGGGGTAATAGGCTTCCTGAAAACCACAAAAATCAAAACCGAATTTTTTTGCCATCTGGATCGCGGGATCATTGCGGGATTGAATCTCGAGCAGAATGCGTTGCTGTTCCTTCTGGCTTCCCCACTCCTCCGCTGCAAAGAGTAATGCTCTGCCGATGCCTTGACGGCGCATGGTTCGTTGTACAATAAGATCGCTAATCCATACTGTATGAGGGGATTTTTGCAATGAAAAGGCGATATAGCCGACGATTTGTTCTTGCTGGGTTGCAACGAGGATAGCGTCGCAATAACCCCATTGGTCTAATAGCTGTTGCCGATTGCGCGGATAATCGACGCGGGTGGGGCGAGGTAGGCGTACCCGGCGGAGGACTACGGTTTGGGTTTCGTCTTCTTCTGTCTCGATGTCAATTTGGCGGACATATAACGTTGTGTAGTCCCTTTCAAGGGCAAGCAGTTGTTCCAGATCGGAGACATGAGAAGGACGGATTTCAATCTTTGGCATCGGCACTTTCTCTAAGGTTGAGGGGTTTCTGTGTTGGATGAGACACTGATTTGAATCATGCAAGGCGTAGCGGCGACCCCTTGATTGTCCACAACAACCAAACGAAGTTGGTAAATCGATGGAGCGAGAAGAGCGGTATTCCAAGTTCCAAGCAGTCCATCGGGTTGGAGCTGATTGCCCGCTAGGATGGTCAGCCAATCTTGTTCGTCCGCCCGGCGCATTTCGAGTTTATAAAAGCCGAAGTTAGGTGTATTTGCTGAACCGCTGATTTCAACAATTCCTCTGACTTCTGTGCCGTTTTGAGGGGAGGAGATGTTAATTTGACCTGGGACGCATAGACTTTCCTCTGAAGGGCTCATAGCAGCAGCTGCTAGCGGAGTTTCAGGTGGTTCAAGCGCAGTCTGATCCGATTGTGCCTCTTCGGGGAGGGAGATGGTTGTGGTAGGAGTAGCAAGGATATTCAAAGTAGGAGTAAAAAGGGGAATGGCAGCCGGCATGGTCGGCAGGATGAAGGAAGTGAGCGTGAATTCGGCAACAATTAAAGCCAAGATAAAGATCAACATGCTTGCGGCTTGATTCAGCCGTCCTTGGGCGTTTTCACGCTCGAGGCCAAAAACCGCTCCGCGCAGTTCTTGCCACGCCAAAAAGAATTTTCGTAAATAAAAGATACCCACTAATCCCAGAATGAGATAAATCCATATTTCAAAGGTGCGAAAAAAGCGTAAGGCCTCTAACATTTTCTTTGATAGTTATGCATGGCTTTACGATGATCGTCCTTTCAGTGCGTTAAGCAAAATCCTCTAAGGCTGATCGGCTAGCCGTCGCAACACCCCGCGCAGGATTTGAATTAGGTTGGGGACGATCATCCGACCCGCTTGAAGCACTTCTTCGTGGGTAGTGATGGTGTTCCCATCCAAATTGGCTTTGTTGCTGATGCCAGAGATGCCCAAAACACGCATTCCGCCGTGCCGGGCGGCGGTAACTTCCGGCACGGTGGACATCCCAACCGCGTCGGCACCGATTTGGCGCAAAAAACGTAAATCGGCAGGGGTCTCAAAAGAAGGGCCAGCCAGACAGATATAGATACCTTCGCGCAGGAGAATGTGGCTCTCAGCGGCTGCTTGGCGGGCAAATTCACAGAGCTGCCGATCGTAGGCTTGGCTCATATCGGGAAAGCGCGGCCCGAGCTCATCGATATTTGCCCCTCGTAAGGGGCTTAGCCCCGCCATGCCGATTAAGTTTAGATGATCGGTGATCAACATCAAATCGCCGGGTTCGAATTCGGGGTGAACTGCGCCGGCTGCGTTGGTGACGATCAGGGTCTGGATTCCTAAACGTTTCATCACCCTGACCGGGAAGACCACTTGCGCCATGCTATACCCTTCGTAATAGTGAACGCGGCCCTGGGAAATGGCTACCTTCTGCCCTTCAAACTCTCCGACCACAAGACGTCCCTTGTGGCCTTCAACAGTCGATTGCGGCCAGTTAGGGATTTCGTTGAATGGGATTGCTACCGAGTTGGGGATTAATTCGGCAATTTCTCCTAAACCTGAGCCTAAAATGACGCCGACCGTTGGCTGAAATGGCAGGCGACCGCGCAGATAATTGGCTGCTTCATCGATTTGTTCAAGGCTAATCCACTCGCTCATCCTCAGTCCTTTTGCATCCAAGATCGTTTGTGTGGGGTATATCCCGCCATGAATGGGATTACTCCTCCTTGCCATTGAAAACCAAGGTGTGGGAAAGAGTTCCCTTTCCTACCTACGCCCTTTACCCCACCCAACTCGCCTTGATGATTATATCATGATGGAAAAGCTGAGGTTTACTGGCACTCGCCCAGCGCCATCGTTTTTTTGCAGCCTTAATGGGATAGCTCTTTCAACACCTCCCAGAAAGCATTGGCGGCCACATCCACGGCGTTGTCGTCAATCCAATAATGCACAACGATTCGAAAACGGTGTGGCTCAATGGCGCCGACCTGGACACCCCGCTCTTTCAGCGCCTCGCAAACCTTTTTGGTCGTCACGGGGCAGCCTGAGTCTAATTGAGCGAAGATCATGTTGGTGGCTGGTGAACCCGGCTCAAGGATCAGGTGAGGCGCACTGTTTAATTTTTCGGCTAGACGCTTGGCGCGAGCATGGTCTTCAGCCAAGCGATCGACCATCGTTTCGAGGGCGACAATGCCTGCTGCTGCTAGCACACCAGCTTGGCGCATCCCTCCGCCGAGTTGTTTACGCACGCGCCGCACGCGCTCGATAAAAGGTTGACTTCCGCAAATCAACGAACCAACTGGCGCGCACAAGGCTTTGCTAAGACAAAAGGTGACCGAGTCAAATGGTTCAGCTAATTCTTTGGCGGAGATGCCCAGAGAAACGGCGGCGTTAAAGATGCGCGCCCCATCTAGATGGGTGAGAATGCCTTGTTCTTTGGCGAACTCAGCTACTTGCCAACAATACTCAGGCGAGAGCACTACTCCACCACAGCGATTGTGCGTATTCTCTAAGGCAATTAAACGGGTTGGAGGTTGGTGAATGTCTTTCGGCCGGATTGCCGCATGTAAATGTTCTATGGCGATTGTTCCGTCAGGTTGATTCGGCAATTGGCAGGAATGGATTCCCCCTAAGGCGGAAATTCCGCCAGCTTCGTATAGGAAGGTATGAGCTTTATCTCCAACAATCACCTCATCCCCGCGTTGACAATGCGCCAATATGGAAGCGAGATTGCCCATTGTTCCCGAAGGGACGAACAACGCAGCTTCCTTTCCCATCATTTCGGCGGCCATCGCTTGAAGGTGATTGACTGAGGGATCTTCGCCATACACATCATCTCCCACCTCCGCGCGCGCCATGGCTTCGCGCATCGCTGGAGTTGGTTCGGTGACGGTATCCGAACGCAAATCGATGGTTTTCATGTTATCCTCCAGAGTGTCTTAAGGTTTCAAGAAGGTCAACTAGCTCATTTGGCAAGGGGCTTTCGAAAGTCCTTACTTGGTTTTCTCCTGGGAGGGTGATGGACAAGCGAGAGGCATGTAAAAAGTGGCGACGAATAGGGAGCGTTGGCTTTTGTCGCCCGTATATGCGGTCTCCTACCACAGGACAACCGATGAATTGTAGATGAAGGCGAATTTGATGCGTCCGTCCTGTGAGGGGGTGTACTTCCAGAAGAGTGTGACGGGGAAAGGCTTCTAAGGTGCGATATTCACTGATGGCTGTCCGTCCCTTTCCTTCAGGCACGATTGCCATTCTCTTACGCTCTTCTGGCGAGCGACCGATGGGCGCTTCGATCCGCCCTTTGGGGGTGGGAGGTGTTCCATCCACCAAAGCAAGATAGATTTTCTCTGCCTTGCGTAAGCGGAATTGATCCTGTAGCCAGCGGTGCGATTTCTCGTCTTTCGCCATCAAAAGGATACCTGAGGTCTCCTTATCCAGACGATGAACGACGCCGGGACGTTGTTCACCGCCTACCCCTGCAATTTGAGGCGCATGGGCGAGCACCGCGTTGACGAGGGTGCCTGTTGCATGACCTGCAGCCGGGTGTACGACGATGCCGGCTGGTTTATCGATCACTAAAACATGTCGATCTTCATAAATGATTTTAAGGGGGATTGGCTCGGGTTGGAGGTGAGTCGGTTGGGGTGGAGGGATCGTGGCAACGATTTGGTCGCCCTTTTGCACCACCTGTCCGCCTTTTTTCGCGGCGATGCCGTTGACCAAGACAAATCCATCCTTGATCAAACCCAACCAGCGAGCGCGCGACAATTCAGGTGCTTGAGTCAACAGCACCTTATCCAATCGTTGGGGGGATGTTTCTGAGTATATAAACGAAAGCTGCCGTTCACCCACTGCGAGGACCTTCTGAGGAGACCTCACTAGCGATATCTTCTAGTGAGTCGCGGGGTTGATCGGTTGGTTCGGGATGTTTTTCTTTGTCGCGCCAATCTTTAATCCAGATACCCAAT
>OGCI01002380.1_pt1 | contig 12659 bp, 19 predicted proteins | sample 1570021 | NCBI WGS metagenome assembly OGCI01 (sample SAMN06264664, study PRJEB24512) | hot springs metagenome | isolation source: Hot spring water | place: South Africa: Tshipise | collected 2015-06-21
TGGGCGCACCGCGCCGACCGCGACCCGCACGGCGGTGTGGCGCGGGAGGTGATGGAGAAACTGCGCCAGACGGTGGAGGCGGCACGCGATGCCGCGCGGGAGGCGGCGTGATGGCCATGGACGTGTGGCTGACCCCTCAGCAGATCGCGGCCATGCGGCTGGCTGGGATGCCGACGCACGAAGTATCTGTGCGTCGCATGTGCCAAAAAAATTTGCTGGTATTTCGCTCAAAAGAGCGAGGAAAAGGCATCGAAATCCTGCTCGACTCACTGCCGATCGAGGCGCAGCGGGATTACTACGCGCGGTTTGCGGCGCGGATGACAGAGGAGCACACCCATGAAAGTCAAGCCCATGAAGCCCGTCTCGCGGGTGATGTGCGGGCCGGTGCTGGTGGCGTCCATCGTGCGCACGGGCAACGGCCGGCCGGGGTCGCCTGTGCGGTGGGTGCCGTACTGGTCGCCGATTGCGGAGCGGCTGGGGGCGCCGGTGCCGCCGCCGAGGTTTTCGAGCCGTCACGAGGCGGAGGCCGTGGCGATGCTGTGGGCGGGTCTGAACCTAGCGCACGCGGCGCGCGTGGAGCGGGAGCGGTGACGGCGCCCGCTGCGCCGGATGTAGCGCCTTCTGTCGTTCTGCCCGCCCCCGGCGGCGAGCTCATCCAGGCGGGGGCGTGCCCTCTCCCCGTCCACACCAGCCCGGCGGCCACCGGCGCGGGTGGGCTCACCGGCGGGGGTGGCGCTGGAGGCGCCTTCGCTGCGGGCGGTAGTACTGCCGTGCCGCAGGGGTACCCGATGGCACCGGCCACGACGGTGGCCGAGGACGCGGGCAACGGGCCGCTAACCCGTGGGGCCGGTTCGATTCCGGCTGCCCCCGCCACCACGCGGGCAACATTTAAGGATTCCTTACAGGTTGCCAGTGATGACGACCTTTCCGACGCCATCCTGGTGGGCCGTCTGGTGGGTGCGCGCCGCCCGACGGAGGCGGATTTCGAGCGTGTGCGCCGGGCGCGGGTGGTGATGCTGGCCTTGCGGCCGCTATTGAACCTACCCGAGCGGCACCGCGGGCGGCGGGCGACGGCGGAGGATATCGGCCGCGCGCTGGGCTGCGGCTGGCAGCACGTGTACCGGCGGCTGAGAAGGCGCGCGAGGGCGGGCTGATTGCGATTGCCCGCATGGGCATGCGGGCCGACCGGGGGCAGGCGCGGGTGGTGGTGTCTGCGCCCTGGATGGTGTGGGCCGAGGATGCGGCGCGTGCCACCGGCCTGGATGTGCCGCAGCTGGCCGAGCGGATGGTGCAGGCGGTGCGCGCGGCCTGGGTGGGCGGCGCGCCGTCGGCGCGGCAGGCGTGGCTGACGGCCACCGCCGCCGTGGGCCGGGCGCTGCATGAGATGGGCGCGCCGAGCGATATCGTGGCGCGACTGCTCAATCTGCCCTACCCGCGCCGCTTCGCGGAGGCCGAGGGCCAGCAGTTCCGCGTGGCGGGCCGGGCGCGGCGCGATGCCAAGGGGGTGTATGACCGGAACCTGACGCCGGTGAAGCGCACGGCGGCGGGGCTGCTGCCGGGCGATCTGGTGTGCGGCGACATCTCGCCGCTGGACATTCCGGTGGCGCGTCCCGATGGCAGCACGGCCTATGCGCGGATGATCAGCTGGCACGACGTGGCCACGAACTGGCTGTGGATCGACCTGTTCCTGTGCGAGAAGGGCGAAGGCGTGCGGCGCGAGCACGTGGCGGCGAGCTTTTGCCGGCTGTGCGAGCAGGCGCCGTTCGGCGCGCCCAAGCGGCTCTACCTGGACAACGGCAGCGAATACAAGTGGGAGGAGTTGCTGTTTGCCTGGGCGCAGCTGGCGGAGCTGACCGGCCAGCGCTTCCGGGCGGATGAGGCGGCGCTGCTGCCCGAGAGCGGGCGGGTGGTGCGCTCGATCCCTTTCCACCCGCGCGGCAAGCGCATCGAGGGGCAGTTTGGCAACCTCGGGCGCTGGCTGGGCTGGTGGCTGGGCTATGTGGGCGGCAACCGCATGGCCAAGAAGGTGGCCAGCCTGGGCAAAAACCCGGTGGTGAGCGACTACGAGGCGGTGCGGCAGTGGCTGGCTGCGACGCTGGATGACTACCACGCCACGCCGCAGGGCGGCGAGCACATGGGCGGCCTCTCCCCGCAGCAGAAGATCGACCGCGCGCTCGATGCGGGCTGGAAGCCGATGCGCATCGACCGGGTGGCGCTGATGCTGGCCTTTGCCGACCGCGAGGTGCGCACGGTGAACCGCGGCGCGATCCAGTACCGCGGCATGACCTGGACGGCGGACTTCCTGATGGGCATCGAGGGCCGCGTGGAGGTGGCCTACCCGCGCATCGCGGCGCCGGAGTTCGAGGCGCTGCTGGTCATCCACAAGGGCGAGGTGCTGGGCGTGGCCGCGCCGGAGCGGGTGTTCGGGATTCTGGACGATGCCGGGGCGAAGGAGGCGGGCCGCCGCCGTCAGGCGCTGCGGCTGTTGATGGCCGAGAAGGTGGAGCAGGCCGGCGGCGTGCTGGATCAGGCGCAGGTGGCCGGTTTCCGGGCGCAGATGCTCGGATTGCAGGCGACGCTGGACCGCGCCAGCGAGGCCGCCGAGGTGGTGGAAGCCAGCGGCGAGCTGGCCGACATGGCGCGCGCCTATGCGCGGGCGCGCGCTGAGCTCTCAGAGCAGGCCAAGGCGCTGATGGCGCGGGCCAAGGCGGCGAAGGAGGCAGAGGCGCTCACAAGGCTGGCCTTCGAGGATGAAGAGACGAAGGCCGCGCGGGCGCTGGGGTTTTGAGGTCCGGCGGCCGCTGGCAGGCGGCGCGCCGGGAGTTGATGGCACGACGTGAGGAAGCAACGTGAAGGATATCCGGGAAACGAAGGCAGTGAAAGAGGCGCTGGCCCTGGCCGATCTGGTGATGGCCAGCGACAACCCCATCGGCGAGATCACCGGGCCGGCCGGCACCGGCAAGACCATGGCCGGGCGCGCGGTGGTGCAGAAGCTGGGGGCGATCAGGATTGCCGCCTGGGATGGCATGACGCGCCATCAGCTGCTTGCGACGGTGGCCGCGGCCATCGGCATGGAAGGGCCGGGCAGCGCCGACCGCGTGCTACGGCGCGGCGCGGAGGCCGAGCGGGTGATGCTGGTGATCGACGAGGCCAACAAGCTCTCCTGGCGGGTGCTGGAGACCATCCGGTATCTGGCCGACGAGTGCGGCTTTGCGGTGCTGTTGATCGGCACCGAGCTCTACACCCGTAAGTTCACCGACGCGCGCACGCGGCCGCTTTTGGTGCAGCTGGGCAGCCGCATCGGCGCCAAGCGCGCCGGCACGCGGCACCTGGACCGCGCCGAGACCTATGCGCACGTGGTCCGGCCGGCCTTCGGCGACATCACTGACAAGGAGCTGGTGACCGCCTTCTGGCAGGCGTGCCGCAAGGGCAACTACCGCGAGGCGGTGGAACTGGCCGAGGAGTGCCGGCGGATCATGGCGCAGAACGGCATGCAGGCGCTCACGCCTGCGGTGCTGGAGCTGGCGGCGAAGTGGATGGCGAATCGGTATGCGGTGGAGGCGTGAAATGGGGATCATGAGCGATGACTATGACCGCATCCACTGGCCTTTCCGGGCGCGGTACTACCAGGAGATCGGCTGGACGTATTACGCCTGCGCGTCAGAGCGCATCGAGGCGGTGCGCAGGATGACGGATCCGCAGCAATTGCGCGCGGCGCTGGAAGTCCCTGATCTGCAAAAGGGTGTGCAGCGCGCTGTCCTCAAGCGTCTGTGCGAGATCGGCGCATGAACCTGGAGGATATCGCCGTGATCCTGGGGTGCAGCAAGCCCACCGCCAGCCAGATCCGATCTGGGAAGTACCCGACGGACAACACCACGCTGCCAGAGCGCTATGCGCGCCTCGTGGCGGTGGTGGAGGCGGCGCGGCGGGAGGCGGCGCTGGACCCAGAGGCGATCTGCCGGGCCTGCCCGCGCGAGGACTGCACGGGCTGCCGGGTGGCGGAGATGGTTTGAGGAGATGGCGATGACGATGACTATGGATGACGCCTGGCATGAAGCGATGGCGGCGTGTCAGGTCTACGGTGCTCTGGCCCGCAGGCGCGGCGTGGATCGCGGCATCGACCAGGCACCTGCGGAACTAATGGCGAAGATTGTCGAGCGCCTGGGCGACAGCTTCCAGTACGAGCCCGAGGCGATTGGCGCGCTGCGCGGCGTCGGGCTCGAGGTGGCGCGGCAGGTGGCCGTCGAGAAGATCGGTGTCGATGTCCCGTATGTCGAGCTCGAGCGTTTCCGCCAGCGCGTGGAGCGCGCGCTCGAAGATCTGGCGCTGGCCTGGGTCGATCTTCGCTATGGCGTCGAGTATGCGGAAGACCGCATCAAGCCTGGCCTCGATACGGTCTAGGCGGGCGTCGATGCCGAGCAGCGCTGAGGTCAGCTCGCCGTACAGCCCGTCGAGCTGGTCTTGGGCGTGGTGGGACGCCTTGAGCACGTCAGCAAGCGTAGCTGGCGATCTGGCGCGCCTGCGGAAGAAGAAACGGCGCTTGAGGAAGCGCAGCGGGCTGAACATGTGGACATGCTAGGCGCAAGGTTTCATGAGGGCAAGGCCCGCTGGCCGGCGGGCGGACCTTGGAGTAAAAAAAATGGCAAAGACGGAGAAAGCAATTCAGGTTCAGGCGCAGGCGTCTGAGGCGGCGGCGGGCAAGCCGGCGGCGTGGATCGAGGTGCACGGCTCGGATGAGCGGCTGGAGGCGGTGGCGCCGAAGCTGGTGCAGGCGGCGATGCGGGCCATGGGGCTGGTCAAGCGCATCGATGAGCTGGATGAGAAGCTCAAGGGCCTGAAGGCCGAGTTGGCCGAGGGCGTGGGCGCCGGCCGCAGCCTGGTGGTGCCGGGGGTGTGCCGCGTCAGCGTGGCCAAGACCACGAGCGTGGGCATCAAGGATGCGGACAAGCTGCGCGAGCTGCTGGGCGAGCGCTTCGGCGACCTGGTGAGCGAGTCGGTGAGCTACAAGCCGAGTGAGGCGCTCATTGAGATGAGCGCCGACGGCGACGATCCGATGGCGCCGGCTTACCGGGCGCTGCTGACGGTGCGCTCTGGCACGACAGTGCGCATCATGGCGGAGAAGTGACATGGCGGCGCTGGCGATCGACCTGATCGAGGATGGGGAAGACGCCGCGCTGGCCGCGCCGCCGGTGCGGGCGATCGACACCGAGCTGCCGGCGCGGATTGCGCGCGGCGGCGGCACGGTGTGGGAGGCGCGGCAGGTGGCTGGCCTGATGGCGTGGATGGAGCGCTACGAAAGCGCGCTGCGGCACATCGCGGTGCACGGCACGGGCGAGGCGGCCATGGTGGCGGCCCGCGCGCTGGTGGGCGACTGGGCAGGCGAAGACGGCGTGGTGTCTGCGTGATCCAGCCCATGCCCATGCGCCATGGGCGCGTGGGCATGCACGGGATCGACGCGATGGAGGATGTATCGTGGATGCCAAGACGAGACGGCGCGTGCTGTTGGGCGTGGCGCACAAGGCAGCGGCGCAGCTGGGGATGGATGAAGAGACGCGCCGGGCGGCGCAGATGGCGTTTGCTGGCAAGGCCAGTCTGCGCGACTTCAGTGACGCGCAGTTGGTGGGCTGGTGCTGGGAGTTGAAGCGCCGGGGCGCCGACATCGGCATCCCCGCCCCGCCGCCACGGGGGGGCGCGGGCTGGGGCCGTCCCACCGAGCAGCAGCTGGCCGAGATCGAGCGGCTTGCCCTGGCCATGGGCTGGAGCGGGCTTGACGATGGCGCCTTGCGCGGCTTTGTGCGGCGCACATGCGAGGTGGAGGATGTGCGCTTCATCACCCGCGGGCAGGCCACGGCGGTTATTAGCGGGCTGCGGCGCTGGCTGGCGCAGCGCCAGCGCCACGCCGGGCAGCGTGAAGTGAGCCGGGGGTGGGCATGAGGCTGCGCTGCCCTGTGTGCCACGCCGAGGCGGCGCTGGAGGCGTGGGCCGAGGATGATGCGGCGCGCGAGATGATGGCGATTTTGTCCGGATTGGAGGCGACGTTAGGCCGGGCGCTGGTGGCGTATCTGGGGCTGTGGCGCTCGCCCAGCCGGGCGCTGTCGTGGGAACGGGCGCTGCGGCTGGCGCGCGAAGTGCTGGCGCTGGATCCGGATGCGGCGCGGCTGGCCGCGGCGCTCAGCCAGACGGTGGAGCAGCTGCGCGGCAAGCGCGAGGCGGGCGATGGACGGGCGCTGTCGAGCCACGGCTATCTGAAGCGCGTGCTGGAGGGGGTGCCGCGGGCGGCGCAGGCGATGCCGGCGGTGGTGGCCGATGCGGCCGAGGCAACGGGTGGCCGGCGCGCGCGCGCCAATGCGGTCGCCCCATCGGCGACCCTCGGGGGGTTGATGGCGCTCGAGGATCTCAAGCGCCGCGCCCGCGGCGATGATGCGGGAGCGGCGAGATGAGCGCGGATGAGGCGGTGCCGGGCTGGCTGGTGGCCGAGGTGGCCGAAGGCGTGCAACGCCTGCTGGTGCTGCGGCTGGATGGCTGCCCGAGCGCCGATACGGTGCAGGCGGTGGCGCTGGCGTGGGCGGACGCGCTGTGGCTGCGCGCTGGGCGCTGGTCGGCGCAGGAGGATGCGCCGCGCCTGCGGCAGGCGTTTCGGGCGCTGGCTGCGCACGCCACGCGCTGGCCGGCGCCCGCGCAGCTGTGGGAGCATCTGCCACCGCGCCCAGAGCCGCTGCGGCTCGATCCGCCGCCGCCGACGCCGCAGGAGCGCGAGCGCATCCGCGCGATGCTGCAACAAGCGCGTCAAAAACTTGTATCATGATAAGGATTTGCGCGGCGCCTGCACTGTGCGGGTGGCGCGCAAACCCCTATCCGGAGGGCACCTGACGCGCTGTGGCCGAAGCGCTTTGGAGGTGCGACATGGCAAGTATTCACGCTGCGCGGCTAGAGCGCTCGCCGCGCTTGCAGCGGGTGCTGGAGCTGCTCTCTGACGGGCGTTGGTACTCTACGCTCGACATCGTGGTCGGCGCGGGCGTGTGCGCCGTCAACTCTTGCGTGGCGGAGCTGCGCGCCAACGGGATTCCGGTGGCCTGCCGCCGGGTTGGGCGCGAGCGCTTCGAGTACCGGATCGGATCGAGCGATGGCCGCGCATGATCTGGAGCGCCTGATCGGGCGCGAGGCGCTCGTGACGCTGGCGCAGGTGGCCGGCGGCCTGGATCTGTATATCCCGGCCAAGGTGCCGATGGACGGGCCGTTGCTGGATCTACCGCTGGCGGCGCAGGAGGCGCTGGCGCGTTACGCCGGCGGCACGCGGCTGTACATTCCCATGCTCTGCGGCGAACTGCGGCGCATCCGCGATGCGCAGATCCGGGCCGCCTGCGATCGCGGCGAGCGGGTGCAGGACATCGCGCGGCGTTTTCGGCTCTCCGAGCGGCGGGTGTGGGCGATCCTGGGGTCGCCGGAGCCGCAGGATGAGGCGCAGGCGAGCCTGTTTTGAGCGGATTGCAGGCGACGAGGCGCGGCGTCAGCGGCCTTGCGTAGCCCGCTCCAGCGCCTCGGTGATGGTCTCCAGCACGGCCTCCTTGTCCTCGCTGGACAGGCCGACGAAGGGACGCGCCGGGATGTCGCCCCATGGGATGGGCGCGCCGCGGCGGGTCTTGCCGTGCGCGCCGCGCTTGGCGCCGAAGTGCAGCGTGGCGGCCTGCACGGCGTTGCTGCCGGCCTCGACATAATCGCGCCCGGCCTGGTAGGCGAACTGGCTGGCCATCATGCCGGAGTCCACCAGGGGGCGGGTGCCCTTCTTGCGTGCCAGCGTCACGGGCGAGTTGGGCGCGAAGGGCCGGCCCTCCACGTCGCGGCTGTCGCGCAGCCGCGCGCGCATGCCCTCCACCAGCACCTGGCCGATGTCGTGCATGACGGGGGTGAGGTCCGAGACGCGGCGCTGGAGGTTTTCGAGCGCCTGCCGCACTTCGCGGTCGTCGATGTCGATGCGGATCATGGGCTATACTGCACGCAAGGGTTGGCGGCAAAGTCTCCCGGCAGTAGCTGAAGGTGCGCCGGACACCGAAGGTTGGTGGGGAATTTCACCCACCGGGGTCGCAAGGCCCTCGTGGCGGTCAGGGGAGCCCGCCACGCCAGCCCCGCGAGGTCGATCCGGCGAGTCCTCGTTGGTGTGCTATATTGATGCCAAGGTGTTGCGGCAAAGTCTCCCGCCATCTGGTGAGGGCAGGCCTGGGGCCCAAAGGTTCTGTCGGCGGTCAGGGGAGCCCGTCGCGCAACACCCACGAGGCAGCCCAGGCGCTGCCTCATTTTCTTCGTTCCCCGCGCAACACTCTGGACACCTCAGCGTCCCGCGCCGCGGCATCGCGGGACAAGCGCCTGAAACTGGTGATCCATAGCGCGTCACCGCTTCGCGTCGCCTTGACCACCAGCACGTGACCGCCGGTTTCGGCGGATGCCTCCTCGATCACGTACACCAGGCTTTGGGTTCCAGTCTTTCGGCCTTGGGCGTCTACATTGTCTTGTATCGCCTTGGCCGTCGCCCCATCAATGACGCGCTGCGCCTGGGCGTATTCCTGCGGCGTGATTTCGGGATGCACGGCGCGCTGTTTGGCGGCGGTCTGTTCGCTCATCTGCGCCACCCGCACCCCCTCGCGCGCGCCCAGCGCTTGCGCGTCGGCATCGGGCAGTCGAGCCAGCGGCCACGATCCCGACGGGGCGGCATACCAGGCGGCGAAGGCTTCGGTCTTGAGCCACTCCTGGATCAGCGCCACCGACGGGGCCGCCGGCAGCCGGTCGAGCTTGGGCGTCAGCGCCCGCACCCGATCCACCACGCTGCCGCCGGGCATATAGCCGAACCCCTTGTCCACCCCCACCGGCGCGCCGGTCTTGGGGTCGGTCTGCCCGGCCCACGAGGGCAGCGGCTTGTCCCAGTCGCCGCCCAGGCGGCGCGCCTGCGCGGGGCCGCGCACGCCAAGCACCCGACAGCGGCAACCCCAGCCGTTGGGCGGATAGTGCGTCTGCCAGAAGGGGTCATTTTTGGGGCGCACGATGCCGTTCAGCGCCACGTGATGCGGGCGCGGGCGCTGCACGAAGTCCGAGTGCTTGTACATCCAGTGGGTGTAGCCGCCGTCCTCCAGCTGGGCGCGGCGGCCGGCGGCGTAGCTGGTGAGCAGGTTGGTCTCGTAGATGACGCGCGTGCGCCAGGCCAGGCCGCGGCCGCCCTGGGGCCGGTCGGCGGTGCGGTCGTCGCCGGTAAAGCCCGCCCAGCCGTGGCGCTGGATGATCTCCAGGAAGCGGCGGCGGAACTGCTGGATCGTCTCGCCGTTGCTGATCGCCTTGTTCACCGCCTCGGCCAGGTCGGCCAGCAGATCGGCCTTGGCCGCACCGGCGACCATGAAGGCCACGTCGTGCTCCTGCTGCCAGAGGTCGGTCCACTTGGCGGTGGGCACGAGCCGCCCGAGCTTGCCGCGGAAGAAGGCGATCTGCTCGGCAAACGGCAGCTTGAGCGCTGCCGCGACCTCAGGCGCGCGTGCGGCGGCGGGCATGGTCGCGCTCCCAGTCGTCGCGGCAGTCGGCGTCGCACCAGCGGCGTGGGGACGGCAGGGGCTCGCCGCACCAGTAGCACTGGCCGCAGTAAGGCAAGGCGGGCGCGGGCCGCGGGCGGCGGCGCAGCGCCTCCTCGCGCTCCAGGCGCGCTTGCGTGATGTCAGCGTCGTCCGCCACTTTCCGTCTCCACGTCATAGCGCCCGGCCAGATGCGCGGCGGCAAAGCCGAGCGCCATCACTTCTGCGAGCCGGTCGCTGGGCAGGTCGCCGTAGGCGGCAAGGAGCGCATCGCGCAGGGCCTCGAGGCTTTCGGCCTCATCGACCAGGCGGCGCACGGCGTCGAGGATCACGCCCCAGGCGGGCGCGGCCTCGATGTCCATGCGCTCGACCATGGCGGTGACGGGCGTGGGGTCGTCGGCTGCGTCGCGCCAGCCGTCCGCCGTGCCCGCATTGCATGCGACAAGCTGCGCGGCATTGGCTTCGGTGTCGGGCGCGGGAGGCGGCGCTGTGCCGCCCAACACCGGCTCGTCATCGGCCGGGTCGGGGATGCCCAGGCGCTGGCGCACCCAGCGCTCGGGGATGCGCACGCCGGCGGTCGCCAGCGCCGGGATGGCCTGGGCGTAGGTGGCGATGTCGTCGGGCTCGCTGGTGTCGAAGACGAGGCGCGGGCAGCGGTCTGGCGGGACGCCGAAGTTCAGCGCGGCAAAGGGCGCGATGAGGTCGTGCGTGAGCGTGGCGGCCACCTGACGCGCGTCGGCGTCGCGGATGTCCTCGCGCACGCGCTCGTGCATGTCGGCCACGCCGGAGCCTAGGCCGGTGCTTCGGGCCTGGGTGGAGAGCGTCTGCCCAAGGATGGCGCGCGCGATGGCCTCGTCCGCCCAACGCACCATGGCCAGATGCGGGCTGTCGCTGCCGCTGGATGCTACGCGCTGGATGTCGAGCTGCATTTCCAGCGGCATGATGGCGCGCGCATCGTGGGCGAGGCTGGCCACGGCGGCGAGCAGCCGGCTCTTGTCTTCCTCGGTCGCCTCCCGCCCGTATTTGCCGATGACGAAGGGCAGGCCGAAGGTCTCCAGGAACTCGGCGAAGTCGCCGATGGCATAGGCCTTGTAGACGAACGGCCAGACGATGGCGCGGTAGATGCCGCCGCGCGCCACATACCCTGCGCGCGGCATGCGCGGCTGGTGCAGGATCCACGTATAGGGGCGCAGTGGCTCCGATCCGGCGTCGGTGGCAAGCTCGATGCGGCGGCGATCCTCGGAGATGGCGAACCAGTCGTGCGGGCGGGCGTGCAGCTGCGGCAGCCACAGGCCGTCGCCCCTGTCCCACACGATCTCGATGGCGGAAAACCCATGCCCCACGGCGTCCATCAGCGCCACGATGGCGTCCTCGATGGCGTCGCTCATGCCGTCGAGCCACCCGCCGATGGCCTCGGTGGCGCGTTTTTCAGATGTCGAGGCGTCCTTGGGTGGTTCGATCTTCCTCGGCAGCCGCGCGATGGCAAGCGCCCGCTGCTGCATGGCGGCGGCGATCATGGCGTCGCGGTCTTCCATGTCGGCGAAGAGCCGCGATTGGGCGCAGAGGTCGCCCGCGTCGGCCTCGCGCAGCATGCGCGCCACGGTGGCCGGTTTGAGGCCCGCCAGGGCCGACTCGTGCCAGGGGCGTGCGTAGCGGGCCACGCGCGCGGTCTGCGGCTCGCGCAGGGCCGCGGGCCGGATGGTCTCGGTCATGCGAATACCTCCCCGCGCCCGCCGTATCGGGGCGCGTCATCGAAGTCCGGTTTGGCTGGACGGCGCGGCAGCGGCACGAAGCCGTCATAGGCCGGGGCGGCATCGAGGCTGGCCGAGACCGCCAGCGCCAGCGCCCAGAAGCGGTCGGCGTGGCCTTGCTCGCTGCGCTCGGCCACCAGGCGCGGCGCGCCGGTGGGGCCGGCCACCCGCTGCACGGAATGCAGGTCGGCGCGCAGGGCCGCGTTGCCGGCGGGCAGGCGCAGCCTGCGGTCTTCCATCGCCTCCTTCAAGGCGGTGGCCATGTCGAGCTTGCGCGCCGGGCTGAAAAGCACCCCCTCGACGCGATAGGCGCCGTGCCGCCGCTGCGCTTCCTGCACCGGCATCTCGCCCAGGCCCGTCTGGTCGAGGGCGGCGCGGATGACGCGGTATTGCCGCATCACGCGGTCGAGCTCGGCCAGCTGGGCGGCGAAGCTCGTCGCGCGCAATTCGATCAATTCGCGCAGCCACAGCACGTCGCCGACCTTCTCCAGCACGGCAATCACCGTGAGGTCGCCACGGGCGGCGAAGTCCATGCCCACATACACCGGGCCGCCGGTGTAGTCGCCTGGGGCGGCGGCATCCTCGCAGCCGTCGATGAGGTCGTAGGGCAGCCAGGCGGTGGCCTCGTCGATGAACTGGCACTCGAACTCCTGCGCCCAGGCGATGGGGTCGTTCATCGCGCGCTTGAGTTCGTCCACGTTGCGCGGCAGGCCGTCCGCCACGGCGTCGTAGATGGTGACCACGTGCCGGGAAAACAGGCCGTCCGGCGCGGTCATGATCTCGTAGAACTTGTCGCCGCGCCCATTGGGCGTCGAGATGACGCGCAGCTTGAGGTCAGGGCGCGAGACCACGGGCAGCAGCGCCGTCCAGATGGCGCGGTTGTCCTGGTGGTGGGCGAATTCGTCCAGAATCAGGTTGTCGCTCATGCCGCGCGCGGTGGATGGCTTGCTGGCAATGGCGCGGATGTAGCTGCCGCGGTGGCCGATCCTCACCACGTGGGCGAGCTCGTCCACATCCAGCGGCTCATCCAGCGCCTCGAAGGCCGCGCCGATGGCGCGCAGGTGGAGCTTGACCCCGTTGTCCATGGCATCGAGCGCCCGGTCGCGGCTGACCGAGAGGATCGTCCAGCGCGACACGCGCCCGGCGGCCTCGGCCTCGAGCACGTCGAGCACCGCCTCCAGCGTGGTGGTGAAGGTTTTACCCGTCTGGCGCGACCACATACCGGCCTTGAAGCGGGATGTGTCGGCCAGATAGCGGCGCTGGTAGGGGTAGAGGATGTGGCGGGTCATGTGATAAGCTTCAGCGCATGAATCCGGCGCGCCTGTCTCGCATCGTGGCCGCCATGCCGCTTGGCATGGGC
>OGCI01002386.1_pt1 | contig 12646 bp, 11 predicted proteins | sample 1570021 | NCBI WGS metagenome assembly OGCI01 (sample SAMN06264664, study PRJEB24512) | hot springs metagenome | isolation source: Hot spring water | place: South Africa: Tshipise | collected 2015-06-21
TCGGCACCGCCATTCTGCTCGGCGCATCGGCAGCTATCGGGCTGTTGCTGGCGACCAACTTCTCGTTTGCGCGTCTTTACGAACGCATCGCGCACTGGATGCGCGCGCGCTTTGCGTGGTTGACTTCCGTTGCCGATCGCGTCCGCGAGTGGCGCGAGGCCCGCGCTCAACGCGCGCTCGAACGTGCCGAAGCTCGCCGTCGCGCACGCGCGCAATTCGAGAAAGACCGTCAGCAAACCGCTGCCGAGCGCGTCGCCGAGTTCATGCGGGCGACGGAGCCTGCAGAGGCGAAAGAGCGAACCACAGTCACACCGCGCAAGCCCGCTTCGCCCGCCAATATCCCCGACGTAGAGACGCATCCGCCGACCGCTTCCGACGCTCCACCTTCTCCGCCGCTGAAGACGTCCGGTGTTCAACTGCCCGTGTCCAAGTCGCCTCGCGCTGCCGAAGAGACGACGTTTGAGGTGGACCGCGATCAGGCCGAAGCTGAAATCGAGAAGATGCTGCGCACGGCCGAAGTGGTCCGCACAGAGCACCGCGATGAACCGGCACGGACGAAAACGGTGGCGCGCGCCGTGGCGGACGACTACCGCTTTCCCGAACTCGATTACTTGAATTCCCCACCGCCGCGTCACGAGCAGAAGGATGAAGAGTTGTTGGAGATCGCGCATCGGCTGGCGGAGAAATGCCGCGAGTTCAACGTCACAGGTCAAATCAAACACATCTGTCCGGGACCGGTAGTGACCACCTACGAGTTCAAACCCGATCCGGGCGTCAAATACTCGCGCGTCACAGGTCTCGTCGATGATCTCTGTCTGGCGTTGCGCGCCGAATCGATCCGCATCGACCGGCTGCCCGGCAAACCACACGTCGGCATCGAGGTTCCCAACCCTCAACGCGAGACGATCTTCTTGCGCGAAGTGATCGAATCGCGACAGTTCCGCGAATCACCATCAAAGCTGACGATCGCGCTCGGCAAGACAATCGACGGCATGAACTACGTCGCCGACCTGACCAAGATGCCGCACCTGTTGATCGCCGGCGCGACTGGCACGGGCAAGTCCGTCTGTTTGAATTCGATCGTCGTCTCGATCCTTTACAAAGCGCGGCCCGACGAAGTGAAGTTCATCATGATCGACCCGAAGCGACTCGAACTCGGGCTGTACGCTGACATCCCGCACCTTGCCACACCGATCATCACCGATCCCAAGCGCGCCGCCAACGCGCTCAAATGGGCTGTTTCGCAGATGGAGCAAAGGTACAAGGATCTGGCGCGGTGGGGCGTGCGCAACATCGACGGATACAACGCGGAGGTCGAACGGCGCAACGACGTGCTCGACTTCGATGACAACGGCGAGCCACACAAACCGCTCCCCTATATCGTCATCATCATTGACGAACTGGCCGACTTGATGATGGTTTCCGGGCACGAAGTCGAAGAAGCGATCACACGGCTGGCCCAAATGGCTCGCGCCGTCGGCATCCATCTGGTGATCGCAACGCAACGACCGTCCGTCGATGTGATCACAGGGCTGATCAAAGCCAACTTTCCGTCGCGCATTTCGTTCCGCGTCTCGTCCAAAGTCGATTCGCGCACCATCCTCGACGCGAACGGTGCGGAACAACTTCTAGGCCGCGGCGATATGCTCTTTTTGCCGCCCGGAACATCGCGCTTGGTGCGCGTGCATGGGGCATACGTCGACGAAACGGAGATCAACAAGATCGTCGCTCACGTCAAAGCGCAGGCGACGCCGACCTACGACGAGACGATCACACAGTCGGATGAAGAGGCCGAAGGCGAAGACGGACTGGCTGGATTTCAGGACGAGCTTTTCGAGGACGCGCTGCGAATCTGCGTCGAGATGAAACGCGCGTCGACTTCTGTGCTTCAACGCCGATTGCGCATCGGTTACGGACGCGCCGCCGCCATTCTCGACGCCATGGAAAGACAGGGCTACATCGGTCCAGCCGACGGCGCGCGCCCGCGCCCCGTTCTGAGCCGCGCCTACGAAACGGTGGCGCATTGGGATAGTCTCAAACAAGAAGAGTAAGCGAGAAAACGCACGAATGGTGGTAAACTCTGGCGAGAGGCCGACCTTTCCCCAGACCTTAGATTTCCACAGAGTCTGTGCTGATGCTTTGACGGGTAAGTTGTGGCGCTTGTATATCGTCGATAACTGAGACGGCAGTTTTCGATTAGAGTTAGACGATCAAGGCGGCTGGGGCCGACTCAAGGCCGATTTGTTAGTCCGCGTTTTCGGTTGGAGTTAGACGATCAAGGCGCCACATATCCATCTGTGTTGCCGGCAGATCCATCGGGCGCGCCGGTGGACGGTGGCGCTGGCGGTGGGTCTGCGGTGTTTCCGACAACAGCGCTCTCGTTATCCAGTTATCTGGTAGAGAATCAAGGCGGTGTTACGCTTTCCGACGCCGGTGGTGTGATTGTGGGCGTGCGCGATGCGGCGCCGTCATCAGATGATCGCTTTCTCGCGTTGTCGCGTCCTACGGCGGGCGATTTTGTCCATCGCGTCGGTTATACGATTTCCATCGATTCACAGTTCTACGCCCAACATGGTATCCACTTCGAGGAGTCCGGGGCGCGTCGGTGATTCTATATTTTCACGGACAACACAGGCGTCGGCGTGGCGAGCATCGCATCGTTGACGGCGCCAAGCGGTTTCTTGACTTTGCAATCTACTAACACTAACACATCGCTCATCGGTAGCGGCAGGGCGATCCATTTTCTGCGCGCAGTGCGATCGGGCAGTTCGCTCGCGTTCGCATGGTCGTCTGACGGCACGAGCCTCCGCACGCTGCTCACCTACTCGACACCATTGACCATCAATCGCATCGGTCTGTTCCACAACTTCTGGAACGCGAACGGCAACGGTTTCCGATGGTTTTACGAAAGTTTAGGGTAGTTACACGGCGGCGATGATCTTGGCCACTGTAGAGTCTGTTAACGGCGTTCTCGTTCGGTTGACCGACGAGCGTTGGGATCACATCCTCGACGGCCATCCGTTCGAGTTCTCTTCAAGAGATATGGATCTTATTCTTGAAACGATCGCCGATCCAGACTATATTCTACGTGGATATAAGGGCACTTTAATTGCTGTTCTCGTGCTCGGCAGGCGAAAGTATCTGCATGTTATCTACAAGGAGGTCTCGGCTAAAGACGGCTTCATCATCACGGCTAACATACGTCCTTCGCTGGACAAGAGGAAGATAATATGGCGCAGAGGAGAATGAACAGAGCGACTCTCGATAAGACGAGATTGATCGATCTCGCTCTGGAACGTGTTGATCTCCCCCTCGGTCTAATCTCGAACTTAGAGTACCAACCGGACGTTGATCTTCTTTCCATTCACTTCCGGCAACCTATCGACGAGGACCTCCTTCGGCCAGACGATGAGGAAGGCATCGTCGGCATCTACGACGGCGAAAAACTGGTCGGGGTGGAGATCTTAGACATCACTGGCAACCTCGACGCGGTAAATCCTCGTTGACAAGTACGGGCGTCATGGATAGGATACGCGCGGCTTAGTCCGGCGCGGGCTAGCCATGAGACGAGCTAGCTACTCTCTCATGTTGACGGGATCGACGCTGCTGATCCCGCCCGCGCCACACCACTACGGCAGCGGCTCTGTGACGCAGCGGAGAGATGACGATGCACCACCACCAACTACCATCCATCTATCTCAGCGATCAAGGAACAGCAGGGAGCGCTCGAGGGAAAGCGCCCGCGATTTCCACAGAGTCTGTGGAAAAGTCTGTGGAAAAGTGGCTTTCGAAGATTACAAGTTCATGAAAAATTTGGACTTTTAGCATTTTGCACACCAACAAGGCAAAACTGTCATCTCCTTTGAGGTCAACGGTTTGACTCGATTCGGGGGCGATCCAAAGCGGATGACTCGGCGTTTCACCATCGTTCTCCTCGGCGCTCTCGTATTTGCACTCTCGGCGTGCATCGCTTCGCCACAAGGCGCGCCCAAAGAGGCGCAAACAAACGGTTCGCACCCAGCGTCGCAACACGGACGCCTCCCGTCCACTGGTCGGGAAGATGGCGGCGCCGTGCTGTCAGCCGAGTTGAGTTCTACAGCTCCCACGACGTTCGATGAGACGAACGCCCCGCGCATCGACATAAACACGGCGACCGAGCACGAACTCGAAACGCTGCCGGGCATCGGCCCTGCTCTTGCCGCGCGCATCGTCGAACACCGAAGGAGATATGGCCCGTTTCGACGTCCGGAAGAGTTGATCATCGTCCGCGGCATTAGTGAACGTCGTTTCCGTCAAATAAGACATTTGATCACCGTAAATCAGCAACAAGGCCCGCACTTTTGAGCGGTGCCATCGCTTCGGTTTCACCGACGTATCGTTACTAATGAGCTTGACGGAGATTGTGGCGATTGCGGTCATCTCTGAGCAATGCCGTCACTCTGACTTCGCTGGCGCCCTTTTGAAGATCTTCTACCAACCGACGTTAAACCGAACACAAGCGTCTTGCGAAGCGCGTTCCGAAGTCTTACCCTTCTCTGTGTGAAATCAGCCACCCCGGATCTGCGTCGCACAGCGCTCGACATCTTCTCCTACGCGCTACGCGCAGTGGATGCGCGCCGAGCCATGCATCGTGCGCTTGATCAGCGCGGCGATCGGCTCCACATCCTTGATCGCTCTTTCGGCATCGGCGCTCGTCCCATCTATGCGATCGCTTTGGGCAAAGCGGCGGGCGCGATGGCGGCAGCGCTGGACGACGTCTTAGGCGAAAAGCTGCAGAGCGGAGTCGCTTCGGTCAGCGATGCGGCGCTGCCGCTCTCGCCGCGCTGGCATGTCTTTTTCGGCGGGCACCCGCTGCCGAACGAGGCGAGTCTCGCGGCGGGCCGCTGCGCCCTGTCGCTGCTCCATCGAGCGAATCGTGAACGCGCACTGGTCATCTTTCTCGTCTCTGGCGGAGGTTCGGCGATGATGGAATGGCCGCGGTCCGACGACATCTCGCTCGACGAGTTGCGCGCAACCAACGAGATCCTTGTTTCTTGCGGCGCGACCATCGCCGAGATCAACGCTGTGCGACGCGCCTTTTCGGCCATCAAAGGCGGCGGGTTGAGCGCTGCCGCGCCGCGGGCCGAACAAGCGACCCTGATCGTCTCAGACACCAACCCCGGCGAAGAGTTCAACGTCGCCTCCGGTCCGACGCTGCCGCCACCCGACGATGCGCCCGACCCGCGACATGTGATCGCCAAGTACGATTTGGTCAAGAAGCTTCCGCCCTCGGTTCTGCTTACCATCGAGAACTTTCGGCCAAAGCGACAACCGCGCTTGCTCCATCACAGCTTCGTGCTGCTGGAAAACGCCGACGCGTTGCGCGCCGCCGAAGAGCGCGCTCGAGGGATGGGATTCAACACCACACTGGCCGCCGACATCGTCGAACAAGAGATCTCGCAGGGCTGCGCTCAACTGGTCCAGCGTCTGCTCGAGGCGACAACGCTCCCCTTCTGCTTGCTCTCCGGCGGCGAGTTCTCTTGCGCCGTGCGCGGCGCGGGCAAAGGCGGCAGAAACGCGGAGACAGCCTTGCGTTGTGCGCTGGAATTGGCGGCGCGCGGGGTCGCTTCGTCCGCCGACGCCACGCCGCGTATGCTGGTCCTTGCAGCAGGCACCGATGGCATTGATGGCAACAGCCCAGCAGCCGGTGCTATTGCCGACGATGCGACTTTGGCGCGCGCTCGCGAAGCCGGTCTCGATGCCGCTCGCTTTCTCGCAGGCAGCGACTCGTACACCTTCTTTCATCTGCTCGGCGATGCCATCATCACCGGTCCAACCGGAACCAACGTTCGCGATGTCCGCGTCCTGCTAAGAAGCTGACGCGACAAAAGATCGCGTGAGCGGAACGAAGCCACTCAGGCGACAAGATGCCCGACTTCACTACACGGCGGCGGAACTTGAAAAGGCATCATCGCTCAGCGGAGTTCTCCGTGACAAACGCGCAAAGAAAATTCTACGAGGACGCGCTTGACCCGCCGGCGCGTTTGAACGAATCTTCAATCGTCGGCGAATCCGAGTTTTTCGAGGTGCACAACGCGAGATGTCCGTCAAAGAGATACTGTTCAGCATCAGGCGCGACTACCGCGGCAAGCCTCTGGATGAACGGAGCGTGCTTCGTGATCCGATCAAGCAACTGGAGGCGTGGCTGAAAGAAGCGGTCGACAGCGAAGCGCTCGAGCCGAACGCCATGGTTCTGGCGACTTCGTCGCCGGAAGGCGCGCCTTCCGCCCGCGCCGTTCTGGTGCGCGGACTGGATGAACGCGGCTTGGTCTTCTACACGAATTACCGCAGCCGAAAAGCACGGGAGATCTTCGCCAACCCGCGCGTGAGCGGCCTCTTCTTCTGGCCGGAACTCAACCGCCAAGTCAGAATCGAGGGCGTGGCCGAGCGCGTCTCGGCAGAGGAATCGGACGCTTACTTTCGTTCGCGTCCGCGCGACAGCCAGATCGCGGCGTGGGCATCTGATCAGAGCGCCGTGGTCGAATCGCGGCAGGCACTGGAAGAAGCTTTCGCCAAAATGAAAGCCTCGTTCGGCGATGACGCTGTTCCCCGTCCGCCTTTCTGGGGTGGATTCAGGCTGATACCTGCTGCGTTCGAGTTCTGGCAAGGACGCGAAAACAGGCTTCACGATCGAATTCTGTATCTGAAAGAAGGCGACGGCTGGACCATCAAGAGACTGGCTCCTTGAAGATCGGCGGTGTTCTCGCCTGCCCTCTACAGCAGCCTCGCACTATGTGCGGCAGGCCGCACGGACATTGAAGGTCGACGCGTGTTCCCGCTTGCCCTCTGCCGAACGATGGCGACCGGCTATGGAAGAGGCCACTCGGGTTTTCTGCAACGAGTCGCTCTGATTTCAGGCGGCTCTCGACGCGCCCGTGGCTCGAGTGCGCTGTGGATAGCGGCTGAAGTTTCTCGGAACAGTTCTTCAGGAGGGTCGTTTGGAGCGGGTGACGGGACTCGAACCCGCAGCCCACAGCTTGGGAAGCTGTTGCGCTACCATTGCGCCACACCCGCTCGCGCTGCGTAAACAAGGATACTGAAGCGCGCAGGCCGCTGTCAATCGCGCTCCGCACGTCTGAAAACGGCCTACTCGCCGATGATCATGCGCGCAACGTGCCCGAGTCGCGGCGTATCTTCGGGTTTGCGCAGGCAACCTTGCGCGCCGGCGCGCATGGCCTCTTCGTGATCGAGCAAGTCGGCAAACGCCGTGTAGAAGAGAATCGGCGTACGTTGATCGAATTCACGTATCTCGCGACACAGTTCCAGTCCGTCTTTGTCTGGCAATCCGATGTCGAGCAAGATGAGGGCGAATTCTCTGCGGTGTGCCAGCGCTAGCCCTTCCTCGGCCGTCTGCGCCGTGACGACCTGAAAGCCTTCGCGCCTGAGGCTGAAAGAGACTAGGTCGCGCGTGTCGGCCGTATCATCCACGAACAAGATCGTCCTTTTATCCACGGTTTCTTTTTTCATGACTCGACGGTTGTGCGGTCGAAAAATTGTGCGCCCGTCCCATGCGACGAGGCGCGCGATATTGTACCTTAAACGTCGTGGATTTGAACCTCGGGATCAGTCTTTCGGGATGCTGCCAGACTGAAACGGCACCCAGCCAGTAGTGCTCCTTAAGCTTTTCGATGCGATCGAACTTGACGGGAACCGGACTAAGTCGAAACTCAAGCTCTCTTCCGCTTCATCGTGTTGGCGAAGACGGTTGGCGAAAGGTCCGACACAAAGGCGAGCCATACTCTTCGCGCCGCTTTGCATCAACGAGGGACCAACAATCGCCACTTCTTTTGCGCCCGCAGCAACAGCTCGATCAGCTCGCGCACAGCCCCGTGCCCGCCCGCCTTTTTGGTTACATGGTGCGCCGCACGTCGCGCTTCGATGCACGCATCGGCAACAGCGACGGCAAAACCGACGCGCCGCATCAGCGGTACATCGGCAAGATCGTCGCCGATGAATGCGACCTCTGCGGCGCACACGTTTGCTTCGGCGAGCAAAGATTCGAAAGCCGCGACCTTGTCGCCGACCCCCTGACGTACAAAGTGGATGCCGAGCTCGCGCGCGCGCACCTCGAGCGCCAGCGACGCGCGCCCGGAGACCACGCCTGACAGGCCGCCCGCGCGATGCCAAAGGGCTAGTCCTTGTCCATCGCGCACGTGAAAGGATTTCATCTCGCTTCCATCATCAAGGAGATGGATGCGTCCGTCGGTCAGCACGCCGTCGCAATCCATCAAGAGCAGACGGATGCGCGCGGCTCGCTTGAGGTGCGAAGAGGAAGCCATCGTTGGGTCAGCGAGAACCACTTTGTCTTTCTTGCGGCTCTTCGATCTTTTCCACGAGGCGTGGTCGAACCAAAGGATAGCTCAGCCGACGAGCCGCCTTCGCGTCGGTGATGGACCGACGCGCACTCAGCGTTCCTCGAAAACCGGGATCTCGACCAATCGCCAATCGTTGCCGGCGCGTCCGAGCACGAGCACGGCCGAGACGTTCTTCTCTTGCCCGAGTGCACGCACGGTGATCGTCGCTTCGGCGACGAGGCGGTCGCCACTTTGCCTTTCGGTCCGTATGAGGCGTGTTTGCCAGACCTCCGGCTGGGTGCCGACGATGCCAGCGGCGAATGTTGCGAGTTCGCCCGGCATGATCAAGGCTTCGATCTCCGCCTTGCGTCCGGACCTGATCGCGCCGTCCAGACGAGCGAAAAAGGCTCGCGCCGATTCATCTACCGGCGGCGCGCTCTGCGAAGATTCGAGGCGCTCCCTCGCTTGACGCGCGGCGAGCACGGCGGCAAGCAGACCTTCGCTCTGCACGGCTTCGGTGAACCGCTGTACGGCTTCTGTTGTTTGTCCTCGACGCGCCGCGATCTCGCCCAATCCGTAGCTCGCCCACGAAAGCGTCGCCGGAGTCGGCAGCTTCTCGTCCAGCACGGCGCGAAACTCGCGCTCGGCCTCGTCCAAGCGGTTCTGCGCCAGAAGCGCGCGCCCCAAGACGATGCGCAACTCTTGCGCACGCGGCACACGCAGCAGCGCTTCGCGCGCGGTCTTTTCGGCGGCAGCGTACTCTTGACGGGTGAACAGGCGCGTCGCTTCGGCAAGCGCTTCTTCTGGTGTCGGCACGCGCGGCGCGACATCGTTGCTGTAATCGATCTGCGGATAGAGCTTTTCAGGATCGACTTCGACACGCACGATCTTGGTGTTCGTTTGAAAGCGCGCTTCGCCGAAGTCGCGCGCCGGAACGTTCGCTTCAACGACAATGCGCTGCCCACCGTCGGTGACGGCTTCCACCGGCACGGCGACGTCGATCGGCCCGGTGTTGCGCAAAGCGGCAACCCATACGCCACTTTGCTGATGCGGCAACCCGACGAGCAGGTCCATGTCGGTCGGCTGGTCCAGTCCGTAATCGAGCAACGCCTTGAGCGGTGCTCCACCGCGTTCGACGAAAGCGGCGCGCAGCGAAGCGAGCGTCATCCCGTTCTCCGCCTGCAACTGCGTGCGCAAAATGCCGGCGAAAGCGTCGCGTCCGAGGGCGCGCTCGACCAGTCGCCAGATCATCGCACCCTTGTTGGGCACAGCGATGAAGTGTGTGTCGTAGAGCGGGTTCGACTGCGCGAGCGGGCCGTCGCGCCGGGCCAGCGGCGCGTAGGCGATGCGCTGGCGTTCGCGTTCGGCATCCGCCGTCTCCTTGCCGAACTCTTTTTCGAGAAAGAGCGTCGCCAGGTAGCGCGTCAACCCTTCGCGCACAACGCTGGCGCCATCGCCGCGCACTGGCGCAACGCCGCCAACCCACAGCTCAGCGACCATCTCCGCGATGAAGAGCGCCGTCGCCGAATCGGTCTTCGGACGACGAAACGCTGCCGCTTCGAGCAACAACGTGCCGCCATCTTTGAATCCGGCGCCGCGACGAACGGCGACCAGACGAAGCGGTACGTCGGGCGCCGGACCGAGCAACGATTGGAAAAAGGCGCGCGCTGAGTTCGCCAGCTTGATCAAACGTTCGGCGGCACGACGCTCTTCCGCTGTCGGACCGGTGAGCAACCACGCGCTGATGCCACGCGCGTCGGTGCTTTCCACCGTCTCCCACTGTCCGGCGAGGAAAAACGGCTGCGCGTTGAGGCTCTGCTCAAAGAGATTGCCGTTAGCGCGCCCAGATGAGACAATCCGTTCGTTCGTCCCGCTCACCGTCAGCCGAAAGGGTGCCACGTCAGCGCCGCGCGTCGAATAGGGCGTATTGGGAGTTGGATACCAGAAAGAGAGCGGAAGAAACTGCGCGCCTTCGGGCGAGATGGCCGCTAGCCCTGTGTTTCGGTCCACCGGCAACCGGTGTTCGACCGTCACCGTCACCGTCTGATTGGGCGCGACCGACGAGGGAAGAGTGATCGTCACCTGTTGAAGTTTCGTGCGCGGCTCTTCGCGCGAGCGAAAGGTCGCGTTCGCCCCGTTGACGCTGGCCGTTCGCACCTGCGCCGCCGGGTTCAACCGAACCGTGAATGTCCGTCCCGTGCCCTGCCCGACGTTGCGTGCGGTGATCGTCGTGCGCACATCGAGCGCGCGCGGCGCGGCGGAGATCGTCGCCGCGACGTCGAAGCGCGACACTTGCCACGCGGCGCGCGCTTCCTCTTGCGCCAGCAAACGGACGGCGAAAAGAGCGAACACCACGACCAAGAACGAAACCCGTGAGACCATTGCAATCATTTGGAAGAAACCTCGCGGGCGGCCCGTGCGCGCCGCTTCTTCAGTACGTTCGACGGAAACGCCCGGCGACGAAGAGCGCCGGAAGAGCACGAAGCGGCTTTTCAAGCGCTCGCGGCACTGCGCCGAACCGCTTCGTGGACAGCGCAGAGCGTCTCGAGCAACGGTTCGAAGCGCTCCAGTGGTAACATATTCGGGCCGTCCGACGGCGCGCGCGACGGATCGTTGTGGACTTCGAGAAAGATCGCGTCGATGCCAACCGCAACACCGGCACGCGCCAGCGGTTCGATGAACTCCGCTTGTCCGCCCGTTGCATGGCCTAACCCACCGGGCAGTTGCAGCGCGTGCGTGACATCGAAGACGACCGGCACGCCGAACCGACGCATGATCGGAAACGAACGCATATCGACGACCAAGTTATTGTAACCGAAGGTCACGCCGCGCTCGGTGAGGAGCAATCGCGTGCAACCGGCGGCGCGCGCTTTGCGCACGATGTTGCGCGCATCGTAGGGCGAGAGGAATTGCCCCTTTTTGACGTTGACGGCGCGCCCCGTGCGCGCTGCAGCGGCGATCAAATCGGTCTGCCGACACAAAAAGGCCGGGATCTGCAAAATGTCGACCGTCTCGGCGACTTCTTCCACTTGAACAGTTTCGTGCACGTCGGTTGTCACGGGCGCACCCGTCTCTTCGCGCACGGCGCGCAAGATCTCCAATCCAACGCGCATCCCCAAGCCGCGAAAACTTTCATGCGACGAGCGGTTCGCTTTGTCGAAGGACGATTTGAAGACGAAATCTAACCCGACGCGCTGCGCGCGGCGTTGCAGTTCGTGCGCCATCATGAGCGCGTGTTCGCGCGATTCGATGACGCACGGCCCGGCGATCACCGTCAACCGGCCATCACCGAAGATCACCTCGCCCACGCTGAAAGGCACCAACGGCTCTTCCTGTATCATCGGCCTTTGCTCAACTTTCGTGCGCTGCCATCTGCTCGACGGCGAGCTCGGAGCGCAAACGGTTCTCGTGCGCGGCGCGAACGAATTCGACGAAGATCGGGTGCGGAGCAAGCGGCTTGGATTTGTATTCAGGGTGAAACTGGCACGCGAGAAACCACGGATGCGTGCGCCGCGGCAGTTCGATGATCTCGGCGAAGCGCCCGTCTTCCGACTCGCCGCTGAAGACGAGACCGCCCTTTTCGAGCACGTCGCGGTAAGCAGGATTGAATTCGTAGCGATGACGATGGCGTTCGCTCACGGCGTTTGCTCCGCCATAGATCGCGCTCGCCAACGTGCCGGGAAGTAATCGACAGGTCCACGCGCCGAGCCGCATGTTGCCGCCCATCTCTTCGACGCCGACCAGTTCTCGCAGTTTGAAGATCACCGGATGGGGCGTCTCGGCATCGAACTCGGTCGAATCGGCTTCCGTCAAACCACACACGTTGCGCGCGTATTCGATCACTGCCGTCTGCATGCCGAGACAGATGCCGAGATAAGGCGTGCGCGAGCGGCGCGCCCAACCGATGGCGCGGATCATCCCTTGAATGCCGCGCCGCCCGAATCCGCCCGGCACCAATATGCCGTCCACGTCGCGCAAGATGGCAGCGACGTTCTCTTCCGTGATCGCTTCGGATTCGATCCAACGCACGCGCACGCGCAGGCGATTCGCCACCCCGCCGTGCGTCAGCGCTTCGCGAAGTGACTTGTAGGCATCTTCGAGTTCGACGTATTTGCCGACGACGCCAATGGTCACTTCGCTCGCCGTCCGATCGAGCACCGTGGCAACCAGGTCGCGCCAGCGTGCCAGATCCGCTTCGGAACGCGCTTTCTCGCCGAGCGCCAGCCGCTGGATGATGAGATCGTCAAGCCCCTGCTCGTGAAAAACCAACGGCACTTGGTAGATCGTCTTCACGGATGCTGCCGCGACCACCG
>OGCI01002389.1_pt1 | contig 12627 bp, 12 predicted proteins | sample 1570021 | NCBI WGS metagenome assembly OGCI01 (sample SAMN06264664, study PRJEB24512) | hot springs metagenome | isolation source: Hot spring water | place: South Africa: Tshipise | collected 2015-06-21
CTCGAGACTGCCTGGGCTGACGGCAAAGAGACTGCCCTTGCAACGGTGGTGCGGGTAATTGGTTCTGCCTACCGCCGCGAAGGGGCCAAGATGCTGGTACGAGAGGACGGCGGCTCAGCTTGCATGATCTCCGGCGGCTGCCTGGAGCAGGAGATGATCGAAATTGCCATGCAAATTCTAGCCAGGGGCCGGGCCGAGCGCACGATTTTCGACTACAACGAGGAGAAGACCTGGTGGCCGGGGTGCGGCGGCACGGTGGAGGTCTGGGTGGAACCTGTGGAGCCAGACGGGCTGATGCACCGCTGGTTGCTGTCCAGTACAGCTTCAGAGCCTTCTATCCTGGCAACGGTGCTCAGCGGCGGAGAGGGGCGCATCTGGTTGCGACCCGATGGCAGCCCGGAAGGTCAGATTACCCCCCCTGAGCTGCAAGCCCAGGTGTTGCGCATTGCCAGCCAGATGACCCCTGGAACCTCACGCCCGACCACCCGCTACGTGCAGGAGGCCGAGGTCTTTTTCGATGTCAGCAGCCCTATTCCAGAACTGGTCTTGTTTGGTGCTGGTCACGATGCAAAACCCATGGCGAACCAGGCCCTGGTGCTGGGTTTCAACGTCACGGTGGTCGATGCCAGGCCCGAACTACTGCAGGGTTTTTCAGACTGCCACACCATCCAGGCAGCACACGACGAGTACGCTCAAAAAGTAAAACTTGCCGCCCGCCAGCACGTTATTGTCATGAACCACCATCTCGACATCGACCGCCATGCGCTGCGCTTTGCCCTAGAATCGCCGGCCCGATACGTGGGTGTGCTGGGACCCCGCAACCGCCTCGAAAAAATTCTGGACGCTCTGAGAACTGAAGGGTTTGTTCCAAGCCCTGAGCAGTTGTCGCGCCTGCGCAATCCAATTGGACTCGATATAGGTGCCGAGAGCCCCGAGGAGATCGCGGTCTCGGCCTTGGCAGAGATTGTGGCCATGCAGCGAGGTTTTGCTGGCGGCTTCCTGAATGACAAGAAATCCGGAATCCATGAAGCAGTGGCAGCAGGACTGTTGCAGTGAACCTTAGAATAGACCCATCTGGCCCGCTCAAGCATGGGTCGTTCAGACCCACAGTATTGGTTGGAATTGGCCTCTTCGGAATTCGGCGGCAGTCAAGCATCCACCTCATCAGTGGCGCAGCTTGGCTGGGCGCAAACCCAATGCCTTCCGAGGCCGTTTCGAGGGGATGAACCAGTGAAAATAGTGCTGGAACTGCACCCAGTGCACCGCTATATCAAAAAGGCATCTGGTTCATGTAGCCTGAGCACAAAGGTGTCGCCAAGCCTTCTGAGACTACGCTGGGGTGCTGACCCTTAGGGAAATGTGGCCTAATTGAGGATACACGCAACGCGGTCTAGCATCAAACCCCAAGGCGCTCGAGTTCGTATGGAAGCATCTTTCGCCACCAGGGCCAGTCGTGGTCCACGTCGTGGCCCCAGTAGTCGAAGGTGGCATACACACCCTTCTGCTGCAGAAGAGCTTGCATCTCCCGGGTGTCTTGGATGCAGTCTTCTTCCCACCGCCCCTGTCCAACAGCAAATACAATCTTGTTGCGGCGGTAAGCGTTGAGTAGGTTCTCGTCGGTAAGGTTGCGCAAGTACCAGAGCGGCGAGTTGTAGTAGGCATCCATGCCGCCCTCGCCACCCACAAACCCTCCAACCTGATACAGCCCCGACAAGGCAATCAGCCCATCAAAAACATCAGGATACTTGAAGAAGAAGTTGGCAGCATGCAATGCACCCATGCTGCACCCCGTGACCCACATGCTGGGCAGGCCCGTGTTCTTCCGAACAAAGGGCACCACTTCCTGCATGATGTAAGCATCGTAATCGTTGTGGCGACGGGCCCTCTGTGCAGGTGGGATGTCTCTGTTGGTCCAGCTCTGCCAGTCGATGCCATCCACGCAAAAAAACTTCACTCGCCCAGCCTCGATCATCGGTGCCAGGGCCTGGGCCATGCCAGCGTGGCCTTCCCAGTCGAACCAGCGGCCGTTTTGTGCCGGAAACACAACGACCGGCTGACCGTAGTGCCCGTACAGCTTGAGCTCCATATCGTGTCCTAGGGCCGGGCTGTACCATTTGTGATACTCCGTATACATGGCGAACTCCGTATAGCAGAGCCTATTGGCTGCTCTCTAGGCTCTTTCTTGAATGGCCTGAGCTACCTTAAGCAAGGTGTCGAGGTCGGGATGGCGCAGAATATACCCGTAATTACCGATGGCTGCTGCAAAAATGCCGTTAATTCGCTCGTGGTGAGCTATCAGTGGCCCCAGCTCAGCCATCACCTGATCGTGCGAGCGTTTGTAGTGGATATGGTCTTTGCGGCCCACATAGGTGCAGAAGTAGGGGTGCTTGGCCTTCTCCCCCACCGTGCCGTAGGTGAGCACGTTAACCCACTCTTTGAAGATATCGATGTCGTTGGCGTAGTTGAACATGTCAATCGAGAGCCCTCCCGGAGGCCGCATGTTCACCTCCAACGCAATCAGTGCACCATCCTCCAGACGGAAGAACTCGAAGTGGAAGAAGCGCTCGAGTACACCGAAGGTCTTGACCACCTTGCGTCCGGCTTCGCGCAAATCTTCGGGGATCTCCCGTACCATGTAGTAATAGATGTCGGTGTCCTCGTTGACCACATCCATGACGCCCTTGGAATACTCCAGGGAACTATCGAAAACCACGTTGCCTTGGATATCGGTCAGGCCGTCGTAGGTTACGATGCGACCCGGTATGAATTCCTCCACGATGTAGTCCACCGGAGGCTTGGTTGCTATGTAGTCCATCAATTCAGCATCGTTGCTAATCTTGTAGGTCTTGGCTGCGCCCACCCCAACGTCGGGCTTGGCCACCACCGGATAGCCCACCTCATCAACGAAATCCTGTACCTCCACCGATGTGCGGCAGACCTTGCCCCGGGCAACCTGCAAGCCTGCCCGCTGGAAGTACTGTTTCATAACCGACTTGCGCTTGACGTGACTCATGTCCTCGGGGCGCAGTCCGAAGATGTTGAAATCCTCGCGCAGCATGGCTTCGGTCTCGAGCCAGTACTCATTCATGGACTCGAGGCGATCAAGCTTGCCGTAGCGGTGGGTGAAATAGCCCAAAGCCCGCACCAGCTCATCGTAGTTGTGCATGTCGGTGACTTTGTAATACTCGGTCAAGGCGTTTCTGAGCTCAGGGCGGAGCTGATCGTATTCGGCATCGGCTAGGCCCAATACGGTGTGTCCAGCCTCGCGTAGGCGAACGCAAAAAGGCCAGAAGTTGGGGGGAAAATGTGGGGAGAGGAAGACCACGTTCATGCCGTACCTCCGGGCTGTCTTGTTGCTCCTCAGTATTCCCGACCTAATGCGACAAATCAAGCTTTGCCTCGCACTTGCCACGAGCATCTGAGCTTACCGGTCATAAGACATCGCGCGAGGTGGTGGCAACTGTGCATCCAGGCCCTCCCAGATTCACCTCAGTCTTCAGCTCCTCGGGCCAGACCCCACCCAGGCGAACCCAAGCCTGCTGCAGGTCGGCAGGAATGGGAGCCACAAAGTGCAGATACTTGCCGCTGCGGGGGTGCTGAAGGCGCAGTTCATAGGCGTGCAAGGCCTGACGGGCAATCAGGTTGCTGGGTTTTCCGTAGACCTCATCGCCCAGTATGGGGGCGTGCAGATGCTTCAGATGAACGCGAATCTGGTGGGTACGACCGGTGTGCAGGATGGCTGCTACCAGCGCATGCTTTGACAGCGCAGCCAAGACCTCAAAATCGGTCTGAGCATACCTGGCCGCCACACCGCCCACATGCATGCGGGTGCGGTCTACCGGGTGACGCCCCACCGGGGCCGAAAGGATGCCTTCGGGCGGAATTCCCACGGTCAGTGCGATGTAGCGCTTGAAAACGTTACGCCCCGCAAAGGCTTCGGACAGGCGACGATGGGCCGCCTCGTGGCGTGCCACCACAATCACCCCACTCGTGTCCTTATCGAGACGGTGGACAATACCTGGACGTACCAGCTCGGGCTTCGTCATGCTCGAGAGCAACGGATCGTCCGTGTCCTGGCCCACACCGAGCGAGAGATTCAATCCGAAGCGCCCTAGAATGGCATTGACCAGGGTCCCAGAGTAGACCCCCGGAGCTGGATGGGTCATCATGCCAGCTGGCTTGTTGATCGCAATAAGGTCTTCGTCCTCGTAGAGCACCTGCAGGGGAATGTCTTCTGCCCCCACCCAAGCAGGCTTCGGAGGGGGGGGATGAGCTTCGACGACCTCGCCCTTGAGCTTATAGGAGGCCTTGGTTACCACCTTGCCCCCGACCCAGACCCGTCCGGCTTCGATCCACTCTTGAGCCTTGGCCCTGGAGGTATTGGCCTCGAAGGCCAGGGCCTGGTCCAGGCGCACACCGCTGGCTGAAAATCGTACCATCCCAGGCTATTTTAGCCGACCGGTGCAAACTGGCCGGATAGCGTTCCGGCTGCCATCGAAGCAAAGGCCCGAACTCGCACGGCTCGAGTCAGCAAAACATCACGGCCTGGTAAGTGCCAGCTTATGCAGTCAACATAAAACACCGCTTCTTCGTATGATGGTAAATGTGGAATCCGATCTGACCCTGCGGCCCAAGAGCCTACACGACTACGTGGGGCAGGCCAAGCTTAAGAAAAAACTGCGGGTCTACCTCGAGGCCGCCAAGAACCGAGGGGAGGCGCTCGATCACCTGCTGTTGTTTGGCCCCCCTGGGCTAGGCAAGACCACCCTGGCTCATGTGGTCGCCTACGAGCTGGGGGTGAACATCCGGGTGACCAGCGGCCCAGCCATCGAGAAACCAGGCGACCTGGCCGCCATCCTGACCAATAGCCTGGAGGAAGGCGACATTTTGTTCATTGATGAGATTCACCGACTTTCCAAGGCCGCCGAGGAGCACCTGTACCCAGCCCTCGAGGACTTCAAGATCGACATCGTGATCGGTGCAGGTCCGGCAGCCCGCACCCTTCGGCTGGATCTGCCGCGCTTTACTCTAATTGGAGCAACCACCCGTCCAGGGCTCATCTCCGGGCCCCTGCGTAGCCGCTTTGGGATCATCGAGCACCTCGAGTTCTACACCGAAGCGGAGCTGGCCCAGGGCATACAGCGCGATGCGCAGCTGCTGGGACTGCACATCGAGCCTGAGGCCGCATTGGAAATTGGTCACCGCAGCCGGGGCACCATGCGCATCGCTAAGCGGCTTTTCCGTCGGGTACGCGACTTTAGCGAGGTGGCTGGCGAGACCACGGTACACCTCGACCGCACCCGGCAGGCCCTCGACGCCCTGGGCCTCGACGCCCTGGGCCTCGACGCCCGCGACCGTCTGATCGTGCAGACCATCATCGAGCGCTTTGCCGGGGGGCCGGTGGGTCTGGAAACCCTGGCCACGGCACTCTCCGAGGACCCCGAAACCCTCGAGGAGGTCCACGAACCCTTCCTGATCCAGCTGGGACTCCTCAAACGCACCCCCAGGGGACGCCAGGTTACCGAGAGGGCCTACGCCCATATGGGCTACCCCCTACCCGAGCAGAGCCGCCTGCTGGAGTGAAAACCTCTCTCACGGCGGTTTATAAAGCCTCTCTTAGAGATTTCCTCACCTATCTGAACGTTTCGAGGTGCCATAGAAACTGGATAGGCCTGCTGAGGCAACCGCCGTTCTGTGAGGGTACGGGCACCGTGATACGGGCGAGACTAGGTGAAATTGAGCTTGCCGACCTGTTGCGCACCCTCGAGCGCTACCGCTACCGGGTCATGGAGAGCGCCAAACGCATGCTCGAGCACAACCGGGTGCAAGGGGTGTTGCTTGAAGGAGCCGATTTACCCGACCGGGTACGACAGTTGCGAGCCTTGCCCAATGGTCGCTTCCTGCCTATCTGGCTCATCAGTGAGCAACCCCCACGGGGGTTGTGGGTCAAAAGCACTCGAGTGGGTCACATTGCCAAGCCTTTTGGGGAAGAAGACCTGCTCGAGGCCCTTTCGGTGGTCAAACGCCCCATCTGAGCGGGATGTTGGATCCGTGAGGGTGGTTGGACGGTTATGACCGTGCAGGGTAGCTCATCGCCAGTCGAAGGCTGGCCTAGCTGCAGTGCTGACTTGAGGGCCATATGCTCAAACCAAGCATGTCCTGCCAGACTCGGTCTGCTAGCGAACAGCAGCTCGCCTATGTAACGCTGCACGTGGCGCAACCGAACCTCTGAAGGTTTTTTAGAAGATTCTGTTTGAACCTGGCATCATGCAATTACAGGCTCAATGAGCGTCGCACCGATGGAGCAGTCGTACACAAATAAGTATCTCCACCTCAGAAATCTACGTTGCGATCCAGAGCTGGTCCATAAGATGCGCCACTGCAATTCTCAAATGCAGATTCTGCTCAACCAAATACGCACCATCGCGGGCGCACCTAGACGGCTGGTCAACCATCATTTGGCCATGGTGCGGCGCAGCAGGTCCTGCACAATCTGCTCGATGCGAATACCTTCGAACTGGGCTTCCTCGGTGAGCAATAAGCGGTGTGAGAGGGCTGGCATGGCTGAGCCGCGAAGGTCGTCCCAGTCGAGATGGGCACGACCCGAGATATAAGCCAGAGCCTTGGCCAGGCCGAGCCAGGCCTTGGCTCCTCGAGGCGACAAGGCCATACGGAGGTGCTTCTCTTCGCTGGCCAACTGAGCGGTGTTGGCAATCGCTTCCAACGCAGGCTGACTGACCACGACCTGTTGTGATTCGGCGCGGGCTTTGAGCAAATCAAGTCCCTCAACAGTCTGCGGAACCGCTGGCTCCTCCGAAAGAATTCGGATCCAGGTCGCTCGAGGTGGGGCCTGGACGGTTATCTTTGACATGAAGCGATCGAGCTGGGCTTCCGGAAGTGGATAGGTACCCTCGAGCTCCAGAGGGTTCTGCGTGGCCAGCACCATGAAGGGTTCGGGCAAGGCGTAACGGGTTCCGCCCACGGTCACGCCGCGCTCCTGCATGGCTTCAAGCAGCGCCGACTGGGTCTTGGGGGTGGCCCGGTTGATCTCGTCGGCCAGCACCACCTGAGCAAAAATTGGCCCTCTTCGAAATACAAACTGCCCGTCTTCCAGTATCTCGGTTCCGGTCACGTCGGCTGGCAGCAGATCCGGCGTGAACTGAATACGGCGGTAGGATAGCCCACTGGACTCGGCAAACGCCCTGGCTAATAGGGTTTTCCCTAAACCCGGCAGCCCTTCCAGCAAGGCGTGTCCCCCCGCTACAGCCGTGGCCAGCAGCTGCCGAATTACCTGCTCCTGGCCAAATAACACAGCCTTCAGGGAATTTTCCAGGTCTTTGAGAGCACTGTGCACACTGCTGAGTATAGCCGCTATGCGAATTGCGAAAGTGCTACGCTGCTGGAAATTGACCTCTGCGGCCCGACAGGCCCGGTAGACCGGTTTGACCTTTCCACCCGCACGGGTCACAATCGAGGTTGTGTGGATTATCGGCATCGATACTTCCTGTGACGATACCGGCGTGGGTTTGGTCCAGGATGGGCGCGTCATAGCCAACCGGGTGGCCTCGCAAACCCTACTGCACCAAAGCTACGGGGGGGTGGTGCCCGAGCTGGCCTCGAGGGAACACACGCAGGTGATAGATGGGCTGGTGCAGCAGGTACTGGTTGAAGCGGGCATTACCGTGAGCGACCTGGACCTGGTTGCGGCCACACGGGGCCCCGGTCTAATTGGGGCCTTGCTGGTGGGGTATACCTACGCAAAGGGTCTGGCTTTTGCCCTGGAGAGACCATTTGTCCCCGTACATCACTTGGAAGGCCACATCTACGCAGCCTTGGCAGAGCATCCCGAGGTAGAGCCCCCTTTTCTTGCCCTGATTGCCTCAGGGGGGCACACTCACTTGTTTGAAGTGAAAAGTTGGGGTGAGTACCAGCTTGTCGGCGCTACCCTGGACGATGCCGCTGGGGAAGCCTTCGACAAGTCGGCGCGCCTTCTGGGTTTGGGTTATCCAGGGGGGCCTGAGATTGAAAAGCTAGCTCAGCGCGGAGACCCCGCCGCTGTGCCCTTGGCCGTGCCTCTGCAAGGCCAGGAAGGCTTTGCCTTCAGCTTCTCCGGATTGAAAACCGCTGTGGCCAGGGCGGTCGAAAAGGGATACGCACCAGCGGATATTGCAGCCAAATTTCAGCTGGTGGCCGCTGAGCATCTGGCCCAGGTCGTGACTCGAGCTGCCCATCAAACCGGCCTCTCGACCCTTCTGGTGACCGGGGGCGTTGCCCAGAACGCGGTCCTTAAGGACCGCCTGCAAGCGGCAGGCCTGCGGCTTCTCTTCCCACCAAAGGGCCTCGCGACCGACAACGGCGCCATGATTGCTCTGGCCGCTTGGCGCACCCGCTCAGCCAACTCGGCCAATTCCCTGGCCGTACCGGCAGCAGCTTATCTTCCCCTAGGCAAACTGTAGACACGGCATTTCCGCCAACTGGCGCTGCCTAGAGCAAACACGGAGCGCGGCTGGATGGTGCCGTTGCGGCCTGGTATGAGTGGCTATATTGGCTAGGCCTACCCAGCTCTCTCGTGTGGGCACCTCAGGGATGCATACTTTTGGAGAGTCTATAAACAGGTGGTGCCCATGTTCTGTGACGGCAATTCGCTGCTGTTACCCGGCACAAGACGAGAGACTGGCTATGCGAATCAGGCTACTTCCGCAATGCGATGAGCTCGGTGACGTTTTCCCCATCACGGGTCTTCTGAATGCTTTTGACCAGTCCGACGTTTTCGGCGTACCAGGAGGTACCCTGGCTCTCGAAGTTGAAAGGGATGTGGATGGGACCAGCGTTGGCCCGCATTCTGGTGACAAAGGTTGTCTGCAGTCTGAACGCCAAGAAACGACCGGCTGGGGTGCTGATGGTTTCCTGGGCCATCACACGGTAGGTGGTCTCGAGGCTCCCAGTTATGTTGAAGCGTACCGGCCCCTGCTGCCCGGTTCCCCGCACCTCAATAATCAGCTTCCAGCTATTGCCCACTGCCCAAGAGTCGTAGTCGGGCACTGCCACGCCGGTTACTTTGACGACCTCGAGGTTGTAACTGACCGGCTGCCCACCCACCTCGGCCTGGTTACTGCCGCCACTGCCGAAGTCCAGTGGAAAGATGCCCTCGGCTGTACAACGAAACCGGGACTCCTCCCGGCTGCTACCGGACTGCCGCACCTGGAGGTAGCCCCCATCGGTGATGTTGGTTTTGCGAATCGAGTACGTAGTGGAGCGTTCGCCCGTAACCCGGTACTGCCACTCCCAGCCACCTCGAGCGGGCGAAAAGGGCTGGTCGCATAGGCTGGCCAGCGCCGTGCCGCTCATCCAGACGAGGGCCACAACAGAACGCACCATGCTTGTAGTTTACGCGAGCCTCTTTATGCGAACGTTAGAACGGCTCCAGATGTTTAGCGCTCCTCCAAGACACCCTGCCGTAGCAAGGCCGCCACCACGGGCTCACCCACCCTTAGCAAGGCATAACTACCCAGCCTGCGGGCCGTTGTTCTCAGGCGCAGCAGATGATTCTCCAGGGCTTGCTGGTAACCTTGAACCTCCGGCTGGCCCACCTCCATCCAGCCTCCTGTCTCTACATCGTTCAGCAGGGCCTCGGAAAACCCCGGCGTAAGCTCCTCGGAGGACATGATGTGCACCAGAACCACACGGCGCAGTTTTTGCAGGAGCCGCCTCCAGTTCAGTTCATCTAGCCCATCCGTTATGAGCACCGTGACCCCTCTGGGGCGAGGGAAGTCAAACAACACCGATGGACCTTGCTCAACGGGGCGGAGCTGGCCGCGGTAGCGCTCTCCACCCCATAAAAAAACCCCCTCCGAACGGGCCGTATCGGCCAGCACACGCAACACCCGCTCGGCAAAAGCCTGCTTTCCAAAGAGCTTCATGCTTGGCGAACCGTCCAGGAAAAAAGTAAAACGGGCCGGGGCTTCGGCCTGAAATATGCGGGTATAAAGCCGGCCTGTCCGGGCATAAGCCCGCCAGTCGATGAAGCGGGGCTCATCCCCCTGGGCGTACCCACGCAGCTCGTAAAATTCCAGCCCTCGGCCGGGTACAGCCTGGGTGCGTTCACCTGCGAAGGGCTGGGTCGGGCGGGTGCGGATACGGTAGCGGGTCATTGAACGATGTCCTATACCCAGATGATACGGCTGCAAAAAAGCAACAAAATCGTGGTTTTCACAATGGCTGCTCGTAACCTTTCACCCTTTAGCCTCTTGGCAGATCGTGCTACAGCAGCTTTTTGCGCGATCGAGGAGCCCTGCATGATCCGCCTCAAAAAGCATAGTTAAAAACCACATTGTAGGTATTGCTAGTTACCAGACAGTTTTGTATACTTCACCACTGGTGTCCTTCTCGAGTCGGATAACCGACTGTGGGGGCAGCCAAAGACAGCGAGTGGCGCAAGCCTTAATTTCTCGCCGAGGCGCTCGTAGGGAAGCGTTTATCGCAACAGCGGTTGGGAATCCCTAATCCCACAAAAGCCGGGTCAGTGCCCTGGTCTAGGGTTCCGAGATGCTCTCGTGGACCCAATGCCATGGTGCCTGTACCAACCAGGAGGAACTTTGCCAAGCAAGCGCAACATCGAACACCTCGAGGCGCTCACCGCTACCCTCAAGGGCGCGGCAGGCTCGTTCTTCTTGGTGAACTACCAGGGGCTTGGGTCGGGCCCCACAGGTAAGCTCAGGAAGGCAGTGCGGGAAAAAGGTGGCAAAATAGTCGTCGCCAAAAATACCCTCATCCGCAAAGCATTGAGCAACCTGGGGTTACCGACCATCGAAGGTCTTACGGGTCCATCGGCGGTAGTGATCTTCAACGATCCTGCCGCAGCCGCCAAGGCCCTCAAGGAGTTCGCCAAGACGAACGATAAAGGCATTCCCGTCCTCAAATCGGGAGTGCTCTCGGGACAGGCCCTGACGGGCCAACAGGTAGAAGCCCTTGCCGATCTGCCCAGCCAAAAGGAGTTGCAAGCCGAACTGGTCGGTGTGCTATCGGCCACGATGTCCAACCTCGTAGGGGTGCTGGGAGCAAAGGCGCAGGAATTGGTCGGCATCTTAGATGCCCAGGTTCAGAAACTAGAAGCCGCACAGGCTCAATAGGAGGAAAAAAATGGCTCTTGATATCGCTGCTATTAAAGCCCAACTTTCCGGCGCAACCGTGCTGGAGCTTAAGCAACTCATCGATGAACTCAAGGAAGAGTGGGGTGTTACCGCTGCAGCCCCTGTAGCCGTGGCCATGCCCGGTGCCGCTGCTGGTGGCGCTGCGGCCCCTGCCGTCGAGGAGAAGACCGAGTTTGATGTGGTTCTGAAGGAGGCCGGTCCACAAAAACTCAACGTCATCAAGGAACTACGCGCTATAACCGGCCTTGGCCTGAAGGAAGCCAAGGACCTGGCCGAAGCAGGCGGCAACGTCAAGGAAGGCGTCTCGAAGGAAGAGGCCGAAAAAATCAAGAAGCAGCTCGAGGACGCTGGGGCCAAGGTCGAGCTCAAGTAACCTAATCTGGTCTCATCGGGCCGCACAGGAGGAATATGTCCCGTGCGGCCTGCTATTTATGCTCAAGGTCATCTGCTGGAACAAGACCTGTCATCCAGATGAAAATGTACCCCCTAAGCCTGCCCACTACGCCGCAAAGCCCCATGCCAAATGCAACTCGAGCATGTTTGCGCCTATCCTAAGGTTGGGCAGATCAAGGATGGCTGGGGAAATGCACCTTCTGGTCACCGCATCAAAAGGCCATTGGTTCATATTGTCTGGGTGGGGACAAGGTTTCTATACTGGGAATACTTAGCGAAGCCGGGTGTTTTCGTCGCTGAATGCCTCTGCGCTGGCCTCCCAGTAGGTGGCCATGTCCTCGGCCAGAGCACGGGCTTGACGCAGGGTCTCGGGGTCGTCGGTGCTGTGCGATAGGCCCATCAGATTAGCAACCATGTCCGAGAGTTTGGTTAGCAACCCTTGCAGCGCTTCCTGCTGGGCGGTGCTTAGCTGTTGCAGGTTTCTGAGGGTGGCGGGGCTGGCTCCAACCAGAGGGCCGCGCCCTTTGCGGTGGTCAGCCAGGGCCGACTCAAGCATGCGAAAGCGGGCCAAACGACGCTCGAACTCGGGCAGGATACTCTTGTCAACCTGCTGCAAAACATCCTCAACCTGGCGGCGGAAACCGGGAGCCTCGAGCAAAGCAGCTTCGCGGGCCAGAGCATCTCGCCGCTCTAAGGCTTTGCGCATCAGCGGGTCGTCCTGAATGACTGGGGCCGCCCGGTGCTCGAGCTGGGTTGCGCTCATGGCGATCCAGGCCAGCAGGGTAATAAAAAAGGGCACGGGCCAGGCCGAGCGGTAAGGCTCGAGGCCCTGCACAAAAAGCAGTGCAGCCACTACCCCAAGGCCCAGGGTTAGTATCCAAACAGCAGGGGGCCGACCCCCTGCGCGCAGCAAACGCCCAATCATGGGTACAGCCTAGCAAATCGCACCAGCATCTGCCCGGTTCATTGCGGTTCAACCCCTCCAGCGCTTGCGGATTCTGGGTGTGTATCACCCCGGCAACGCAGGTACTGCTGCACCAAGTTAAAGAGCGGTTCTCGAAAAGAATGCTGCGGTCTCCGAGAG
>OGCI01002394.1_pt1 | contig 12599 bp, 13 predicted proteins | sample 1570021 | NCBI WGS metagenome assembly OGCI01 (sample SAMN06264664, study PRJEB24512) | hot springs metagenome | isolation source: Hot spring water | place: South Africa: Tshipise | collected 2015-06-21
AACGAGAGTGCAGTCCCGAAAGAAGCCATTTTGGCAATCGGCTTAGATGCTCAAGTGGATGGCTATGTGGCTGTGGATGCAAGCGGTCAACCGCTGCATCCAGCCATCATCTGGATGGACCGACGCGCGGTAGCCCAAACCGAGAAAGTACGGCAAGCTTATTCGGCCGAAGAAATTTTCAAGCGGAGTGGCTTGAATCTCGATCCTTACCATGTTGCGCCAAAGATCCGTTGGCTGGCGGATGAGCATCCCCGAGTCTTTGAACGAGCACGAACCTTTTTGATGCCCGGCAGTTATATCGCTTATTATCTCAGCGGCGAACTGGGGATTGATTATTCAAACGCTTCGTCTATGCTCTTGATGGACATCCGCCAAAGAGTCTGGTCTCCGCAGCTCTGTGAAATCTTCGAGATTCCTATGGATCGTCTGCCGCCCATCTATCCCGCTAATCAGGTGATCGGCACTTTAAGAGAGACCATTGCGGCTGAAGTAGGGCTATCACCAAGCACTTTGGTGGTGCTGGGCTGTGGTGACGAACACGCCGCTTGCCTCGGTGCAGGGGTCATCCGGCCGAAGATGGTCTGCGATATAACCGGCACCGCCGAACCCGTCTGTGCTGTGGCGGAGACTCCCCTCTTTGATGAAAGCGGTTTGGTTGAGACGCATTGTCATGCCCACCCGGATTATTGGCTCTTAGAGAACCCGGGATTCGTCTCAGGCGGCAACTATCGCTGGTTTCGGGATCACTTCGGTCAGAGTGAGATTGCTCTGGCGAATAAACAACACAAGGAAGCTTACGAGCTTCTGGACAAAATGGCTGAAGAAGTTGCCCCGGGCAGCGATGGGCTCATTCTCTTGCCCTGTCTGATGGGATCGGTCACCCCCACTTGGAACGCAGCTACTCGGGGCGTTTTTCTTGGCTTTTCGCTAACCCATACCCGCGCTCACTTTGCTCGCGCCGTGTTAGAAGGTTCTGCCTATGGCTTGCGCGACATCGTCCAGCGCATGAAAGAGATCGGATTAGCCGTCGAGGAGATTCGCGCCGTAGGTGGTGGAGCGCGCAGTCCGCTTTGGCGGCAAATCAAAGCCGATGTAACGGGCTTGCCCGTCTCCTTGACTCAAACGGTAGAGACAACGGCTCTGGGAGCTGCCATCCTTGCTCTGAATGGGGCCGGATTAACCAAAACCCTGGACGAAGCCTGCGACCTGTGTGTGAAGGTGATTGAAACTCGCTATCCCCAAACCCAAAACACTGCGATCTACGACCAGCGTTACCAAACGTATCGGGCAGCTTATTTTGCCTTGTTGCCCGTCTTCGAACAAGCAGCAAAAAGCGCATGACTGAGAAAATATTAGCAACGATTCGCTGCTTCCTCCTCGATATGGATGGCACCTTCTATCTTGGGAACCGCCTCCTCGACGGTGCATTGAAATTCATGGAAGTCATTCAGCAGCAAAAGCGAGACTTTGTTTTCCTGACCAATAATTCATCCAATCGAGGCATTGCCTACGCCAAAAAAATTTCCGCCATGGGTTTTCCGCTTTCTCCCGACAAAGTGTTTACTTCTGGAGAAGCGACAGCCCGATTTTTGGCGCGGGAGTATCCAGGCAAGCGCATTTACCTCGTAGGTACACCAGCCCTAGAAGAGGAATTTCAAGACTTCGGCCTTACCTTGGTCGAGAAAGATGCCGAGATTGTTGTAGTTGGCTTTGATACAACTTTGACGTATCAAAAGCTTTATCGCTTGTGCGATTACGTCCGCGCCGGCTTGCCCTATATCGCCACGCATCCCGATTTCAACTGCCCGACAGAGGGCGGCTATCTGCCCGATATCGGCGCCATCATTGCTTTTGTCAAAGCTTCTACCGGCCGCGAACCCGACCGGATTATCGGCAAACCTTATCGCCAAATTATTGATGAACTAGCCAATAAGTTGCAAATCCCCTTGCAAAATTTAGCCATGATTGGCGATCGGTTATACACCGATATTGCCTTAGGACAGGCAGCCCAAATCATGACCATCCTCGTTTTGAGTGGGGAAACGAAACTCGAGGATGTTCGTGTATCACCTTTCCAGCCTGACTTTATCTTCGAGAATCTCGGAAAAATAGCCGAAAGGTTATCCCGACTTGAAACCCACGGATAAATTACTTTTAGAGAGGTTATTATGCCCTTAGCTTATGATCCAGCCGAGAATGAACGCTTTTGGGAAAAAGTCCGCCAGTTGCCAGGTTTTCCGCAGGGGGAAGAAATCTGTCTGCGATATATGTTGATCGAGTCCAATGCGATTTATCGCTTGAAAGAAGCCTTAACCTATATCGGCGTGCGAGACGATCAACCTCTCTTGGCAGTTATGGATACCACCCCGATGCGGCGGGGTGAAGACGATCTCAAAGCGCTCGTTCTAGCTGTGTTACAACATGCTGGCTGGGAAGTAGAGACATGTGTGTTAGAACCAGATTCAAGCGGCCAAGTCCATACCGATATGCCCCATATCTTGCAGGTCAAGGAGCGGCTAAGCCCTGAGAAGGCTGTCGTCTCGGTCGGTTCAGGAGTGGTTACGGACATTGCCAAACACGCTTGTTACCTCTTTGACCAAGAACAGGGTACACACCTTCCCTATCTAGTTTATCAAACCGCAAACAGCGTCAGTGCTTACACCTCAAACATGGCACCGACTCTCATTGAAGGGGTCAAACGCACGCTAGCCTCGCGCTATCCAGACGCCTTGATCTGCGATTTAGAAACGTTGCGGGATGCCCCGCGCGAGATGACTATTGCCGGCGTTGGAGATCTCTTGGCGGTTTTCGTCAGCATGGCAGATTGGTATCTTGCTTATCGCTTAGGTATGGATGAAACCTATACGCCCTTGCCAGAGCTTTTGATGGGCCCTGTGGATGAACTGCTCATCCAGAATGCGGAAGAGATTCGTAATGGCTCTCTTGAAGCCATGGCATTGTTAGCCAAGCTCATTACTTTAGGGGGTATCGCGATGTCGCTCTCCCATGCCACGGCCCCTCTTTCAGGTTTTGAACACATCGTTTCGCACACCTTAGATCTGCAAAACGAGGCTCGAGGAAAATCGCTGGCTTTGCATGGCACCCAAATAGCCCTTGCCACCGTGCTCGGAGCAGCAGCCTACCGTATTTTTCTCGAACAATTTGACCCCCATCAGTTGAACTGCGAAAGTTGCTATCCAGAACCGGAAAAAATGCACCGTTTCATCCTGCAGACCTTTCATCCTCTTGACCCAACCAATCGTGCCGGCGAAGAATGCTGGTCGGATTACCGTATTAAACTTGAGAAGTGGCATACGGTCAAAGAGAGCTTCTCCAATTTCCTGCTGCAGTGGGATGAGATCCGCCCCGAAGTAGCCAAACGCACTCGCCCTCCCCAACAAATCCGCAGCATGTTTGCCGCTGTTGGTGGTCCCACCCGCTTCTCAGAACTCGAACCGCCATTCGAGGAAGTGGAAGTCCGCTTCGCATTTCTAAACGCTCCTTTGATTCGCAAGCGTTTCACCATTGGCGATTTATTTATCTGGTTCAACTGGGATCGAGAAGCCCTATGGCGGAAAGTGTGGGAAACTACGCAGACCAATCACGTCCGCTAAAAGGTCGTTGTGATTTCGACTGCTTTACTGTATAATGACCTCCATTCACCATGAGTTGAGAATTACGGAGGTAAAGCCAATGGTTGCTCAAGAATTGTTAGAAATCCTGCGTTGCCCGGTATGCATTCAGCAAATCGATCATCCGCTTGAGTATTATCAAGAGTGCTGGTTGATCTGCCCCGATTGCGGGCGTAAGTATCCGATCAAAGAGGATATTCCCATCATGTTGGTAGACGAAGGGGACAAATGGATCAATACTCCCAAGGAGCAACTGCCGGTTCCACCCCCTGAAGAATGACATGTCGGAGATAGACGAATTTATCCAGCAGCTTGTCAGTGGAGAGGATGAAAAAGCTGAGGCGGCTGCGCTGGCGTTAGCCCAATTTGGCGACCGAGCGATCACGTCGTTACTCGAATTAACCCGCTCAAGCGACAGTGATTGGCGGTGGTGGGCGTTGCGCGCCATATCCCAGATCCCCTCTCCTGAATCCAAAGCAGCGCTCATCCAAGGTCTCCGCGATGACGACATCCACGTCCGTCAGTGTGCTGCCCTTGGCTTACGCCATCAACCAACCTTTGAGGCTGTGCCTCTCTTGCTGGAGGCACTGGCTTCAACGGATAAACTCCTTTGCCGCTTGGCGGCTGATGCCCTCATTGCGGTTGGTCACCAAGCAGTGCCAGACTTAATCTTAGTGGTCAAAAACGGTAAACCCCCCGCGCGCTTGGAGGCAGTGCGAGCTCTCGCCTTGATCGGCGACCCGCGCGCCATTCCCATCCTTTACGAAGTATTAGGCGAGGAATCAACGTTTATGGATTACTGGGCGACCGAAGGGTTAGACCGCATGGGCGTTGGCATTACGTATGTCACACCCTAGCTACGAACCCTTCCAAACCCATAACCACCATAATCCCATTATCCCCAACCCGATCGCAAATCGAGCTACAAAACTCAAACCCCAACCAAGGGCAAGCCCTTGCAGGGCCGCCCAGGCTTTTTTCCAATCTCTCTGGCGTTGATATTCATAAATTAGAACAGCCAAAGGCGCGGTAATCAAACCACCTAAGGGAGGCAACAGAACGGTGCCTAGAAAGCCAGCCAATAACGCTAAACCGATTCCTTGCCACGAGGCACCGCTCTGCTTGGCTCCGACACCCATCAGTACATTATCAATGACCGTGCCGACCAGCATTAAGACCGTCAACAACGCGAAAACAACCCACCCTATGGTCGTGAATCCCTGAATCACGCCGTATCCTAATGCAGCTAACCACATCACCACCAAACCGGGAAAGATCGGCACAACCAAACCGATCAGACCGATAATCATGACAATCTGAATGACCCAAAACAAAGAAGTTTCTAACCAAGCACCCATCCCTACACTTCTCCCCGAATGACCTCTACCCCTCCCATCCAAGGGCGTAACACTTCAGGGACGACGATACTGCCATCCGCTTGTTGGTAATTCTCTAAAACGGCGATCAGCGTGCGCGGCAAGCCAAGCCCCGATCCGTTCAGGGTGTGGACAAAGCGCGCTTTGCCCCCATCGCTGGGGCGATATTTAATATTGGCTCGGCGGGCTTGAAAATCGGTGACATTCGAGACCGAAGACACCTCTAACCATTCACCACAACCTGCTGCCCATACCTCAATGTCATAAGTTATCGCCGACCCAAAACCCAAATCCCCCGTGCAGAGTTGCTTAACGCGATAAGGCAAACCTAACAAGGCGCAAGTCTCTTCTGCATCCTGACGCATCTTTTCTAATTCGCTGTCGGAGTCCTCTGGTTTGCAGAAAATATACATTTCCACCTTGTCAAACTGATGGCCGCGCTTGATTCCGCGCACATCCCGCCCGGCGCTCATTTTTTCACGCCGAAAACAAGGGGTGTAAGCGGTATAGCGGCGCGGCAGGGAGGTTTCTTCGAGGATCTCTTCCATATGCAAGCCTGTTAGGGGAACCTCGGCCGTCGGCACCATCCATAGATCCTCTTCATGATCTCGATAGAGGTTATCCTGAAATTTGGGCAATTGACCCGCCCCAAAGAGCGTTTGCCCCTTGACCATGAAAGGGGGGTATTTCTCCAAATAGCCCTGTTTAGCATGTAGATCGAGCATATAGGCGATCAAGGCGCGCTGCAAACGTGCTCCTAAACCGCTCAAAACATAAAAGCGGGAACCGGTGATTTTGATACCCTGATCAAAATTGAGGATGCCCAACTTCACTCCCAAATCCCAATGGGGTTGCGGTTCAAAATCAAATCTTGGCAGTTCTCCGACGGTTTTCAAGACCACATTGTCATTCTCGTCTCTGCCCAAGGGGGTGCGCGGATCGGGCAAATTTGGGATAACCGCCAGGGTGTTTTGGAGTTGGTTTTCCACATGGCGCAAGCGTTCATCGAGTTCGGCGATGTGATCACCAACTTGGCGCATTGCTTCAATCTTTACTTGCCTTTCCGCATTGTCTTTGATCTTGCCAATCTCTTTTGAGACAGCGTTCCTTTCTGCTTTTAGGGCTTCAACCTCTTGAATCAAAGCTCTCCGTTGGGCATCGAATTGGAGAACTTCATCTACAGGGCAAGGGTCTAGTTGGCGATTTCGCATCGCTTCTCGCACCACATCAGGTTTTTCGCGCAGGAAATTTAGGTCAATCATCGGTTCATCTCCTTTCGTTAGCATAATCAAAAGCACCCCTTCGTCCGCAGGACGAGGGGGTGCTCGTGGTGCCACCTGCTTTTGCCAGTCTCGTTTTGGAAAGAGTCACCGAGAACGGCCTTCTTGGAGCTATAACGGGCTACCCGATCCCTCTTACGAGGTTGCTGCTTTTGGTTGCAGCGTCAGCCTCCCTGCGAGGGCGGCGGGTCTGATTTAGACCAGCGGAAGGGATTTCACTGTTTCCCTTGGCCGCCTTGCACCGGCCGACGGCTCTCTGCACAAGGGCAATCAGTTACTCATTTCCGCGTGCGCCTTTTTCGACATTGCCAAGCATTATACCTGACCTCGAGATGCTGTCAAGCGCTAATCTCCCTCCCGTTCGCGTAAGTGGGGGAATAAAATAACTTCTCGAATATTTGGCGAATCGGTCAGGAGCATGGTCAGGCGGTCAATTCCCATCCCAAACCCACCGTTGGGAGGCATCCCATAGCGCATAGCGCGCAGATAATCTTCATCCATCGGATGGCGTTGCTCATCATCCGCATCGTAATCGCGCCCCATCTCCAAGAAGCGCAGTTCTTGATCCAAGGGGTCATTTAGCTCGGTGAACGCGTTGCACAATTCCATCCCGGCGATAAACCCTTCGAACCGCTCAACGGTTTGCGGGTCACCTGGTTTGCTTTTTGCTAAGGGTGAGATATCGCGAGGGTAATCGTAAAGGAAAGTGGGCTGAATCAGGGTGGGCTCCAAATAATCGCCCAGCAATCCATCAATCAGCTTGCCCCGCGGGGCATTGGGATCGTAAGGGTAACCTTTCTCCCGCATTGCCCGCTGCAGGTCGGCAGTGGTTGGGCAAGCTTGAATGTCTATGCCGGTCGTTTCGAGAAGCCCCTGTCGTAGCTCTACGCGCCGCCAGGGCGGAGTGACATCGATCGTATTTCCCTGATAAGTAAACTGCCGTTTGCCCAATACCTGATCGACAACATAGACGATCATCGCCTCGGTCATTTCCATGACCTGTAAATAATCGGCATAGGCACAATAGAACTCCAATTGGGTGAACTCTGGGTTATGGGTGCGATCAACGCCTTCGTTACGGAAATCACGCCCGATTTCGTACACTCGCTCTAAATTGCCCACCAACAAGCGTTTCAGGTAAAGCTCAAAAGAGATGCGCAAATACAGATTTTGCTTCAATTGGTTGTGGTAAGTGGTAAAGGGTCGTGCTGCTGCCCCGCCGTAGATCGGTTGTAAGATCGGCGTTTCCACTTCGAGAAAACCTAAACCATCTAGAAACTCGCGCAGGGCGCGCACGATCGCTGCCCTTGTGCGGAAAATCTGGCGCACTTCGGGGTTGATAGCTAGGTCGGCATAGCGTTGGCGATAGCGCATCTCAGGGTCTGCCAAGACAGTGTGGCGCACCACCTTCCCGTCAATCAACTCATCCTTGGCAGCCGGCAAGGGAGTGATTGACTTTGCTAAGAGACGATATTCTTGGACTTTTAAGGTAGCTTCACCAGCTCTGGTCCGGAACATCTCCCCGCGCGCTTGAACAAAGTCGCCGAGATCGAGATCACGATTGAAGAGATCTAAAGCCTCCTGTCCGATCTCGTCAGCACGCAAGAACAATTGAATACGCCCTTCGCCATCTTCGATATGCGCAAAGGTGATCTTCCCCATCACCCGCATCGAGCGAATGCGCCCGGCTAAAATTGCTTGGACAGGCTGGGTTTCACCTCGTTTCTCTGCTTCTTCAAATGCGGCAATTGCTTGCCGACTGGTATGAGTTCGTTGAGCTCGAGTCGGGTAGGGGTCTATGCCCCGCTTCTTCAACGATTCTAGTTTTTCCAAACGGATTTTCTCTAAATTGGTGTATTCAGCAGGCATAGCAGCACCTCGTGTTCAAGATAAAAAAACCCCGCGCCGAAATCAAAGACGCGGGGCTATATCGATACCCCAACGCTACTCCACCTTTAAGATTTTAACAGTAAACGATCCGGCTGGCGCGTCCACGCGGACTTCGTCGCCAGGCCGATGATCCATTAGTGCCCGGCCAAGCGGCGATTCGTTCGATATGCGCCCCAAGCGCGGGTTGGCTTCAGCAGGCCCGACAATAATATAGCTTTCTGGCTCATTGCTGCCTTCTTGGATGGTAACTTTTGCTCCAACTTGGACAATCTCACTACGGCTCAGGCTCGGGTCGATCACTCGGGCGTTGGCAAGAATCGTCTCTAGCTCATGGATTCGCCCTTCCACGAAAGCTTGTTCATTTTTCGCCGCCTCATATTCGGCGTCCTCGATTAATTCGCCCCCTTCCATCGCCTCATGCAAGCGCTCAGCCACTTCCCGCCGCTTGACGGTTCTTAAGTATTCCAACTCCTCTTGAAGTTTATCGAAACCTTCGCGCGTCAAATATGTTACAGGCATGAGATTACCCTATCCCTTACAGTGTATTAAGTCGGTTTGACTTACAAGTTTCATCATAGAAAACGAATAGCGGCGGAGGGAAGATCGTTTAGTTTCCGTTTCGCCGCTCACTAATTTTAGCATAACCTAACTAGTTTGACAAGATGACCAAAACCTGCCCTGTCTGAAGATCGGTGAGCAAAGCAGTTCTTGAGAAGCACCTTCTTCAACGTAAAAAATCCAAAATCCAACGCCCAATATTGATTGTCACAAGCAAAACTCCTTCCCAGCGGGAGATTTGCCAGCCAGTGCGCATGAGAAAGACCACGATCAAAACCACCATCCCAACCAAAACCAGAATGCTGCTGACTGCACTAGCATCCACGATCATCGGACGGATGACAGCCGCCACGCCTAATACGCCTAACAAATTAAACAAATCGCTGCCGATCAGGTTACCTGCTGATACACCGTGATGTCCTTTCAGCACAGCAATCAGGGAGGTCGCGAACTCAGGTGAGGACGTCCCCGCTGCAACAATCGTCACCCCAATGACCCATTCAGATACCCCAATCAGACGTGCTAAATGAACTGCACTCTCAACCAGAAAATGTCCGCTGCCCACGACCAGAGCGATCCCAGCCAACAAGCGGGGGATATCCAGCCAACGGAACTCCCCACTGGGCAAGCCATCCTCCATCGGCTCTCTTTTCCATATCAAATACCCAAGATAGAGAATTAGCAATGAAATGAGAATTCCTCCCTCGAGGCGAGACATGTGATGATCCCAAAGAAAGAGAAGTAGCAATAGGGAAGTACCAACTAGCATTCCTCCATCGCGCACGACCATCGTTCGAGTGGTACAGATGGCCCTCACAATTGCCACCCCACCGAGGATAAAGCCTAAATTGAAGATGTTCGAACCCACAACATTGCCGACCGAAATATCCCCGCGTCCTTCCAAGGCAGCCCCGACGGTCACAGCGAACTCTGGAGCAGAAGTGCCAATGGCGACAACGGTCAAGCCGATCACCACTTCAGATAAGCCCACCCGCTTAGCAATCCGCACGGCCGACTCAACAACCCAAACCGCCCCCCACCACAAACCCAATACACAAACAATGATAATTAAGACATCATAGAGAGCATTCATGAAGCAAGATCTCCTTCGTTTACCTTTTCATCGCTGATCAACCGATGGGTGCGGCGATCATAATGGCCGCGCAAAGCATCGCTGAGGGTGCCTTCCCATAGGGGAACGCCGGCGAAGTAAGCTGCCCTGCCCAGCATGTGAGCAGCGACCGGTGCAGTCAAAAAAACAAAGGCGATAATCGCCACCACTCGCACAGCCATGCCTATTTCGCCGAAGTGCAGAGCGGCGCCTAACATGATCAACCCTACCCCGAAAGTGGCTGATTTGGTGCTGCTATGCATGCGGGTAAAAAGATCAGGCATCCGGGCAACCCCCAACGCAGCAATAAACATGAATCCAGCCCCTAATAGCAAGAACAGAGCACTTAAGTTTTGCGCCATGGCATGCCCCCTTTCTCAATGAAATAAGCAAACGCCACTGTCCCCAGAAAGGCGATTAGGGCTAGAACCGTCGCAACGTCAATATAAATAATTTCACCACTGACTACGGCGTACACAGCGATAAAGCCGACCGTGACGGAGGAAAGTAAATCCAAACCTACGACCCGATCGGGCAGGCTTGGACCGCGAGCCACGCGATAGAGACACAAGAGAACCGCAGCGATCAATAATCCAATAGTCAACCACAAAATCATTCTAACTACTCCCAATTAAGTTGGTGGTTGGCGGAGGATTGCCAACAAGCGAGCTTCTAGGTTGTTTTGAATATCCTTGCGCACCTTTTCTTCATCTTCAGCAAACATTGCATGGATATAGAGAACTCGTTTGTCGGCTGAAACGTCGAGACTCAGTGTGCCGGGCGTCAAAGAAATAAAGATAGCTAACGCACTGATCTCAAAGTCCGTCCGTGCTTGTAAAGGTAGGGCGATCACGCGCGGCTGCATGTTGTGGCGAGGGGTCAATACCTCATATGCCACCCGCAAATTTGCCAAAAACAATTCCCAGGCAAAGAAAAGGGCAAAGCGAACCAAACGCTCCACAACCACAAAATAGTTCGTAGGCCCAAATGCCCGCCGCGAAATGAATAATGCCAGATAACCGATCAGATAGCCCAACAACAGATTAGCAGGGCTGAAGATGCCGCTCAATGAGACCCATAGCAGAGCCAGAAGGATATTGGCTAAAAAGATATTCATCCCCCACCTCCCAAAACTGCTTGGATGTAAAGTTGTGGATTCATCAGTTGCTCGCCAGCCCGTGAAGCAATCTCGAAAACCGGCCCAATTCCAAAACTGATCAACAAGGTCATCGCCACCAAAAAAAGAATTGGTACAAACCAGCTCCACCCCTGCTGGAGGCTCATGGTTTTCTCTTCTTTTGCTATCACAAAGGGGGGATCTTTCCAAAAAGCCTCGTTCCATATTTTTATCATCGAGAATAACGTCAGCAGGCTAACCCCCAGCGAGACGGCAACGATCACAAACTGCCCCTGGACCAACCCCGCCTGAACCAAACTTAACTTGGCAAAAAAGCCTGAGGAGGGCGGTAAGCCTGCCAGCGATAGCGCTGCAATCAAAAAGAGGGCAGCCAATCCGCCTTGTCCCTTGTAAATGCCGCCCAATTTTTTCAAGTCAAAGGTGCCTCGCCAATGTTCAATGACGCCACTGATCAAAAAGAGGGTTGATTTGGCTAACGAAACATGGAAGACGAAGTACACTGCAGCTGCCAAGCCTAGGGGGGTAAAGATTCCCAATCCCATCAAAGGGTAACCAATCTGACTGATAATGTGAAACGATAACAAGCGGCGCATCTCATTCTGGGCTACTGCCCCTAATACCCCACTGACCATGGTTAGAGCAGCGATGACCAACAATAAGGTGTGCGTATAATCGTAATCCTGAATAAAGATCAGCGCAAAGACACGAATCAAGGAATAAACACCTACTTTGGTCAACAAGCCAGAGAACAGTGCTGTGACCGCTACCGGAGGGGTGTGATAAGAAGCTGGCAGCCAGAAAAATAAGGGGAAAATGGCAGCTTTGATGCCAAATGCGCTCAGAAAGAGCATCGAAAGTGCCGTGACCACCGCATTGGATGGTGCACTTGCCGAGGTGGCAAATTTACGCGCTAAATCTGCCATGTTGAGCGTGCCAGCCAAACCGTAGAGTAATCCCAAGCCGGCAAGGAAAATCGCCGAAGAGATCAGGTTCAGAGTTACATATTTGATTGCCCCCTCCATTTGTCCTCGTTCACCGCCAAGAGCAAGCAGGACAAACGAAGACATAAGCATCACTTCAAACCAAACGTACAAGTTAAACAGGTCTCCAGTCAGGAAGGCGCCACACACACCCATCAAGAGAAAATGCATCAGCGGATAGTAACCGAACGCTTGACGCTGATCGTCAATGCTTTCTAAGGAATAGATTGCTACAGCAAAGCCAAGCACCCCTGCTAAGACAACCATGGTCGCACTGAACAAATCTGCCACGAGGGTTATCCCAAAGGGGGCTTGCCAGTTGCCAATTTGTACCGCCTGAATGCCCTGATTCCAGACAAACGCTAACAACCAAATTGATACGGCTAGCAAAACACCCGCCCCGACAACCCCAATCCAACGTTGGATACGAGGCTTACGGAAGAAAAGCAGGCATAACACCGCCGTTACCAAAGGAATAAGAAGGGGTAAAATGAGATAGCGATTCATCCTCGTTTCTCACTTAGGCATCTGTGGATTTCATCTGGTCTAAGTCATCGGTGTTCACGCTGCGGTAGGCGCGATAAGCCAGTGCCAAGGCAAAAGCTGTCACCCCAAAACTGATTACAATGGCAGT
>OGCI01002395.1_pt1 | contig 12587 bp, 6 predicted proteins | sample 1570021 | NCBI WGS metagenome assembly OGCI01 (sample SAMN06264664, study PRJEB24512) | hot springs metagenome | isolation source: Hot spring water | place: South Africa: Tshipise | collected 2015-06-21
GGCAGGCGAAGCAATCCCCTGCGGGTTTCCGAGAAACGGAGGAGATTGCTTCGTCGCTTCGCTCCTCGCAATGACACCAGGGCACCGTGTCATTGCGAGCCTGCCTTCAGGCAGGCGAAGCAATCCCCCTCGGGTTCCGCGATTCGGAGGAGATTGCTTCGTCGCTTCGCTCCTCGCAATGACACGGGGGTCGCGATGCGGGGGAGATTGCTTCGTCGCTCCGCTCCTCGCAATGACACAGGGGCGCGATGCGGAGGGGATTGCTTCGTCGCTTCGCTCCGCGCAGGGACAGGAGGGCGTGGGGGATGGCTTCGGTTTAACAGGAACCTGCCCGCCTCTTCGCGTAATATAACCGAGCATGATCGAGCGGTGAATGGAGGTCGTTGAACTGTGAGGATACCGCTGTTCGTTCTCACTTTCATGATGACAGTAGGAGTGAACATAATGGCGCAGACGAATATTCCGCGGCCCGAGCATCCCCGTCCCGATTTTCAGCGCGAGCTGTGGCTGAACCTGAACGGGGAGTGGGAGTTTGAAATCGATGAACAGGGTGTGGGCGAGGCGCAGGGCTGGACCTCTGGCAGGACGTTCTCGCGGCGTATCCGCGTGCCCTTCTGCCCGGAGAGCCAGCTGTCCGGCATTGGCAACACCGACTTCATGACACGTGTCTGGTATCGCAGGCATTTCCGCGTGCCTGCTACCATGAAGGGCAAACGGCTGTTCCTGCACTTCGGTGCGGTGGACTGGCAAGCGCGGGTGTGGTTGAACGGCACGTTCCTGGGCGAGCACCGCGGCGGATATTCGCCATTCCGGTTTGATATCACCCGGCACGTCCGTTCAGGAGATAACGAACTGGTAGTACATGTCATCGACGAAACACGCTCTGGCAAGCAGGCAACCGGCAAGCAAAGCCACGAGCGCCACTCATACGGCTGCGTATACACGCGAACCACCGGCATCTGGCAGACCGTCTGGCTGGAAGCCACCGGCGACACTTACCTCAAGAGCTTCTGGCTGACGCCCGACCCCGATGGGGGACGGGTGGTGTTTCAGGGCTGGGTGGACGGTGTGCAGAAGGGCACCCGGGTGCGCCTGCAGGCTTATGCGGGTGGAAAGCTGGTGGGCGAAGAGGTGGTGCCCGCGAACTGGCGCAACACTCTCGGCGTGGTGAAGCTCTCCACGGTCAAGCTCTGGCACCCCGGCAAGCCGTTTCTCTACGACCTGGTGATTACCGTCGAACGAAACGGCAAAGCGGTGGACACGGTGAAAAGCTACTTCGGTCTGCGCAAAATCACCATCGAGGGCAACCGATTCCTCATCAACGGGAAGCCGGTGTTTCAGCGGCTGATTCTGGATCAGGGCTTCTATCCCGACGGCATCTACACCGCCCCATCCGATGAGGCGTTGCGCAAAGATATTGAGCTGGCGATGGCAGCGGGCTTCAACGGTGCGCGTCTGCATCAGAAGGTGTTCGAGCCGCGTTTCCTCTACTGGGCGGATAAGCTTGGCTACATCGTGTGGGGCGAGTATCCCTCGTGGGGGCTGAACGTGAACGACTACGAGGCGGTCACCCATGCCGTTCAGGAGTGGCGCGAAGTGCTCGAGCGGGACCGCAATCACCCCAGCATCATCGGGTGGTGTCCGCTGAACGAAACCGACAGCAGTCAGGGCTCCGCGCTGGCGCAGATTCTGCTGGCGACCACTCAGACGATGGACCCCACGCGACCCTGGCTGGATGCCAGCGGATACGTGCACTTCGTGCCGGAGACCGACGTGTACGACTGCCACGATTACACGCAGGAGCCGGAGGTGTTCGCTCAGCGCTACGAGACGTTCAAACAGATGGGCACCCGCGCTTGGAACAACGTGCCAGGCGATGCGCGCAGCGCTTATTGCGGACAGCCCTACTTCGTCAGCGAATACGGCGGGATGCGCATCCGCACCGATCGCAGTGCAGGCGAAGGCTGGGGCTACGGAGAGACCGACCTGCAGGAGTTCCTGAAACGCTACAAGGCGCTGACCGACGTCCTGCTGGACAACCCCAACATGTTCGGCTTCTGCTATACGCAGCTGACGGACGTCGAGCAGGAGCAGAACGGGGTCTACTTCTACGACCGCCAGCCCAAGTACGATCCCGCCCTGCTCAGGGCGATTAACGCACGCCCCGCCGCGTACGAGACGCAACCTCCGCGCGTGGTGGATGTGCAGTGGCAGGTGCTCCTGCCCGCCTCTGAGACAGCCCCTCAGCGATGGCGCTACACTTTCCAGAAGCCGTCGGACAGCTGGACGAGCCTCGACCACGATGACGGCGCATGGCTGGAAGGTGAAGGAGGTTTCGGCACACAGGGCACGCCGGGCGCGGTGGTGCGCACAGAGTGGAACAGCTCCGACATCTGGCTGCGCAAGCGGTTCCATCTGTCCGATGTGGACTTCAAGCATCTCGCCCTGTGGATACACCACGACGAGGACGCCGAGGTTTACCTCAACGGTAAGCTGGTCAGCCGGTTCTCGGGCTTCCTGACCGGTTACGTGGAGCACCTGGTCAGCGATGCGCTGAAGAGCGCACTGAAACGGGGCGAGAATGTCATCGCCGTGCACTGCCGTCAGACTAGCGGAGGGCAGTACATCGACGTCGGTATTCTGGGGGCGAAATGACTTCTCAGGAGGCACCATCGCTCCATCCTGCCTCCGGTGGGTAAAATAATAGTAGCGAGGTGACATGGGGAAAGATGGAGCGAATGGACGCACAAACGATCATCGCCTTTCTGATGGAAGACGAGGAACTTCGTCAGCAGGTGTTGGAGGCGCTGGAGTCGGATGAGCTGCGCCGTCTGCGCGAGCAAGCCCGACGTATTGCTGAGAGGATGCGCGAGCTGGAGATGCGACAGGCGTATCTGGAGAGAACCGTCAAGGAACTGCAGGCGCAGCAGGAGGAGGCGGTACGACGTGTGCAGCTCACTGAGGCTCTGCTCCGCCGGCTGTTGAAAGACAGGCAACCCGACAGCAACGATAGGGCGCTAGGCTTTCTGGTGGTGCGCAAGCCATCGACCGATACAACGCTGAACTGAACGTGAGCGAAGGGGATACCGTTCTGAAGACATCTCGCGCGGGCGGGGACAACGGTTTGCACGACGACCTCAGTGCATTCCATCTCTTCGGGCGTGAGACGGTCGTGTTGAGCACAAAGGGTATCCCCACCTACGTCAACGAGTTCTGGACCTCCAAACAGCGCCAGGCAAACAGCCTTCACGAGATCGCCTACCGCGCCTGCTTCAAGCCGCAACTTCCCCGCTTCTTTATCGAACGCCTGACCAGACCCGGTGATGTGGTGTACGACCCCTTCATGGGACGCGGCACCACCCTGATCGAAGCAGCGCTCATGGGCAGGGTGCCGATAGGCTGTGACGTGAACCCGCTGAGTGCCATCCTCACCCTGCCGCGCCTGAATACGCCACACCTTTCGCAGGTCTCACAGAGGCTGGCGGAGATAGACCTCACTCGTTGCAGGCACTACCCGCAGGATCTGGAGGTCTTCTACCATCCCGAGACGCTGACCGCCATCTGTGCCCTGCGCGAGTACCTGCTGGAAAAAGAGATGGACGATGTGGACCGCTGGATCCGCATGGTGGCGGTCAACCGCCTGACCGGTCACAGCAGCGGATTCTTCTCGGTGTACACGCTCCCGCCCAATCAGGCGGTCTCCATCGAGTCACAGCGCAAAATCAACGAGAAGCTCGGTCAATCCCCTCCGAAGCGCGATGTGAAGGCGATCATCCTGCGCAAGAGCCGGTCGCTTCTCAAGGACTGCACGGACACTGTCCGAGCCACCCTTGCTGAAGTGGCGGTTCGTGCGGTGCTGCTCACCCGTCAGGCGCAGGATACGCCGGAGATACCGCACGCCAGTGTAGACCTGGTGGTCACCTCGCCGCCGTTTCTGGACGTGGTGGACTACGCGCAGGACAACTGGCTGAGGTGCTGGTTCTGCGGGATAGACCCGACATCGGTGCCTGTGACGATGGCACGCACGGTGGACGAGTGGCAGAGCGCGATGCGCGCGGTCTTCGCGGAGCTGGTGCGTGTGCTCAAGCCGAACGGGTACGTGGCGTTCGAGGTGGGCGAAGTGCGCGGAGGTCAGGTGAGACTGGAAGAGGTGGTGCTGGATACGGTTGGTGGTCTACCGCTACTTCCCGAAGCCGTCATCATCAACGATCAGCACTTCACCAAGACCGCGCACATCTGGGGGGTCAGCAACCGTGTGAAGGGCACGAACACCAACCGCATTGTGCTGCTTCGCAGGTGCTGAGTCACGGATGCACCCAGATGGCTTCGCGCTCGATTCGGGGGGCAAATCGCCCTTCTGCCAGCATCTTCTGCCACTCGGCTTGGGTGTACACCAGCAGGTCGGTACTGAGGGGTAGCGCTTCAGCGCTGCAGGCTCGTGCGCGCTCAATGAAGGGCAGCTCCGTTTGTCTGACCATAAGCACCAGGTCGATGTCGCTACCCACACCCCAATCGCCCCGTGCATAGGAGCCAAAAGCCACACGCGCGCCACTTCGGGATGCTCTCTGACTGTCTGTTCAGCCCAGACCTTCACCGCGTGCAGAACGGTCGCGGAGTCGAGCCATTTCATTACGGGCGAATTCCATGACCTGACGGGCATATTCCACTCCCTCCCGGCTTTGCCTGATGGTGTAGTACTCGTAGGGTGCGCCTTCCGCGAACCCGTTTGGGTATCGTGGAGGGATATAATACGCATCCAGAATGCTGGCAATCTCCCTCATCTGCGGCGGCACCTCGATTTTCTCGGGCAACCGCTGAAGCAGTTTCAGCACCGAGTGCCCCCACGCTTCCTGACCCAACTGCATCTGGAGCGCATTGACCGCTTTTTCCGCTGCCTGCTGTGCGGCGAAACATGCCCATTCGTGCAGATCGCTCTGCATGCTCACCTGCGCCTGCTGATAATCGCGTTCCGCCTGACGAAGCCAGTCCTCTGCCCGATACATGGTGAAGCCTCTGCTGTCCATTGTAGCACGAGCGGGAGCTCGTGTCTGTCATCTCTCGCCGATATGCTATAATCGCACTGGAAATCTGCCTGTGGGAGAAGGCGCTATGCCACAAGCCATCGTGAACGTGACCGTTTGGGATGGTCAGCGCACCATTGCGCCCGGTTTCGTGCTGTGGGAGGGCAATCGCATCATGGATGTCGGGCGGGCAGACACGGTGCGCTTCGCCTCCAGTGTGCGACTGATTAGCGGAGATGGAGGGTGGCTGATACCCGGGTTGATTGACCTTCACGTGCATGTGGATGAGGTCATCACGCCCAGCCTGTTCCTGCAATTCGGCGTCACCTCCGTGCGCGACATGGGGTCTAGCCCCAAAGTCATCCAGCAGTGGCGCACCAGATGGCAACGAGGAGAGCCGGTTCCCTATGTGTACTGGACAGGGCGCAACATCGACACCGGCAAACCGTCGTGGTGGGAGGCGGTGGCGGTGAAGAAGCCTGCGGACGTGCCCGGTCTGCTTGAACACATGCGCAAGCTGGGAGCCGACGGATTCAAACTGTATGTCAACAGCGACCGTGCTACCGCCGAGGCGGTCATCGACTACGCACGCTGGCGGGGTATGCCCGTCACGGCGCATCACGAGACGATACCGAGTTCCGAATTGATGCGTCTGGGCATCAGCGGAATCGAGCACGCACACTGCCTCCTGCATGAACTGCTCACCGAGCGCCCCCGAATCGATGAGAAACGTCAAAGCGGTTACCTGCGCGTGTTCGCCGGTTTCGAACGGCTCAGCCCGGATACTGCGCAGGCGCGCCGACTGCTGGAGCTGGCATACGCCACCGGAATCGTCTGGACGCCGACGCTTTGCCTGTACGACCTGCCCCCGTGGTGGCGCAGGAAGAAGCCTGCCAGGATAGCGGTCCCGGAGGCATGGCGCAAGGAGTGGTCGAAGCCATACTGGGATTTTATCTCCACGCGCGGCTGGACGCAGGAAGATAGGCGCAGGGCAGAGAAGAGTATCTATGTATTCCGAATGTTCGTGCGGCGGGCGCACGAATTCGGCGTGTTGATTGGTGCCGGTACCGACACGCCCGCGCCCGGTGTGCTGCCGGGAGCGGCTCTGCACCACGAATTGCGCCTGCTGAACACCAGTGGGCTGTCGAATGAAGAGGCGTTGCGTTCTGCGACGATAGTTGCCGGTAGGGCTCTGAGTCAGGGCACGATTGGTGTCTTGCAACCCGGTGCTCGTGCAGACTTTCTGCTATTGGCTGCCAATCCGCTTAACGACCTCTCCAATCTTCAGCGCATCCGAAAGGTGTGGGTTAACGGCAAGCCTGTACCGACTGCGTCAAAGTGAGCCTCATCTGGCTCTTCACTGGCGTACGCCGGTGTTCCCTCCGTCTGGATGCGGAAATCACCATCGCTACATTTCTGACGATAGCCGATAATGACCGTGTGACAAAGAATCGCCCCGCGTGATGGAGCTTTCCTGTCCGAGTGCTCGTCAGGTTCTGTCTCCGGGACGAGGAGGAGGATACCATGAACGACGGAAGGCGTTTTGCGGGAAAGCTCAGCCTGCGCGCGCTGGCTCTGTTTTCCCTGACCTGTCTGTTCTTGTCAGTGCTGTCTGCCTCACCAAATGACCCCGTACTGATTCTGCCCCGATTTCTCCCTGATACCATCCGTCCAACTGTTTCCCGGGACGGATCGCTGCTAGCGGTTCCGGCAGGCATGGGCACAGTGATGGTTTTTAACCCGGATAGCGGTCAGGTCGTTCGTGCACTGCGCGGGTTAACCGGTGGCTGGAGGGAGGTGGCTTTCACCCCTGACGGCAACTATCTGCTCGGCGTCAGTGAGACCTCGTCGCGGCTCACGGCGAAGCTATGGCGCACCAGTAACTGGAGCGTCTACCGGGAGCTCAGCACGCCGCTACCGCACTGGCTTCGCGCGGTGGCTATCTCACCTGACGCGCGGTTGCTGGCTGTGGGTGGCTGGAACTACCTGAAGGTGTACAGCCTCGACACCGGGCAAGAGATGGCAAACCTGCCGCAACCCGGGCGTTATGTCTTCTCGCTGACGTTTTCACCCGACGGGCAGTACCTCTTCTCGGCAAACGGCGGCACTAAAGCCATGGTCTGGCGCACCTCGGACTGGGGCGAGGTCGCAACACTTGCCGAGGGTCTCTCGGAGAACGTCTGGCTGGAGGTCGCACCCGGCGGACGGCACGTGGCGCTGGCTACAGATAACGAGGTGCGCGTGTGGTCTGTGGGCACATGGGATGCGCCCCTGTATGCCATCTCTCGCCCTTCGTTTAACGAGGAGGTACCTTTGACCTTCTCGGGCGACGGCAGTCTGCTCGCCGCACGCTGGGACGCCCACACGGTGAAGGTGTGGCGCCTGAGCGACGGCAGTGAGCAGCTGAGTCTGAATGTGAAAGGCAGCGATAGCTGGATATACGTACGTCGTATCGCGATGCGCGAAAACAACGACCTGTTTGTGGGCATGCACACCAGCAGGAACAATCACATCGCTCATTTCAGTCTATCGCAATGGGCGAAAGTGAAGGAGATACTGGCTCCCATCGCCTCAGACAACTCTGGAGTCGCGCTTTCGCCCGATGGCGGTCTGCTGGCGGTGCTGGATCGATACAGCGGTGCATTTGTCCTGGTTACCGCCAGCTACCAGCGGCAGATGACCGTCACCGGCACTCCATACTCAACCCTCCTCAGCTTCTCGTCGGACGGCTCACGCCTGTTTGTTCCGAATCTGGGCATGTATTCGGTGCCAGACGGAACGCAGCTGTGGGCGAGCAGTGGCGACGAGTGTGTCTTCCTGCCGGACCCGGACAATGTGGTTGTCCGCAGAGACGTGGCTTGGACGGGTGGAGTGCACTTCCTAACCGATGCGAACACCGGTGCGGAGCGTGTGCGGTTCGATCGCGGCAACGGCGACCTCGGGATCAGACACGCTTTATCCTCTCCGGACGGGAAGTATCTGCTGGCGCCCGGCAAGGGAGAGGGGTGGAACTGGGATACCAGCTTCCGCGTGTGGAAGGTGCAGAGCGGTCAGCTGGTATACGAGCAGTCGTGGAGTGCGACCTCGGCAGCCCTGCACCCCGGTGGGAACTTCCTGGTTGCAGGTATCGGAAATCGGCTGGTGCTCAAGAGGGTGACGGACACGGGCGATACCCTTGAGTTCGCCGATGTGCACTCGTGGCAGGCGCACAACGACGTGATACACCGAATCGCCTTTGCGCCATCCGGATCCGTATTCGTATCTGGCTCGGAAGACTCGACAGTGAAGGTATGGCGGTTCCAGGATGCTCAACTGGAGCGGGCGCTGGGCGGGCATGTGGAGCCGGTGTATTCGGTGGCGACAGCCCAGAATGGCAGCGACCTGCTGGTGGCAGCAGGTGGGTGGGGTGGTGTCACCCTGTGGCGGATCCCCAATCCCGGCGCGGGCAACACCCCGGTCTCGGTGCCGCAACTGCTGTATCCCGAAAATGGTGCCGAACTGAACGACTGGAGGCTCTCGTTCCGCGCTACCGATGCCGACCCGAACGATGCTCTGCGCTTCCGCGTGGAGATTACGGCGCCGGACGGCTCCCTCGTGAGGCGTTTCGACCAGACGATGGACAGTACGCCCTTCGACAGGGCGTACGCTGCCTCCGACGAGGTCAGTTCGGTGAACCTGGATGTCGCCATGCCGCTGGGAACCTACCGCTGGCGCGTTCAGGTAACCGATGGCTGGTCGTGGAGCGGGTGGTCGGCAGAGCGCACGTTCACTCTGGTCAAGCCGGTGCTACCTCTCGGTCAGTTTCGAACGGTGCAGCTGGGTGCTGGCGGCGTGTGGCGCTGGACGGTGAACGTGCCCGACGGGGCGCCGAAGCTGTTCATTACCTGCCGTTCGGTGGAGCGCCTGATAAACCACAAGGTGGAACTGTATCGCGCCGGCACGAAGATTACCGAGCAGATGAGCGGGAATGTGCTCATCGACCGAACCAACCCCGACGCGGGTGAGTACGAGCTGGTGATTACGCCGTCCGCAGCTGGAGGCATTGTGCTGTATGCGGGCACCGCGCTCCCCAGCGTCCGCCTCGCTGGGAGCTACACGGGCACCATCTACCACAGCGACGGCTTCGACTGGATCCAGCTGGATGTGCCTGCCGGGGTGCGTGCTCTACACTTCACGGTGGACGCGCCCGGCAATGTGACCACGCTGGATGTCTGGCGCGACCAGATTGGCAGCTGGCAGAGATGGAGCGCGAATCAGCAGTTCAACCCGCCCGTGCAGTTGACTATCAACAGTCCGCAGGCGGGGCGCTACTACATCCGGGTGATGGACCACGGGCAGCTGCCACAGACGCAGGTGCGGCAGTACACGTTGACGCTGTCTGGTGCACGCGTCAGCCTGAGCGCCACGGCGACGCCGACGATGATCTCCGCCGGTTCGCCAGACCCCGTTCAGCTGCGTATCACCTATGCCAACATCGGCGAGGCTCCTGCGGCAGGCGTGTTGCTCAGGTGCGTGCTTCCCAGCGGACTGACGCCGGTGGATGGCTCGGTATCCGATGGCGGTGTGTATGATGCAGATACCCGCACGGTCACGTGGAACCTCGGAGACGTGCACCCGGGTAACGGCGGCTCGGTTGCCCTGCAGGCGTCCGTTTCCGCAGACGTGCCGCAGGCGACCAACCTGGCGGTTCAGGTCAGGCTGGAGTCTGCCGACCTGCCAGAGGAAGCGACAGACGAGGTTGCTGTGTGGGTGGGCGCAGCAGGCGTCGCATTCGACAACGTGTACACGCTCTACAACACCGTGAACGTCACCATTGGTGGGCAGAACATCGACCGCGCCCAGGGAGTGCCGCGCGTTTCGCTGGTCTTTCCGGCGGGAACGGCGACCAGTGGTGAGATTTTTGCGGAAGAGGTCACCGTATCGGAAGACGGCAGCACGGTGACGGCACGGTTCGCCCTGTTCCACCATGTGTTGAGCAATGTCGCACCGACCCTGCGTCTCCATCATCCCAGCACCGGCACGCTGCAGTGGCAGGCACCGATGCTGGAAGCCTACGACATGCGCGCTGACGTCTCGTACAGCAAGAGCTTCGTGCGCATGGGGCGTCAGGAGCGGTTTGCGGTGGCGGTGAGCAACCCCACCTCGCAATATCAGACGCCCATTGTGAAACTCACCCTGCCACTGGAGAACGTGCCTTCCGACGAGAACCCACAAATCGCTTACGTCCTGACAGATAGCGGTGGTCGGGAAGTTGCGCGAGGCACCATGAACATCAGCAGTTCCCGCGAGGTGGTGGCATTGATGCCGCCCCTGGCGCCGTTCAGCACAGCGAATTACGTGCTGAATTTGAAGGTGACCAGCGACCGGTCGGCGCCAAAGACGCGCATCGAGCCGATGACCATCGCCATCGTCGTCGTTGTCAGCGAAGTGGCGATCATCGGGGCATGGGCAGGGCATAGCATCCTGCAATCGGGATGCGAGCAGGCGGTCAAGCGCCGGCTGCGTGAGGAACTCGCTGATGCCGGACATGACCTCTCTGACAGGCAGCTGAACAATCTGTATAACGCCTACAGACAGGCAGGCAGCTTCATGACAGCGTGGCTCGCGGAGATTGCCTCGGGAGCCTCCGAACAGGCGTTCAAGGACTGGGTCAAGGCGAAGTATGGTGAGACCTTCCTCGACGTCGCCGAAACCACCTACAAGGCGGCAAAAGGCGACCATCCGATGGACATTGCCTTCAACGCCATTGCCAGCAAGCTGGCGGATGGTCTGGACTGGCCGCTGTTGCCCGCGACGACGGCGATCAAGGCGTTCCTGGCAGAAGGACAGAACTGCATCGAAACCGCCAATAACATGCGCCAGATCGTCCGGCGCATCAACCAGAAAAAACAGTCCAACCGTCTCCGCATCACTCGCGCCTGGGACCCCAACGCCAAGTCCGGCAGCTTCGGCGTGGACGGTTTCCTGCCCGAGGGCGACAGCATCGACTACACCGTGTTCTTCGAGAACCAGCCTTCGGCAACCGCATCCGCCGAGGAGGTGCTGATCGAAGACACGCTCGACGCCAATCTGGATGAGAGCACGCTGGAGTTCACCGGGTTCGGCTTTGGCGCCAACGAGGTGCGCTTCAGTCAACCGGTAGCTTCACTCTCTCAAGGTGTGAGGCTGGGCAACAACCTGGTGGTGCGCGTGCAGAGCAGCTATGACGCTTCCACACGCAAGCTCACCGTGCGCTTCAAGGGCATCGACACCCGCACGGGAGAGCACCACGAAGACGGCTTCCTGCCCCCCAACGTCAACGAACCGCAGGGCGAAGGCTACGTGTCCTTCCGCATCCGCCCGAAGTCGGAAATCGCGTCGGGCACGCGCATTGTCAATGCGGCGAGCATCATCTTTGACCCGCATCTGGGGCAAAACCCGCCGATGACCACCAACGAACACGTGCTCACCATTGACAAGCAGTCGCCTACCGTTGCCGTGAGAAACCTGCGCGAGGTGGAGCCGAAACCCCGCTTCCCTGTGGAGTGGGAGGGTTCGGACGACAGCTCCGGCATCGTGGAAACCGAAATCTGGTACGCCGAGAACGGTGGTCCCTTCCGGCTGTGGCAGGTGCTCCGACCCGGAGAGACCCGTTCGGACACCGGCTCGGCAACGTTCGTGGGCAAGTTCGGCTACACTTACCGCTTCTACGCGGTGGCACGCGATAAGGTAAGCAACCGTTCCAGCCATCCGTCCAGCCCGCAGACCAGCACGACAGCGGGCGCCACTCCGAGCATCCCTGTAGGTTTGCAGCTCATCGCTCTTCCTGTAGCCAGCGAGGAGCCTGACGCTCGGCGCGTGCTGAACTTCGACACAGACCGGCTGGCAGCGTTTGTGCCCGGCACCGGCTACGTGCGCTATCCGACCACCCCATTGCAGGTGGGACGTGGCTACTGGATACAGGTGCCAGCCACGCATACGCCCAGCATTCGCGGCGAGGTCGCCGACGACACCCAGCCCTACACCGTCCCGCTTCAGCAGGGCTGGAACCTCATCGGCAACCCGTGGCTGGAGAACCTCATGTGGAACCTCAGCGCCATTTCGGTGGAGCTGGGTGGTCAAACCAGGAGCCTTGCGGAAGCGCAGGCAGCAGGCTGGGTGGAAGACTACGCCTGGGGATGGGACGGCACGAAGTATGCTCTGGTGTATGATGCCAGCATCGTGCCGGGCGTCTCGTCCCAGCTGCAGGCATGGAAGGGCTACTGGTTCTATGCCCATCAGCCATGCAACCTGGTCCTGCCTCCTCCGTCGGCGAGCGCAACTTCCCGGAGCCGTGCCGTAGGTGGAACAGGCAGCTGGAGCTTCCCCGTGCGTTTGCATTACGGCTTCGCCAGCGCCGAAGTGACCGTCGGTTTGACCAGCGGGCGAGGGCTATCGGTGGGACTTCCGCCCGCACCGTTTGTCTCGTCCGGTGCGCAGGCACGGCTGACCATCTTGCAGGCGCGTCAGACGGTTGCAGTGGACGTGCGGCGCGCTTCGGGCAAGCAGACGTGGCAACTAGAGGCGGAGTGGACGCCATCTGAGAAT
>OGCI01002396.1_pt1 | contig 12580 bp, 12 predicted proteins | sample 1570021 | NCBI WGS metagenome assembly OGCI01 (sample SAMN06264664, study PRJEB24512) | hot springs metagenome | isolation source: Hot spring water | place: South Africa: Tshipise | collected 2015-06-21
CAAAAATCAAAAATTCAAACTGTAAAATGCAAATCTCAAAATGACAATCTAAAATCCAAAATTATACAATCCATTCGCCGAAGGCGAATACCTAAATTTTGCATTTTGATTTTTGAATTTTAAATTTACTCTAATATCCTCGGCACTTTGACGAATCCGTCTTTGCTTTCCGGCGCCTGGCCAACCAGCGCCGAACCGCCAATTAAATCAATTTTTCTCGGCTCGTCTTCGCGCATAATATTGCTTAATTCCGTCCCGCCGGCCATCGGCAAAATGCCCTCGGTGTTGACCCGGTTCAACTCGTCAATGTATTCCAAAATCGCCGAAAGTTCCCGGCAAAATTTTTCCTTTTCTTCCTTGCTAATTCCCAGCCGCGCCAAACTGGCGATGCGCTCTACCTCGGTTTCGGTTAATTTGTTTTTTTGTTTCCCGCTCATTTTATCATCGTTAAAAATTCTTGTTCGCTGATTATTTTTACGCCCAGGTCTTTAGCCCGCTCGTACTTTGAGCCCGGTTCCGAACCGACCACCACGTAATCGGTGTTTTTGGAAACGGTTGAAGAAACCTCGCCGCCGAGTTCCCGGATTTTCCTTTTGGCTTCGTCGCGCGTCAACCTTTCCAATCCTCCGGTCAAAACGAACGTCTTGCCCTTTAATTTGGCCCCGGCGGCCAGCCGCGCGCCCTTGATTCTCACCCCAACTTTATCAAGCTTCTCCAAAAACCGCAAATTCCGATTATCGCGGAACCATTCGTAAACGCTTTGGGCGACCTTGGGTCCGAAATCCTGAACCGTTTCCAGTTCTTCAAGGGTCAGTTTTTTGGCGGCTCCGATGACATCGGCGGGACGAACTATGTCTTTTTTTATTTTGGAAAATTTATTGGCGAGCACAATGCTGTTTTCCTCCCCGACGTGCCGGATACCCAGGGCGTAAAGGAAGCGGCTCAAATCAACGGCTTTGCGGGCTTTGGCCATCCCGACGATGTTTTGGGCCGATTTTTCGCCGAACCGCTCAAGCGCAGCGATATCCCCTTCCTTTAAATTGAACAAGTCGGCGGCGTCGGAAATCAATCCTTCTTCAATGAATTTATCCAGAATCTTCGGGCCGATGCCGGCCATGTCAAACGCCGGCCGGCTGACGAAATGATAAAGTTTTTCCCGGTTCTGGGCAAAGCAAGACCTATCGGAACACCGCCAGATGGCCTCGCCCTCCGTTTTTTTGACCGGAGCGCCGCAAACCGGACAGGTTTTCGGCATTTTAAAATCCTTTTCTTTGCCGGTCCGTAAATCCTTCAAAACTTTGGAAATCTGCGGAATGACGTCGCCGGCCCGGCTGACGACGACCGTGTCTCCGATTTTCAGTCCCAGCCGCCTGATTTCGTCCTCGTTGTGAAGTGAAGCCCGGGAAATAACCACTCCGCCCACTTCCACCGGCCTCAAATAAGCCACCGGTGTCAGGGCGCCGGTGCGGCCCACAAAAACCTTAATATCCTCCACAATCGTCGTCGCCTCGCGGGGAGAAAATTTATAGGCAATGGCGGCGCGGGGGGCTTTGCCCGCCACGCCGGCTTTTTCAAAATCCCGGTTGGAATTAACAATGACCACAATGCCGTCAATCTCATAGGGCAATTTTTCGCGGTGTTTTTCCCAATAGTCCCGGAATTTAAAAACTTCGTTTATATCGCGGCAGAATTTGTTGTTGGGATTGGTTTTAAAGCCCAAGGCCTTCAAAATTTTATGCTCTTCCTCGTGCGCCTTCTGGCCGACATCCGTGACAATGTCGTAAGCGAAAGAGTCAAGCCGGCGGCTGGCGGTGATTTTCGGGTCCAGTTGGCGGACAGAGCCGGCGGCCACATTGCGGGGATTGGCGTAAATCGGCGCGCCTTTGGCCTTCTGCTCCCTGTTCAGCCGTTCAAATTCTTTCTTGGTCATAAAGACCTCGCCTCGGACCACGAGATTTCGTGGAATTTCGAATTTCGAATTTCGAATTTCGAATTTCTCAAGCTCAAGCTTGAGAGGTATCGCTTCAATCGTTTTCAAATTTTGGGTCACGTCTTCTCCGGTGACGCCGTCGCCGCGAGTGGAGCCGGCCCTGAAAATCCCGTTTTCGTATTCAAGTTCAATGGCCAGGCCGTCAATTTTCAGTTCGCAGTAAAAACCGGAGGGCTCGCCGATGATTTTTTTGACGCGTTCCAGCCATTCGCTCATATCTTCCCTTGAAAAAGCGTCGTTGAAAGAAAGCATAGGGCTGGTGTGTCTGACTTTTTGGAATTTTTCCAAGGGCTTTCCTCCCACTCTCTGGGTCGGAGAATCGGGCGTGATGAATCGCGGAAATTTCTGTTCCAGGTCAAACAGCTCTTTTTTCAGGGAATCCAAAGCGGCCTCGCTTATCAGCGACTTGTCAAGGACATGGTAAGCGTAGCGGTAACGGTTTATCGTTTTTTTTAGTTTTTCTATTCTTTTTTTGGCCTCTTTTTCGGTCATTATCTTAAGTATATTATATCCCAAGTTTCCATTTTTTAACAGCAAAACCCCGTAAAGGGGCTTGGAATTAAAAAAATGGAAATTAAAAATTTAGTAGCTTACCCTCAACCCTCTTCTGGTGTTCCGCAAAGCCCCGATTGACACCAAAAAAGTGGCGCCATCGGTGGTCTTGGTTACGCTGAAAGACGCGCCGTTATCCAAAAGGCAATTGGCGCCGCGGCAGGCCCGGCCGTTGAAAGGTGGCGGCGGGTCCTCAGACAGCACTTTCCGCTCCTTGAACAGCATCCATTCAAGTCCGCTATCGGCCGCCATAATGGCTTTCACCGATTCGGTAACATCTCCGGCCAGCCTTATTTCAACGACGAAAATATTGGAAATGGCCAAAGCGATGGCGAGGATAACCGCCAACAATAAAACGGTCAAAACCAGGGCCTGGCCTTTTCCAGAATTTTGAATTTTGAATTTTGAATTTTGAATTTTCATGACTGGAGTTCCCTTTGCGAAAGAGTGGTTTGGACGTTAATTTTCGTTTCCTGAACCCCTTGTCCGGCCGTGGCTCCCAGGGTAATGGTAATTCTGGGCTGCCTCTGGTCTCCCAAGGCCTCTCCGGAAAGATAGAATTTCAGGTAGTCAACCGTCAAATTTTCGGGGGTTAAGGCCGAAAAAACGTAATCGCCGCCGCCAAAAATTCCTTTTTCTATCACGCCGCCGTTCAAACGGTACGAGACCTGCTGGATTCCGCCCCCGATGGTGCTCGTGAAGCGAAGTTCGTTCTGAAACAAACTAAAATTGTAGCCGGTCCTGATGTCGCGGGACATCGCTTCAATGGTATAACGGACTGAATCCTGGAGAGTCCTCACCGCAACGGTTTTCCGCTGGGCGGCGACTACGCCCAAAAAAATCCCCGTGACTATGGATATCAGCAGCGCGAAAATAGTTAAGGCGACAAGAACCTCAATGAGGGTAAAGCCGCGATCTGATTGATATTTCGTATTTGGTATTTGAACCATTGATATTTTATCCCGCACTAAACCGTGTCTAGAAAAGCGTAAAACGAAAAAGGCAAAACAACAACTTAAAATTTAAAACTAAAAAAGAAAATTTTTGAATTTTAAACTGTTATTTTACGCTTTGCGCTTTGCGTTTTAAATTCTTGCGCGGTTAGCGCGGTTAGCGCGGGATGAAGGTTTGACAACCAAAATTTCTGCGTCCTTCGGACTTGAAATTTTTGGTCAAGTCCTTCACTTCCAGTTAAAAAGGTGGTCTTCCGCTTCCAGGGGCGGCATATCCCTGTTCCGTTCGCGCCAGGTTACGATGGATTTCACCCTGATTTCATTAGCGTTTATTTTAACGATATTGATGCGCCGGGAAAAAACGGACGGCGTTCCGCCTATAGAATAGTCGTAAATGCCGGAACCGGAGTGAAAATAAAGAGGCGGGTTGGCTCCCAGCGCCATTAAGCCTTGCGAGGTGTAATCAACCCGCCAGTCGCCTTCAGCCAAATTTTGATCCCACGGCACCGGCGAGTTTTCAGGCGCCAAAAAATTGTTGTCGCGGATGTTCCTGACGATTTCAATTCCCTCCTGGGCCAAATTGGCGGCAATCAGGCGGTTTCGCAACAGGGCCGCGTTGGCGATATTAAAACTGATGATGGCGGTAACGCCGAACATGGCCACTATGAAAATGGTGGCTGAAACCACCACTTCAATCAAAGAGAAAGCCGATTGGCGTCTTGCATTTTTCATTTCATTGAATCATTATCTGGCCGGCCATAGTGACGACCACCCTTAGGGTCTGGCCGGTCCTGGAACTCTGAATTATTATTTCGGCCGGCGCCGCTCCCGGATAAAAATGAACCTGGGGTTCGGGCGGGTTGAAAACGATATCCGAATTATTGAAGCCGCCGACGACTACGCCGGCCTCAAATTTGCTGACCGATATTTGCTCGCCCCAAGACAACTGGAAATCCTGGTCCGAGCAGTCGGGCTGGGTCGCCCGGTCCGCGAACAAAACATAACTGTCGCTCTGACGGTCAAAATGGACGCCGTAACCGCAGGGAACCTCGCCTGCCACTTCCTTGGCGGACATCGCGTTGGCCTGCTGGCGCGAAATATCCAGCACCAATTTCTGGGCGGAACGCGTCAGCGCGGCCTGAGCTTCACCCTCGCGCGACACCGCCAAAAGCGCTGCCATCACCAAAGCGACGACCGTCATCGTGACCACCAATTCAATCAGGGTAAGACCCTTATTCATCCCGTTAGACATTCTCTTAAATATCATATTAGAACCGAAAACCCCATTTATGTCTAACGGGATTCATAAACGAAAACGAATTTGAAACGGTCTCCGGGACTGACCGTCTGGGCCGACAAAGGTTTTTCTATCTTTTCGCCGCCCAGGTAGTAATTCCAGCGCCCGCCGTCCTTGCCGTCGGCGAGTCCGTCAATCTTGACGATTTCTTCCGTTCCGTCTTTCCCCCCGATTTCCAACTCAAGATTACCCGCCAGGGCCGAAGCCCGCAAAGCGTCAAGCAAGGACATATCCTTGACGACCTCTCCCCTGAACAATCGCTCCTGCCCCTTTGAGCCGAAATCAATGATAATCGCGGCCTGGCCCGGCGCGAGCGAGACGGAAGACAAAACATCGGCGGAATCTTTCCGGTAAAATTGCCAGTAATAAACGCCGCCCAATATTACGGCCGCCAGAAGCAATAATAAGGAAATTAATTTTGACTTCATAAATATAACGCGAATAACGCAAATAATACACGAATGTCGCGAATAAAATTTATTGGCGTCATTCGCGTAAATTCGTAAATTCGCGTTATATTTTATGCGCGCGGTAAAACAAAAAATAATCTGGCTTGATTTCATTTCCCCGGCTCCCCAGGACCTGGAATACCTGTCCCAGACCTTCCATTTCCACCCGATTACCATTGAGGAACTGGCCCAGCCGTCAACCCGCTCCAACGTGGAGCATTACGACGATTACCTTTTTCTCGCCCTGCATTTCCCGATTTACGACGTCTCGCTCAAGACCTCCCGACCACTGGAAGTGGATATTTTGATAACCAAAACCCACTTCATCACCATCAGGTACGAAAAATTGAAGCCGGTGGACGAATTTTTTGAAAAGTGCCAGCGCGACCCCAATGTGCGCGAGCGGTGCCTCAACGAAACCACCGGCCACCTGCTTTACTATTTCCTTGAAGAGATGCTCAATTTCTCCATGCGCCAGCTGGACCATATCGTGAAAAAAATTGAACAGATAGAAGACAAAATTTTCAAAGGATTTGAAAAGGAAATGATTCACGAAATTTCCCTGGTCAAGCGCGACATCCTGGATTTCCGGCGCATCATCAAACCGTACAATTCCATTTTTGACTCGCTGGCGAACAAAGGCCAGAGTTATTTCGGCAAATCGCTGAAGATTTTCTTTCTGGACATCCAAAGCGACTACCTGCGGGTCTGGAACGCGGTGGAAAACTACAAAGAAACCATTGAATCGCTGGAAACCACCAATTCGTCGCTCGTGGAAACCAAGATAAACGAAGTGATGAAAATCCTGACCTTGCTCGCCTTCATCGCCATCCCCTTGACGCTCGTGACGCAGATTCTAAGCATAGAAACCATCGGCCAATTCCTTTCCAATTATCCCTGGAGCTACATCGCGGTCGTGCTCGCCACCGTCGGCGTGCAAATCGGCCTGTTTTTCTTTTTCAGGAAACGCAAGTGGCTGTAATCGCTTCGCTCAAATTCAAAATGCAAAATGCAAAAATAAAAATGACAATTAAAAATTTAAAATTATTTTAAAACTATTTTGGATTTTACATTTTCATTTTGATTTTTGATTTTTGAATTTTGAATTTAAGTAAAAAAGAATGCGGGTCTATAATACTTTAACTCGGAAAAAAGAAAAACTCGTCCCAATCCGCAAAAAACGCATCGGTATGTACATTTGCGGCCCGACGGTTTACGGCCCCAGCCACCTGGGGCACGGCCGCACCTACATCGCCTTTGACGTCATCCGACGCTACTTTGAATGGCGCGGTTTTAAAGTTAAATTAGTTTCCAACATTACCGACATCCACGACGACATAATCAAAGAGGCCGCGGGCCGCGGCATTTCCGTCCGAGAACTCGCTTCGGTTTACGAAAAGGAGTTTTTTAAAGACCTGGAAAAACTCCAAATCAAAAAAGCCGACTATTATCCCCGTGTCACCGACAACGTCAAAGAAATCATCGCGTTGATAAAAAAACTTTTCGCCAAAGGCCTGGCCTATAAAGCGGCCGACGGCTCGGTTTATTTCAAGGTCGCCGGATTCAAAAATTACGGACGGCTTTCGGGAATTAAATTGAAGAAAGCCAAAACCGGCACGAGGGTGGAAACCGACAAATACGAAAAAACCGAAGCCGCCGATTTCGCCCTCTGGAAAAAGGAAGACGTTGAAGGCGCCAACTGGTCAAGTCCCTGGGGAAGGGGACGTCCCGGCTGGCACATAGAATGCTCGGCGATGTCCGCCAAATACCTCGGGGAGCAATTTGACATCCACGCTGGCGCCCGCGACCTGATATTCCCGCACCACGAAAACGAAATCGCTCAAAGCGAAGGCGCGACAGGAAAATCGCCGTTCGTCAAGTACTGGCTTCACAGCGGACTTTTGATGGTTGACGGCCAGAAAATGTCCAAATCGCTCAAAAATTACATTGAACTCGGGCAAATTTTCCGGCAGTACGAACCGCGGGTCTTGCGGTTCTTGGTCCTCACGACGCATTACCGCTCTCCCCTGGACTTTTCCTATTTCGCCATGGCGCAGGCCAAAAACGGCCTGTCCCGGATTGACGAATTCGTTTCAAAACTGGAAACCCTGAAAAACGCGCCAAAAAAACATACCAACATACTTGAGAATGTTGGTATGTCAATAACGCGGGAAATTGAAAAAACGCGGCTAAGATTCACCGCGGAAATGGACGACGATTTCAACACGCCCAAGGCCCTGGCGGTAATCTTTGATTTTATCAAGGACGCGAATAAATTAATCGCCGAAAACAAATTGTCCCGAAAAGAAGCTGCCGGAATCATCAAATTCTTCAAGGAAATAGACGAAATTTTCGCCATTTTGTCGCCGCGAAAAACGGAAATTCCCGAAGGAATAAAAAAGCTGGTCGAAAAAAGAGAACAGGCCCGCGCCGCCAAAGATTGGGCCGAAGCCGACAGATTGCGCGCTGAATTGGAAAAATCGGGATACAAAGTGGAAGACACATTCCAGGGATCAAAAGTATCAAAAAAACAACCGAGTTTTTAATGTTAAAAAATATCTATTCTACTATTTGACGATCGTCAGGTAGTAGAAAAATGGATGCTAAACAAAAACCCGCAGGCAATGCCGGCGGATTTTTATTGATAATCACTCAATTACTCAAATCAGCGTCGCCCTGACGACGATTCTTTTGTAATCCGTGCCGACCGGCCAGCAGCTCACCAGATAAAGGCCGTCTTCCCTGATTTCGCTTTGCAGTTGTTTGGGCGTTTTGACGAATTTTTCCTCCACGCGGTATTTATAAACTTTGCTCCCGAAATTGACGGCGACTTCGTCGCCTTTCTCCAGTTTGTCAATCAAGCTGAAAACCGTCGGATATTCGCTTTGGTAGCGGAAGATGATGTAATCGGCGCTGTGGCCCAGGATTATCGTTTTTCCCGTCCGGCTGCCGGGCCTGGCGCTGCCCGGATACAAAACAACGCCTTTTTTCAAATCTTCCAGGATATCCGAGGTTGCCGCGCTCCGGCCGGCGATAAGCGGCGCATTGACGCCGATTTTAGGAATGGCGATTCCGTCGGGAAGATTTTTGGAATCAGCGAAAACGGCGGGCAACTTGGCGCTTTTAAGCAAATTGGCGCCCAGGCCCAGCTCATACGCCAGCCGCCCGGCATAGACCTTAATGTTCAGGGAAAAGAAAATGGCCGACCAAACCAGGACGAAAATGAAAGCGAAGATGAGAAATTCGGCCGCGAACGTCGGGACGGCCCGGAATTTTTTGGGTTTGTATTTGGGCTTCAATAAGTTCATAAATTTGACAAACTGGCCGCTTCCAGAATATCCAATCCGGAATTAATCAGATAATTATTGAAGATAATCGCTCCCAGGGCGACGGCGATAATCACCAAGCCGTTCAAAATCAAATCGCGATGCTGGATTCTGACATGGATAAACAAATTCAGAAGGAACACCACGAGGATAAAAACGAGGCCCGCCGCGAATAAATTCTGGCTGATTCCCGAAATATCGGAAAGGAAGGCCTTGGTCATTTTGCCGTATTGAAATGAAGAAGGACGGCCGGATTGCGGAATTGTTTTGGTTTTGAAGCGCGAACCGAACATTTGGACGATTATGTTCGTTTTTTTGCCGGAAATTTCGGCCGAAACCACGGCAACGCCCATTTCGTCGTAATTGGCATTCAAGATATTGGCCCGGTGGGTCTTGGAACGCATCCAGGCGTCAAAAACCGAATTGGCGTCAATAAAACCCCGGGCCAGGTTTTCCCCGGCGTAATAATAGTCGTAGCCGCTTTTTTCCATCCAAAACCAGGGCGCGACGCCCCGCGGACTTACGTGGTTGAAATAGTCGTTTTTGACCATATCCGCGGCTTTGGCTTCGGCCGCCCTGCGCAATTCCACGTTTTCCGCGAGCTCCTTAAGCCCGCGCTCGGCGCGGCTTTTGTTCACTAGGTCAAAAATGGCAATTGCCGAAATGTCGGCGAAAAGGCCGGAGCGGGGCACCAGAAAAGCAGACAATAAAAATATAATTTCCGCGCCGATAAAAACAACCAGAAAAAAAATCGCGGCTTTCTTTTCCAGGGCCTGGGGACGGAAATCGTTAGCGGCATAAGGAATAAAGTAATTTTTAAATTGTCCGATGACTTTATCCATTGGGTTTTTATATTATACCATACAAAACAAAAAAGCGCAATCCCCACACCAAAGTTCGGTGCGGGGATAAATCTCTCAAGAACAGATTTAATCAGTGGACAAGCAGTTTTTCCGCTTTTTGCGGCTCGGCCATGATGTCGCGCACGATTTTTTCCATCCGCATGGACCGCGAACCTTTTACCAGAATCAAATCTCCTTCTTTGATTTTACTCTCCAAAAACTCCCCCGCTTCATCGGAGGTGTCAAAAGAAAAAACGTTTTCTCGCGGCATGCCGGTTTTGACCGCCTCATCAGCGATGAGCTTGCCTCTTGGGCCGACGGTAAAAAGCAAATCCGCGCATTCCCTGGCGCGCTGACCCACGGCTTCGTGCGCTTCAATGCTGAATTTCCCCAATTCCAGCATATCGCCGAGCACGGCGATGCGCCGACGCTCCGGCATTTCGCCTTTTCCCGCTCCCAAATCCCGCAAAGTGTCCAAGGCCGCGTGCGTCGCCATCGGGGAAGCGTTGTAAGTGTCGTCAATAATCCAGGATTTCTTAACGCCCTTGAGCATCCTCATCCTTCCGGGAGAGGCCTGCCAGCCGTCCAGCGCCTCGGCAATCTCAATAAGGTTCAGGCCGAGGACGATGCCGACGGCGGCGGCGGCCAGGGCCGGATAAACGTTTTGCTTTCCGAAGCGGCCGGCTAGACGTATGGGCACGAAACTTCCGTCGTGGTTGATTTTGAAATTGATGCCGCCCATATCACCGCCGGAGCCGTCAAGCGAAGGAGGGTCTATTTCATAGTGGGTCGCCAGGATTTTCGCCCCTTCGCCGAAACCGTAAGTCAAAATGTGGGCTTCCGTGCGCTCGCGCATGTCAAAAACCGTAGCGTCGTCGTAATTCAGGATTGCCCAGCCCCAGACCGGCAAGACCTCAACCAAAATGCGCTTTTCGCGCGCCACCGATTCCGGGCCGGCGAAAAATTCCACGTGCACCGGTATTTCGCCGACGGCGGTGACCACCGAAATTTCCGGCTTGATGAACTCGGTAAGATAACGTATGTCGCCGGGCTTGTCCGCGCCCAATTCTAAAACCAAAACCCGGGGATACCGGAAAGGCAGCAAAATCAAAAGTATTGCCTTGAAATAATTCCACAGCCACAATAAAACGTTTCTTTTGGCGTCAACGCCCCCGATAATCGTCAAAGGAGCGCCGATTTCATTGTTGTAATTTTTTTCGTTTTTCCGAACCCTGAAATAGGGCCTGAGAACGGCGAAAACCGCTTCTTTGGCGGAGGTTTTTCCGACCGAACCGGTGATGGCGACAATGCGGGGTTTATATTTCTTTAAAACCAGAATGGCGGCGATTCGCAAAGTTTTTTGGAGAAATTTTCTCATCATGAAAATCAAAATCAAATATCAAAATGAAAAATGAAAATGTAAAAATTTAAAAAGATACTTTTTGGATTTTGATTTGTCATTTTGATTTTTGCATTTTTAATTTTGAATTATTCAGTAGGCGGTATTTGATAATAATCCAAAATAAACTTGGTCAAATCCCTAAAAACCGGCCCTACCGACCCTTCGGCCCACTGAATGCCTTTGGGTTTATCCAATTTTACCAGAACCGCGAACTCGGGAGAGAGCGCCGGCGCGAATCCGACGAAATTATGGATGGTTTCGCTTGAGTAGCCGCCCTGGCCGTCGGGAATCTGGGCGGTGCCGGTTTTCCCGGCAACTAGGTATCCCGGCACCTGGGCGCGTTTGGCCTGGCCGTTTTTCACCACCGAGGCGAGCATCGCGCTGATTTTCGCCGAAGTTTGCCCGGAAATCGCCTGCCGTTCAACCTGGGGCGCGGTTTCCTCAATCCGGCCGTTTCCGTAGTCAATTTTTTCCACGATATACGGGCGCATAATCTTGCCGCCGTTCGCCAAAGCGGCCACGGCCCGGATGAGTTCAAGCGGCGTGACGGCGATGCCCTGGCCGAAAGAAGCGGTGGCGAAATTAACGTCCTGTTTTCCCGAAAGCCCCGAAATTTTCCCTTTGACCTCGGCCGGCAAATCAACGCCGGTCTTTTCGTCAAAACCGAAAGCCTGTATGTAGTCCCTGAACAAATCCTTGCCGAGCCGCTGCTGGACGAACACCGCGCCGGTATTCAAAGATTCCTCCAAAACTTTTATCATGTTCACCGTTCCTCTGCCTTTGCCGTCAAAATTTTTAATGGTGTAACCGCCGAATTTCAATTCTCCTTTGTCTTCGTAGGTCGTCTCCGGCGTGACCGCGCCGGCATCCAGCCCTGCGGCCATGGTAACCGGCTTAACGACCGAACCGGGTTCATAAATCGTCTGGGTGGCCGCGTTCAGGAAAACGCCGACTTTTTCCTTGTTGTATTCGTTGGGATTGAAACTCGGCCAGTTCGCCAAAGCCAGAATTTTTCCGGTCCGCACTTCCATAACGACAATCGTTCCTCCCGCCGCCTGCCATTTTTTGGCGGCATCGGCCAATAGTTTTTCGGCTTCCATCTGAATGTTAAAATCAACGGTCAGAATCAAATTGGCGCCGTCCTGAGCCGGCGTGATATTCCGCCCCCTGGGCCCGAAAATCCAGTAACCCTCCGGATCTTTGTCGCCATGGAAAACTCCGGGCTTTCCCGCCAATAATTCATCGTAATATTCCTCCAGGCCGTATTGGCCGGAAATCTCGTCGTTCTTTTTCGCGACCGTGAAACCGACGAGATGCGAAGCCAGCGTGCTCGAAGGATAAAAACGGCCGGCTTCCTTGTCAAGATAAATTCCCGGCGCCTTGAGGACTTTCAGGGCGCCGACTTCTTCGGAGGTGAGCTTTTTCTTGAGGAGTTCATAGGGGTCATCCGGCTTGGAAATCCTGGCGAAAATTTCTTGTTCGCCGACGCCCAGAATTTCCGCGAGCTTCGGCGCCAATTCTTCGGGATTTTTTATTTCACGGGGAACGGCGAAAACAACGTCAAAATCCTTGTTGACGGCCAGAGGAAGAAATTCGCCAAATTTGTTTTGCGCGAAAATCTCGCCGCGGCGCGCTGATAAAACTTTGGAAAACTGGTGCTGGGATTCGGCCTGCGCCAAAAAATATTCCCCCTTGTTTACCTGAAGAAAAAACAAGCGACTGCTGACAGCCGCCCCGCCCAAAACCGCCGCGAAACATAAAACGTAAAT
>OGCI01002398.1_pt1 | contig 12574 bp, 15 predicted proteins | sample 1570021 | NCBI WGS metagenome assembly OGCI01 (sample SAMN06264664, study PRJEB24512) | hot springs metagenome | isolation source: Hot spring water | place: South Africa: Tshipise | collected 2015-06-21
CAGGGGTTTTGTGTTGCGTTTGGCTTGGCGTTTGGGGGTGGTGTTAGGCTTCATCGTCGAGAGGATACCCGTTGGCGCCCTGATTTTTCAAACACCCCCACCTGTTATTGACTTGGCTCGCCTCTCAGCGCACCTCTGCAGACCGCCTGCTGAGCGCCAGCTTCCTGACGCTGGGCATTACGCTATTGACGATAGCGGTGCCGGTGCAGTTCGAGGCGCCTGTGATTGCCCTGCTGTACAACCTTGAGGCGATGATACTGGTGGCGCTCGGCATCTGGTTCAGCAACCGCCTGCTGTATGCGATGGGCTTGGGCTTATGGCTGGCATCGTCGGTAGCCACTTTGGGAGTGCTGGTCTCCGAACCGAGGTTGCCGCTGGTATTGTTCAACGAGCGTGGGATTGCTCTGCTCAGTTGGACGCTGGGGATGGCGGTGAACGCCCTCGTTGCTCGGATGCGCTCCCTGAATGAGCCTGAGTCGGCGGTGGACAGGCTCCTGCTCCGTGAAGCGGTTGCCATCTTGGGTGGCTTGGGCGCGCTGTTCGGCACGGTGAGCCTGACCACGATGGAGACTTATTACTACTTCAACCTCATCGGTCAACCGAATAATCCGCTCGCTTCGGTATTGGTCTCGCTGGAGTGGACGCTGTTTGGTGTGCTTCTGTTGCTGGGTGGTGCGTGGTACCACACACGCGGAGTGCGCCTGTTGGGATTAGCTTCGCTCGCTATCACGGCTTGCAAGCTGTTCCTGTTCGACCTATCGTTTCTTCAGATGCCTTATCGTATCTATACCTTTGCAGGGTTGGGTATCACCCTGCTGGTCGTGTCGTGGCTTTACAGTCGTTATGGCAAGGAGGTGGCAAAAGAGACCTAAAAGCGGTGGAGGCGCGCCCCCGGCAGGATTCGAACCTGCGACCACCCGCTTAGAAGGCGGATGCTCTATCCCCTGAGCTACGGGGGCATGATGCTCCCTAATTATGGCACAAACCTACGCCCCGCCTTGGGGCGGTCTGCCGAGCCGTATCTCCTCGGCTTCGGGTTCGCTGGGCAGGCGGTAGAGTTCGTCGATCGCCTGCTCGTAAGCCGAAATCTGCTCACGCAAGGGTGCTAAGAGTGTCTCTGAAGAGGGCGTTGCGGCGCGGGGCGCACTGCTGAGCCGTATGGTCTCCACCAGCAGGCTCTCTACGCTGGTGACAATCACGGAGCTCTCGTTCTCCAAAGTTTGCAGGGTTCGCTCTAAGTTGCGGAAGCTCGCCAGTTCGCGCGCCTTCTGGCGATAGGCGTTGGTGAGGGTGGTATGCAGGTGCGGGTCGCGATTGCGTTCCAAACGGCGCCCCAGCGCTTTCATCTCACGCTCCATCTTGGCGCGATAGGCGCGCCACGCCCGCTCGGTGTGAGAGAGGCTGGCAAGTCCCCCCTCGCGCCACGCTTCCCAAGCGACTGTCAGATGGTCTATCCACGACAGTTCGCGCTGGGCTTGGCGCATAATCTGGGCATGCAGTCGGCTGGCGCGATGGCGCAGTTCGGCGTCCTTTCTAAGAATCTCGTCCAGTTCGGGGTACGAGGCGCGCATGCCCGTCATCTGGTGGAGGTTGGCGCGGATTTGTTGCACCATTTGGCGCAGGCGTTGGTGTTGCTCGCGGTGGTGGGGGAGCATCGCAGGCACCCGCTTGGCGCGCCACAGAGCGTAGCCCGCACCCACCAGCGCGCTCCCCCCGATTAGCCCCAGCGTCGTGAGCAGGGTCGTGCTGAGGTTCGGAAGGTATCCCCACAAAAGTCCGCCCACAAGCCAGCCTGCGGTGAGGAACACCCCGATACTCGCACCAAGAAACGCCCCCAATCCGACCCGCAACATAAGTGAATTATACCTATGGGATTCCAATTCAGTTGCAGGAATCGTCGCTTGGCGTGGCGTATAGTTGTTTAGACACAGGAGGTGCGTCGCGGATGGGCGCTCGCATGAGTGGCGAAAGAAACGACTATTAGACGCCCTGAAGCGCTGGGCAACACGCCGAGGGCTGACCGCCGACGATGCCGACGATGCGCTTCAAGAGGCACGGCTCAAGTACTATCTTCGTAGGGGAGTGGAGTTTCTGGATGATGAAACCCCTCAACCCTACCTACTACGCCTGATGATGCACGATGCTATCGTCGAGTTTCATCGCACCTCCCAACGCCGTCAGAGCGCTGAACAGCACTACTACGAGTGCGTAGGACTTATATGGCGAGGTTGCGTCGTACCTCAGACCCTTCTGACAAGCCTTGCTCTCCGCCAAGCACTCATCCTGCCGCCCCAACGCAACCACTGCTTCCTTGTTCATCGCGGACAGTACCAGTCGAATATTAGGTAGAACAGGTGCAGGTTATGAGGTGAGACAGTTATGAGAAACACACACTGCAAAAAGGGACTCACACTCTTGGAGATGTTGACCGTGCTGGCGATTATCGCCCTGCTGGTGGGAATTATTGTGCCCGTGGTTGTGCAGGCACGCAAATACTCCCAGCGGACTGTCTGTGCCTCTAACCTGCGCCAAATCCACTTGGCTTGGTCGCTCTATCTTTCAGACCATAGGGTCGCTCCTACGGAACCCAGTGGATGGCCCCCGCATTTGGGAGCCCTAGAGAGTTATATCAAAGACCGCCGTGTCTTAATATGTCCCTTAGACCCAAACCCAACAATAGGTATCTTCCCAGATGTGGTGCCAACCAGCTACTACCTCAACAGGCGTGGGTTTGGCAAACAGATGCTTGAGGTCGACCCTAACCCTGGTATTGTAGCGTGCATGCTTCATGGTCAGTGCAAGTTCTACTTCCACACAAACCCTACAGAACGTCCACGTCCTATCTGTAAGGGCACGCTTCTGAGAGTACGACTCGATGGCTCACTAAAAGTGGCACGGTACTTCGTGGCGTGCTTCTACGACGGGGAAGGTCGGCTCATCGGAGCTGGGAACATTTACTGGTACTTGTTAACCGACGCGCCTGAACCTCAAGGAGATTTCTCCTACGGCTGGGTTGAATGCCGTCCTGAAGACGACCCTTTCAACAGGTAGCAACGAAGCCAACGCAATCGTGGAGGAACACATGATGCAAAGGACGATTGAAGGATGGCTAATTATGCTATTCACCGCTCCCATCCTGCTCTGGGGCATCACCCAGATTTGTTCGTTGATGGTGTCGCTCATGCCCATTATCCCCTTTGAGCATCGTTGGACCCTTCCATCGTTGCCTGAGTTGGTGTTTCTGGGCGTCTTCACCGTGCCTACTGCGGTCTCCGCTTACCATTATGTGACACAAGTTGACGAGGCGAAGCGGCGCACTGCGAAACGCGTGATGTTCATCGGTCCTGTTCTATTGTACCTGCTCCAATTAGTAGATAATGCTGTGGGGAGACCGTTTATAGAGTTGGGGTTGCAGATTGTGCGTCTGGTCAGTATTGCTTCTTACTTGCTAATCACACTCTACTTGGCGCGCGCCATCGTTAGATGGCAGGAGACGCACGGATAAACTCAGATGGTCTTGAAATCCGCATCCAGCACACGAATGAGCGTTAGATGTTCCAGCTGAGCGCGCAGGGGCTGAAGTGCCGATTGAAACACGCCTTCCGACACTCTGCCCACCAGATAGACCCGCTCGTTCGGCTGTTCCTGTTCGGTGCGTTCAATCGGGAACTGGCTTAGTGGCTGATGAAGCTGGTCTAAGGCTTCTTGTGAACCGACGGCGCGCAGGTAGTAGCGGAAGGCAAGGGCTTCGACTGGGGCGAAGGTGTGAACCTCACCCCCTTGCCCCCTCTCCGTAAACGGAGAGGGGGAACCACCCATCTCCCCTCCCCCTGCATTTAGGGAGAGGTTCGGGGAGGGGGTTTCAGTTGCCCTCACCCCCAGCCCCTCTTCCGACGCTGTGGGAGAGGGAGGGCTGGGGTGGGTGAGGGCACTATCTCGCAACGAAGGGTCAGGCACAGGGGGAGTTGGGTGGCGTGCCACTTCTATCAGGTCGCCCACCACCGCGCTGGCGGTTGCCCGTGCGCCCGCGCCGAAACCGTGAAAGAACATCTCTTGGAAGCCGTTGCCCTGAAGCCAAATCCCGCTGAACGCCCCACGCACTACAATCAGTGGACACCAGTTCGGCACCAGCGCTGGATGCACACGCACATTAATGCGTCCATCGGGCAGGCGTTCGGCATGCCCCAGCAGTTTGAGGCCGTAGCCCAGTTGGTGCGCCCAGCGGATATCGTGCCCGCTCAGGTGGGTAATACCTTCCCGATAGACCGCCTCAACAGGAACCGGCTGCAAGAACGCCAATCGCGCCAAGATAGCCATTTTGTACTGGGCGTCGTAGCCTTCCACATCGCTGGTCGGGTCTGCTTCGGCATAGCCACGCGCCTGAGCTTCCTTGAGGGCGTTTTGGTAGGCTTCGTCGGCAGGTTCGCCCGATTGCACGGCGCGCTCCATATGGCGCAGGATGAAGTTGGTGGTGCTGTTCACAATACCCACCGCGCGCCCGATACGATTGCCTGCCAGCGCGCCCTGTAAGCAGGTCAAAATCGGCAGGCTCCCTGCAACGCTCGCTTCGTAGAGCAGGCGAACTCCCTTCGCCTCTGCCAGCCGTATCAGTTCCTCACCTGCAATCGCCATCACCATCTTGTTGGCGGTAATCACCGACTTGCCCGCTTCTAAGGCGCGCTGGATGTAGGTTCTCGCTGGCTCCAGACCGCCCAGCAACTCTATCACGACTGCTACCGAGGGGTTGCTGAATATCTCGTCAGGGTCGGTGGTGAGCCGTTTGGGGGGGATGGGCACGGCGCGCGCCTTGTCCAGACGGCGCACCAGCACCTTTGCCACTTCAAATCGGGTTTGGGTCTGTGCCTCCAGCAGGTCAGCGTTCTCGTGGAGCAGGGTCAAGACCCCACCGCCGACCGTGCCTGCCCCCAACAGCGCTATCCGAAGTGTCTTCATTCAGGTTGCTCCACCAGCATCAAAATCTCGCCTTGTTGGACAAGTGAAGCGTTCTGAGCGAGAATCTTGCGCACCACGCCTGTCACAGGGCTGGGCACTTCATTGAACACCTTCATCGCCTCGATGAGACCAATCGTCTGCCCTTCGTAAATGGTGTCGCCCTCTTCTACATAGGGTGGCTCTTGGGGCGAAGGACCTCGGTAGAACATGCCTGTCATCGGCGCCTCGATAGGCGTGAAGTCGGTGCGCACCGTTTCGGCTTCGGCTCGGCTGGGCGCCACCACTGCCACTACGGGCGCCTCGCTGACAGGGAGCGCGCGCTCCAACACTATCTGCAGGTCGTCCACCTCCAGTTGGAGCTCCTGTAGGTGGTAGCGCTCCATCACTTCAAGGCACTGCTCCACCAGTTCAATCGGCAAACTCACGGGCGGGATTATACCCGTATTGATGGACACCCTTCGCTGACGCTCAGGGTGACAGGGTGGGGGATTGTCATTCTGACACCCCCTTTCTGTTATTCTGAGCGAAGCGAAGAATCTCGGTGCAACCTCAAGCAGAGACCCTTCGCTGACGCTCAGGGTACAGGGCGGGCTTTTGGGGACGAACTGAAGCTCGCAGTTCAGTGCTACGCCAGTGTCTAAAACAGGGTATCCTGCTCAGTTTCGCGCTTTCTCCATCGGCAGGATGCCGATGCCACGATTTTCAAACACCCTCGTAACCCCTTGACTTCCCCGCAGTTTGGCGGGTATACTGAATGCGTATAAATACGCACACTGTGCGGAAGGAGGATTAACCTATGCATCGTTTGATGACTTTACTAACGCTTGTGAGCCTAATAGCGCTCACGCTTTTCACCAGCGCTTCAGCGGACGGTCGCTATCGCCCTGAGACCTACTTTGTCGCGGTGGACTCGCTCTCGGTGCTGACTTCAGGCACTTATGCAGGACTTCCCAACCCCAACGCTGGACGCCTGACCCTGCTCTATGCTCACTACACCGACCCGCCCACCGAACACTTCCACGGGATTGGTGTATGGAGCTATACGGGTCCTGCCGACAATCCAACCATACGCAACACCAGCAACAACAACCGCCTGCCTGAGCTGGGTCAACGGAACCGCCCCGGCGGTCAGCGCTACCTCAACTTGCTCTATGCCAACTCTGGACCATTTGCAGGCAAGTGGGTCAGTGGACGCGACGGAGGCGAGTACAGCCTGCTTACCATTCGCCCGACGGCATACTTGCGCAACTTCCTCAGCGATGAGCGCGTCAATCGCCTCTACAACAGCTTACGCGGGCGATGGACGACCACGCCAGGCGACCTGGGCATCACCGTCGGGATAGAGCTGTTGGACATCACTCCGGGACTTAATATCGCTTTAGCAGATGGCACGTCCATTCTTCAAGAAGTGGGAGCCATCTACATTATCGGTTCGGGCAACGCGTGGGAGTTTGACCCCGTGTTTTGGGTAACGAATGACGCTCCTGCCGTCTACTCGGCTTCGTTCCGCTTGGTTGACCTGTCGGGAGTGTCCGCACGCCACAGCGGTGTATTCCACTACGACTTTTTCGTGCCTGAGCCTGCGAGTATGGTGGTACTGGGCACAGGGTTAGCGGGTTTACTCGCTCTGCGCCGACGTAAGAAGTAGATAGTCCTTCCAAATCGTAAAGGCACCCAAATCTACCAAAAGGCTGGGGGTCCGCTCGTTGCCCCAGCCTTCAAAGATTATTAAGCCCCTGATCACTGAATAATGAAGGTCGTGAAGTAGACCTCTAGCACGCTCTCTTTCTCGTGGGTTTTGTGTTCCAGCAGCTCGTTGACCCGTTCGCGGATGGCTTCCCGCACCTTATGCTTGCCCTCCAAAGTGTTGAGCTCGGCGCGCTTACAGCCAGCGAATGCCATAATGACGGCATCCCGCAAGGCAGGCACCTCTTCCTTGAGCTTGTCGGCGGGGACGGTGTCTTTCATCCCCAACGCAACCCCGACTTTGAGATAGTTCTCTTCGCCCAAGTTGAGAATGAACTCTCCCAACTCTAACGGTTTGCCCACTTGAGGCGGTTTCGGTTCGGGCGGGGCTTTACTGCCCATCAGGTTCTTGCCAGCAAACACACCGCCCGCAACGCCAGCGATGAGCGCAATCACCATCATCAGCATCGGGCTTTTGCCCTTGCCGTCGCCGCCACCCTCTTTGGGCTTCTTTTCCTTCTTGCCCGCCATCGTTGTTCACCATCGAGTTATTCCATCTTCGCAGTGAGATGCTCCTCGCATTTCTGCAGGGAAAAACCACCTCCAAAAGAAACAGTCCCTTGATGAGCGTTCTGCTTTCGGTGCCCATCGCGGAACTGGATGTCGCTCTGTGCGTGAGTAGTGGGCAGGTTTTTCGTTGGAGCCGTGTGGATGAGGACTGGGTCGGGCTGGCGGGCGACCAGATGCTGATTGTCAGACCCCGTGGGAGTCGTTGGAGTTTGCAAGGTTCCAACGACCCCATCGCGCTGTTCCTGCACCTGTTTCGTATGGAGGTGGACTTGAAGCAGGTTCACACCCAGCTTCTGCGCTGTGATGCGCGCTGGGAGCAGTGGCTCAATCAACTGCTCGGGCTGCGACTGATGCGCTGGGTGAGTGCGCAAGAGTGCCTCTTTTCGTTCCTCTGTACGCCTGCGAACAACATCCCTCGTATCACAGGCATGATTGAGCGATTATGTGATCGATACGGCGAACCAATCGGGGAGTGGCAGGGACGCTTGTGGCGCAGTTTCCCCTCAGCGGAAACGCTCGCCAACGCCGACGAGGAGGCACTGCGCCAAATCGGCTTTGGCTACCGCGCCAAAAACCTTATTCAGGTCGCACGCACCCTCCAAGCGCGCGAACCGAACTGGCTCGACGAACTGCGCACTCTGCCCTACTGGGAAGCCAAACAAGAGCTGATGCGCCTGCCCGGCGTGGGCGCCAAGATTGCGGACTGCGTGCTTCTGTTTGGGTTAGACCAACCGCTGGCAGTGCCAATTGACACCCACATGTGGCAAGCGGTGGCGAAATGGCTTCTGCCCGACCTCGCCCAGAAAAGCCTTACCGAACGCACCTACCGTCAGATTGTGGACTGGTTCCACGAGCGGTTCGGCACTTGGACAGGCTGGGCACATCAATACCTGTTTACTGCACACCTGCTGGCAAGTAAGTCCTGAGGGCGACTATCTCCCCACAAACCCTATAACCATTAGGTATGCTTATACCGACAATTCGGAGCAGAGGACACCAACTATGTGTGGCATCACAGGCTATATCGGACCACGACCCGCGATTGAGATTGCGCTGGACACGCTCAAACGCTTGGAATATCGGGGCTACGACTCGGCAGGAGTCGCCTTTTGGAGTGGCGACCACTTAGAGGTCATGAAGCGCGCTGGCAAAATCCAGCATCTGACCGAACTCTTGAACGGCGTGGAAGCGCACGGCTTAGCGGTCTCTCACACCCGCTGGGCAACCCACGGCATCCCTAACGACCCCAATGCCCATCCCCACACCGACGAGAACGGCACGGTCGCCGTGGTGCACAACGGCATCATCGAGAACTATTTGGAACTGCGCCACGAGCTGGGCGCACGGGGACACCGCTTCAGCTCCGAGACCGACACGGAAGTGCTGGCGCACCTGATTGAAGAGCAGTTGCCTCTGTGCGAAAGTCCCGAAGAAGCAGTACGGCGTGCTCTGCAAGGGGTGCGAGGCTCCTATGCCATCGCCGTGATGTTCACCGAGCATCCCGACCGCGTCGTCGTCGCCCGCCACGACTCGCCCCTCGTAATCGGCTTGGGCGAGGGTGAAAACTTTATCGCGTCCGACATCCCCGCACTGTTGCCCTACACACGGCGCGTTATCCTACTGGAAAACGGCGATTTGGGCATAATCACCCGCGATAGCGTGCGCTTGATGAGGCTGGACGGCTCCCCAATAGAACGCCCTCCCGTAGAAATCACTTGGTCTGCCGAGGCAGCAGAGAAGGGCGGACACGAGCATTTCATGATCAAGGAAATCTTGGAACAGCCCGAAGCCGTGCGCGACACCCTCCGAGGACGCCTCAAACCGAACGGCGGTATTGCCTTCCCCGAACTCAAACTGGAGCTGGAAGACTGGCAGAAGTTCCGTCGTATCCTCATCGTTGCGTGTGGCACCGCCTACCATGCGGGGCTTATCGGCAAATTCGTGTTGGAGCGCTGGCTCCGCCGCCCCGTGGAGGTCTATTACTCCTCGGAATTTCGCTATGGCGACCCTATCCTTCAGCCCAACACGCTGGCGCTGTTCATTAGCCAATCGGGTGAGACCGCCGATACGCTTGCCGCGCTCCGCCTATGCCGAGAAGCGGGCTACACCACGATGGGGATTGTGAATGTGGTGGGAAGTAGTATCGCCCGCGAATGTGACCATGTGCTATACACCCAAGCGGGACCTGAAATCTCGGTGGCGTCCACCAAAGCCTACAGTACGCAGATAGCGGTGCTCTCGCTGTTGGGGCTGTATCTCTCCAGCGTGAACGGCACTCTACCGATGCACACCTACACCGAGGGCGTGAAGAGCCTGATGCAGATGCCCTCGCTGATTGCGCGCAGTCTGGAAACCGAGCCACAAGTACGCCAAATCGCAGAAGCGCTCTACCAAACGCCTCTGGCGTTTTATCTGGGGCGTGGGGTAGATGCGTATGTGGCGATGGAGGGCGCCCTCAAAATCAAAGAGATTGCCTATGTGCCCACTCAGGAACCCCCTGCGGGCGAGATGAAACACGGTCCGCTGGCGCTGATTGAACCAGGGGTTATCGCCGTGTTCGTCTCCACCCAAGAGCGCACGCGCGAGAAACTGCTGGGCAACCTCAAAGAGGTCAAGGCGCGTCAGGGCACGGTGTTCCTCGTAACAACCGAAGACGACGACCTGCTCCCCCAAGAGGCGGACTACACGGTACGCATTCCGCGCCTGCCGATGGAAGAGCTCTCACCGCTGGTCTCTATCCCTGTGCTCCAGCTGTTTGCATACCATGTGGCACGCCTGCGCGGATGTGAGATCGACCAGCCCCGCAACCTTGCCAAAAGCGTGACGGTAGAGTAAAATACCACACAGGAGACAAGAGATGGGTAAAGCGCTGATAGAAATACAGATAAGAGCCTTAGAAATACAAGCCAGGGCGCTTCGGGCACGGGTTCAACAGGACACCACAGCTGAGCACTCGCCGAGTACTAAACGCACCCTTGGAGACCTGTATGGTATCTTGAAGGGTAAAGCTCAGTCCACCGAACAAGAAATCCGCGAGGCAGAAGTAAGTTGGGAATGGGAACGCAACCCCCAAACAGGATGACCTCGTCTCGGATACCGATGCCTTAGTATGGTTGCTTGAGGGAGACCCACAACTCTCTCCTCTTGTTTTGCAAGCCTTTTCCGATTCGGAAGCACAGGTAGTCATCCCTACGATTGTTCTTGCAGAAATCCATTTTTTATACTCTAAAAAACGGATTTCTGTTGATATTCAAAGGATTTTTGAGTATATTGCAGATACCTCGAACGTACTTACCTATCCGCTTGACGAGTTGGTCGTAGAGCGGCTACCCACGCAGTTGCGTATTCATGACGCAATCATAGTGGCAACGGCATTAGTCTTTCGAGATGTGATTGGTGTACCTGTTGCAGTCCTCACTCGCGATACCCAAATCACGAACAGCAACTTGGTTCAAACCATCTGGTAGTCTTAGTTTTTGCTGAAATCGAGTTGGTGTGAGAGAGATGCTTGAATAGGGTATGCTTGGAGAGGGTGATACGATGGAACTCAGTCCAGAAGCGCGCGAATTGGCAGAGCGGTTCATGCACCTCGAGCCAGCACTGCAGCAAGCCGTGCTGACGCTGGTACGTGCCTTACCAGCACACGGTAAGACCCTCTCAGGAGCGGAGCTGGTGGAGCTGATTAGACAGTTCCCCAAAGAGCTTGCAGAGGAAATCGAGCAGGCACTTCGCGAAGCAGAAGAGGTTGCACCTCGATGAGAGTGCTGTTAGACACAAGTGTGATTGTCCCCGCACTGCGTGGACAACAGACCCTTTGGACGCGAATCCAAGAAGTAGAGATTGCCTATCTCTGCGTCCCTGTGTTAGCAGAGCTGTTGACAGGTGCACTACGGTCATCTAACCCATCCGAAGCCGTTGAGATTGTTATGCAGTTCGCGCATAGATTTCCGCCACTTCTCATTTGCGACGAACTAACCGCCAAACACTACGCCGAGATAGAGAGCCATTTGCGTCGTCAAGGCACCCCGATTCCTGTGAATGACCTTTGGATTTCGGCAATCGCACGCCAACACCAACTTCTGCTAGCGACGCGCGATGCCCACTACGAGCGCGTGCCCGAACTTCAGGTTGAAATTTGGTAAGGAGCGAGGGCAAAACGCCGCCGATCCACTCAACTTGCGAATCTTCTCGTCTACATCAGGCAAAGTGTGAATTTCGGGCTTAGCGACACAGGGGCTTCGTGGGGTCTACCACAGGCGACTCGCAGCTCATCGACCGACCCCCAAGAATGCGCTTGCCAGGCATGAACGCAGCGTGTCCATCGCAGTACACGATGTTTGCCCCGCCATCGGTGTGGCGGTATCGGCACATGTTGAAGCCACCTTCAGGCGCGCCCCAGTAGCCATTAGCACACTTGAGGCGGTGCATCCCCCAGTTCGGGTGTTCGCCACGCACGGGCAAACCCGTCGCGTTGTCGTAATTGCCCCAGTTGTGGAAGACCCCTCCCAGCGCCGAGTCGGCAATCAGAGCGATATTCGCCACCCCCTCGGGGAAACTACTCAAGCGCGCCATCGTCGGTGTACCCACCCAAGGTATCTCGACGCCACGAAAGATGTATTCGTTGTAGCCGAGATTAATCACATACACATCGTTCGGCGGACCAAACTGAAAATGGGGCCCACTGCGCGGTCCGTTTGGACAAGCGAACACATCCTTGTTCTTCACATAAGGAAACAACAGCGGTCCCCACATCCCAAAGGAATACCGCTGATAGAGTTGGTTGCGCTGGTAGTCGTTGTTCGTGTAGAAATAGAGGGTGAGCATCGTCTCGTCGTAGTCCTGCGCATAGGCTTGAGTGGCAATTCCCAACTGCCGACAGTTGGATAGGCACTGGGTCTGGCGCGCCTTGTCGCGTGCCTGTGCAAACACCGGAAACAAAATCGCCACCAAAATCGCAATGATGGCGATAACAACCAACAGCTCAATCAGCGTAAATCCTCGTCGCACTGCTACTCTCCTCCTGCACCAAAAGGTATATCGCTATTATACATCAATTCCTGCTGGTTGGAATATGTCTTTACTTGACCATATTTTGGGAGAGCGTTCCTGTGCGATGGAATGAACGCGCCTGTTCGTAGACCGCTACCATGCGGTCAATCACGGCAGGGATGGAAAGCGTTTCACGCTTGGTGATAGCGCGCTGAGCCAGTGCCTCTCGCTCTTCGGGATGGCGGGTGAGATGAAGCACCGCCTCAACAAACGCTTCAGGGGTTGGCTCCACCACCAGCCCCGTGCGTCCATAGTCCACTGCTTCGGGCGCGCCCCCCCCATTCGCCACGATACAGGGCAAGCCCGCTACCTGCGC
>OGCI01002399.1_pt1 | contig 12563 bp, 10 predicted proteins | sample 1570021 | NCBI WGS metagenome assembly OGCI01 (sample SAMN06264664, study PRJEB24512) | hot springs metagenome | isolation source: Hot spring water | place: South Africa: Tshipise | collected 2015-06-21
GAGTCAATTTGACTTAAGTATATTGATTTTTTATAAATAATATGAATGAATAAAGAACTTATTATAACAGACATCATCAAAGGTAATATAAATGAATAATTTTGTGTTAATTCAAAAATCATTAATATAGCAGTAATTGGAATCGAATGTATTCCACCTAGAAAAGATCCCATGCCAATTAAAATAACAGAAACTAAGTCGAGATTTATTCCGAAAAGTGTTTCAAGCACAAAATGAAATATATACCCAAACATTGCACCCAGAAACAGAGATGGTGCAAATAATCCTCCGAAAGCTCCAGAATTATACACGATTGGAACTAAAAAAAATTTTAATAAGAAAAGGACTGTTATTATTTTTATACCAATTTCATTATTCAGAACTTTATTGATAGTTATATATCCAATACCAAAAAGATCAGGATAGAAATATCCGCATATGCCTATTAAAGAACCGATGATTGTCATAACTATTATTACAGAAACATTCTTTTTATAAATTGAATTTATAAACTTTTTAATGAATGAAGAATATTGATGGAATAAATATGACAAAATACCTGAAAGTAATCCAAAAACTGCAAAAAGATAGATAAATGAAAATTTAATAGTTTCATGAATATTTATCGAAAAAATTGGGTCTTCACCTAAAAATGTTCTTGATACTATACTCGCTGATATAGAAGATATGATTAATGATGAAAATATTGTAGTATGGAAGTCGTTTAATAATATTATTTCTAGTGCGAAGAATACCCCGGCTAATGGAGTGTTGAAAATTGCAGAAATAGCTGCACCAGCTCCAGAGGCAGTTAATAATTTCTTGCGTTCGTCTGAAAGATTAAATAAAAAAGATAGTTTATTTGATATGCCACCGCCGAGAAAAGCAGCTGGCGCTTCAGGACCTAAAGTTGTGCCAGTACCCAGACTTATTGTGCTTGCTAAAAAATTCAAAATTGTGTCTTTAAATGGTATTTTTAATTTTATTCCTAAAGTTGCCTTAATTATTTCAGTTACTCCCCTACTATTAGCTGAATCAGGAAACGATTTAATTAAAATCGCCTGAATTAGCATTCCAAGTGTAGGAATCAAAATAATTATGATTGGATTCAGAAAAGACTGAAAATTATTATCTATATTTTGAAGAAAAATATTGAGAATTTCAACAATATTATGAAATAATACAACAGAAAATCCAACAATAACACCAATAAACGCAGAAAGAATTAAAAAGGATGTATAATCTGCGAAGATATTATTATTTGAGAACTGCTTTAATGCAGACTTTATTTTATTTAATTTCACATTTAATATTTATAAAATCCTTCGCCAGTTTTCCTACCTAATTTATTTGCAGCTACCATCTTCTTTAATAAAGGACAAGGTCTGTATTTGGGATCATTGAAGCCATTATATAAAACTTCCATAATTGACAGGCAAACATCTAAACCAATAAAGTCAGCAAGTGTGAGAGGTCCCATTGGATGATTCATACCTAATTTCATAACTGTATCAATTGCCTCAGCTGACGCCACACCTTCCATTAGTGCGAAGATTGCCTCATTTATCATTGGCATTAAAACACGGTTTGAAATAAATCCTGGATAATCAAAAACTTCTACTGGAGTTTTATCAATTTTAAGTGTTAATTCTTTGATGGTATTAAAAGTTTCATTTGATGTGGAATAACCTCTGATAATTTCTACAAGTTTCATCACTGGAACAGGATTCATAAAGTGCATTCCAATAAAATTAGCAGGATTTACAGATAATGCTAATTCAGTAATTGATATTGATGAAGTATTTGTAGCTATAATAGAATCAGACTTAGCAATATCATTTAATTTTTTATATAAATTAGTCTTAGCTTCTTTATTTTCATATATAGCTTCGATAAATAAATCAATATCATTGCTTAAATTTTCAACTCCAATTACTTCTTTTATGTTTTTAAGAGCATTTTCTTTTTGAGTTTCTGTTATTTGATTCTTAGATAATTGCCTATCTAAATTTTTTGAAATAGTATTTATAGCTTTTTTCAATAATTCTTCATTTGTTTCGCATAAATAGGTCTCAAAATTGTATAGGGCAAAAACGTGTGCAATTCCATTTCCCATAGTTCCAGCACCAATAACTGCAACTTTTTTAATTTCCATAAGTTAACTCCTTTCATTTAGATATTTTTTATAATAAGTGCAGATGCTTCTCCTCCACCAATACAAAGAGAAGCAAGCCCAAATTTAGCATTTCTTCTTTTCATTTCATAGATAAGAGTAGTTAAAACTCTTGCACCGCTTGCTCCAATTGGATGTCCTAATGCAATCGCACCTCCATTTACATTAACCTTATTCTCATCAAGGTTCAATAAGCGATTTACAGCGATTGAGACAACTGCGAATGCTTCATTTATTTCAAAAATGTCTATATCTGAAATTGTTAAACTAGCTTTCTTTAATACTTTTTGTATTGCATCAGCAGGTGCAGTGGTAAAATCAATAGGTAATTTCGCAGCTGAGCTCTGAGCAACAATTTCAACTAAAGGTTTTATACCTAGTTGTTGAGCTTTTTCCTCGCTCATTACAAGCAATGCGGCTGCACCATCATTTATTTTCGAAGCATTTGCGGCAGTTACTACTCCATTTTTATCAAATACAGGTTTTAAACTTGGTATTTTATCAAAAATAACTTTGGATGGTTCTTCATCGGTATCTAACACTTGTTCTTTCCCTTTGGACTGAATTTTAATTGGGGTTATTTCATCTTTAAATTTCCCTACTTCAATTGCGGAGAGAGCCTTTTTATATGATTTTATAGCAAAATCATCAACTTCTTCTCTCGTCATTGAAAAATCTTTAGCGCACTTTTCAGCACAGCTACCCATATGAATATTATTATAAACATCCCATAATCCGTCAATTATCATACTATCATAAATTTCTGAATGTCCAAGTCTATAACCATTTCTCGCCTTTTTTAACAAATATGGTGCATTAGACATACTTTCCAATCCACCTGCAATTATTACATCAGCATCACCAGTTTGAATTGCCTGATGAGCCAACATAACTGCTTTTAAACCACTTCCACACATTTTATTTATTGTCAGACATTCAACTTTTTCAGGCAAACCACCGAATATTGCAGCCTGTCTTGCCGGTGCCTGTCCCAATCCAGCAGACAGAATATTTCCCATTATTACTTCATCAATTTCTTCTTTATTGATTTTTGTTTCTTCTAAAAGAGATTTTATAACGTGGGAGCCTAATTCTGTGGCAGAGAAGCTGCTTAAGATACCATTGAATGAGCCAATAGCTGTTCTTTTGGCTGCAACTATTACAACTTTTTTCATAGTAAATCCTTAAAATTTTGTTATCAAAATTAAATATAGGGAATTAAAGTTCAATCAAATAATTGAGGATAATTTTACAATCAAATTACTACCTATAATGTTAGTATTAATATTTCTATCAATTCTAAAAACAAAATCTTCGAGTGTAATGAGAACTTTATTAATATCTAATGATGGATATTTTGAAGTAAATTTTTGAATAGTCTCTTTAAATTTTTCATTTGGGATTTCTGTTTGTACGTGTCGGTATTTATTATAATAAGAAAACCAAAGAATAATTAAAGATATGACTGACTTGAATAAAGATTTATCAGTAGTAATTTCTTCAACCTCATTTAATGCTAAATGATGTTTTTTGCCAAAACAATATCTAAGAATTTTAATTACTTTCTCCGACAAAATTTCCAAATCGTAATCAAGATAATTCAGCGCAGTTTTTATTGAACCGAGTGAAATCTCAGCAACTTTATCTGCTGACGATTCTTCTACACTGAAAAATTTCATCAAAATATGTTTAACGTCTTCAGGTTTGAGATTTTCAAAATTAATTCTCCAACATCTTGAAAGTATAGTCTCTTTAACTAGTTCAGGAAATGGAGTTGTCAAAATAAAGATTATATCTTCCGGAGGTTCTTCAAGGTTTTTCAATAAAGCGTTTTGTGCTTCATCTTTCATTAAATGAGCATTTGAAATAATGATTACTCGTTTGAAATTGCCTTCATAAGAAAATGAAATGAAATTAGATATCTCACGAATGCTATTAATTTTAATATTATTCGCATTGGGGATATCAATAAAATAATAAGGGTTTTTTGCTTTTCTTTGAAATTCAGATTGAATATGGAGTAATTCCTCTGACTTTAATTTATCATAAGGTGAATCGTGGTCTTTTTCGCCTTTGCCTCTTGGAAGAGCACAGATATATTTTATGTATGGTTCGTGTAGGTTATTGATAGAATTAATAATTGAATCTTTGTTATTCAGACTTTGATTTTTAAGTACTAAAGATTTTGCAAATTGTAGCGCTGAAAATTCTTTTCCTACACCTTCTCTACCTGAAAAAAGTAATGCGTGAGGAATTCTATTAGAATCAATTATTTTTTCAAGAATTGTTTTTACTTTGTGCTGTCCTATTATTTCATTGAGAGGATTATTCATAAAAAAAGGCACTCGAGAGTGCCTGAGTATTATTCATCTTCATTATAAAAGAAATCTTCATCAGTTGGATAATCTGGCCAGATATCTTCTATTGACTCATATGGTTCATCTGAGTCTTCTAATTCTTTGAGGTTCTCAATAAGTTCATAAGGAGCTCCGATTCGTTCAGCATATTCAATCAGTTCTTCTTTTGTTGCAGGCCATGGAGCATCATCAAGATAAGAAGCCAACTCAACAGTCCAAATCATATTTTAATTACCTCCCAATTTATTTTTCGTTTTTTCTGCTAAATACGTTTTAGAATGCTCAATAAAATAGTCACTTGGATCGACAGGAATTCCATTAAAATGAACTTCATAGTGTAAATGAGGACCAGTGGATAATCCTGTATTTCCACTTAGAGCAATTTTATCTCCACGATTAACTGTTTGTCCTTCTTTAACTAAGGTTTTAGACAAATGTCCATACACTGTTTTATATCCGAATCCATGTTCAATTTCTAAAGTAATTCCCAATCCGGCTTTTCTTCCAATATAAGAGACTCTTCCAGCACCGGGGGCATAAACAGGAGTACCTGGGTCATTCAAAATATCTATTCCTTCGTGCATTCTTCTAATTTTAAGTATTGGATGAACTCTCATACCAAAGCCATCGAGCGAAAATTCCCCAACTGTTGGAATTAAAATTGGGACGCACTCGTAAAATTTTTCGTTCTCTAAAATTTTTTGTTCGAGATTTCTGAATTCTAACTTTTCAAATTCAAATCTATTAACTACAGACTCAATCGCATTTAATGACTGCTTGACATCATTTCCTAATTTTAGATTCGTAATCAAATCGTTGGACAAAATACTACCACCTTTTCCAAGATACCTTTCGTTATCATCCAAAGGTTTCAGATTAACAATCGATCTTAAAGTATTACTCAGATAACCCAATTCGTTTAATTCATTTAATAGAGAAGAATATTTTTTTTCTAAACTTTTTAACTCGGCTTTGAGTGCTTCATTTTCCAATAATAGCTTTTCTTTATCATTATCATTAAACAAAGGCTGAGTTAGAAAGTAAATTCCCAACACTATGGCTGTAAGAAAAATTGTTGAAATTATTATAGAAAATGCAGTTTTTCTACTGAAGTTTTTAATTTCAACAAACTCTAATTTCTTTTCCGAAAAGTAAAAAAATTTTTTCATGCTAGATTGCAACATAAAAAAACTTGTGATTTAAATCAAATTTTTTTTATGTTCCAAAAATAATTCCAAATCAAAGTCAGGTAAAATGTATCACTTTATAAAACCTAATCTTTTCAATAATGCATCAACTTTAGGTTCTCTTCCTCTGAATTTTTTGTATAATTCCATTGGATCATCACTACCCATTTTTTCTAAAATGTTTTTTCTAAAAGCATTAGCTACTTTTCTATTGAATAAATCAGTCTCTAAAAACGCTTCAAAGGCATCTGCATCAAGCACAGCAGCCCAACTATAACCATAATAACCTGCTGAATAACCATCACCACCAAAAATATGATTGAAGTTAGTACTCTGATATCTTGAAGCAATTTCAGGAATAAGCCCGATTTTTTTCAAACTTTCATTTTCAAATTCTTCAACTTTTATTAATGGGGTTTCAGTCAACAAATGCCAATCCATATCAAGGAAAGATGCAGCAAGATATTCTGTTTGTTCAAATCCTTTGTTAAAGAATTGTGAGTTCTGAATTTTATTGATTAGTTCATCGGGCATTGGTTCATTGGTTTGATAATGTAAAGCATACATTTTTAATACATCAGGATGACTTGCCCAATTTTCCATAATCTGAGAAGGTAATTCAACAAAATCTACTGAAGACCTTTTAGAACCAGGGTAAGTTGAGCGTGCAAATAATCCATTCAATGCGTGACCAAATTCGTGGAATAAAGTATTCACATCATCGAAACTTAATAGTGCAGGTTTATCGGAAGTTGGCTTGCTGAAATTACCGACATTAGTTACTAAAGGATAAATCATTTCACCATCAAGATTGGATTGAACACGGAAATAACTCATCCAAGCACCAGCTCTTTTTCCAGCTCGTGGATAATAATCAGTATAAAGAATTCCAACAAAATCTCCGTTTGACTCAACAACTTCATAAACTTCAACGTCATCTTCATATACTTCAATATCGTTTCTTTTTATGAATTTAATTCCAAATAATTTAGTTGCAACATCAAAAGCTCCTTGCCTGACATTTTCCATTTTGAAATATGGTCTGAGCATTTCTTCGTCCAAATCATATTTTTCTTTTTTAACTTTTTCGGAATAATACCACCAATCCCAGCCAGCAAGTTTAAATTTTCCACCCTCTCTGTCTATTATATTTTGCATTTCAATAACTTCTTCTTTAGCTTGATTTAATGCAGGAAGCCACAACTGATTCAGAAAGTTTATTACATTCTCAGGATTCTTTGCCATATTCTTTTCAAGCTTATAATGAGCATAAGTTTCATAACCTAAAAGTTTTGCTTTTTCAATTCTCAGCTCAATTATTTTTTTAATAATGTCTTTATTATCAAATTCATTATTGTTGTTACCTCTGTTGATATAAGCTTTATAAATTATCTCTCGCAAATCACGTTTATTCGAATATTGAAGGAACGGTGTCCAACTTGGTCTTTGAAGATTAAAAGCCCATTTACCCTTCATTCCATTTGCTTCAGCAAGTTCTGAAGCTGCTTTAATTACTGATTCAGGCAGTCCATCCAAATCTTCTGCTTTGTCAATAACAAGTGCAATGGCATTAGTTTCCTTTCTGAGATTTTCACCAAATTTGAGTTGAAGGCTACTAAGCTGTTCATTGATTTCTCTGAGTCTTTTCTTTTTCTCATCGCTTAAGCCTATTCCTGCTCGGGTGAAATCCTTGTAATACTCTTCAAGAAGTTTGTTTTCTTCAACACTCAAATTCAATTTATCTTTATTTTCATATACAACTTTAATCTTCTGATATAACTTTTCATTTAGATAAATATCATTATTCAGTTTTGATAATTCAGGTGTAATTTTCTCTGCTACTTTTTGAATTTCATCATTTGAATTAGCACTACTGAGATTAAAGAAAACTCTTGAAACCTTCGATAAAAGTTTTCCGCTTCTCTCAAGAGCACCGATTGTATTGTTAAAATTTGGTTCTTCGGAATTTTTGAGAATCTGTTCAAGTTCTTGCCTTTGCTGTTTAATTCCTTCCTCTAATGCAGGGAGGAAATGTTCGTTTTTTATTTTTGTAAAAGGAGGGGTTTGAAAAGGAGTATTCCATTCTTCGAAAAAAGGATTTGATTGAGAAAACATAAGACTACTTGTACCTATTAATGTTAATAAAATGACTAAAAAATATTTTGAATTTTTCATTTATACCTCCACTATTTTTTCTTACCAAATTCTGGATCAATTTTTACAAGTTTTGCCATGATGAATCCAGGAATTGTTGCAATACAAATCCAAACAAAGAAGTATTTGTATCCGATTAATTCTTGAAGCCAACCGCTCCACATTCCAGGTATCATCATTCCGAGCGCCATAAAACCTGTGGCAATTGCATAATGAGATGTTTTATATTCGCCATCAGAAATGTAAATTAAATAAAGCATATATGCAGTAAATCCAAATCCGTAACCAAGTTGTTCAATCGCTACCATAGCACCAACAAACCATAAATTTGAGGTTTGAACATAAGCTAAAAGCACATACACAATATCAGGCAAGTTAATAGAAATGATCATAGGCCAGAGCCAATATTTCAATCCATTTTTTGAAATAACTATTCCACCTATTATTCCTCCAAATGTTAAACATAGAACTCCTATTGTTCCGTAAACCAGTCCAACTTCAGAAGTTGATAATCCAATACCACCAACTTCTTTGGAATCCAATAAAAACGGTGAAGCAATTTTCAATAATTGAGATTCAGCAAAACGATATAAAAGAATAAAACCAAGAATGATTCCAATATTTTTTCTTTTAAAGAATGCAGCGAAAGTTTTAGTAAATTCGCTCAGAATAGAACTAGATTTATCTTTCTTGGCTGGTAAATCATTTTTAGGATAAGGAAGAATGAATTTGTGATAAACAAAAAATGCAATGAAAAGTCCAGCTAAAATGAAAAAAGTTATAGACCAAGCTAAAGGAATATTTCCGGTTGAAGTCTCCAGAAACCCTGCAAGAATAACTAAAAGTCCTTGTCCTGTAATCATTGACAAACGATAAAAAGTGCTTCTTATACCAACAAAGAATGATTGTTCACCCTGTGATAATCCAAGCATGTAAAATCCATCAGCAGCAATATCATGAGTAGCTGAGCTGAAAGCTAATAACCATAGAAATGCCAGAGAATATTGAAAGAAATTTGAAATAGGAATAGTCAATGCAACTCCTGCAAGACCACCACCAACTAATACTTGCATTAGTATTATCCAATTTCTTTTCTTTCCAATTAAATCTACAAAAGGACTCCATAAAGGCTTAATCACCCACGGTAAATAAAGCCAACTTGTGTAAAGAGCAATGTCTGTGTTGGAAATTCCTAATCGTTTGTACATTATAACAGAGACGGTCATAACAACTACATAAGGAATACCTTGAGCATAGTAAAGTGTGGGAATCCAGAACCAAGGATTTCTTTTTTCAGTTTTTTCTTCTTGCATTAAACACCTGAAGGGTTTGAATTATAAAATAGTTCTTTTGCCATAATTACTGCTCCGATTTCCGGTGGGTTCTCTGCTTCTTTGATTAAAACATCATCAAATTGCTGAACAATTTTTTCTTTAATCAGATACGAATAATAATTATCCTTCGTTAATAAGCTTCCGATGAACGAGAGCAACAAAATTTTTTCATTCAATTTTCTTTTCATAGATGAAATATGAAGAATAACTTCAACTGATTCTGTTTCAATAATTTCTTGTGCAATTTTATCGGAATTTTCAGCAGCTCTAATCACTAATGGAGCAACAGAGGCAATATCAAAATTGTTACGATAAATTTCTGTAATAAGTTCCTCAGGTGATTTGATAGAAAACTCATGATAAACATATTCTGATAAAAGTGTCTTCTCTCCCCTGCCATCGAATTGTTTAGCAACTGCGTTTAATCCTTTTTGACCTAATCTAAATCCGCTTCCTTCATCGCCTAAAAATCTACCAAAGCCTCCAACTCTATGAATAGTTCCATTCTTATCTTTCCCAAACATTATTGAACCAGTGCCTGCTATTAGAATACTTCCTGATTTACCTGAAAATGCACCTTCAAGTGCTATTCGTGCATCGCTCTCAACTCTGAATAAACTGATTGGAAGATTTTTCTGTCTAGCATAATTAAATATGGAGTTTTCAAGAATTTCGGCATCGGTTCTTCTTCCACCACCGGTAGTGCCTAAAACTATTGAAGAGATAGAATGAAAATCTAACTCTGAATCTTTAACGCAACTTTCAATTAATTGAATTATAGTTTCAGTTACTGTCTCAGTTCCAAGCATAAGAAAGTTAGAGGGACCGCCAACTTTTTCAGAGATTACATTCAAATTCTCATCTGTAATGATACATTTAGTTTTTGTTCCACCACCGTCTAATCCGATAAAGTATCTCATATTTTATTCTATTTTTAATGCAAAGATAATTAAATCTCTTACTTTGTTATGAATGATGGCTTCATGGAAATTGAGACTAAATAAGATGATTATACCAAATTCATAGTTATGTTTAATAGGATTTAAGGTAATAGACAATGAGATTATTGATTTTAATATTTCTAAAATTTTAATGATATATTATTTGACAATTAACTTTACTCAACATATATTTCCGTCGTGAAAATGAAGTTACTACATATTTTAGTATTGATTGCTTTTATAAGTTCCGTTTTTGCCGGAGCTTTCATTCAATTCTTTACCGGTAAAAGTGAGGGCGATGATATTCGCCTTGAATGGAGAACTGCCGAAGAAACTAACCTAAAGCATTTCGTAATCGAAAGAAAAACTCATAACAACGGTTTTATCGAAATCGGAATTGTCAATGCCAAGGGTTCAAATTCTTCTTATATTTATGTTGATAAAAATGTGTACAAGACAACTGATTTAATTTTTACTTACCGCCTTAAAATAGTTGAAAATAATAATCAAGTTTCTTATTCCAATGAAATTTCAGTAACGCATAGTGTCTCAGGTGTAAAAAGAACCTGGGGTAGTATCAAAGCTATGTTCAGATAATATTATCTTGCATTTTGTATTGCTCTAAATATAAGAATAATTACAGTTCGTTAAATTCCAAATCTTATCTCTGCTTAATTCTGCTTCTCTTAATTATATTTAATTATTCTTGTTCAACAACCAAACGTTTTGAAAAATCTGAATTTGATACTTCAATCAAATCGGATAAACTTATCAGAGTTTTAATTTCAGAATCTAAAAAATTTAAAATTCTTCTTGAAAGTGAATCAGAAATAGTTGACAAAAATGGAAAACGAATAAATGTTGAAAAAAATTCTTCTGTTCAATTTATCTTTTCAAATAAAGGAATAAAAATCTTAGTTAATGAAAAAGAATTCAGATCACAAGAATTTCTAATATTTCCTCCAATTAATAATTACCTGCAGTTCAACGGGAAAAAATACAGAGGACTTTTCAAACTAGTTTCTAATTCAACTTCTATTCTCTTAATCAACTATCTTGATATTGAAGACTATGTAAAAGGTGTTATTTTAATGGAAATGCCATTAGGAAAAGGAAATGATAACTACGAAGCAATTAAAGCTTTTTCTATACTTGCGCGTACTTTTGCTCTTAAAAGAAAAATCCATTCAAAAGATTCTTTCGATTTGTATTCTGACACAAGAGATCAAGTCTATGGAGGAATTGATAGTGAGAATGAGATATCAAACTCTTTAGTAGATTTTACTAAGGGACAGATTTTATCTTATGAAAATAATATTGCTACTGTTTTTTATCATTCAACTTGTGGAGGATATACAGAAAATGTTGAAAATGTATTCAACAGTAATCCCTTTCCTTATTTAGTTTCACTGAAGGATGACAATCCTCCAAATTGTAAAATATCACCAAGATTTGATTGGGAAGAGAAACTAAGTAATCAAATTATTGCCAAAAGACTTTTTGAATCTAAACTAATTTCTGATAAAAATTCAATTATCAAAAAAATTGAAATTGTAAGTCGTTTTGAATCAGGTAGAGTTAACAAATTAAAGATTACAGTCCTTGAATACAAAATGGAAAAAGAAATTGAATTGTATAGTAACAATATCAGATTTGTATTAAAAAATTCTCGAGGTAAAATACTTCCAAGTTCAAATTTTCAAATCAGCACCTCTGGTAATAACTTCGTTTTTAAAGGGATTGGATTTGGTCACGGAGTAGGTATGTGTCAATGGGGCGCTATCAACTTATCACGAAATGGGAAATCATATCTAGAAATATTAAATCATTATTTTCCGAAAACAGAAATAAAAAAGTTATATGATTAAATCTGATATACCAATTTATCTTGCTTCAAAATCACCAAGAAGAAGAAAATTGTTAAAACAGTTGAACTTGAAATTCAAATCCTTCTCTGTAGATCTTGATGAAACTTTTAATGAATTAGAATCTCCTTTAGAAAATGTGGTTAGGATTTGCAAAGAAAAAATGAAACTTGCAAAAAAAAGAGTTGAAGATGGAATAATTATCACTTGTGATACTATAGTAGTAATTGATGATGAAATTTTAGGAAAGCCAATAAATGAAAAGGATGCTTTCAAGCTATTAAAAAAACTTAGCGGAAAAACTCATACAGTCATCACAGCTTATTGTATTTATAATTCTACAACAAAAAAACAGATTTCAGAATTTGAATCAACAAAAGTTACTTTCCGAAAACTAAGTGATTCAGAAATCATTGAATACATAAAAACTGGAAGTCCGATGGATAAAGCTGGGGCTTATGGTATTCAGGATGATTTTGGAGCAGTGTTTGTACACAAAATTGATGGTTGTTATTATAATGTTGTTGGCTTGCCTTTATCAAAATTTTATCA
>OGCI01002401.1_pt1 | contig 12561 bp, 9 predicted proteins | sample 1570021 | NCBI WGS metagenome assembly OGCI01 (sample SAMN06264664, study PRJEB24512) | hot springs metagenome | isolation source: Hot spring water | place: South Africa: Tshipise | collected 2015-06-21
TTACAGATGAAGGGCAGGTCCACCTCCTGCCGGTAGCGGGTGGCCAGCTCCCGGAACCATCCCGGGTGCAGGGTGAGGATGTCGTCGTCGAAGCGGATGTAGCGGAGGCGCCCCTCCACGTCCGCCTCGATGATATGGCGTATCTCCTGCATCACGTTGTCCACGCTGCGGAAGCGCACGTAGCGGCGGCGGTTGGGGTATATGCTCCTCTGCGCGTGATTGGAGCAGTAGGTGCAGCTGTAGGGGCAACCGCGAGAGGCCATCAAGGTGCCCCTCTCGTGCTGCTGGGGGCAGAAACAAGCGGGGTCGAATATCTCGCGGTCCGGGAAGGGGAGGCTGTCCAGGTCCTCTATGAGCGGGCGCACCGGGTTCTTCCTCAACCCGTCACCGCGACGCACCCAGAGGGAAGCGACGCCGGTGTGGTCCCTCCCCTCCTCCAGCGCCGCGCAGAGCTCCGCCAGCGCCTCCTCCCCTTCCCCCAGGCAAACGGCGTCCAGGGGGGATCCCTCCATCGCTCCCGCCGGGTCGAGGGTGGCGTGGGCTCCGCCACATATGGTAAATATATCCATGTCCTGCTTTATCCACGTCACCCACTTGCGCACGTGGGGGAACATGTGGGTGGTGCTGGAGAAGGCCAGCACGTCCGGAGACTCTTCCCGCACGCGTGCGAGGAGTTCCTCCCTCCCCACCGGGCTGACCAAGTGGATGAGCGAGGTGCGGTGCCCTTCACGCCTGAGAAAGGCGGAGAGGTAACCGATGCCCAGGTAGATGCGCCCCTCCGGGAGATAATGCTCCTCGTCATACTGAAAAAAATCGGGGTAGACGAAGGTGACCTTCAATCCCATTCCCCGCCACCTCCGTCCCCGTATCCGTTCCCTCTTCCCCCTCCAGGGCAAGACTCCGGGACGGCGGGGCGGGGAGCGAAAGCGGCCTCGCCTGTCATGTCCTGCTTTGCCTCCTCAGCGTCATGGTGTTAACCGCTCCCAGCGCCAAGTACGCGTATGGCGGAGCCCGGTCCCTCCCACCCCATCATGATATTATGCGGGGCGCCGCCGCACCAACCTCAGGACCGGCGCCGCCCGCTTCCCGCGCGGCAGGCGCCCCCTTGCGCCATGCCCGCCGCGCATATATGTGGCCCTTACCCTGCCCTCGCGCCCTACAGGGGGAAAGCACCTCGCCTGCAGTTCATGAGGAAACGTCCCATCTTGTCCCCCAAGGGGGGCATCCTGGAGGTGGCGAGGAGGAGGGGGTTGATGAACCACGGGTTGTTCCCGTAGCGTATGGCCATGGTTCCCAGCCGGAAATATCTGCCATAATACCGCTTGAGGGTGAGGGGGTAGAGGGCCAATTCCTCGGGGTCGCCGCGCCGCAGGGCGGAGGCCAGGGCCTCCGCCGCCCAGCGGCCGCTCTCCAGGGCGTAGGTTATCCCCTCCCCGCTCATGGGATTTACCATGGAGGCGGCGTCCCCCACCAGCACCACGTTTGCCAGCCGCGGCACGGCTCCTCCCATGCCCACCCGCAGCAGGGCGCTACGTGGCTTTGCGAGCGGGCGCGCCCCGCCCAGCTTCTCCGCCGCGTAGCGGGTGCGGGTGCAGAAGTCCTCGAGGACGCGGTTGAGGTTCATCCTGCGCTTCTCCCGCGCGTGGAGCATGAACCCCACGCCCACGTTGGCCGTCTCCCGGTCGAGGGGAAAGATCCACCCGCAGGCGGGCGATATGGCGTCCTCGGGGTAGATCTCCAGGAAGTCGGACACCTCCCTCACCCCCTGCATGTAGCAGCGCACGGAGACTCCCACATAGCGGGGATCGTGGCGCAGAAGCCCCAGTTTTCTCCCCACCAGCGAGGAGGCGCCGTCCGCGCCCACGATGTAGGAGGCGGACACCTCCCTCCTCTCGCCTTCCCTCTCGGCCACCACCCCTTGCACGTTCCCGTCCTTCCAGGGCATAAGGTCCGCGACGCGGCATCCCTCCCAGACCTCCGCCCCCGCCTCCCGCGCCCTGCGCAGCAGGATGGAGTCGAGCTCCCGGCGGGGCACCACGTAGCCGTGGTGAGGGAAACGGCTGCCCATGGGGTAACGTACTTCCGTGACGCCCCCACGGGTGGCGTAGAAACGCATGCCCGCCGTGCGCCGAAACCTTCCCGCAAGCTCCTCCTCCACCCCCAGGACCCGCAGGGAATGCACTGCCCGGGGAGCGATCCCGTCGCCGCATGCCTTCTCGCGGGGGAAAACCTCCTTATCCAGCAGCAGGACGCGGAATCCCCTCGAGGCCAGGGAGAACGCCGCGGAGGAACCGCCGGGCCCGGCACCGACGATGACGGCGTCGTAATCTGCCTTCATGCGGTAGATTATAGCAGCCCGCAAAGGCCGCCAAGCGGCGTCCGGGAAGTAGTCCGCGCGCGAACGGCCCCTGCCACCACGCCCGGGACGGCCGCGCCTATTAGTCGGGGAGCTGTCCGCGAGTGCGCACCGTTACCCTTTAAAGCGTGCCCACATATATGTGCACGTTGCTTCCGGATTCCACCATCTCCCCCGCGGCGGGGTTCTGGTTCACCACCTTGCCCACCTTGGAGGGATCCACGACCACCTGGGTGTGTTGCACGGGTTTCAGGCCTACGTCCCTCAGGATGTCCTTGGCATTGTCCGCCGTCTCGTCGATGACGCCGGGCACCTCGACCATGGCCGGCCCGGTACTCACCACGATGGTCACCCGGCTGCCCTTGGCGACCTTGAGGTTGGCCAGGGGGCTCTGCCGTATGACCTTTCCGGCTGCCACCTCGGAGCTTGCCTCCTCGCCCACCGAAACCTGGAAACCTGCGTCGCGCAGCCTCGTCACCGCCTCCTCCCTCTCCAAGCCCACCACGTCAGGGACGGCCACTTTCGTCTGCTCCACCCCCACCACCAGCTTGACGCGAGTCTTGGGGGAAATGAGCTTGCCGCTGGCGGGCTCCTGGGAGACGACGATGCCGATGTCGTCCTCGTCCTCAACCTCTTCGTTGACTATCTCTATGACCCTGACTCCCAGCTCGCGCAGGACCTCCTCCGCCTCGTCCTTGCCCATCCCGGTCACCCTCGGCATCTTCATCTCCCGGGTGACGGTGACGTTCACCTTCTCCCCCTTGGCCAGAAGGGTGCCCCACTCGGGATCCTGGGAGACCACCACCCCCACCTCCTGCGAGGCGTCCTCTATGTACTGGTCTTCCACCTCTCCCAGCACGAGGCCCAGGCCTTCCAGGGTCTGCCGCGCCTGCTCCTCGCTCATGCCCTCCAGGTTGGGGACCTCCACCTTCGCCCCTCCCCCGGAGAAGACCAGTGCCAGCACCACGCCTATGACCACCAGGAGGGCTGCGACGCCCGCCGCCGCCCAACCCCAGCGACGTCTCTCGGCGGCGGCAACCGGAACCGTGGCCGTGACGCCTTCCGGCAGCACCGGAGTCGCGGTGACCGGCATGCCCTCCAGGAAACGCAGGAGGTCCGCCTTCATCTCCTGGGCCGTCTGGAAGCGGTTTGCGGGGTTCTTGGCCATGGCCTTCATGACGATGGCCTCCAAGGTAGGCGGTATCTCCGGATCGATGACCGAAGGAGGTACGGGATCCTCCCGCACGTGCTTGTAAGCCACGGTCACCGGGCTGGGATCGTCGAAGGGAACCCGGCCAGTGAGCATCTCGTAGAGCACCACCCCGAGGGAGTATATGTCCGAGCGCCCGTCCACCTGCAAGCCCTGGGCCTGCTCGGGTGAGATGTACTGGGGGGTCCCCATGACCACACCCGTCTGCGTCATGCCGCCGCCGTTTCCCTCGCGGGCGATGCCGAAGTCCATCACCTTCACCTGCCCCAGGCTGGTGATGAAGACATTGTGTGGCTTGATGTCCCGGTGCACCAGGTTGTGGCGGTGGGCGAACTGCAGGGCGGCGCAGATCTCGGCCGCGATCTCCGCGGCCCTTTCCGGGAGGATGCGGCCCTCGTTCTTCAGGATTTCCTTGAGGTCGCGGCCCTCGACGTATTCCATGACGATGTAGTAGAGTTCCTCCTCGTTCCCCCAGTCGTAGATGTTGACGATATTGGGGTGGTTCAGGTTGGCGGCGGCCTGCGCCTCGTGGCGGAACCTCTGGATGAAGGAGGGGTCGGAGGCGAACTGGGGGTGCAGGACCTTCACCGCGACCTCCCGCCCCAGGAGCAGGTCGTCGGCCAGGTAGACGTCGGCCATCCCTCCGCTTCCTATTTTTTCCTTCAGGCGATAACGCTCGTTAAAGACCCTGCCCAGCATCTGACCTCCTTGCTCAGGTCCCTTGCGCCGATCCCGTCAGGCCGTGCCGACCACGGGCGGCTCATTCCCTTGCTCTCGGCCTCCCCTTGCCGCCCCCTCTCGCCGGCAGCGAGGCGGCCGCCGCCCGTCCCGCGCAAAGCGCCCACAAGCCCTCGTCATCCGTGCCTGCCCGCACGCGGCCTTTCCCGTAAAAATTACTTCCATGCTGCGCGTTTAAATCCCTCCATCCCGGTTCGGGCGGAGCTTCCCGCCCCCTCTCCCCCGATATCATCCACGACAGGCATGCTTCTCCCTCGGCGGAAGCGAGGGGCGGGCGCATGACGCCGCGATCGTCCGTTCACGGCCGTGGGGATGGCTCGCGCTTTCCGTGCAACTCCTCTTAAATATTTTGAGGGTCCCCGCCCGCCGCCCGGTTCCCGGCCCAACCTCTGCCGGAAAACCCCCCAGGCGCCGCTCAGGACGTTTTTCTGCTCACCACCAGGTTCACCGTCGCACCCCCGGAGAGCTTGGATCCGTAGGGAGGATCGGTCTCCACCACCCGGTTCTCGCTGTAGCCGGGCTCGTCACGGTAGGTCACTTCTCCCACGCGAAAACCCCGGCTCTCCAGCACGATGCGCGCGTCATCCAGGGTCAGTCCCACCAGGTTGGGCACGGTGAGGGGGCCCAGGCTCTCCAGGACCTTGACCACCGTCTTCCTGTCCACCATCACACCGACCATGGGATCCTGGGAGATGACGTGGCTCGCCTTCACTTCCATGTCGTATTCCTTGCCCACCACCAGCACCCCCAGGTCGCGTTCCCCGGCAACCCTGCGCGCCTCCTCCACGCTCATGTTCACCAGGTTCGGAACCTCGACCTTGCTGCCCCCTATAAAAGCGGAGATGATCCAGAAAAGGAGCGTGATCGCCGCCAAGCCCAGAAAAACCGCCCCCGCCCAGACCTGCCACCGCCGCAGGCGCGGGAGGGGGAGGGGTATCGCGGGGGCGGCCGCCTCGGCCTCCGCCGCGGCTTCCCCGGTGATCACCTCGGGCAGGGGGGCCATGGGCAGCTCCTCGCGCAGCGTGGAAACCGCCTCCAAGAGCGCCTGTCGGGCGTTGGCGAACCCCTTCCCATCCGAGCTTTCCATGCACTGCTGCACGAAACGCCGCAACCTCGAAGGTACCCCCGCGTCCCACTTCAACTTGCCCTTTTTGATGTCCTCCGCCGCCTCGGCCTTGCTGCGCCCGCTCAGGGAGCGGTAGACGAGGTATCCGAGATCGCGCAAATCCTTCTTGGCGTCCACAAGAAAGGGGAAGGGGCTGTCAGCCCCTCCCAGCAGGCTGGGAAACCCTACATCCGAGATCTTGGCCCTTCTTCCCGGAAAGACGAAGACGTGCTTCTCGTCCAGGGAACCGTGGGCCACCCCCTTCTCCTCCAGATAGGTAAGGATCCTGGTCACCTCCACGGCGAAGTAGAGGGCGCCCAGGGGCTTCATCTTCTTGCCCGCCTCCAGCATCTCGTGCATCGTCTTGGCGTGCAGTATCTCCATGACCACGAAGGGCCTGTTCTCCTCTATCCCGTAGTCCATGACCTCCACTATCCCGGGATGTCGGAGGCGGGTCGCCCGGTGTGCCGCGACGCGGAACTGATCGCAGAACTCCCGGTCCGACAAGAGATGCAGCAGGGGGAGCTTGACGGCCACCTCCCGCTCCTCGAGCAGGTCGAAACCGCGGAAAACCTCGACCGTCCGCCCCAGAGCTATCCGCTCGTCGAGGCGATAGCGTTTCCTTAAGACCCTACCTCTCCAGTCCTCGGACCTTTCCATCTTCACTCCCGACGGATCAGCCGTTCATGCCTCACGTGTCGGCCACGATTACCCTAACACTATCTTAATGAAATCCGCCCCGGCAAACAGCATCCCGCGCGAGACTCCCGCCGAAGCTGCCGCGGACCCGCAGCGACTCTGCCCCTGGCGTGTTCCGCGGAAGGCCCTTCCGGCCGTGTTGCCCCGCGGTCCCATCACGAGCGCCGCCGCGCAGGGGCTTACTCGAGCGCGGCTTTCATGACCTCGCGGGCGATGGGGGCGGCCACCGTGCCGCCGCTCCCGCCGCTGTTCTCCACCACCACGACCACCACCACGCTGGGGTTCCCCGCCGGGGCGATTCCCAAGAACCAGGCATGGGGGGGCTTGCCCTCCACCTCCGCGGTGCCCGTCTTGCCGGCCACCTTGACACCGGAGATGGCCGCTTGGGTCCCGGTGCCCTCCTCCACCACGTCGACCATCATCTCCAGCAACTCCGCCGCCGTCTCCGCCTCGATGGGACTCCTCCACACGGAAGCCTCGTGGCGTTCGAGGATCTCGGCGCCCCTGCGCACTTCCTTCAGCAGGTGGGGAACCATGATCTTCCCTCCGTTGGCCACCGCGCAACCCGCCAGGCAGAGCTGCAGGGGAGTGAGGAGCAGCTCTCCCTGCCCCACCCCAGTCCAGGCGAGGGCAACCACGTCCATCTCCCTGGCCCCGGGGATGGTCGAGGTGGAAACCGCGGGGTAATCGAGCGGCGGCACCTCGTTGATCCCGAAGCGCTCCGCGCAGTCGACCAGCGCATCCGGGCCCATACGCACGGCCAACTGAGCGAAATAGGTGTTCACGGAATAGGTCAGCGCGGTTTTCATGTCTATACTGCCGAAGTTGCGCGGGGGGTCCCCGTAGTTGGTGACCCGGGAACCCCCCACCGACCACACCCCCGGGCAATCGAACACGGTGGAGGCGGGCAGCCCGAAATCCATGCCTGCAGCCGCCGTCACCACCTTGAAGCTCGATCCCGGCGTATAAAGCCCCATGGTGGCACGGCTCAACAAGGGGCTGTCCGGGTCCGCGGAGTAAGCGCCGATGGACGCCTCGGCCAGCAGGGTCCCGTCTTCGGCTCTCTCCTGGCTCACCAGCGCGTTGGGATCGAAGGTGGGCCACGAATACAGGGCCAACACGGCACCGGTCTTGGGGTTGATGGCCACCACCGCTCCCTTGCGCGAGCCCAGGGCTGAGGCGGCCGCCGCCTGCACCCGGGAGTCCAGGGTAAGGTGCAGGTCGTTCCCTTCCTGCAGGACGGCGGTCATCTCCTGCACCCAGTCGCGGGCGGGTTTCCTTCCCAGCAGGTAATCGTTGTAAGTCTTCTCCAGGCCGCTCCTCCCGAACTGTGGGCTGTCATACCCCAGGACGTGGGCGAAGAGTCCTCCGGCGGGATATTTCCTCCGGTAGCGGAAGGGGCCTTCCGTCTCCTCGCTCTCCGCCAGCAGCACGTCGTCGGAGGTGTACACCTTGCCCCGCGCGATCCCGTACTCCTCCACCAGCCGCCTCGTATTGGCATGATTTTCCACGAGGCTCTTCTGGCCCCAGACCTGCAGGTAGCTCAGGTTAACGACCAGCGCGACGGTCACGGCGACGAAGAAGGCTCCCAGGCGCTTAATGCCCTTCTGCAAGTCCCCTCCCTCCCACGGATATGCACAACAAGAGGCCCAGCAGGAGGAAGTTGCTCACCAGGGAACTTCCCCCGTAACTCACGAAGGGCAGGGTTATCCCGGTGAGGGGCAGCAGCCTGGTCACCCCTCCCATGATGATGAAGGATTGCAGGCCGACGATGGCGGACAGCCCCACCGCCAGCAGCTTCCCGAAATCATCGGGGCTGCGCAGGGCGATATACAGCCCCCGGCAGGAGAAGGCGAGGTAGAGCAAGGCAAGGGCCACCGCCCCGAAGAGGCCGAGTTCCTCCCCCGCCGAGGCATAGATGAAATCGGTTTCCACGAAGGGGATGAGATCAGGGCTTCCCCTGGCCAGCCCCGTCCCGGAAAGGCCTCCGTCCGCGAAGGCAAAGAGCGACTGCGCTATCTGGTAGCTCTCGCCGTTGACCGTCTGCGGGTCAAGGGGGTCCAGCCAGGTTTCCACCCTGCTCTCCACGTGGCCGAAGATGAAGAATGTGACGGTGGCCCCCGCCAGGAAGAGGATGATCCCCACGAGCACGAAAGCCGGGCGCTGGGTGGAAACGTAGATCACGGCCAGGAAGATGCCGAAGAAGAGCAGGGAAGACCCTAAGTCCCGCTGGAAGATGAGGAGCAGCAGGGAAAGCGCCCACATGGTGAGCAAGGGGCCGAGGTCCCTCAAGCGGGGGAGGTTGAAACCCCACACGCTTTTCCCCGCCGCAGCGATGAGTTCCTTGCGTTCCGCCAGGTAGGCCGCAAAGAAGACGGCAAGCAGTATCTTGGCCAGTTCGGACGGCTGAAAGCGCAGCGGCCCGAGGACGAGCCACAACCTCGCCCCGTTGACCTCCCGCCCCAGGATCATGGTGGAAAAGAGCAGCGCCAGCCCGAGCAACGCCAGGGTGTAGCGGTATCTTTCCATGACCCGGTAATCGCGCAGGAAGGCGACCAGGAGGAGCATGCACGCTATCCCTACCCCCATCCAGACCAGCTGCAGCCTGGCCATGTGCGCGTTCAGGCGCAGGAGCAACACCATGCCCACGAGGCACAGGGCGGTGGTGAGCGGCAGCAGCACGGGGTCGGCCTCCGGCCGGAAGCGGCGCAGGATGATGTGGGCGAGGAGAAAGGCTCCCGAGAGCACCAGGGGATAGACGGCGTTGCCCGCCACGACCCGGCCCTCGCGCGCCAGGTCCAGCGAGATCCATCCCAGGAAGGCGATGGGGAGGGCTGCCGCGATGAGCGCCACTTCTTTCCAGCGGTTCTTCATGCCCGGCCCTGCCCCTCCCGCACCCCGCCGGTCCGCGCGCGCTCCCTTTTCCCTCATCGCCGCTTCCACCATCGCCCCTTCGCCTCTCCTGCCTTCGCCCCGCCCTTGCCGGCGGCGCGGCCCCGCGGTACGTCCCCCTCCTCCAGGTCGATGACGACCACGGTGATGTTGTCCTCTCCTCCCCTGGCGTTCGCCTCCATGACCAGGCGCCGGCAGCATTCCTCGGGATCTTCCACGCCCGCGAGGATCGCCTCCAACTCCTCGTCATCCAGCCCTGAAGTCAAGCCGTCGGTGCAGAGCAGGACCCTGTCCCCCGCGCGCAAGTCGGGGCTGGCCAGGTCCACCACCAGGCGTCTTTCCATTCCCAGCGCCCTCAGGATCACGTTACGGCGGGGGTGGACCCGCGCCTGCCGCGGGGTGAGGAAACCCTCCCTCACCATCTTCGCCACCAGCGAGTGGTCGCGGGTCAGGGAGGTTAACCTCCCGTCCCGCAGGAGGTACGCGCGGCTGTCGCCCACGTGCCCCAGGAACGCTCCTTCCTCCAGCACCAGCGCGGTGAACGTGGTGCCCATTCCCTCAAGTCCCGGGTTTTCCGTTGCCATGCTGGCGAGAAGTTCGTTGGCCGCAAGGATCCCTTCGTTAAGCCTCTTCATCGGGGGAAGGTGCCGGTTCTCCAGGTCATAGCCGAGGAACCGCTCCACGGCGACGGAGCTGGCCACCTCCCCGGCCTGATGGCCTCCCATGCCGTCGGCGACCACGAAGACGCGCCCGTCAGCATGCCAGCTGTCCTCGTTGTTCTTCCGTACCCTGCCCACGTCAGAAAGGGCCGCGTAACGCATAAGCCTCTCCTTCCCGGGGAAAGTCCCAGCGCTCCTTGCCGCTTCCACCCTCCGCAACCCGTGCATGTGCACACCCGGCACGGGGGCGTTCTCAGCGCCTGAATTCCATCAGGGTGTTTCCCACCTTGACGTTGTCCCCGCCCCGCAACTCCGTCGGGTAATTGATGCGCCTCCCGTTGACGTAGGTTCCGTTGGTGCTGCCCAGGTCCTCGATGTAAAACCTGCCCTCGACCTGATAGATCTTGGCGTGAAGGTTGGAGGCGAACTCGTCCTGCAGGCAGACCGAGCATTCGGATGCGCGCCCGATGAGCACTTCCTTGCCCATCTCCCAGTCAACGCGCCGGCGCCGGCCTCTTTTTTCCGTGATGACCAGGGACGCCCCGCGCCTGCCGACCACCTTCCGCGCCGGCTCGCGAGCCGCCTTCGCGCGCGGGGCCGGGCTCAGCTCACGGTAGACCGTCCTCGCCACCAGAACGACGAAGACATAGAGCAGGAACAGGAAGACGTACCTCAGGGTCACGTAGACTATCTCGGGCAAGTTCCGCCCCTTTCCTCTCCCGCCACCGGGCTTCCCCGCCTGCGTGTGTCCCGCTTCGCGCCCTCCCGGTCGCCTTCCGCGCCGGACACCGCGGATGGCCCCGCGCGCCGCGCATCGCTTCCCCTGCGCACCACGGGCTCCCCGCCTCGCGCCGTCGCCTCTTCCGCCACCGTCGCACCTTGCGGCCGACCCGCTATCCTCGGGCCTCGTCGACGAGCTCGAACCTCATCTCCACCTCGCCGCACTCCAGGACATCCCCCTCCTCGAGCAACCTCTCCCGCACCCGCCTTCCCCCCACCAGGGTCCCGTTGGTGCTCCCCAGGTCCCGCAGCACGTAGCCCTCCCTTATGCGCTCTACCTCCGCATGAAAGCGGGAAACCCCAGGGTCCGGGAGAACGATGTCGTTTTCCTCAGCCCTCCCGATGCGCACCCTGGGCTTGTGCAAGGCGTAACGCGACCCCGCCTTCGCCCCACCCAGGACAGCGAGCACTCCCAGCCGCGTCTCTTCCCGTGCGGGGAGGGCCGCACCCGCAACGCCTTCCTCCCCGCTCCTCTCGCGCGAACCCTCTCCGAAGTGGGCCCGCACCTCGAACTCCCCTTTTCCCAGCCTTTCCTCCCGCAGGATAACGAGGCGGGGGCGCGTGGGCAGACGGTAATGCTTCTGGTTGGCATACCCTATGACCAGCGCCTCCAGCTCGGCGACCAGGGAGTCCAGGACCCCCGACAGGTGCTCGTAATCCTCGAGGCCGAGCAGCACCGTGAAGCGGTTCGGCGCCTGCACGCCGTCCACCCCCAGCACGCGGGCGTCATCCATCTCCCTCAGCACGCGCCGCGCGATCTCCAGGGGGTGCACGTCTCCCTTGAAAACCTTGGCGAAAGGCCCCTCGATGGCCTTCTCCAGCCTCTTCTCGAAACGGCGCAACAGTCCCATCATGCGAACCCCGTCATGGTTTCATCCTCGTCACGATATCCTCCACCTCGGCGATGCGGCCGGGGAACCTGGCCATCTCCAGCACTATGAGAGCCAGAGAGATCAGGGCCACCAGCACGCTGCGCCAGGCATCGCCGCTGAAGAGGTAGAGAAACACCCCCAGCACGGAAGACATGCTGGTGCCCACGCCCTGCAGCCCGAATACCCCTTCGGCATAGGTCCATCCCTTCTCGGTATTGCCGAGATGTGGAAACAGTCTCCACAGGCGCCGGTAGAGGTAGAGGTTGAAGAACCCCCATGCCGCCAAGCCGACAGCCGCCAGGGCTGCTGTCACGGCGTTGATGCTCGCGGCGCTCAGCTCGGCCCGGCGTACGGACCAGGGAGAGAGGGCGAGAAAGACGATGAAGGGCAGCAGTATGAGGGGGATTCCCCATCCTATTAGGCATAACCTGAGAAAAACCTTCTTCTTTCCCTCCGCCATTCTCCTGTCTTCCCTTGCACCGTGCACGATACCCGCATCTTCGCCGGACAAATGCATTATACCAACACCCCATGTGGCCTTTAAAACCTGGCGGCGGGTGCCGATATGATATCTTGCATCGCGGGAGCAGGGCAGGCTCCGCGCCGGACGGCCGCCCGGCGGCGAGGCGAGCACGATGCGCCGACAAGAGGAAAGGTTATCGGCATAAGTGATAGAATTAGATTGATAGATGGCATTTTCAATAACCTGGAGGTGGACGTGATGGAGTGTCCTTTCCACGCCGGAAACGAGGCGATAACCACCTGCGTGCAATGTGAAACGCCTATTTGTCCTCTCTGTGTGTCCGAAACCAACCAGGTACACCTGTGCATGAATTGCTACCGGTCGAGGGTGGATGAGCTGTCCGCCGTTCTGGGAAGCGCTTCCATCCGCATGGCCAAGGAGCGCCGGAAAGCGGAGTCCAAGATCACGCTCGGACGCCGCGCGAAGGGCAAGGCAGCTCCTGCGGCGCCCGTGGCGGAAGCGCGCCCCGTCTTCGGCACCGAGGCCGAGGAACCCCTCTGGGAAAAGGAGGCCTTCGAGCCGACCCCCAGCGAAGAGGCGGTACGGCCCATGAAGGTCGCCGCGGGAGCCGCGGCGGTGGGAGCCGCGGCGGGCGCGGTGGGAGCCGCGGCGGAGGCGCCCCCTTCCAAGAAGGAGCTGGCCCGCCTCAAGAAGGAGGAGGCCAAGCGCCTGAAGCAGGAGAAGAAGATGGCCCGCAAGGGGGCCGCGGCGGAGGCGGAGGCCCCGG
>OGCI01002402.1_pt1 | contig 12553 bp, 12 predicted proteins | sample 1570021 | NCBI WGS metagenome assembly OGCI01 (sample SAMN06264664, study PRJEB24512) | hot springs metagenome | isolation source: Hot spring water | place: South Africa: Tshipise | collected 2015-06-21
CCATCCGGGGGCTTGGGCACCTGAGGGGGTGTTTTGTTATCCGGATTGTACAACTCTTGACAGGGAGAGTCAAGTTTATTTCCCTCCCGTCTTCGTGATACAATACTTCTCGATGACCTGGGACATTTCCGGACACGACTGGGCTGTGGACCTGCTCAAAGGGCATATCCGCCGCGGGGAGGTGCGCCATGCCTACCTCTTCAGCGGTCCGATGGGCATTGGCAAGCGCACGCTGGCGCTGCGCTTTGCCCAGGCGCTCAACTGCCCTGCACCGCTTGCTCCCGGCGAACCCTGCAGAACCTGCCGGGTGTGCCGTCAAATCGAGCAGATGAGCCATGTGGACTTAAGCGTGGTGCAATCTGAGGGCGAAGGTATGATTCTGAAGGTGGATCAAGCCCGTGAACTTCAGCAGACCCTTGCCATGACCCCGCGCGAACTTCCCTACCGCATGGCTCTGCTGTTGCGTTTTCACGAAGCCAACGCCAGCGCTCAGAATGCTCTTCTCAAGACGCTGGAAGAGCCTCCCAGCCGTGCCATCCTGCTCATCACTGCCACCTCGCCCGAAGACCTGCTACCCACTATCGTCTCGCGTTGTGAGGTCCTGCGCCTGCGTCCGCTGGCACCCGAAGCCTGCACACCGGTGCTGATGAGCCACGGCATTCCGGAAGAAAAGGCGCGCCTGCTGGCGCATCTGGCAGGTGGACGCCCCGGTTATGCCCTTACTCTGCATCAACAACCTGCTCTGCTGGAAGCCCGTCAGCATTTACTGGAAGACCTCCTGCACCTGTTGAGCGCGCCGCGCCGCGAACGCTTTGCCTATGCCGAGCGGCTGACCGCTTCACGCGGAAAAGAACGCGAGCGCCTGCTTCAGGCGCTCACGTTGTGGCTGTCTTTCTGGAGAGATATTCTGCTGTGCGCCAGCGGGAGCGGTGTACCCCTGACTCATCTGGATTACGCCGCGCAGGTTCAGCGCGTTGCTCAACAGGTAGGGCTGGAGCGTGCCGCCTCTGTCACCCGGCGTCTGGAGGAAAATCTTCAGCGTCTGGAAAGTAACCCCAATATGCGGTTGCTGGCGGAAATGACCCTGCTGGAAATGCCGCGTCTGCCGGAAGACTTCAGCGCCGTTCCCCGGGAATGACCATGGCAATGAAGGTGGTTTTCTCTGCAGGGGATTGCTGCCGCTTCTGCGCGGTGCGGTAATCCAGCGGACCCAGCGCCTCAGGGTCACGGGGCGGGTAATACACCCATGTTGTTGGAAGTTCCTGTTCCCATTCCGGAACGGTGGTATAGATGGCGCTTTCTGAAGAACGTTGCAAAGTTTCGGACATAACAGCAGCAGACTGGTTCCATGTGCGGATCAGCGTGGGGGAAAGCGCCAGCAGGAGCAACACAAATGCTGCGGCGCTGCGCCACCACAGGGCAAGACGCCGTTCTTCCGCCTGCAAGCGCATGTACAACTGCTGACGAAAGTCGCGCGGCGGTGTTTTTCGGAATGCCCTTAAAAACCAATCGTTCATTCTTTGTCCTTCAATTGAGTCCGCAACATCTGCACCACGCGGTGCAGAATGGTGCCGACATTGCTTTCGCTCAAGCCGGTCATCTGGGCGATGGTGCGGTTGGTTAACCCGGAACCGTACTTGAGCGCCACCAGTTCCTGTTCCCGCGGGGGTAACTGCGCCAGCAGGCGCCGCAGGCGCAAAATTTCATCCTGCTCCATCATGGTCTCTTCCGGATGGATGTGTCCGCCGTTCATTTCCACATCATCATCCAGCGAAACCTGACGCCCGTTCGTGCGCAGATAATCCATGGCGACATTGTGGGCAATCCGCAAGACCCAGGTGCTGAAAGCGGCAAGATCATGGCGGTAACTGGCGCGTTTGCGCCATGCTTTTTCGAAGGTCTGGGCTGTCAGGTCTTCGGCAATCACGTCTTCCAGACCGCGGTAGCGGAAGTAGTTATACACCCGCGGGAGCAGTTCGTTGTAGACGGTTTCCCAGTCCAGCGTCAGCGCCTGCGCCTGTGCAGATTGGGTAAGTTCCAGTTCCTGCACCGTTTCTCCTTCTCCTCCATGGGCTCTGAAGCATTTCAGGACACATTTCAATCTTACGATATTTTTCCCATTTTGTGTAATCTGTTTTATACTTGCGAAGAAAGTTCCCTTGCCCGGGAACGAAAGGAAAAAACGCCATGATGATGGTTCTTCTTGTGCTGGATGATCCCGAACTGCTGGACGATGTCCTGCAGGCCTGGCGCAATGCCGGGGTCATCCCCCTGAGTGTCATTGAAAGCACCGGCATTCACCGGCGTAAAAAGCGCGTGCCCATGCGCTACGTCTTCGATGAGGGTGTGGAGATGGAAGGACATCTCACCCTGTACGGCATTTCCCTGTCTGCCGGGGCAGTGGAAGCCTGTTTGAAAGCCACCGAAGCCATCACCGGCGATCTGGATTTGCCCAGTACAGGTGTCTTCGCCGCCTGGGAGATTCAGTCTCTGTATGGGCTTCCTGGAGAGGATTCTCAGCCATGATGTGGGTGCAGTTTCTTATTACCGCTGCTGTCATTGTCCTGGCGGCAACGAAACTCGCGGAATACGGTGATGTGATTGCCGTGCGCACCCGTCTGGGCGGGTTGTTCATCGGTACCATTTTGATTGCCGCCGCCACTTCACTCCCGGAAGTGCTCACCACGGTAAGCGCGGTTCAGCAATCTTTCCCAAACCTGGCGGCAGGCAACCTGCTGGGGTCGAATACCTTCAACATGTTCCTGCTGGCGGTGCTGGACGTGCTGGCGCGTAACGAACGCATTTTACGCAAAGTTGCCCTCAAACATGCCCTCTCCGGTAGTCTGGCAATTTTTATGATCGGACTGGTGTTGTTTTTCATGATTGCCAACCTGTCCATAAAGATTGGCTGGGTGGGAGTGGACAGCCTTCTGATCATGCTGGGGTACTTTGCCGCCATGTATCTGCTTCAAGCCAGTAATACCGATGGCGCACTGCTGGAAGTTGAAGTCCCCCCGGGAATGCCTTCTCTTGCCACGGCACTGCTGGGCTTTGGGGTTGCCGCCGGGGCGCTCATTTACGTGACCCCGTACATGGTCAGCGCCAGTGCCGAAATTGCCGAAGTGACCGGTCTGGGCACCACCTTTGTGGGTTCCACGCTGGTGGCGGCGGTCACCTCTCTGCCCGAGATGGTCACCACGCTGGCGGCGTTACGCTTTGGGGCTTACGACATGGCGATTGGCAACCTCTTCGGAAGCAACCTGTTCAATATGTTCGCGCTGGGTTTGACCGATGTGTTTTACACCCCCGGGCGTTTTCTGGCGGTGATTGATCCGTCCTTCCTGCTGGTGGGTATGCTGGGCTTGCTGATGACCGGTATGGGGTTGATCGGCAATCTGGCGCGTTTGCGCCACCGGATTTTGTTCATCGAAGTAGATGCCCTGGCGCTGACGGTGCTTTACTTTGGCGGAATGTACCTGCTGTACCTCCGCGGAATCAGTCCCTGATCCTTTTTCCATTCCAGTTGAAAAAAACGCTCCCAACAACGCATGAGCGCAGTACGTTCACCGGGTGATGGGGGCTTTCCTGTTCAGGAAATTGCCTGCACACATTGGAATGATTTTCCCCATCCTCATCTCTTCTCCCGGAGGTCAAAAGGAGCCTTCGGGTTGCCCTCTCCTGTGTAGAGGGAGGAGAGGATGAGGCTTTTCACCTTTGAGAAAACTGTGCCCAATCCTTGTCATTTCTCTTGACATCCCTGCCATGGGGTTGTATTATTCGATATCGTATTATTCTATCTTGTATGAATTGACAGGACACGATCATGCCCATGCCTCCTCGCTCCAGTCAGGAAATCCTCACCTATTTACGGGACTACGTTCAGCGTTACCAGCCGATGGAAGGAATTGAATACCCCACGAGCGGGTTGGAAATTGCCACCTTTATCCGCATGCTCTTTCACATCATCAAAGATCTGGAAGAAACCCATGTGGACGATATGGAACTTTCCGGTCCGCGGGTGAATCTGCTCTTCCGCCTGCTATGGGAAGAGGAACGTGGCAATTTCCAGGGTTTGACCCCCTCAGAGTTGAGCCATAACCAGCACGTGACCCGCAATACCATCAGCGCCTTACTCAATGGGCTGGAAGAACAGGGCTTGATTGTCCGCGAACTGGACAAAGGCGACCGCCGTCTCTTCCGCATCCGTCTGACCGACAAAGCCCGTCAGACCCTGCAACGCATCATTCCCGAACGGGTGACCTTCATCCGTGAACTGGTAACGGGTCTCACGGTGGAAGAACAGAAGCAACTGGTGGCATTGATGGCAAAACTGTTCGATTCGATTTGTCAGCGCCGGTGTCCGCAGAGCGAGACTGCTCCGGAGGATGCCGGAAAAGCATCTTCGTTGATGGAGGAAGAACCTCGATGAATGTTCGTAACCCTCATCCTTCTGTCAGAGCAGGGACGCCTCCCATGACCATGTCGGGGCTCAGGCGTTCGTTTTCCCTGCTCAAAAATTACCGCGGGGTAGCCTTCCTGGCTTACTTTTCTCTATTTATTTCCACTGCGGCGATGTTAATGGTTCCCCAGATTACGCAGAACATCATTGACGCTGTTACCCGTGGTCTGGTGGCGCAGAAGATTGCCGCCCTGCCTGCCGCCTTCCAGAGCATGGCGCTCCAGCAGTTGGGCTGGACGGCGGAGCAGTTTGCCCGTTACCGTGACGGCGGGGTTAATGCGGTGCTGTGGTCTGGTGCGCTGATTGTGCTGTTCGCCATCGCCCGCGGATTATTTGCCTTCTCGCAGGGCTACAACGCCGAACGTGTCTCGCAGGGTATCGCCTTTGACCTGCGCAACCGCCTCTTTGAGAAAATTCAACGCCTGTCCTTCAGTTACCACGATCGCAATCAGACCGGGCAACTGATGGTGCGGGCAACCGATGATGTGGACAAGGTGCGCCTTTTCCTGGGACAGGGCTTGCTCATTGCCCTGCAGTCGGTCGTGTTGCTCGTGGCGGCGCTGATCATCCTCTCTGCCACCAACTACCGCCTGATGCTCACCATCCTGCCCATCCTGCCGGTTGCCATGGCAGTGTTCTTTGTGTTCAGCCGTATTGCCCAGCCGCTCTTCCTGGGCGTTCAGCAAAGGCTTTCTCACCTGAACACCATTTTGCAGGAAAATCTGGCAGGTATTAAGGTCATCAAAGCCTTTGTGCAGGAACCGGTGCAGAAAAAGCGCTTCAATCAAGCCGCCGAAGACCTGATGCGCCAGCAAATCAAAGTCTCACGCACGTTCAGTTTCCTCTTTCCGTTTGTCTTTTTGATTGCCAACCTGGGTCAGGCGCTGATTCAGTACGCGGGCGGCAGGCAAATCATCGAAGGCACGCTGTCCATCGGCGAATGGCAGAAGTTCAGCATGTACCTGTTTTACGTTTTCTTCCCGCTGGGACAGTTGGGTTTTGTCATCAGTCAACTGGCCCAAGCCAGCGCCTCGGCAAACCGCATTTATGAAATCCTCGACGCTGAGAGCGAGGTCAAGAATAAGCCGGATGCGCTGGAACTCCCTCCCATTCAGGGACGGGTGGAGTTTCGCAATGTGACCTTTAAGTACTTTGGCAGTAGCGAACCTGCTCTGGACGATGTCAGTTTCATTGCTGAACCGGGGCAGACCATTGCCCTGCTGGGCGCAACGGGAAGCGGCAAGAGCACCATCATCAATCTCATCCCGCGCTTTTACGATGTGAGCGCCGGCAGTGTGCTCATTGACGGCTACGACGTGCGCGATGTCACCATTGAATCCCTGCGGCGGCAGATTGGCATTGTGCTGCAGGATACCACCCTGTTCACCGGCACAATTCGCGAGAACATCGCCTTTGGAAAGCCCGAAGCCACGCAGGAAGAAATCGAAGCCGCCGCAAAAGCCGCGCTGGCGCACGATTTCATCATGAGTTTCCCTGATGGCTATGATACGCGGGTAGGCGAACGTGGCACAACGCTGAGCGGCGGTCAGAAACAACGCATTGCCATTGCCCGCGCTTTACTGCTCGATCCGCGCATCCTCATTCTGGACGACTCCACCAGCAGCGTGGATACGGTGACGGAGTACCAGATTCAGCAAGCCCTGAATCGGTTAATGAAAGGGCGCACCAGTTTTGTCATCGCCCAACGCATCAGCACGGTGCGCAACGCCGATCAAATTCTGGTGCTGGATCGGGGCAGAATCGTGGCGCGCGGCAGACACGAAGACCTGTTGGAAGAAAGTCCGATTTATGCGGAAATTTATCATTCGCAACTGATCGAAGATGTTCCTGCGGTGGCGCTCACGGGCGCTTCTGCGACAGGGTAAGCAAAGGGAGGAAGTATTATGGCAATGGGACGTGGACCTGGCGGACCGATGGGAATGCTGGCTCAGGAAACCAGCAAGCCGGTTAACCCCAGCGTGACTCTGGGACGCCTTTTCAAAGAATTTAAACCCTACAGCGCCATTCTGATTCTGGTGCTGATTACGATCCTCGCCAACGCCTGGGTACAGGTGATCTCCCCCGACCTGACCGGGCAGATTGTGGACTGTTACCTTTCTCCGGCAATTGCCCAGCAGGTACAGAGCCAGGCGGGCATGCCTGCCGCCATTGCAGGCGGAACAGCCCGTTTGAGCCAGAGCGGTCAGAACAACTGCTGGTACACCCAAAATCCGGGCGGCACGAAGGAAGAAATTTTGCGCGGGCTGGGTGGGCTGATTCTGCTCATCACCGGGCTGTTTGTGGTGGGCGCCATCATGGGCGGCTTGCAGTTCTTCCTCATGTCCTGGGCAGGTCAGCATGTGCTGAAAGATCTGCGGGTGCGCGTGTTCGATCATCTGCACAGCCTCTCGCTCAAGTTCTTCAACGAGAATGAGGCGGGCAACCTGATGAGCCGCATCACCAACGATATGGAGACGCTCCAGCAGGCGCTGGGGTTTGCACTGGTCAACGTGACCAGCGGGCTGGTCTTGCTGGTGTGGGTTGCCATCACCATGCTGAGCAAGTCGGTGCCGTATGCCCTGGTGGGCATGGCGGCGGTTCCACTCATGGTGCTGGCGACCAACTGGTTCTCCAGCCGGGCGCGGCAAGCCTTCCGCTTGGCGCGCAAGGAAATTGGACGGGTGAGCGCCAATCTGGAAGAGAGCATTTCCGGGGTGCGCGAGGTGCAAGCCTTCAGCCGTGAGGAGCAGAACATTGAAGCCTTCCGTGAGTCGAGCGCCAGTTACCGCGACGCCAACATCCGCGCGGTGGCGTACACCTCTGCGCTTTCGCCTACGCTGGAAGCCCTGGGGTACCTTGCCATGGCACTGGTGACGGTAGTGGGCGGGGTGTACATCCTTAACGGCAGGGACTTTTTCGGTACTTCGCTTTCGTTAGGTCTGGTGATTACCTTCATGGGCTACGTCCAGCGTTTCAACCAGCCTATTCAGCAGATTTCCACGCTGTGGGCGAACATCCAGAGCGCCATTGCCGGCGCTGAGCGCATCTTTAGTTTGCTGGACACCAGGCCCGACGTGGTGGACGCGCCCGACGCCATCGAGATGCCCCCCATTCAGGGACGGGTGGAGTTTGATCACGTCCATGCCGAGTACGTGGAAGGCGTTCCGGTACTGGAAGATGTGTCCTTCACCGCCGAAGAGGGACAGACCATTGCCATTGTGGGTCCAACGGGAGCGGGCAAGACCACGATTATTAACCTCATCCCGCGTTTTTATGATGTGACCAGAGGACAGATTCGCATAGACGGCATAGACATCTCCCGCGTTCGGTTGGATTCACTGCGTCGGCAAATCGGCATTGTCCTGCAGGATACCTTCCTGTTCAGCGACACGGTGATGAACAATATCCGCTTTGGCAAACCCGATGCCAGCGATGAAGAGGTCATTGCCGCGGCGCAACTGGCGCGCGCCGATGACTTCATCCGCCGCCTGCCGCAGGGCTATGAGACCGTGCTGGGCGAGCATGGGGCGGGTTTGAGCCAGGGTCAGCGTCAGTTGATTGCCATTGCCCGCGCCGCGCTGATCAATCCGCGCATCCTCATTCTGGACGAAGCCACCTCCAGCGTGGACACGCGCACCGAGCGCCAGATTCAGGTGGCACTGGAAAACCTCCTGCGCGGGCGCACCAGTTTTGTCATTGCCCACCGCCTCAGCACCATCCGTAACGCCGACCAGATTCTGGTTGTCGAGAACGGGCGCATTGTGGAGCGCGGACGCCATGAGGAACTCCTGGATAAACGCGGTGCGTATTACGCCCTCTACATGAAGCAATTTGTGCAGAACGGAGCACCCTCCGGCGCCGGATTCAGCGCTTCCCCTCAACCTGCCTGATCTCTGTATTTGATGAATGAAACATTCCCTTCGTGCTGTTTTCGCATGAAGGGAATGTTTTGGTTTAAAAACCCTCCGCCTGCTACCAGGCGGAGGATGAAGACGGGTAAAACCCTGCCTTAGAATCCGCGCCAGAGCGGGCGCGGAACCCCGCTGAAGGGCCAGGGGATGGCGATCAGCACGACCAGCAGGGCAATGCCAAACCAGATGGCTGCCCGGCGGTGCTTGCTCAGCGCTTCAGGCGCTTTGCGCGACTGTGCCCGCCCGATGTGCGCCAGCACCAGCGCTACAATCATCATCAGAATGTGCTCCACGGCAAAGAACCGCATGGTTGGGTTGCTCATTGCCCCGCCGAAATTCTGGAAGGCAGTTTGCATGATCGGGCTGAAGACCACGTACAGCAGTAGCCCTACCAGCACCTGCACATCCATGACGGTGGTAAAAATCATCCCGGCGCGGTCATCGAGCGCCTGCCACGGTTTGCGGGCAAGCCAGCCCCACAGCGCCCGTCCAATGGCAAACAGCGCGGCAATCAATAACAGCCAGCGCAAAATATTGTGAAGGGGAAGCAAAAATGCGTACATAGTTGGTCTCCTGTAAAAATCATTTTACCCTATTCGTTGTTCAGCGTCTTCAAAAAACTGGCGATATGTGCAGGGTTTGCAGGCATAATTCTCGGATACCTTAATATTTTTTAACCTGACGTTAAACTCAGGTTATAATTTTATTCGTGAAACGAGCATTGTGGCTTATCGCCGGATGGATATTGCTGATCCTGTTCCTCTCTTCCTGCGCTCCCCGGACTGCGCAGGGAGAAGCCGTTCCAGTGGCAACCTCTACTTACATTCAGAATAAAGGTTCTGACACCATTGTCAATCTTGCCCTGCGCTGGGCGGAAGCCTATCAGGAATTGCATCCAGATGTGCGCATTTCCGTCACCGGCGGGGGGTCGGGCACAGGCATTGCCGCGCTGATTGACGGCACGGTGGATATTGCCAACGCCTCCCGTTCCATGAAGAAAGAAGAAATTGAAGCCGCCCGCGCCAAAGGGATTGAACCGGTGGAGCATGTCATTGCCCGCGATGCCATTGCCGTTATTGTCAATCCCAGTAACCCGGTCAATCAGTTGACCCTGGAGCAAATTTCCCTCATCTATCAGGGCAAAATTAACAACTGGCGCGAGGTGGGTGGGGAGGATCGCCCCATTGTGCGCCTCTCCCGCGAGACCAACTCCGGTACACACGTGTACTTTCTGGAGGCGGTCATTCGTCTGGGACAGAAAGACAACAAAGCCCTCTTTTCCCGCGATACTCTGTTACTGCCTTCGTCCGAGGGCATCATCACCGAGGTGCGGGATAACCCCAACGCCATTGGCTATGACGGACTGGGTTATGTGACCCCTGAAGTCAAGGTGCTGGCGGTGGCAAAAACTGCCGATGGTCCCTACGTTTTGCCCTCGGTGGAGACGGTCAACAGCGGGGCATATCCCATCTCGCGCGATCTGTACATGTACACCCAGAAAGGTGCCGGTCCTGCAGTGCAGGAATATCTGAACTGGTTGCTCTCTCCCGAAGCCCAGAAAATTGTGCTGGAATTGGGGTTTGTCCCTGTCCAGCCTTAAAGAGGCCATTTCTTTATGGAAAACACAGACCAACGCTCCGAGTGGGTTATCAATCTGCTGATTAAGGTTTCTGGCTATTCCAGCATCTTATTTGTGACTCTGATTTTGATTTTCCTTTTACGTGAAGGACTGCCCGCGCTGGGGGTTACTCCGCTGTCCAATTTGTTTGGCGACCGCTGGTATCCCATCGAGTCCTATTTTGGCATCCTGCCTCTCCTGTTCGGTTCTCTGGTGGTCACCCTGGGAGCACTGTTGATTGCCATCCCCTTTGGGATTGGCACCAGCGTGTTCATCTCCGAGATTGCTCCGCCGTGGGTAAACTCAGTGGTCAAACCGTTGATTGAAATTCTGGCGGGTTTACCCTCGGTAGTGCTGGGCTTTCTGGGGATTCAGGTTGCCGCCCCGCTTTTCCGCGAGGCGTTTAACCTGCCCACCGGTTTGAGCGCGTTTACCGGCGCCGTCTTGCTGGCGTTGATTGCCACCCCCACCATTGTTTCCATTACCGAAGATGCGCTGAACACGGTTCCGCCCGCATACCGCCAGGCGGCGCTGGCGCTGGGCGCCACCAAATGGCAAACCATCTGGGGGGTTACCGTACCGGCGGCGCGTTCCGGCATTCTCACGGCGATCATGCTGGGCATTGGACGTTCCATTGGAGAGACCATGGCGGTGATGATGGTGACGGGCAATGCGCCAGTGCTTCCCCATGGACTCAATGCGCTGGTCATGCCGGTGCGCACCATGACCGCCACCATTGCCTCGGAGATGGGTGAGGTTGCCAACGGCAGTCCGCACTATCAGGTGCTGTTCTTCATTGGAATTGTCCTGTTCGTGATTTCTCTGGGCATTAACATTGCGGCATCCTGGGTGAGTCTGCGCAGTAAGACCCGCGCGGAACGTGTGCTTTCGTGAGGACAACATGGAGCGATCGTTGACTTCGGCTCGCATTCAACAACGCATCGGGTTCAGCCTGTTAGGGCTGTTGACCTTTGTAACGGTTTTGCCGGTGCTTCTCATCATTGGCTTCATCATCGTCAAAGGTGCTCCCGCAATTTCATGGGAATTTCTGACCGCCATGCCGCGCAACGGGATGCGCGATGGCGGTATCCTGCCTGCCATTATCGGCACGTTTTACCTGACGCTGGGCACGGCGATTTTCTCCGTGCCGCTGGGCATTGCCGCTGCCATTTACATTTCCGAATACGCCCCCGATAATTTCCTCACCCGCATGATTCGCATTGCCATCATCAATCTGGCGGGCATTCCTTCGGTGGTGTACGGTTTGTTTGGGCTGGGATTGTTCGTGCTTTTCCTGCGTCTGGGGACGAGCATTCTGGCGGCATCGCTTACCCTGTCCATCATGACCCTTCCGGTGATCATTTCCACTGCCGAGGAAGCCCTGCGCAGTGTTCCGCAAGCCTTCCGCACGGTCAGCATCTCACTGGGCGCTACCCGCTGGCAAACCATCTGGCGCATTGTTCTGCCGCAAGCCTTGCCGGGCATCATTACCGGCATCATTCTGGGGCTGGAGCGCGCCGCGGGCGAAACCGCTCCCATTCTCTTCACCGGCGCGGCGTTTTTCCTGCCGCGTCTGCCGCAGTCTCCCTTCGATGCCACCATGGCGCTTCCGTATCACATCTTTGTCATCTCCACATCGGTGCCGGGCATGCCCATCCAGATTCAATACGGCACGGTGCTGGTGTTGCTGGTATTCGTCCTTGGCATGAATCTGATTGCCACGCTCATCCGTCAACGGGCGCGGGCGCGACGTCAATGGTAAATCCTATGGAAAAAATTCGCATTGAGCACCTCAGCATTCGTTACTCGGACGGTACCGAGAGTCTGCGCGATATTTGCCTGTCCATTCCCGCCAATCAGATTACCGTGTTGTTCGGTCCGGCAGGCGGGGGGAAATCCACCCTTCTGCGCGCTCTCAACCGTCTGAACGACCTGGCAGATGTGCAGGAAGTTTCCGGGCAGATTCTGTTCAATGGTGTGAACATTCTGGATCCCAGAGTGAATGTGGTGAACTTGCGCCGCAAAATTGGCATGGTGTTTTCCCGTCCGGTGGTGCTTCCACTGAGCATTTACCAGAACGTCAGTTACGGGCTGGAACTGATGGGTGAGCGTCGCAAAAGTAAACTGGATGAGGCAGTGGAGCGCGCCCTGCGCCGCGCCGCCCTGTGGGACGAGTTGTATGATCGCCTGAATGACCCTGCCACTGCTATCTCCGGCGGCCAGCAGCAGCGTCTGTGTCTGGCACGGGTGCTGGCGCTGGAACCGGAAGTGATTCTGCTGGATGAGCCCACCTCGGCACTGGATCCGGTGTCCACGGCGCGCATCGAAGGGCTGATGCAGGAAATCAAAGAGCAGTACACCATCGTATGGGTGCCGCATAACGTCCAGCAAGCCGCGCGTATGGCAGATTACGCTGCCTTTTTCCTGCAGGGTGAACTGGTGGAACATGGTCCCGGAGAGACTCTGTTCGTTAAACCACGCGACCAGCGCACTCAGGACTACGTCACCGGGCGGTTTGGATAAGTCCAGCGGAATTGGGGTACTAAAAAAGGGAAAACCGCGTCT